>Ga0187783_10004335_pt1 | contig 10507 bp, 10 predicted proteins | sample 1015_SJ02_MP02_2_FD_132471 | JGI IMG/M metagenome (GOLD analysis project Ga0187783, IMG submission 132471) | Tropical peat soil microbial communities from peatlands in Department of Meta, Colombia - 1015_SJ02_MP02_20_MG | ecosystem: Environmental > Terrestrial > Soil > Wetlands > Peat | place...
CGGCCGTGCAGTGGGCGGACGCCAACGCCCTCGAACTAGGCGGCATCCCCGGTCAGCTCGCCGTCGCCGGCTGGAGCGCGGGAGCCAACATCGCCACGGTCGCCTGCCAGCTGGCCCGCGACGCCGGCGGCCCGCGCATCGCAGGGCAGGTGCTGATATGCCCTGTCGTGGACTCGGACATGACCCGGCCGTCCTACCAGGAAAACAGCGACGGGTACATCCTCACCACGGCGCTGATGAGATGGTTCTGGGATCACTACGCCGATCCAGCCGACCGCGACGACCCCCGCGCCGCCCCCCTGCGCGGCGACCTGCACGGTCTGCCCTCAACCTGCATCGTCACCGCGGACTTCGACCCACTACGCGACGAGGGCGTGACCTACGCGCGCGCCCTGGAGGCCGCCGGGGTACCGGTCCGCCTCACCCGGGCCCGCGGACACACCCACACCTCGGTAACCATGGTCGGCACGGTCATCTCCGGCGCGCCGGTACGCGCCGAGATCGCAGAGACGCTGAGGAATTTCTTCCCGGCCGCCGAACCACTGGAGCATGCCCGTCAGGGAAGCTAACCAGCCTTCAGGGAGCCATCGGGGTTAGCAGACGCCGCAGGACGCGAAGATAATTCGGGGTACAGCGTTGAGGCTCTGAGCAATGTGCACGGCATCACTGCTGACGAGTTGGCAGCTTCGTTCGTGTTCCCATACGTGGGCATCCACCCAAATGGCGTTCATCCCGCTCGCGACGGCAGGGTTGATGTCGGAACGTACGCTGTTGCCTACCATCCATGAGGCCGAGGGTTCCGCTCTCAGCTCGGTCAGCGTGGCTGCGAACACGGAGGGTTGTTTGCTGTCTACGATCTCTATGGCATTGAAGAGATCGATGAGTCCGCTGGTGGCAATCCGCTGTCGTTGGACTTCTGGTTCACCCTGGGTGAGAAGCACCGTTCTGTAGTGTTGCCGGACAGCGGTCAGGACTCTCCGAGCTCCCGGTACGGTCGGAGCGGCGGCCCGGAACACCGATTCGGCGGCCGCCTGGATGCGCCGCTCAGCGGCGTCAGAGACTGCTTTCCCCGATGATTCGGCTACCTGGCGATACGCCTCGACACATGAAGCGGGGAACCTAAGCCTGGACAACCCGAAACGGGCGACGTTGGCCACATCGAGCTTCCGCTCGATCTCTTCCCATAGGTCGGCAGGTAGGCCAGCGGCTGCGACGACCCGCGCCGCGTCACTGCGGGCACGGTCGTAGAGCTTCTCCGTCTCCCACAGGGTGTCGTCGCCGTCGAAGATGACGACACCCGGGCCCTCGGTACCCATGCCCGATACTCTAAGCCCCACCTACGACAAACGGATCGTCGCGCCAATCAGTGCAGAGCAATCGCGAACACCCATAGTGGCCGTAGGGGCATATTCGAACGGTCGTAGCGAGAACCGAGGATTTGGGCCAGCCGCCTCGGGTCGGTCGTACCGTAGCGATGATGCAGAGCGCGGCCGGTTATATAGTCACCATCGACATAGTCGTACGCCGTGTCTGGTTCTTCGCCCGCCAGTGTCCAATTCGACGCTCGGTACGATCCGCCGTTGAATCCAAGGTTTGGGTTCACATAGGTCAGCAGCATCCGGATGCCGTTTTCCCGCTCAAACCGTCCGACTCGGCCTAGCAGCATGGAGATGGCGTTGTGCGGCGCGGCCGGGAAGCCGAACACTCGTGAGACCAGCCTGGATTGTGCCACGGGTACGCCGTTCTGCACCGCGATCCTGCCGAGGAGCCCCACATCGTTCGCAGACGTCGAGGCCAGTGCGACCGGGCGGCCTGAGCCGTCGCCGTAGAGCCCGAAGTGGCGGGAGTTCTCGCGGAACGACCGCAAGTAGTGGAAGCGCTCCAGGATCGGCCTTGCCTCGCTTTCGCCTGCGGGACGAACCTGCCAGCCGCCCGCTGTGGACCCCTCAGGCGATGCCCATTCCGAGTTGGGTGGGACCAGCCGGGCAACCCTGATCGTTTCAGAACGCGCCGCTTCGGCGGCCACCTGACCGCTCGGGTCGGCAATCCGCGGAAGGTGCAGCAGGGCCTGAAGGTGCAAAGCCGTGAAGGGAACCCCTGCGCTTGAGGCGATCTCTGCGGCGATCGCGATTACCCCTGGGTCCTCGGCAGCTACCCTAAGGGTGCCGCAGACAGGCTTACCGGCTGAGCCAGGTAGTGAGGTCATCGTTCTGCTATCTACGCGATGGCCTCAGTCCCGGCCGCAGGTTGATCGCTCGCTGGAGGGGCTGCCGAAGGGACGCAATCTTTAGCCCAACGATATAGAATCACCAGCGCTATCAAGAGGCTGTCCACAACGATCGCCAGATGCTGGTTAAGCGGAGAAGTCGCCGTCCATGCGATGCCGAAGATGGCTCCTGCCACTGCGAGGCCGACGAGGGTAACCACCGTCCGTTTCGCGTCGAAGCCGATTTGGTAGCCATTGTGTGACATCATCTTACTGATCAAATCCCAGGCCAGGTAGGCAGCAAAAATAAGCAATACTACGAGGGAATCGGTTCGAGCATGGACCAGCGCCGCCGGATTCTTTGTCTCGTCAGGCGTGACAGCAAGGACATAATACAAGAATATCATAAATAGGTCCAGTACGAACCGCAGCAACGGGAGGTTGAAAAAAGCAAGCCGGTACATGCCGCGCTTCAAGCTTCCGCGATAACCGATGTAGCTACCTGCCGCGACCGCTAGGCTCAAAGCTAGGTGAACGTCCACTGCCGTCGACAACGCATGCAGCGCCGCCGCTCTAGTAAAGATCTCCGTGAAAACCAACCCGAATATCACATCGGTAAAGGTCAAGCTCGTGAGCGATTCGTCTGCACGCTTCGCCCGGTTCCAAAGTGTCCAGCTCGACATGACATCACCCTTCGAGTCACTTACCGCGCCGACCGACTATATTTCCTTCGGCCAGCCCGCTAGCTGACGCCAACGCCAGAGAATGTGACGGCTGATTCTAGCTCATCTCCACAACACCCGGCTTACTCAAACAGGCGGTTTTGGCTGCGGTCTTCGTATCGTGGCATCACGGCTGAACATGGCAGCGACCGATACGGCCGTAGGCTGATGCACTGGCGCGATCGCAACCCTGGGTTAGCTAGGTCCGGGCGTCGTCGAGGCGACTCAGATAGCCAGGCTGGCGTGATGCTCCACATCGGTGGAGGTCGGCGCCAGGATGTCCTGGCTGAGGGCATCGGCAATCGCGGTGCCGAGCGCCCTGGCTACCGGTGGCGGGAACGCGTTACCGACCTGTCGGTACGCGGCTGTCTTCCGCCCGGCGATCTGCCATGAGTCGGGAAAGCCCTGCAGCCTCGCCACCATTCGGACGGTCAGCTTCGGGAGCTGGTCGATTGGAAAGGCCGACCCGGGAATGTCGTCAGCGATACCGAGCCCGTCGACGCCGAGTTCCCTCCATTCGACGCGCGCGCGTGTCGGGCCTAGGTCGGGGCCGCCGTGCTTCTTGCTGCCGCCGACGATTGTCGGTGCGATCTTGCTGGCACGCTGTGCCCACGCATCGGCGCCCGGCCATCCGCGCGAGCTCATCAGGTCATGCAACGTCTGGCCCACCGTCGGGGGTCGACCGGCTAGCGGCTCGGGCCAGCGGAACCAGCCCGCCCACGGCTGCTTGATCGCAACCAGTACGAATCGTGGTCGCAGCTGAGGAACCCCGTGGTCGCTGGCGTGCACCAGATCCCACCAGGTCTGGAATCCCAGGGCCCGAAGCCGCTCGAGTACCTGAGAGCGGTAGCCGTCGAACCGACGCGCGCCCAGGCCGCGAACATTTTCCAGCAGTACAGCGCGCGGGCTGAGCTCCTCGACCAAGCGCAGCGCCTGCGGGAAAAGATCGCGGTCGTCATCCTGGCCTAGCTGCTTGCCAGCGATAGAAAACGGCGGGCACGGCACCCCGCCGGCCAGCAGGTCAACATTGTGAAACCCGCGACCATCGACGTTGGCAATATCACCCTCGATGATCTTCCACTCCGCGCCCCGGTTGCGGCGCAACGTCTCGCACGCATCGGCATCGATCTCGATGACTGCCTCATGGCGGAATCCGGCCTGCTCCAGACCCAGCGCCTGACCTCCGGCACCAGCACACACTTCGACGGAAGTCAGCTCGCCCACGATCCCTCCAGCGCCGGTCCTACCCGCTGATTGTGCCCGCCCGGACAAGCGAGCGGGCGGACCCACGCCGACATCACCACGAGCCAAGTGTGTCGACCAGCAACTCGTAGCTCAGGAGCCGACGCTGGCCGGTCACCTCGCGCCAGAGTCGGCCCTCTGGTTTCGGTGTTAGCCCACTGACACTGAGGCGAACGCGCGGCAGACTCTTCTTATGGAGTATGTGCACGCGGAGTTGAAGTATGGACTGAGTGTGGAGAAGGGCACTCACCGAGTTCCCATGGACGGGCGGTACCACCTACTCGTAGATGGCGAGATCGCCTTGTCCACGCCTGTCGAAGCTCTCGCGCTAGTCGAGATGGAAGAGATCAAGGCCGCCCGGCAGGCTAAGGGTCGCGAGATGCTGCGGCGCGAGATGGCGGCCTTCGACGCGCGTGCCTTCCAGGCCGCCAGCCATGCGGAGAAGGAGCGCCGCGACCAGAGAAAGGGTGGTCGTGGCATTGGTCGGCGATAGCCTCATCCCGGGCCAGACACCGGTTCGATGTGGCCTAACCTCCCCAGAAAAGTCAGCGCGGGCCGGTACGGTCAGGGTGAGGCTGACGAGGAGGCGTGGGTGGAGCTTTCAGAGCCGGCTACTGGGGTCAAGGTGGGAGTCGAGAGTTCTGGCCCGCGGCTACGGGCGGTGCCGCCGACACCGCCAACCAGCAAGTCGCGCGATGCTGACGGTCGTCTGAAGGACACCCCTGCCAACCGAGCGCTCTATCCTGCGGTTACGCCGCAGTCGATCTTCGCCGAGCCGTCACTGGTCAAGGACGCCTATTTCGCTGACCACGAGAGCCTGGTGTTTCACGGCGACGCGGGCACCGTGCTGAGGAGGCTCGCTGATGCCGGTCTCCAGGTCGACTGCATCGTGACGTCGCCGCCCTTCTACGGGCAGCGAGACTACGAGATTGGCGGTCAGATCGGACTGGAGCCGCACCCCAGGGAGTTCGTTAACTCGCTGGTTGAAGTCTTCCAGGCCTGCCGTCCGGTTCTGCGTGACACGGGCAGTCTGTGGGTCAACCTCGGCGATACCTACTGGAGCGGCAAGGGTGCTCATAAGTCGCCTGAGATCAAGCAGGGCGCTCGGCGTTTCGGAGTTCGGCCGCAAGATCTGCCCGGTGACGGCCAGTGGACCCGTCCGAAACAGCTGCTGCTGATACCGCACCGCTTCGCGATCGCGATGCAGGACGCGGGTTGGCTTGTTCGTAACGACAACGTATGGATCAAGCCGAACCCAATTCCGGATCAGGTACGTGATCGCTGCTCGATCTCGCACGAGTACGTTTTTCATTTCACGAAGGAGCGCTGGTACTACTTCGACCGGGCTCCGGTCGGTCGGCCCGGTGACCGGGGACGCATCCTGCCTCCGCTCGACACTTGGGTGGTGCCGTCCGCGCGCGGCAACGGAAGACACAAGGCGTCATATCCTGAGGACCTGGTGCGAATCCCGGTGCTGTCGACCACTCCGCCTACCGGAATCGTGCTGGACCCGTTCGTGGGAAGTGGCACGACGATGGTGTTTTCAAAATTGCGTGGCTTCCGCTCCATCGGCATCGATCTGAAGCTCGAATATTGCCAGCAGACCGTCGGCGCGCTGGCGAGCATCATGGGCAGGAGCTGACGGTGCCTTTGTACGTGAGCGCAGAGTCTGTGGCCGAATCACTGGGGCGGCTGCAGCACAGCTCGGCACAGAGTCGGCTCTGCGAGTTCTTGATCGGCCTTCGTGCCCTGGCACTTTCCGGCAGCGATCACGTACAGGTCGCCGAGTCGATACCCCAGTTCGTAAAAGCACTGGACGAACTGACAGCGTGCGCACCGAAAGGCGTGTCGACGACCTTCGACGGCGAGCCGTACATCAACCCATTCGGTACCGCACGCGGCCAGGCCACCGGTCGTGCCTACAAGGCTCGGAGGTTCCCCTCGCACGGTCCGTCCAACACGATGCACGGATGGGCCACTCAGCAGGACCGCCCGTTCGACATCATCACTGACACCCGGCCCAAGGGCATTCGGCGGCGAGCGGTAACGCAAGAGCAGCTGCGCAGGTTCTTTTTGCTTAAAGGAGCGGGTCTTGATGAGCGCCCGCGGTTGCTCGACGCCGCCGTCTGGTATTTCAGGGCGACGGACCTCGACGCGCGTTTCGGCGCTGAGCCCACCGAGGAACAGCTTGCGGCGGCGTTCGTTGACGACGTTGCGCTGACCAGCGACGACGTAGACGCGTTGTTCGTCAGTGAGGAGCTGGAGGCTCAGGGTGCCGATTGACTTCTCGTCGACGCCCGCTGATCCCGCCGCCTACCTGCCACAGCCGGCGGGCAGTGCCCCGCAGCTTGTCGACGCACCGGGCACGCTTCAGGCCGCGGTGGATGGTGTCGTCAAATACATCGAGGGACGCGGGTTCAACTTTCAGACATGGCAAGTGGCTGCGTTTGTTACGGCTGTCCGGACCAAGCCGTTCGTCATCCTGGCGGGCATCTCGGGCACCGGGAAGACAAAGCTGCCGCAGCTAGTTGCGAAGGCGACCGGCGCTGAGTGTCGGATTGTGCCAGTACGGCCTGACTGGACTGATTCCAGCGACCTGCTCGGCTACGAGCGGCTCGACGGCCACTTCAGTCCGGGGCATCTCCTCGAGCTATGCCTGGATGCTGGGAAGGATCCTGACCGACAGTACTTCTTCGTCCTTGACGAGATGAACATCGCCCGGGTCGAGTACTACTTTGCCGAGGTACTGAGCACGATCGAGAACCGCAGCCCACAGGGTGGCCTGCTGGAGTCGGAGCGGCTTAGCCCACGCGCCCCAGATCCGTGGGGTGCCGTACGTCTGCCAGCGAACGTCTGCATCGTCGGCACCGTGAATATGGACGAGACCACTCACGGTTTCTCGCGGAAGGTGCTTGACCGGGCTTTCGTCATCGAGCTGGCTGATGTCGTTCTAAGCCCGATCCAAGAGGTCGATCCCGACGTCGCGCCTGCGCAATGGCCGATCAAAAACTGGCGGGTTCTCTTCGCCCGTCTCGCTGATGTGCCGGACGTCGATCACGATGCACGAGTGCAAGCCAGCATTACCGCCTTGACGGCTGTCAATGAGGTGCTTGCCCGGGGACAACTGCAAGTTGGCTACCGGGTGCGGGACGAGGTTGCTCTGTTCTGCATAAATGCCGCGGATTGCGCGGACTCGTTCGTGGACGCCGAGGAGACGGCTGTCTTGCCGCTCGACCTTTGTATCACGATGAAGGTTCTGCCTCGGATTCAAGGCGGTGGAGCGCTAGTCCGGCAAGTTCTCGAAGGCATGAAGGCCTGGGCAGCGTCGGATCCCGGGGCAAATACGGAGTTCCCGCAAACACTCAAGCGTGTCGATCTAATGCTGACTCGCCTGGCAGAGACCGGCTTTACCTCGTACTGGATGTAGCCGCGTGGCGCCACTGATCGAGATTGACGCGCCGGGGTTTCAGTTCACCCTCGACGGGCCAGTGCTGCCTGCGCGGCGCCGGGTGGAAAGTGAGCATCCGATCGAGGGCGCTCTACGAGTCGCGGTGCTTAACGGGCAGTCGAGCGTCAGTGTGCGTTGGCGGGACGTGGATGGCCGTTGGAGAACTGACCGTCCGGCCGGGCCGCCGCTCTACGAGGAAACGAGCTACACCCTGACGGTCGTTGCCGCCGACCCGGCGCAGCGCCCGATTGTCCGCCACCGCGACCCGACGCTAATCCGCGGGCTCAATCGCATCCGCGGCCGCGACGATGTTGTCACCGGCGCCATCAACTTCCGGTCGCAGGTTGGACGCACCACGTTTGAGGTCGTTGTCGGCGACACGACGATGCAGGTCGAGGTCGAGGTTTTTCCGGCCAAGCTCGACTACCGGACCGATTACGAGGATCTACTTCGTGAAGTGGAGGGCGCAGCACGGGCGCTCGTGTTGGAATACCTGCGCGCCACGCAGCGGTCGGGAGCGGTTGAGCACCGCACGCCAGGACAGCCAGTGGACTGGCTCGTACTGCTGCGGAACGAGGCTGCGGATCTCGAGCGTGCACTCAACCGGATCGCGACAAATCCGCACCGGCAGCTGTCGCGGAGTATCGACTACCAGCGGGCGGAACGAATTCGGCGTGCGACGCCGCTTACCCGTCGGGCCGTGCACCATGGGCAAGGGCGTGGCGAGAAGACCGCAATGCCATCCGGTCTTACCCTCCGATCGCAGCTTCCGGCGTCACCGGCCGTCGAGACCCTTGACACCGCCGAGAACCGCTGGCTGCGCACCCAGCTCGACGCCATTACTCGGACGGTGGCGGAGTTGCGGTCGCGCGCCGCCCGCCCAGCCCAGAACGACGAGCGGCCCGATGGGCGAGCCGCGGCGATTGACAACGAGCTGCGCGCGCTAGAGGAACATCTGGCGCCATTCCTGGCGATGTCGCCATTGAGTGACGCGACAGGTCCTGTGCGGACCGATTTCGCGTCGCTGACGCTGCTTGGCGCTGAGGGCTACCGTGAGGCCTACCAGTCGATCCTGCGGCTGCGAATGGCGCTCAGGGTTCACGGCGAGACGGTTGATCTCGCCGTAAAGGACATCAGCGAACTATATGAGATCTGGTGCTATATCGCCGTGGTCCGCCTCGTGGCCGAAGTGCTCGACGTACGGGCCGATCCCGCAGACATTTTCTCGCTTGACGATGCAGGCGTGCAGGTCCGGCTGCGAAAGGGCACCCGAAGCAGCATCACGTTGCCCCACGCGGCGGGCCGCGTACGGATCGCCTACAACCACCGGTTCACTGGGTGGACCGGTACCCAGGCACCTGACGTCATGATCGAGATCGTTCGGGAGGGTATGCCGGCCGTCATTCTCGTGTTGGATGCGAAGTACCGGCTCGATGCTTCCGAGGAATACGTGAGCGCCTTTGGCGGACCGTCTGCGCCGATCGATGCCATCAACCAGTTGCATCGATATCGCGATGCGATCGTCCTTGCTGGCGAGCACGGCCGACTGGCTCGGGTGGTTGTTCGTGGCGTTGCACTGTTTCCGCTCGGTGAGACGGCCTCGGCCGATTACGCGTCCCATCGGCTGCGTGAGTCGCTCGACGTGCTCGGCGTAGGCGCTCTGCCCTTCCTCCCGCGCAACCAAACCTGGGTCAGTACCTGGATTCGATCGGTAATCGAGGCGCCCAACAGTGCGATCGCATGGCCCGGCCCACCTTTCTCGGCCTGGGAATCCCTGCGATTCTCGGCCTGGGAATCCCTGCGATCACGCTAGTAGGTCCGCGACTCCTGCCCCGATGGCTATGACGGCCCTCATTTGGACCCGCCAGGACGACTACCCACATATCTACCGGTTGGGTCGGAATCTCCGCCACGAGGCGGCCGAGAAGTATCTCCTCGTCGGAAAGCCCGCCCTGGGCGCTCGTTTATAATGGGTGGAATTTACCCCCACCCCCATTTGCTGATTCCGCGAGCCGCCGTCCAACGGGTGCGGAGTTCGGCCCTGCCGAGGTGTTGCAAGCCCCGCTTCCTCGCGAAATGCCACGACCAGATCCCGAAGGCTAGCCCGAGGGCGCCGATGAACCAAGGAGGCAAGGCAAAGTGGGCACTTTGGACGCTGGCGCTGTGGAGACCGACACTGTGGATACGGTGGACACTGGCGCTGTGGGCAGTGACACTGTGGACAACCTTCTGCACCAGATCGCTCAACAGGAGGGCGATAACGAAGCCTCCGATCTTCGCCCATTCAGGTGCGAAGGTTCCCACCGGTATTCCTATGAGGAGCCCGACCCATAGCGCGTGAGACATGTCCGTCCCCCAACCTTGTACAGATACACGTTGATTGTCTCAGTTTCTACCGCCAAGACTGGATGCGCACGGCACACCCGTCAAGCGAGAGGCTTTTTTGTCCACTAATTGACCTTTTCGATCATCGTCCTGCGCGTGCCCTACCGCTGGCGAAGCCGAACTCCATCAGGTGGGCACGGACCTTTCGGAACGGCAATCCCCGGTTCAGTACCGCAATCCGGCAGTCTCACCAAGCCCAGCGCGACCGTCAGGAGCGGAAAGCGCGGACCTGATACCAAGCACGAGTGGATCTGCTGCGTCGGCTGGTGAGCTGCGGATCCAGGTGGCAAATAACCGCGACTATCACGCACCCGACATGGGAACGCGTCTTGCGGAAGTGGGTCGGCACGCAGCCGCCAGCGAATTGCATGCGGCGACTGTCGCGCTACTCATTCCGGTGATCTGGGCCCGGCACGTCAGCCCGGGTCCGCAGCGTCTTGCACGAGTCTGGCCAGGCTCCGGTCAAGAGGGTGGCGGTCCCGCAGTATCACGAGCGGCCGGCGC
>Ga0187783_10004336_pt1 | contig 10507 bp, 10 predicted proteins | sample 1015_SJ02_MP02_2_FD_132471 | JGI IMG/M metagenome (GOLD analysis project Ga0187783, IMG submission 132471) | Tropical peat soil microbial communities from peatlands in Department of Meta, Colombia - 1015_SJ02_MP02_20_MG | ecosystem: Environmental > Terrestrial > Soil > Wetlands > Peat | place...
TACGAGCCGATGTTCGAAAAGACCGAAGCAGGCTTTGAAGGACGGCTGCAGATCAACTTCACCAACTGCGTGCACTGCAAGACCTGCGATATCGCCGATCCATATCAAATCATCACGTGGGTGCCGCCGCAGGGAGGTGAAGGGCCCGTCTACCTCGGCATGTAGAGCGTGACGGACGCACAGGCGACGGCGCGAGCATCGTCCCTTCCGAGCGGGACGGTCACGCTGCTCTTCACCGACATCGAAGGCAGCACGCAGCATTGGGAGCAGCAACGTACGGCGATGCCTGAAGCGTTGCGCCGCCATGACGAACTGCTGCGGACCGCGATCGAAACGCACGGCGGTCACGTCTTCAAGACCATGGGCGATCAGTTTTGCGCGGCCTTTTCGCGCGCATCGGATGCCGTTGCTGCGGCCGCTGATGCACAGCGCGCGCTTGCAGCCGGAGATTGGCGCGCAGTCGGCGGACTGGCCGTGCGCATGGCGCTGCACAGTGGGACGGCCGACGAGCGTGAGGACGACTACTTCGGCCCGGCGGTAAACCGCGTCGCACGATTGCTCGCAGTCGCGCACGGCGGACAAGTCGTCGTCTCGGGCTCGACGGCGCCACTGTTGCACGGCGTGATGCCGGAGCAGACGGAGCTGCTAGATCTCGGCGAGCATCGCCTCAAAGACCTCGTCGAGCGCGAGCACGTTTGGCAGCTGACCGCGCCGGGTCTGATCGAGACGTTCCCGCCGCTGCGCTCGCTCGAATCGCTGCCCAACAATCTGCCGCGGCAAGTCACGCCGCTCATCGGCCGCGAAGAGGTGCTGGCCGAAGTCGAACCGCTCGTGCTCGAGCATCCACTGGTGACGCTGGTCGGCACCGGTGGCATCGGCAAAACGCGTGTCGCGCTGCAAGTGGGAGCCGATCTGCTCGACGGCTCGGGCGACGGCGTCTGGTTTATCGACCTGGCACTGCTGAGCGACGCGGCATTGGTCGTCAGCACCATTGCATCGACCTTCGCCCTGCGCGAGCACGGTGAGCGTCCGATGCTCGAGGTGCTGCTGCAGTATCTGCGCCCGCGCCGGTTGCTGCTGATCTTGGACAACTGCGAGCACCTCATCGAAGAAGCGGCGCGCGTGACCGATGCGATTTCACGCACGGCTCCGCACGTGCGGCTGCTGGCGACCAGCCGTGAGCCGCTGCGGATTGCCGCCGAGCACATCTACCGCCTGCCATCGCTTGCCGTTCCGCCGGAGAGTTCGCTTACGGCCGAAGACGCGCTGCGATACGGAGCCGTCGCGCTCTTTGCCGAGCGCGCGGCGGCCTCGGATGCAAAGCTCAAGCTGACCGACGAGAGCGCCTCGATCGTTTCCGAGATCTGCCGGCGCCTCGACGGGATTGCTCTAGCGATCGAGCTGGCGGCGGCGCGGGTGAAGATTTTTGCGCCACGCGAGCTCGCACAGAAGCTCGACGAGCGCTTTCGGGTGCTGACCGGCGGCAGCCGGACGGCATTGGCGCGCCAGCAGACGATGCACGCGGTGATCGACTGGAGCTATAATCTGCTCTCGGAGCAGGAGCAGCAGCTGTTCCGGCGCGTCGCGATTTTTGTGGGCGGCTGGACGTTAGACGCAGCTGAGACAGTGGCCGGCGATGAGACGTTGGATGCGCTCGACATCACCGATTTGATGTCACCGCTGGTTGAAAAGTCGCTGGTCATCGCGGAAGCTGAAGAGGGCCGCATGCGGTACCGGCTGCTCGAGTCGACACGCGCCTTTGCGCTGGAGAAACTCGAGCAGAGCGGAGAGCGTGATACGCTAGCGCGCCGGCACGCGCAGTGGGCCGCCGACTTTTGCGACCGCATGTACGAAGCGGTGTTGACGGCGCCGACGGCACAGTTGCGCGCCAAGTTCGCTCCCGAGTTTGAGAACGCGCGCTCGGCGGTCGACTGGGGGCTCGCACACGACGAGGTGATCCTGGCGGCACGAACCCTAGCGGGTTTTTCGGGGCTTTATCAACGTCACGGCATGCACGCCGAACTGCTCAGCCGGCTCGATGCGGCGCTCGGCAGGCTCGACGCCGACGCGCAGCCCGCGCTTGCGGGACGAGCGTGGCGCGAGCTATCGACGGTAACGGTTGGGCCACGCAGCATCGAAGCTACGCAGCGTGCCGTCGAGCTCGGCGAGCGCTGCGACGACCCAGCCGTAATGGCGTGGAGTCTGTTATCGCTGGCGGATGGACTCTGGCTAGCCGGGCGCCTTGATGAGGCGCAGACGGCAAGCTCGCGAGCGTTGGAGCTATTGAAGCAGCGCGGCCTGACTCATTCGGTTATTCATGTAGGTGCGCTGATGAACGCTGGAGTAATAGCGCACTATTGCGGCCGCGTCGATAAGGCGCGGCAGTTCTACGTCGAGGGACTCGCGATGGCGACGGCGGGCGGCTACGACCACTTCGGGACGTCGATTCGCATCAACATGGCCGAGCTGGAGTTTGGAATCGGGAACGCAGCGCGGGCGCTCGAGCTGGTGTCGGCGATCATGGCCGAAGGAGATGGGCCACGCTCGTTCCAGATCGTAACCAGCGCGCTGACGAGTTCGGCGCAATTCAAGATCGCGCTCGACGACATCGCGGGGGCGCGCATCGATGCTCGCGAAGCGCTCCGGCTCGCGCGCGGAGCGGACTGGCACGTGACCACGATTGCGATTCAACATCTTACGACCGTTGCGGCGCGCAGCGGCGATCCCCATCGCGGCGCGAGGCTTCGAGGATACGTCGATGCCTCATTTCGCAGCCAAGGCTACGAACGCGGGCCGAGCGACACGCGCACGTACGACATCCTGATGACGGCGCTGCGCGAGCAGCTCACCAATGCCGAGATCGAAGCGCTCGCTGCCGAGGGTGCGCAGATGTCCGAAGATGAGGCCGTCGCCGAGGCGCTGGCAGTACGATAGAGGCGCTTAGCGGCCCCTCCACGGATTGAACGTCGCAGCGCCGGTCGCCTGGAAATGACGTTCGTTCCGCGTAACGATTGTGAGCGAGTGCGACGATGCCGTCGCGGCGATCTGCGAATCAACGACCGAGAGAACGATTCCGCGGTCGAGCGCGGATGCAACCATCGTTCCCCAGTGACGCGCGACGTTTGTGTCAAACGCAAGCACGCGACGACCGAATCTGGCAATGAGGTCGTAGGTGAGCCAGCGCTCTAACTCGGCGCGCCTTGAGACGCGCGGAGCGAGTCGCGCAATTCCTTTTTGCAGCTCGCCGATCGTGAGAACGCTGAGATAGGTTGAATCCTCGTCGACTTCATTCAGCCAAGCGGCCAAGCCACGGTCAGGTCGCGGCTTGATGCCTTCAGAGACGGCCACGGTATCGAGAAGAAATCCGCTCACAACTCCAGGTCCCGCAGTTCGGCGATCGATTCGAGCGAGCGTTCGACATCTATATTAACGGCGCGAAGCGGCGAGCGTTGAAAAAAGGAAAGAAGGGATTCTCGCGGTCCTGCTTGCCGCTCGTACTCTGAAAAAGGAAGCACGACAACTGCCGGTCTTCCGCGCCGCAAAATGACCTGCGGCTCGCCGACGAGGCAACGATCGACGAGTTCGGATAGCCGCGCTTTGGCGTCTTGCAGGTTCCAAGAACGATAGTCCATCTAGTTCAACTATATCGTTACCGGCCTCCCGTTGCAAGGTGGAGTGCCGTCCGAACCGTCAAAGCACCACGGAGATGGATCGAGGGCAGGGGGACGTTATCGTTCTAGGCGCGGGGCTGATCGGGCTTTCGATCGCCTTCGAGCTCGCGGAGCGTGGGGCGAGCGTACGCGTCTACGATCGTGCCGAACCGGCGCGAGCGGCATCCTGGGCCGGCGCAGGGATGCTCGCTCCATATACGGAGCGCATTACGAATGAGGCGTTACTTGAGCTCTGCGCGGCTTCGCTGCAAGAGTATCCGGCCTTCGTGCGACGCATTTTTGACGCCGGCGGTATCGACGCGCACCTTCGGCTTGACGGCGTTTTCTACGCAGCGTTCGAGCATGAAGGATTGGACGCACTGCGCCGGCATGCGGAGGAACTCGTCGCACGAGGCATCGATTGCGAGATGCTCGATCGCGCAAGTGCGCTTGCCGGTGAACCCTGGCTGGGCGCCGCGGTGCTCGGGGGCCTTCTCAAGCGAACGGAAGGCTATGTCGACAATCGGCGGCTCGGGCGCGCGTTGGTTGCCGCTTGTGAGGCGCGAGGCGTCGCCATCGAGCAGAGCGTTACGATCGAAGTGGAATGCGATTCACGGCGCGTCCTAGGAGCGCGAACGGATCGCGGCTTCAACGGAGCGCGTGCGGTTGTCAATGCCTGCGGTGCGTGGGCGGCAGGGCTACATGGCGTACCGCGTTCTTGCATTCCGCCGATCGAGCCGGTCAAAGGGCAAATGATCGCGCTGAACGTTCCGATCGGGTTCGTACGGCGGGCGACGTGGGTCCCGGGCGCTTATCTCGTCCCACGCGCGGACGGACGTCTTCTGATCGGCGCGACGGTAGAGTCGAGCGGCTTCGACAACCGCGTCACGGCGGAGGGCATTCACGACCTGCTCCATGCGGCGCTCGCTGCGGCTCCGTCGCTGGCTGCCTTTACGATGACCGAAAGTTGGGCGGGCTTGCGGCCGGGAACGCCTGATGATTTACCGTTCTTAGGAGCAACGCCGATCGAGGGGTTCTTCCTCGCGACCGGGCACTATCGCAACGGAATCCTATTAGCGGCTGCAACCGCGCGCTTGATCGCCGATGCGATTGAGGGCGATGGGACTGCGCTTGCGCCCTTTTCGATCGGCCGCCTCGGCACGGAAGAAGCGCAGGCGAAACGAATCTCTCACGCGTGAAGGCAACCATCAACGGGCGGCTTCGGGAGCTTCCCGACGAGCTCACTCTCGCGAGACTCATCGAGCTCCTCGGCTCTGCCGGCAAGAGCGTCGCCGTCGCTCAAAACGATCGGGTGATCCGCAGGACGGAATACGAAACGCAGCCCGTGCGCGACGGCGATTGCCTCGAGATCATCGAAGCGGTTGCGGGGGGATAGCGATGGGCGCGGATAGGCTGCAGATTGGTAAATACGAGTTCGATTCGCGTTTGATCGTCGGAACCGGCAAGTACCCCTCGATGGAAGTGATGCGTGCCGCGCATGCGGCCAGCGGCGCCGAGGTCGTGACCGTTGCTATTCGGCGCATCAACCTCGACGACGCGCACGGCGGGACGCTGCTCGATTACATCGATCGGTCGCGCTACACCATTCTTCCCAACACTGCCGGCTGTTATTCGGCAAAGGAAGCCGTGCTTACGGCGCAGCTCGCGCGGGAGCTGCTGGAAACGGATCTGATCAAGCTCGAAGTGATCGGCGACGCGCAGACGCTGCATCCCGACCCGCGCGAAACCCTTGCGGCGGCCGAGCAGCTCGTCAACGACGGATTTACCGTCCTTCCTTACATCGGCGACGATCCGATCGCGTGCAAGCAGCTCGAAAAGCTCGGCTGCGCGGCCGTGATGCCGCTGGCCGCTCCGATCGGCAGCGGTTTGGGCGTTTGCAATCCATATTCGATTCGCATTATCAAGGAGCGGGCGTGCGTTCCCGTCATCGTCGACGCGGGCGTCGGCACCGCTTCAGATGCGGCGATCGCAATGGAACTCGGAGTGGACGCGCTATTGATGAATACAGGAATAGCAAAGGCGCGCGATCCCGTGCTCATGGCATCGGCGATGAAACACGCCGTGATCGCCGGACGCCAAGCATTCCTCGCCGGACGGATGGAAAAGCGCCTGTACGCGAGCGGCTCAAGCCCGATGAAAGACCTGATTTCTACGGCGGGTCAATCCTGAGCCACGCTAGCTTGCCGCTAGTGTAACATCACTTCACCAATCTGGTTCGGATCGTTGTAATTGTCGATCGTGAAAAAAACGTTCTTGTTGGCCGCGCTCGCGATGCCGTTAGGGATGTCTCCGCTCGGCAGCGTTATGATTTGACCGAACTCGCCGGTGCGAGGATCGATTCGACCGATATCTTGCGCTTGGCTTTCGGTGAACCAGAGATCGCCGTCCGATCCCGGCGTTAGGGCCTCGGGATAGCTGGCCGGCTGCGCGATACTGAACTCGCGAATACTCTTTCCGGCAACTTGAGCGATTTTATCACCCGTCCGCTCCGTGAACCAGATGTGCTTGTCGGGCGCGAGCAAGATTCCCCATGGCGTGCCGGACGGCGTCGGCACGGATAACGACGGTTTGAATTTCAGCGAGCGTGGATCGAACCGTCCGATCGCGTCGGCTACCGATTCGGTAAACCAAAGGTCGCCGTCCGGCCCGGTCGTAATACCCCACGGCTCCGGCAAATAAGCGGGAATCTCAAAGCGCGTGATCACGCCCTGCGGCGTGACGCGCCCGATGTAGCCGTCGTCCATTTCAGTGTACCAAACGTTACCGTCGGGCCCCAGCGTAATTCCGCGCGGGTCCGGATCGGAGCCGGTTATGGGAAATATTGTCGACACGCCTAGCGGCGTCATGCGACCGATGGCGTTTGCACCGGGCTGCGTAAACCACAAATTACCGTCGGCTCCTTCGGTGATGCCTTCAGGCTCCTGCCCATTTGAGATGGAGAATTCGGTGATCGCCCCGCCGGTAGCGATGCGCCCGATCTTCGCTGTGAAGGCTTCTGTAAACCACAGCGATTCTTGCGGCCCTGAAGTAATGTACAGCGGCCACGAATCTTTGGACGGTGTGTCGAAGTATTCGAGTCTCGCTTGACTCGGGCGGCCGCCTCCAAAGAGACCGGCAGTAGTGGACTGCGCCGCTCCGTTCGGGATTGGCGCACCGGCCTGCGAGCATCCCCAAAAGCAGAAAAGCGAAACGATTACAACGGGTAGCGTGCGTGCGATCACGACTATTCCTCCGAGCCTCAAATATGAATCAAACTCATGAAAAAAGCCTGAACCAACGAGAAGGTGTGCCTTCTCCTTTCGTCCTTCGACACGCGCCCTACGGGCGCGGCTCAGGATGACACCACCGAGGATTAGCGCGAATCGATGCGCCAGGACCAGGCGTTCCAGAAGGTCGAACCTTCGGGAGCCGGTCTGATGCCGCGTACGTACGCACGGTACGCGTCGGGAATTCGGACCTGCCACAACGTGAAGATCGGAAGATCCCGTACGATCGCCTGTTGCACGATCGCGTAATCGGCTTTGCGCCGCGCGCGATCTACGGTAGCCAGTGCATCGCGCATGGCGGCGTCGGCGCGCGCATCGCACCAAAACGAATAATTGAGGCCGGCCGGCGGCATTTGGTCGCAGGCCATTTGCCACGAATCGTTGGGGTCGCTCCCGAGAATCCACCAGGCATCGTATGCGAGCTGGTACCGACCGCCGGCGAGCACGCCTCCTTGCGCTGCGCTTGCGTAAAACATCCCGGACGGATACTGCTTGATCGATACGCGAACTCCGACTCGTCGCAGATCCTCTTGGACGATCGCGGCGACGAGCTGCGAGCCGTTGATGATCTGCGGCGCGATTGCGAGCGTTAGTTCCACGGTGCGTCCGCGCAGGAGCCGCCTCGACGCGGAGGGATCGTAGGGTACGCTTCGTAGGCCGGCATCGTAGGCCCAACCATTGCTCGGCTGATCCGCGTCGATCAGAACACCGCTGCCGTGAGTCGCCGCCGTCAGCAGCGTCTTGCGATCGATCGCCATCGCGATAGCTCGGCGGACGCGGCCGTCGCGCAATTCCGGATCGCGAAGATTGAAGCGCAGAACGTGCAGGTCGGCGACCGGCGTCAGCGCGAGCCGGATGCCGGGAATCGTTTGCGCCTGCGGCAAGAGCTGCGGATCCACGTCGAAATACGCGTCCGCGTCGCCGCTGCGAAGCTCCTCGAGACGCGTGTTGGGGTCGGCGACGATGTGATAGGTCATGCGCTCGATCTGTGGCCTGCCTCGCCAGTAAAGCGGGTTGGCAGCGAACGTTATGCTATCGCCGCGGCGCCAGCGAACGATGCGAAATGGGCCGGAGCCGATCGGCTGCTGATTGTACGCCGCATGGTTGAGGTCGCCGGATCCGGCAAGCAGATGGGCCGGCATGATCGCTCCGACGCCTTGCGGCCCAAAGAAATACTGCAAAAAGGGTGAAAACCGCCGGCGCAGACGCACGACGACCGTGTATGCATCGGCGGCGCGAATCGTCTGAACCTCCTCGTACCCCACCCGAGTCGCAACGTTATTGCGCGGGTCGACGATTACTCGGTATGAAAAGAGCACGTCGCGCGCCGTGAGCGGGCGTCCGTCTTGCCAGCGAACGTTGCGCCGAAGATGATAGGTAACGGTCCGCTGATCGCTCGAGATGCCGCCGTTGGCAAGACTTGGAACCGCTTGCGCAATTTCCGGGATCGCTTCGCCGTGCGCGTCGTTCTCGATCAGATACGACATGTAGAGATGGCTAAGGTTCAGCTCGTCCGCTTCGTTGGAAAACATTGGGTTGAGCGAATCGGGCTCGCCGGCTAGCCCGCTGAAGACGAGGGCGGCTTGGTACGGATGGCGGTAGCCCGCTTGCGAACATGCAACGCAGCAGATTACAAATGCCGCTGGAAAAAGGAAGCGAAGATCGATCATCGCTTCCGGGCGATTGCAAACCAGTGCGCCGCACCCTGCAGCGGCTCCGCACGGTGCGCCCAGGAGCCGGCTATCCGATCCACCCGGTGCTCTTCCAACGATTCGACGTCAAAATGACGGCTTAGCAGTTCGCAGAGCCGCGCGCGGTCGAAGTATCCGTGGGCGACGCCGCGCTCGTCGCCGCCGATCGCTGCGTACGTCGAATCGTCGATTCGCTTCCCACGGCCGAAGCGTGCATCGCCGGTCGAGCCGAAGGTCGCGTAGAATAGGCCACGGCTCGTCAGACGATCCGCGATCGCGCGCACGCGCGACGCAATGCTCTCGACGGTGCCGTGAAGGAGGCCGTGGGTCGAGATGGCCGCATCGAAGGCACCGTCGAGATCCGCAAGCGGTGCCCTTGAACCCGCCGCGGCATCGTCGACCGCGACGACCGTAAAGCCGGCCGCGCGGAGCGCGTCGGCGTTGCGTCCACTGCCGGCCGCGAAGTCGAGAATTCGGCCGGCCGGCCGAGAGTGCAGGCGTTCGATAAGGGCCACAGCCAATGGATGAGGCGCAGACACCTTTCGACGTTTTCTAGAGAGGCCGAACAAATGCTTGGCGAAGGCGATACGCTCCCGGCGGTAATGCTGCTCGACGATCAGGGGTCGTCGATTTCGACGACCGATCTGCTCGGCAGCCCGCTCGTCCTCTATTTTTATCCGAAAGACGACACACCCGGCTGTACCAGCGAGGCTTCACAGTTCCGTGACGTTTACGCCCGATTCACGGCAAAGAACGCGCGGATCGTCGGTGTTAGTCGCGATTCCGTCGAGTCGCACCAACGATTTAAGAAAAAGTACTCGATTCCATTTACGCTTCTCGCGGATACCGAGTCGAAGCTGTATAAGGCCTTGGGAGTGAGCGCACGCTCGACGTTTCTCATCGACGCCGGAGGCCGCATCGTAAAAGTATGGCCCAAGGTAAACGTCGACGAGCACGCCGAGGAGGTCCTTGAATCGCTGCCTTAACGTTGCGGGTCGTCGGTTCGAGTCCGGCGACGCCGCGTCCGAGCGGTGCCTGCAGCTCGTACTTGTTGAAGACCGGCGATGCGGCCGTTCTGTGGGACATCGGCACCGGAGCGTTCGCAAAGCTCCAACTTGCAATTGAGTACTCCCGCGTCGACGCGATCGTCGTCTCGCACATGCATGCCGACCACTTTTTCGACTTGGTTCCGCTCCGCTACGGCTTAAAATACGGTCCGCAGCGTCGCGGCGACCTCCTGCCGCTCTGGCTGCCTCCCGGCGGACGCGAATCCTTGCAATCGCTTCGAAGAGCCGTGTCGGCGGACGCTCCGGCCGATTTCTTCGATTCGGTCTATTCGGTAAGCGAATACGATCCGGCGCGACCGTTGGTGGTAAAGGATATGCGGCTGACGTTCTGCCGGACGCGTCACTACGTCCCCGCTTTTGCGGTTCGTGCCGACTGTAACTCATCGAGCGTGACGTATTCGGCCGATACTGCGCCCTGCGACGCGGTTGTCGAGCTCGCTTCCGAGACGTCACTCTTTCTCTGTGAGGCGGCGCTAGGTTTGGGCACTGAAACCGGAGAACGCGGGCACTCGTCGGCAGAGGAAGCCGGCGAAATGGCGCGGCGCGCGCGCGCCCAGCGCTTACTGCTTACTCACTATTCGTCGTCGTTCTCGGCCGAGTCGCTCGTCCGCGCTGCGCGCGGCCACTTCCCCGGACCGGTCGACGCGGCGCTCGACGGCATGGAGGTGAACGTCTAGCTAGCTAGTTATCGATTTTTGGATCGTCTCGCGGCAGCGAGAATGCGATCAAGGCGCGGACCGGTGCGAGGCCACGGCTGATCACCGCGTACGGCGTCACCGTCAGCCCCAGCTCTCGCAGCCGCCCGGCGGCCA
>Ga0187783_10004337_pt1 | contig 10507 bp, 9 predicted proteins | sample 1015_SJ02_MP02_2_FD_132471 | JGI IMG/M metagenome (GOLD analysis project Ga0187783, IMG submission 132471) | Tropical peat soil microbial communities from peatlands in Department of Meta, Colombia - 1015_SJ02_MP02_20_MG | ecosystem: Environmental > Terrestrial > Soil > Wetlands > Peat | place...
CGGCCCGTTCCCCACCATGATCGGGCTCAACATGGACGAACTGCTGATCTGGCTGGGCGTGACCCCCGCGCCCAACCGCTACGAGCAAGCCTTCGGGCTCCTCCCGCCGAACTACCCCCAGGTCGGCGGCTAACCGCCAGGATCGCCGGCTGACCGCGAGGCGGCCCGCTGCAGCAGCGCCCACAGTGCCGAGACGTCATTGCGCTCGGTGGCCTCGGCCCCGATCGAGACCCGGACCGACCAGAGGCCGTCAAGCAGCGACGGCGTGACCAGGGCCGCGCCCGAGGAATTGACCCAGTCCACCCAGGCCAGCGTGTGGGCGTTCAGCGCGTCGGCGTCGAGCACGGCGCCGGCCTCGGAGACCAGCCCGGCCGGCTCGTGCCGCAGCACCACGGTCTGCAGGTTGACCGGGGCCAGCACGCGCCAGCCCGGGGCCGACGAGACCTGCCCGGCCAGCCAGCGGGCGTTATCCAGGTCCCGCCGCAGCCTGGCCCTGATGGCCTCGACCCCGTCCAGCCGCAGGTGGAACCACAGTTTGAGCGCGCGGAACCGGCGGCCGAGCGGAATCCCCCAGTCCTTGTACTGGGTCACCTCGCCGTCGACGGCGGACCGGAGATAGGACGGGTTGGTCGACATGACCCGGACCAGGTGACCAGGGTCGGCCACGTAAAGCAGCGAGCAGTCGAGCACGGTGCCAAGCCACTTGTGCGGATTCCAGACCAGGGAGTCCGCGCCCGCCACGCCGTCGACGAGCCAGCGCATCTCCGGCAGCAGCAGCGCCGAGCCCGCCATCGCGGCGTCAACGTGCACCCACGTCCCGAACCTGCGGGCCACCGGGACGATCTGCGCCAGCGGGTCCACGGCGGTGGTGCCGGTGGTGCCAACGGTGGCCACCACGGCCGCCGGGCGCCGGCCGCCGGCCACGTCGGCCTCGAGCGCCGCCGCCAGCGCGTCCGGGCGCATGGCATACGTGACCGGGTCGACGTCAACGAACCTCACGTTGTCCTGCCCGAAGCCGGCCAGCGCGGCCGCCTTCGGGACCGAGGAATGCGCGTGCCGGGTGGTGTAGACCGTCAGCGGCGCCCCCTCGGCCTGCAGCCCGCCGCGTGCCTCGCCGTAGTCCGTCGCGCGCTCGCGCGCCGCGAGCAGCGCGACCAGGCACCCGGTGGACGCGGTGTCCTGGATGACGCCCTGCCAGGACTCCGGCAGCCCGGTCAGCTCGCGCAGCCAGCCGACGACGACCTCCTCCACCTCGGTCAGCGCGGGCGCGGACTGCCACGTGATCCCAAGCGCCCCGAGCCCCGAGGCGGCCAGGTCGCCGAGCACCGAGCTCAGCGAGGCGTTGGAAGGGAACCAGCCGAAGTACCGCGGGTGCTGCACCGCGGTCACCCCCGGCACCACGACCTCCTCAAGGTCGGCCAGCACCCGCGCGAACGCCTCGGCCTCCTCCGGCGCCCGGCCCGGCAGCTTGCCCGCCACCTCACCCGGCCCCACCTGCGCCTGAACCGGCAGCTGCGGAACCCGGGCCCGGTAGTCCGCGATCCAGTCGATCAGCTCGTGCCCGGCCGCCCGGAACTCCTCAGGCCCCATGTCGCCTCTTCGCTCCCTTCCGCGCCGCACGCACCGTAACCCCGGCTCCGGCCGGTTCCCGGTACGCCCGTAATGATCTTTCTACCGAACGGTCCGTGGTGCGCGCCGCCGGCCCGGCGACTTCAGCGCACCCTGATGCCGTCGTAGGCGAACTCGACGATCCGCCTGCTCGTCTGCTCGGGGTCGAGGTCACCGACAGCCGCCGATCCCATCCGGGCCAGGATCGGTCCGACCAGCATCTCGTTGACGAACGCGACGTCGACCTCGGGCCGGATCTCGCCGGAGGCAATGCCCTGCCGGATGATCCGGTACATGGCCTCCCGGCGGGGGAACACGATCTCGTCGAAGTAACGGCGGCGCAGCTCGGGAAACGCGCCCGACTCGGCCAGGAGGGCCCGCAGCATGCTGCTGGCCCGCTTGTCGAGCGTGCGCTCGATCAGGAGCGCGAGGTGGGCGGCCAGGTTGTCCCGCGCCGTCGGGCCATCGAAGTCAGGCAGCGGCCGGTTGATCGCGTCGAGCACGTCGAGGTAGAGCTCGTCCTTGGTCTTCCAGCGCCGGTACAGGGAGTTGCGGGACACGCCCGCCTGCTCGGCGATCGTCACCAGGGACAGCCCGGACAGGGTTGCACCCGCGCTGACCAGGTCGAGGACGGCCTCGATGGCGGCCGCCTCGGTGCGCGGGTCCCTCTTGCGCCCCGCTGGGCGAGTGACCGTGTCCATGCTCGTCATCATGCTCTGCTCGTTACCGCGCTGCTCGTCATCGTGCTCTGCTCTTTACCGCGCGCTGCTCGCCGCCGGGCGCCGCTCGCCGCCGGGCGCTGCTCGTCGCCAGGCTCCCCATCATATAACGGAACAGACCTGTTGTGTTCCGCAAGCATCCATCCTACCATACGGAACAGATCTGTTCTGTTTCATTGGGAGGATAATGATGCAGTACCAAGGTGACCGCCCGCCTTCGCGCTGGGGCGTTCTCGCCATCTGCGCCGTCGCGCAGTTCATGGTCGTGCTCGACGTGTCGATCGTGAACGTGGCGCTGCCGCAGATGCGCCACGACCTCGGGCTCAGCATTGCCTCTCAGCAGTGGGTGGTGAACGCCTACACGCTGACCTTCGCTGGCTTCCTCATGCTGGGCGGGCGGGCCGCCGACCTGTTCGGCCGCCGGCGGGTCTTCCTGGCCGGCCTGGCCATGTTCACCGCGGCCAGCCTCATCGGCGGCCTGGCCCAGACCGGGGCCTGGCTGATCACGGCGCGCGCCGCTCAGGGTCTTGGCGGCGCGGTACTGGCCCCGACGTCGCTCAGCCTGCTCACCTCGACCTTCACCGACATGGCCGAACGGCGCCGGGCCATGGGCGTCTGGTCGGCCACCGCCGCCAGCGGCGCCGCGGCCGGGGTGCTGGCGGGCGGGCTCCTGACCGACCTGCTCGACTGGCGCTGGGTGCTGTTCGTCAACGTGCCCATCGGCCTGGTCATGCTGGTGGGCGCCCCGCGGATGCTGCCGGAATGGCAGGCTGCCGGGCCGAGGACGCGCCTGGACGTGGAGGGGGCGTTCACCATCACCGTGGGCCTGGCCCTGTTCGTCTACGGGATCGTGAGCACCGACACCCACTCGTGGGGCTCGGCCCAGACGGTCATGGCGCTGGCCGGAGGGGCGGCGTTCCTGCTCGCGGCGCTGTTCATCGAGGCCCGCGTGGCGCCAAGCCCGCTGGTGCCGCTCGGCATCTTCCGGCGCAGCGCCCTCTGCGCGGCGAACGGGATCGCCATGATCATCGGCGCCGCGCTGTTCGGCATGTACTTCTTCATCTCCCTCTACCTGCAGGAGGTAGCGGGATACAGCCCGCTGCGAACGGGCCTGGCCATCCTGCCGGCCGGGACGATGACGCTGGCCGGGGCGCTGGCGGCCTCCCGGCTGGTGGCGAGGATCGGCGCGCGCCGTCAGCTGGTGCTCGGCCCGGTCATGTCCGCGGCCGGCCTGCTGTGGATGTCGTTCCTGTCCTTCGGCGACGGCTACTGGACGCAGATGTTCGTTCCGCTCGCCCTCTTCGGCCTTGGCATCGGCACCACGTTCGTGCCGATGACCCTCACCGCCACCGCCGGGGTCCCGTCTGCGCAGGCAGGCCTGGCCTCCGGCCTGGTCAACACGGCCCGGCAGATCGGCGGCGCGGTGGGCCTGGCCGTTCTCGCTACGCTCGCCGCCAGCGCCACCCGCGACAGCCACCAAGCCGCCCATTCGGTCCAGGCCGCCCTGACCGCCGGGTACGACCGCGCCTTCCTCGCCGCCGGGGTCCTGCTGCTCGTCGGCGCCGGGCTGGCCCTGCTGATCCGCTCAGAAACACCGGCCCGTCCCTCAGCTGCCACAAACCCGGCGATCTCGCTGACAAAGACCTCGGTCTGATCACGATTCACGTGCCGGGCAGCGCGGCTCGATACCGCCGCCATGGCCCGCGCCACATGACCGCCATCCTTAACCGATGTTGTGGCGCTGGGCGTAGCCGATCGCGGCCACCCGGTCGCGTGAGCCGGTCTTGGCGAAGATGCGGTTGATGTGGGTCTTGACCGTGTGGTTGCTGAGGAACAGGCGTTCGGCGATCTCGCCGTTGGTCAGGCCCTGCACGATCAGGCCAAGGATCTCTACCTCGCGCTGGGTCAGGCCGTCCGGCGGGTCGGGCGGCCGCGCCGCCGGCGCCTGCCCGGCAGCGCCGGACGTGCCGCCGGGCGGGATAGCGGCCTGGTTCGTGGCGGCGAGCAGTGCGGCGTGGACGCGCGGGTCGAACACGGTCAGCCCGCCGACCGCGGCGCGCAACGCCTGCGCGATGTCGGTGCGGTCGGCATCCTTGGTCAGGTAGCTCCGCGCGCCGGCGCGGAGCGCCTCGAGGACGGACGCATCGTCCACGTAGGTGGTGAGCACGACGATCGCGACGTCGGGATGCTGGGCCACGAGCCGGCGGGTGGTGCCGATGCCGTCAAGCACGGGCATGTGCAGATCGAGCAGGATCGCGTCGGGCCGGTGCTCGGCCACCCGTTCCAGCGCCTGTTCGCCGTCGGCGGCGGAGCCGACCACTTCGATGCCGGGCAGCCCGCCGAGCAGCAGGACCAGTCCCTCGCGGACACTGGCCTGGTCGTCGGCGATGATGATCCGCAACGGCTTGTCGGCCGTCATCGGGTGACCCCGTCCTCGAGGCCGGCCCGCCCGTCCTCCGCGGCGGCCAGCGGAAGTTCGGCGGTCACGGCCCACTCATGGTCGCGCGGGCCGGCCAGCAGCGTGCCGTTCAGCAGCCGCAGCCGCTCCCGCATGCCCGTCAGCCCGTAGCCGCCGGCGCTGCCGGGCAGGCGGACCGAAGCAGCGGCTCCGTCAAGGCCATTCACGACGCTGAGCCGCACGTCGTTTTCGCCGTAGTCGAGGCTGACCGCGACCGGCTGGCCCGACGCGTGCCTGGCCGCGTTGACCATCGCCTCCTGCGCGGTGCGCAGCAGCGCGAGAGCGGCGTCCGGCGGCAGCGCCTTGGCCATGCCGGAGGTCTCGAGGGTCACCGGGACGCGATAGCGCTGCCGGTGGGTGTCCACCACGGCGGACAGTTCCTCGCCGAGCGGCAGCGTGTCCACCCGCAGCGCGTGCACCGCCCGGCGGGTCTCCGTGAGGCCCTCCGCGGCCATCCGCTGGGCGGTGGTCAGCGCCTCGACCGCCCGGTCCATGTCCCCCGTGTCGGTCAGCATCGCCTTGGCCGCCTGGATCTGGATGCCGAGCGCGCCGAGGGAGTGCGCCAGTACGTCGTGGATCTCGCGTGCGATGCGGGCCCGCTCATCAAGCACGTCGGCGCGACGCTGCTCGGCCCGCAATCGCTCGTGCTGTGCCAGCAGGGCCGTGGACTGCTCGGCCTGCACCCGGTAGGAACGCCGTTGCAGGCCGAACATCGCGCAGACCGCGACAAGCAGCGGGTCCCCGGCCATCGTGCCGAGCGTGCTCCCGGCGACCGCCCCGGCGACCCAGATCGAGACGATGCCGGCCGCGGCGACGCCGACGGCAAGCCGCGTGTTCGTTTCGCTGCCCGCCCAGAAGGCCGCGATGCAGGCAAAGGCGACCAGGGTCTGGCCGCTGCCGGAGGTCACCGCGGCCACGCCGCCGGCGACGGCCATCACGCCGAGCACCACGGGCAGGGCCGGGGTCCGGTACCGCGGAACCGCCTCGGCGGCGATCCACGCCAGCAGGGCCAGGCCGACGGCCGAGAAGCAGGCGATCTGTACCGCCTGCTGCCAGGCTGAGTGGGGCGGGTCGATCAGGGCCAGCAGGCCGATCAGCGCGAACGCGGTGACGCGCATCAGCCAGAAGACCCTGATCATCATGGGATCAGTATCGCCCCGAGGCGTCACGGTCATGCCCGCCGAACGCGCCGGACAGGAACGTGCGGCCGTCCTTTTCCGGGGCGAAGGGGATGCCGGCCAGCATGGCGCGGGGCACGATGACGGCGGCCTGGCCCAGCCGGTTGAGGCCGAGGGTGAACAGCAGCGGCGCGGTGGACGCGGCCACGTGCGCGCCGGACCGGGCGGCGATCACCATGATCAGGCCGCGCCAGGCGAACAGCCCGACCCACAGCCACAGGCCGCGCGGCGGCATCTTCGCCCACAGCACGCCGTCGCGCGACCCGATCCGCGTGATGACGCCGAAGGCCAGGCCGATCACCAGGGACCCGATGGCGCCGACGGTCAGCCACAGGTAATCCGCCGGGTGCAGGTGCCCGGCACCGTGCAGGTCGGCGAACCCGATGATGGTCAGCACGACCGGCAGCACCACCAGGCGCTTGCCCTGGAGCTTCTGGCCGGCGATCTGCTGGTAGATGACGAAGCCGATGATTCCGATGACGGCCAGGATTTCCAGCCAGGACACGGCACACGCTCCTTATCAGTTCGTTGGACGACTGATCCCGACGCTACGGATGGGGGCGGTACTACCGCGTCGGCCCGCGGTACCAGTTCCGGGTTGACAACACGGCGCCCTGGCTTTGGTACCGAGGATCAGCCCGTGCTCCGACGCCCCGGCGGGGGTGTCCCGGCCATGGTGGGCGATGTCAGCAACGACATCCGCCACATACTGAGGAGCACGCAATGTCACCCCTTACCGACGCGATGATCATCAACGGCGCGGTCCTGGTCGCGGTGCTCGAGGGCGACCTCGGCCCGCACCGCAAGATCGGCAAGATTCGTATCCTGCGGCCGCTGATCACGGTGGCCCTGGTCGTCCCCCTGTTCCTTGACCGGCCGGCCACCCACGGGAACGGACTGCTGGTCGAGCTGACCGGTCTGGCGGCCGGGCTGCTGTGCGGCCTCGTGGTTGCCACGCTGATGCGGGTGTACCGCAGCCCGAAGACCGGCAAGCCGGTCAGCGCGGCCGGCTTCGGGTACGCGCTCGTGTGGCTGCTGGTCGTGGGCGCCCGGGCGGCGTTCTCCTACGGCGCCACCCACTGGTTCTCGGCCGACCTGGCCCAGTGGTGCCTGACCCACCAGGTCACCGGCGCGGCCATCACCGACGGCCTGATCTTCATGGCCATCACGATGGTGCTGATCCGGACGGTCGGCCTGGCCGCCCGCGCCGCCCGGCTGCCGGGCGCGACGTCGGCCTCGCGCGCAACCGCCCGACAGCAGCCGCTGAACCGCGAAGACCTTCGCGCCTAAGTGGCTGTGGTGAGATCCATGACTACGCCCGCACGACGCAGCGGAAGCCCAGATGCGAGGTTGACGTGTCGACGGCCTGGGCCATCCTGGCGGCGGGGCGGTAGCGGCGGCAGTAGTTCGGCGCGCACAGGTGTGACCCGCCCTTCATCACCTTGCGGGGGATGCGCGCCGGATCTCGCCGGTCGATGCTCTGCTCGCGGGCGTCAGCCTCGCTACGGCCGCCGAGGTCCGAGCCGCCGCAGCACGCTGGAACGTCGGCGGCGTGGCCCGCGGTGTACCAGTCCGACGTCCACTCCCAGACGTTGCCGATCATGTCGTACAGGCCGTAGCCATTGGCCGGGAACGCGCCGACTGGCGAGGTCCTCTCGTATCCGTCGGCGCGCGTGTTCCTTACCGGGAACTCGCCTTGCCAGGTGTTGGCCATCCAGCGTCCGTCCGGGTTGAGCTCGTCGCCCCAGGCGAACTCGGCACCGTCGAGCCCGCCGCGCGCGGCCAGTTCCCATTCGGCCTCGGTCGGGATCTGCTTGCCCGCCCACGCGGCGTAGGCCAGGACGTCGGCCCAGGCCACGTGCACGACCGGATGGTCGGGCAGGCTGCGGACCGAGCTGCCCGGCCCCACCGGATGGCGCCAGTCGGCCCCGCGGACGGCCCGCCACCAGTGGTAAGGATCGTCCAGGCTGACGCGGCGCCGCGGCGCGACGAACACCGTCGAGAACGGCGCGAGCATCTCCGGCCGGGCGCCCGGGTAGTCCGCCGGGTCGGGCGCCCGCTCGGCCATCGTGACGTACCCCGTCTTGCGCAAGAACCGGCCGAACTCCCGGTTCGTTACCGGGCCGGCGTCGATCCAGAACCCGTCGACCGTGGCCTTGTGCGCAGGGGCCTCCTCCGGGTAGTGCCGGTCCGAGCCCATCAGGAACGTGGCGCCGGGAATCCACACCATGCCGTCCATCGCGGCCCCTAACGATGCGCGGTAATCGCCGCATCGAGCTTTTCCAGCGCCTGGTCGATGGTGAAGGTCGCCGCCTTCTGCCGCGGCGGGAACTCGCGGAACGTCTCGAGGAACTCTCCGATGAGACCCTGTGCCGGGATAGCAAGGAAGGCGTGGTCGAGCACCCAGTCCCAGTACGTGTTTGAGGTGATGTCGGCCCGCTCGAACGGGTCGGTCCGCAGGTTGAATATCTTCGGCAGGCGCAGGATGGTGAACGGCTCGGCCCACAGCTGCAGGGTTCCGGCGGCGCGCTGCTCCATGAACACCAGCTTGAAGTTGTCGTAGCGCGCGGCCACCAGGTCTCCGTCGTCCGAGAAGTACACGAACCCGGGTCGCGGGCCCTTGTCCGCCTCTCCGGTGAGATAGGGCAGCAAGCTGAAGCCGTCGATGTGCACCCGGTAGGTCATGTCGCCAACGGTGTAGCCGGCCTTGAGCTTGCCAACGATGTCCGGCTCGCCGGCCGCGGCCAGGAAGGTGGGCAGCCAGTCGTGATGGCTGACGATCTCGTTGGACACCACCCCGGCCGGGATCCGGCCAGGCCAGCGGATGATCTCCGGGACCCGGAACGCCCCTTCCCAGTTGGTGTCCTTCTCGCTGCGGAACGGCGTCATCGCCCCGTCGGGCCAGCTGTTCATGTGCGGCCCGTTGTCGGTGGAGTACAACACGATCGTGTCTTCCGCGATGCCAAGCGCGTCCAGCTTGTCGAGCAGCGCGCCGACGATCTTGTCGTGGTCGATCATCGTGTCGTGGTAGGGGGACTGCCACCGCCCGGCCTGCCCGAGGCTTTCCGGCTTGGTGTGGGTCCGGAGGTGCATGTGGGTGGTGTTGAACCACATGAAGAACGGCGTGCCCGCCTGATGCTGCCGGTCGATGAACCCGAGCGCGTGCTCGAGGATCTCGTCGTCGACGGTCTCCATCCGCCTCTTGGTCAGCGGGCCGGTGTCCTCGATCCGCTGCCTCCCCACGCGACCCCAGCGCTCGTCCTCGGTCGGGTCTTCGGAATCGGTGGCCCACGAATGCAGCACACCCCGGGGCCCGAACCTTTCCCTGAACCGCGGGAAGTCGGATGCCGCAGGGTAATCCGGCAGCTCCGGCTCTTCCTCGGCGTTCAGGTGATACAGGTTCCCGAAGAACTCGTCGAAACCGTGCACGGTCGGCAGGAACTGGTTCTTGTCGCCGAGATGGTTCTTGCCGAAGTGCCCTGTGGCGTAGCCGAACGGCTTGAGCAGCTCGGCGATGGTCGGGTCGTCCGCGCGCAGGCCGATGTCCGCCCCGGGGAAGCCCACCTTACTCAACCCGGTGCGGAACACGCTCTGCCCGGTGATGAACGAGGACCGGCCCGCGGTGCAGCTCTGCTCACCGTAGGAGTCGGTGAACCGCATCCCCTCGGAGGCGATCCGGTCGATATTGGGGGTACGGTAGCCCATCAGCCCGCCGCTGTAGCAGCTCAGGTTCATGATTCCGATGTCGTCGCCCCAGATCACCAGGATGTTCGGCCGGTTGGCATCAGCCATAACCTGCTCCCTTGGTATCTAGCGTGCCGCCTCTGCGGCGAGTGTGCCGTCCGGGGGCCGTAGTTGTCCTCATCCGCCGCGGATGACACATGGTCGCCTGGCGCCGCGACGGATGGGCGGTCGCAGACCTGAAGGCCCCCACCACCTATGCCGATGGCACGGGTGATCAATGCTCAGCGCCAGTGCATCGTCAACTGGCTGGCGACGCGGCCCTCACCCTGCGAACGAGTTGCGGCGCTCTCCAAAGGCCCGCAATGACGGCGGTACGGTGACTGATCGCCGGCACCTCGTACACGCTAACCTCAGCGCCCGCTTGGAGCATCGGCTCGAGGTACTGCGGGATGTTACTCAACGGAGCCACTTTGTCTCGCCGCGAGCTCGCGAATACGAACCTGCAGCCGTCGAGCCGCCCGAAGTCTGGCCATTGAAGCGCAGCCCACGCTTCTTCAAGTCGTGTAAGCGACCACCCTCGCTCCACATGGCGCTGTCTCGCCATGGGCATAGTCCACACGCCTCGCGCAATATTGCCGCCAGTGTTAAATACTCCCCAGCGCAAATCGGGGATTTCGCGGCCTACGCAATTGTAGAGGATAAAGGAGCCCAGGCTGCTACCGAAGAACCCGAACTCGCTTACGCCTCGAGACTTCAGCCGCGCTATCAGCGACCTGATGTCCCCTCGCACCTGGGAGATGAGCTCCGGAAGGATCGCCGGGTCGGCCTCCGCGAACACGGCCGCTGTCGTCTGATACGCC
>Ga0187783_10004338_pt1 | contig 10507 bp, 8 predicted proteins | sample 1015_SJ02_MP02_2_FD_132471 | JGI IMG/M metagenome (GOLD analysis project Ga0187783, IMG submission 132471) | Tropical peat soil microbial communities from peatlands in Department of Meta, Colombia - 1015_SJ02_MP02_20_MG | ecosystem: Environmental > Terrestrial > Soil > Wetlands > Peat | place...
GATCGACCGGCAGATCAATGCCGGTCGCATGCAGCTGCCTGATCACCTGCTGCGGGTTGGGCGCCGAGATGCGGAATTCGGAAAGGCGAAGCCCGGAAGGCGCAGTCTGCGCAGGGTGCCGCTCGTGCCCCCAGTCGATCAGGAACGGTATGACGGCCACCGCGCCGTCGTGCGGGTAGGTCGTCATCCGCCATTTCAGCTCGCCGCCGCCCGGCGTTCGCCGGTGCCGGGTCACGACGTCGCCGTAGTCAAAGCCGTCCGCGCGCGCCTGGAGTACGGCTGCGTCCAGGTCGCTGGGTGCTGCTGCCCAGGCGCGCAGCCCCGGCTCGGTCAGGTGGTCCAGGCCGAACGGCAGCGCGTCCGCAGGCCCAGGCTGGGCAGGGTCGGGGGCGATGATCTCCAGGTAGCTGCGGTCCCCGAGCGAGAGAAGCGCGTTATGGGTGCCAAGCCCTGGATGCTGGCCGCCACCCTGCGGCCGCACGCCAGTTAGCCGGGTTATTTCGGCGATCGCGGCGTCCAGATCCGGGCATGCATAGACGAGGTGGTCGATTGTCGCGGTCATTGTCCTCATTCCGGTTCAGGAGCGGTCCGCACGAAGGTTCCGATGGCGCTGGCGAGAAGCCGCCCGGTAGCTGGGTCGGTCAGCTCGGCGCTGGCCCTTCCAAGGCGCCGGCCGGCATGAACCACAGTGCCCGCCGCGAGCAGCAGGCCGGCCGGTGCTGGGCGCACGAAGTCGACCCGTAGGTCGACGGTGCCCCAGTCGACTCCGGTGGCCTGGATCAGTGCGAACGTGGCTGCGGCATCGAGCAGCGTGGCGATGACCCCGCCATGCAGATATGGGCTGCCCTCCTCGCCGACCTGATCCTCACCAGTCTCAGCCCGCAGCCGCACCTGCGTTTCGTCGGCGCAGGCGACGCGCAGCCGCAGCGTGCGGTGCACCGGCGAGGCGTCGATGACACGCTGCAGCTCGTCAGCATCCATCAGGGACCACCACTAGCTTGCCGACGGCGCGCCGGTCCTCTAGCTCAGCGACCGCCTCGCGTATCTGGGACAGCGGAAACACGCCGTGAATCACCGGGGCTAGCTCGCCCGCCTGGACCTGCCGGATCAACTCGGTCAGGTCGCCGCGGCTCCATCCGTCAGAGCCGAGGATGGTCAGCTCGCGTGTCCACACGTAGCGGAGATCGGTCTCCGCAAGATAGCCGCTGGTGGCACCGCAGGTGACCAGCCGTCCGCCCAGCCGGAGGGCCCGGATGGACTGCGGCCAGGTGTCCGCGCCGAGGTAGTCGACGACGACGTCCGCCCCGGTTCGGCCGGTCAGGTTCCACACTTGGGAGCCGAACTCCCCGGAGGAGGTATCGACCAGCTCGTCCGCGCCGAGCGTGGCGAGCTGGTCAAGCTTGGCGCGGGACGACGAGCAGGCAATGACCCGGGCTCCCATGGCCTTGCCAAGCTGGACGCACGCCACGCCGACACCGCCGGCGGCACCGAGCACGACGACCGTCTCCCCAGCCGCTACGCGGGCACGGCCGGCGAGCATCCGCAAGGCGGTGCCGTAGGCAATCGGCAGGGCCGCATACAGCGGCGCGTCGGCGGCAGGCGCCTCCAGCGGGATAGCGTTCTCGGCGGGAGCGATGACGTACTCGGCGAGGCCGCCGGGCAGGTCCTCGCCGAGTGCCTTCCGGTTCACCGACGGGTCGAGCAGAACCAGGGTCCCTGGCGCCGGGCCTTGTGCTTGGTCCCCGAGCGCGTCGACCGTGCCGACGATGTCGCCGCCGGGGATATGCGGCAGGTCCAAGTGCACGCCTGGCATGCCGCGGCGGACGAAGACATCCAGCATGTGGAGGGCGCAGGCGAGGACTCGGACCCGGATCCAGCCGGGCGGCGGCACGGGGACCTGAGCCCACCCGTACTCCAGGTTCTCCGGGCCGCCGTGGGCGGTAACAAGGGCAGCGCGCATCCGGCTCGCATCCTGAGCAGCGCTGCTCACCTCAGCAGCCTGGCTCATGCAGACACCAGAGCGCGAGCTCGCTCCTCCAGCCGCGCCCGGTCGATCTTGCCGGTGCCCGCGAGCGGCAGCTCGTCGACGAACTCGATAACCCGCGGATAGGCGTAGTGCGGGCCGGTGCGGTGGAAGAACGCCGTCAGCTCCTCGGCCGTCGCCGCCTCCGGCTGAGTCAGCACGATGAACGCGACCGGGACCGCACCCTTGACCGGGTGGCTCCCGCCGAGCACCGCGACGTCGCGGACCGCGGGATGGCGCAGCAACAGTTGCTCTACTTCCTTCGGGTAAACGTTCTCGCCGCCAACGTTGATCAGGTCGTCGCTGCGGCCGACGAAGTAGTGGTAGCCATCGGAGTCCCGGCGCATCAGGTCCCGTGTCGCCAGCCAGCCGTCGCGGATCCGCTCGGACGTGACGTCGGGCAGGCCGTGATAGCCAGGCGTCACGCCGGGATTTGACACCCACAATTCGCCGACCTCGCCAACCGCAACCTCAGTCACCCCGTCGTCGGCGCGTAGCTGAACCTGGCAGCCGGGCAGAGGCAGCCCCAGCGAGCCGAGCTTGTTGATGCCCCACCTCGGCGTCAGCAGCACGTCAGGGCCGCCCTCGGTCAGGCCGTAGCCCTCGGTGATAGGGGCACCGAACACGCGCTGAAAGTCCTCGAGCAAGTCAACGGTGACCGGTGCGGAGCCCGCGGACGCGAACCGGACCGAGGTGACATCGCAGCGAGCAAGCTCGGCGGTCTCAGTCAGCAGCATCCGGTACATGGCCGGCACCCCGCTCAGGTACGTCACCTTGTACCTGTCGATAGCCCGCAGCACGGCCACCGGCTCGAACCCGGGCAGCACCGCACAGCAGCCGCCTGCCAGCAGCATCGACTTGAGCGTCATGGCTGCGTTCTTGTGAAACAGCGGCGCCGCGAGGAGGGCGACTTCAGTTTCGTCGAACAGATAGCACTTGCGTACCATGTCCGCGCACCAGATCTGTCCCCGGTGGGTCAGCGGCACGCCCTTCGGCCGTCCGGTGGAACCGGACGTGTAGGGCTGCATGCAAGGCGCGTCCGGGTCATGCGGGAGCACCCGGTCCAGGCGCGGCGCCGACTGCGTCTCTGCTGGCCCGGCCACGAAGCCGCATGCGGCGCACAGCGCGGCTAGCGCGCGTCCCCGGTCCTGCTCGCCTAGCCCGGCCAGGATGCCAATGCTTGCGGAGTCTGACAGCACGTAGTGCAGTGTCTCGTCGTTTTGCCTGCTGTTGAGCGGCACGGCCACTGCGCCCGCCCGCATCACGCCGAGCAGGGCCGCTACGTAGCTGATGTCGTTGCGCCATAGCAGCGCGACCCTCGCGCCAGGCCTCACTCCCTGGCCGGCCAGCCAGCCCGCGACGCGGTCGGCCCGCTCATCCAGCTCGGCATAGCTGATGACGGCGTCGTCCTGCGCTAGAGCGGGCCTGTCGGGGTGGAGCCTGACCGCATCGGCGGTCAGGTAGCCAAGGTGGTCAATCTGGGTCACGCCAAGCTCTCCTTTCCTGGCAACGCATGCTGCGCCGCCGCGACGTCATTCGCGTCTAGCGGCCCCGGCCCGATCACCGCGGGTGCCGCCCTCAGTTATCGTTGCTGGAACCTCACGTCGAGGCCATCGCGCAGGGCATCACCGATGAGATTGAATGACACTGCGACGAGCACGATAGCCAAGCCGGGGGGCCAGATAAGCCACCAATAGCTGTTGACAACAGCGCCATCACTGACCGCTGTCGACAGCATCGTGCCCCAGTCCGTGCCCGGCGGCTGAATACCGAGGCCCACGTAGCCGAGCGCTGCCAGGAAGAGGATGGCGTCGGCCACCTGAAACGTCGCGTTGACCACGATCGTGCCAAGCGCATTCGGGATAATGTGACGGGCCACAATGCGCCACCTGCTTCCGCCCGCCACCTTTACTGCCTGAACGTATTCACGCGTGCGCAGCGACAACGTCTCAGCGCGGACGAGCCGGGCAGGGACGAGCCACGCTACGAAGCCGATGAGCAGGATGAGAAACGGCTTCGAAGGCTTGAACAGGTCCGAGATTACGATCAGCAGCAGCAGGGCAGGGACGGCAAGAACTGTGTCGACGACTCGCATCATGACGGTGTCAGTGATCCCACCCGCGAAGCCAGCCACCGCTCCCCAGATGACTCCGACGAGGGTGGCGAGTATCGCGGCAGCCAGCGCGACCTCCAAGTCCGCCTGGCCTGCGTACATGATCCGGCCCAGTTCGTCGTAGGAGCTGGCGTCCGTGCCGAGTAGGTGGGCAGCAGAAGGCGGGGCGTTGGTCGGGACAGTCGAGATCAGCGCGAGCTGTGCATTTGTCTGGTTCGTATGGTATGCGAGAGGGCCGACAAAGCAGAGCAGCACCATGAAGATCACAATGCCGATGCCCAGCAGAGCCAGTTTGTTCTCGAGAAAGGCTGTGGCTATCTGTCTCCATGCACCCGACGGAGCGGCGGCGCCCTGTCCGCCTGTGAACACGTCCGGCGAATAAGCACCGGCGGGTTCCGCATCGACGACTGTGGAGGAAATCGCCGAGACGGCGGACACGCTGCCAGCATCAGCTCCCGGTGCCGTCGACAAGCCGGAACGTCGCGCGGGCCCGTCGTGCCCGGTCATGAATATCGGATCCTCGGGTCGAGCAGACTGTAGAGCACATCCGCGACCAGTGAGCCGATCACGGTGGCTGCAGTGGCCACGACGACCGTGCCGATGAGAGTCGGTATGTCGTCCTGGAAGATCGCGTCCACGCCGAGCAGCCCCATGCCTGGGTAGTTGAAAACCGTCTCGGTGATGAACGCGCCGCCTACGATGCTGGGAAGCGCAAGCCCGATCAGGGTGACGATCGGTAGCAGCGCGTTTCGCAGTACGTGGCCGTAGAGCATCCTGCTCCGGCTCGCGCCCTTGGCCAGGGCCGTGCGGCTGTAGTCCTCCCGGAGTTCGCCCATCATCGACGAGCGCATGAACCGGCTGAACGAAGCAATGGTGATGAGCGAGAGCGTGAGCACCGGCAGGAACAAAGCCCGCGGGTCAGAGATGATCGCGCCGACGGTCTGCCCCTGCGGCGCCTCGTAGCTGAACAGATGGAGATCGATCGCGAAATACAGAATGAGAATCGGGCCAATGTAGAACGTTGGCATCGAGTAGGCGATCAACGAGAACGCCGAGAGAACGTGGTCACTCAGCTTGTTTCGGCGGACGCTCTGGAAGACCCCGAGCGGGATTGCCACGATAACCGCGATAAGAGTCGCCAAGCCGACGAGCAGGAGCGTCTTGGGCAGCCGGTTTGCGATGAGGGCGCCCACCGGCTCGTTCAGCTTGAACGAATACCCGAAGCGGAAGTGCAGATACCCGTCTACCAGGTTCCAGTACTGCTCCCAGAGCGGCAGGTCGAGCCCGTTGATTCGGTTGAACTGCAAGATCGCCGCAGGCGAGGCGCGGGGACCGAGCACCTCTCGTGCTTCGCCGCCGGGCATCAGCTGGGTGAGCAGGAACACCAGGACAGTCACGAGGACGAGAACGATCACCGACTGCAGGCCGCGCCGGAGGATATAGCTGATCACGCGAGCTCGTCCTCGGGGATCTGGTCCCATTCGTTGCGCAGAGCGTGCAGCACTGCGTCGTGACCGACGCGAGCCGCGCGGCTATTGGCGGCCGCGTTTCCGCCATGCGACAGTCTCTCGCCGCCCTGCGGATGGATGGACGTGGTGACGGTGCCCGGCAGCGTGGGAAAGACGAATCGGTGCCCTGCGCCAGGGAACGCCAAGTGCCGGACCGGCTTGCGGTGCCGCCGGAGCCTGGCCATGACGAGCTCGCTGAAGAGCGTGGACGGCCAGACGTCGTCGTCGGTCCCAGACAGCAGCAGGATCGCCGCGCTTGACTGCTCGATCGGAATCGTGGCTCGGGCCACGGGTCCGTAGGGCCACAGGTCGGCGGCATAGACGGGTGAGCACGCCACCGGATCGGAGAGTTCTCGCTCACCTCGGTCGTGACTCAGGTATGGGATCGCCTCGCCATCGATCATCCATGCCGGGACGTCGCTCAGCCAGCCGGTGGCCGATTTATAGATACCCGAGTGCACGACACCGCTGGGCACGTACGCGATCGCCGTGCCCACGACCGGGAGCCGGGACGCCAGCAGCAGCGTCAGCTCTCCGCCTCGAGAGGTCCCGACCACGCTGACCAGATCGCCGTCCACGTCGTCCCGGTCGAGCAGCCATCCGAACGCCCGCTCGAAGTAGCGGAGGTCGATGCGGACGAGTTCAGGCGGGAGGCCAGGGAGGCCGAAGTAGCCCAGAGCCAGGGAGACGAACCCGGCGCTGGCGAGGCGAGCAGCCTTGACGTCATCCCGGCCACCACCGGATCCCGCCAGTACTATCACGCCAGGAGACGGGCCTGGGCCGGGCGGCAGGAACAGCCGTCCAGTCAGCCCGCCTGTGGTGACCTCTTCGTGCCGGACTCCGTCGTCCATCCAGACAATGTCGGTCTTCTCCCTGGCGATGGTTGCGGCTCCCGAGGCCAGGGTGAACTCGACCTGCACGGGCGAGAGGCCGACCAGGAGGCTGGACCGCTCGGCCTGCTCAACGGAGGACGGCCTTGCCTCGCTGATGACCTGCTCGGCTGCCGACGCCCACGGCCACTGGCGGCACTCCCCGTCAGCTGGCCTGACGATGTGCGGCACCCCATCGTGTACCGAAACTGCCTGCTCGCCGAGCCAGACGATCCCGTCCTCGCTCTCCAGCCTCGCCGAGAGGGACAGCGGCTGGCCGGCCGGCAGGTCGGCGTCGCCTCGGTCGGGTGTGATGGCTATGTCGAGCCGCTCATCGACCCGGCACCTTGGCGGGACATTCACGTGCACACTCCGGTCCCTTCTCGGCCCAGTGGGCGCCCGCGTCGGCCGCTATCGCAGAACGCAGCCTCGCGGGCGCCCGCACGGTCAGCTCTTGGTGAAGTACCAGTCCCAGGGCGCTATCCCGTCTGCCTCGTTGGGGCTCAACGGGCCGATGTCAAATCCACGCTTGACCTCCACCACCTCGGACGGGTTCGGCTCCCAGATCACCGGCAATTGCTGCGCCAGGTAATCCTGGTACACATACATGGCGCTCTTCGAGGTTGTGGTCTCGGTCAGCCGGATATTGTCATCGTTCTGCGCATTGCTGTAGGCACCTGGGTTCGACTCGGCCCCGGTGGCGAAGATCTCGTCGCCAGTGGGGTAGAAATCTGGCTCGTAGCTCCAGCCGGCCCAGAATTGCATCTCCCACGCGCAACCGCTCGGGCAGGCGACGGCCGCACCGTAGACCTCGTCGAAGCTAGCCTCGCTCAGGCTGACGTTGATGCCGACCTGGGACCATGCTGCCTTCTCCGCATCGACCTCTTCCGACATCTCCGGCACTCCGCTGGAGAATTGCAGGGAGAGCTTGAGCGGGGTTCCGGCCGGGATGCCCGCTCCGCAGTCCGACGGGCCGGTGCCCGGCCGCGCACAGGTGGACGTGCCATTCGCCACGACATTCCAGCCGTGGTCGCGGAGCAAGGAGGCAGCGCGCTGCTGGCTGTACGGGTAGGGGTTATGGATTTCGGCCGGCGATGTCCAGGTGCTCGGGTCGATGGGCACCGGTCCGTAGGTGGGTACCGCGTAGTTCTTGTAGTACTTGGCGACCAGGGCGGGCTGGTCGATCAAGGTCTGCAGGGCTTGCCGTATGTAGAGCTGGCGGAAGATCGGCCCGGCGGCGCCGCCGTCAGCGTTGGAGTTGCGGTTGACCGCGATGTATCCGATGCCCCAGATCGGCACCGAAACCAGGTTGTAGCTGCCTGCCAGTTGCGCGTTGTTCGGGCCGATCCCGCCAGGGCTGCTGGCCGGGGAGGCGAGGTCATTGGGCGGCAAGTTGCCCACCGTGAGCGCGCCCGCAGCGAGCGCGTCGTACTCGGCCGACTCCGACGTGAACGGCACGAAGACGAACTGCTTGTACCGCGGCTTGTCCGGGCCGGAGTACCGGGGGTTTACGACGAGGCTGACCCTGCCGTTCAGCTGGAACGAGCTCAGCGTGAAGGCGCCGTCCGTCACCTGCCAGAGCGGGTTCGTGGCGTAGCTGGTCACCGGCTGGACATCAGTCGAGTTGGGGTGCTGCGGGTTGAACCCCGACTGGATCGACAGAAAGTCGAAGACGGCGTTGCAGGCCTTCGCGGACGCAGAGACTGGCACGAAGGTGTTGGGGTTGATCTTGATCGAGGCATAGCTCGCCGTCGAGCAACCACCTGAGCCAGGCTTGGCCCCGAGCGAGGTGACATCCCACGCTGCTGGAATGGGCGTGACCTGGGACAGCTCGTCATAGGTGAACCACTGCGGGTTATAGCTGCCGTCGAGGTCCATGGTCACCTGATAGGGACCGGTCGCCACCACGTTCGTGATGTTGTCGGGAATGTCACCCGGCGCATACCCGCCATAATTCTCCGGCTCGGTCCTCATGAGGTTCATCCAGAAGACGACATCCTGAGCGTCGACCGGCTCACCGTCGGACCACTGCCAGTGCTTCAGGTTGATCACGATCTGGCTGTCGTGGTTGGTGTAGTCCGGCAGAGCGGCGAGCGATTCGGCGGGAGTCACCAGCGAGTCCGGGCTGGTGGAGAACCAGTACAGGGGCCGGTAGAGGATGTACTGCACCAAGACGTTCGCCGGAGAGTAGAAGCCGCCGTTCTCGAACGGGAAGATGTAGTTCGGGTACGAGCCCGGCGCCTCACCGAACGTCACCGTCGCATTCGGGGCCGAGATAGCTTGACCCGAGGCGCTGGACGACGGCGCGGCGGAAGTGCTGCTGCACGCGGCGAGCAGGCACAGGCTTGCCGTCGCCGCAAGGGCCATGACAGTTCGGTAGGTCTTGGCACGCATTTTACCCTCAAACGATAGGAATTATCGACATTGGACGCTACTGCATGGCGTCTGACATGTCAATGGGCATGTCGCTTCTCACGTCAGCAAGCGTGGCATCTAGCATGCTCAGTGGAGTGCCAGTAAATTTTCGATGAACGACAGTCCAGCTGGTTCGTAGTCCCTAACCGGAGGCGCGCGCGATGCAGGGCCAATCCAACGGCGGAGGGCCCGCCACCCTATCTGGCGTGCCAGGCCGACAGCCTGACGGCGGCGCGGCCCGTGCGGCGACCAGGCTGGCAGAGCGGGTCTATGCCCACGTCAAAGCTCGCATCCTGCTTGGCCAGGTACGGCCCGGCGACGTGATCGCGGCCCATGCGCTGGCGGAGACGCTCTCAGTTAGCCGGACCCCGGTACACGAGGCACTCAAGCGACTGGTCAGCGAGGGCTACCTCGTCGCCCAGCCGCGCATCGGATATGCCGTCACCCCGGTCGACCTTGCCGAGCTGCGTGACCTGTTCCAGGTCCGGACCAGGCTCGAAGCACTGTCCGCTGAGCTGGCCGCCGAAGCCTGGACCCCTGAGCACATGAGCGCATTCCAAGTCGCCGATCGGTATGCACAACGCCGTCATCGCGAGCTCCGAAAAGCGGGCGAGCCCGTCAAGCTAGCCGAGTTCCTGCACGACGAGCACAAGCGGTTCCACAGGATGATCGCCAGCATCGGCGGCAACCGGCGGCTGGAACGCCTCATCTCCGATCTGCAAGACGAAACCCAGCGCTTCTGGTCCTTGCTGCCGACCGATCAGCTAGTCGGCAGGGTGTTCCTCGCCGACGACGCCCACCGAGTCATCCTCGAGGCGATAGCGTCGCAGGACCCAGCCAAAGCCCGAGCCGCCGTGGTCGCGCATCTTCGCGACGGTGTCCAGCTCATGCTGGACGCCGTCGTCCCCGAGTACCCGCCGCCGGACGATCTCGGAGCGTGAGTCTGGCGGCCGGCCACGGGTCAGAGCCGGGGATGGCTGGGCGACGCGATCTCGCCGTACGAGCAGAGCCGTGAAGGGCTCGGCGGCACTGGCGCCGGTGATCCTGCGAAAGTGACGTGAGGTCAGGCCGTGTGCTCGGCGACTGTTGACCTCGGGCTGGCTCTTCTACGCTGTGCGGGTGGAGACTCTCACGTTCTTGTTCACTGACGTGGAGCGCTCGACGGCGCTGCTGCAGCGGGTGGGCGAGCAGGTCTACGCGCGGGTTCTGGCCGATCATCATGCGCTGCTCCGGTCGGGCCTGGCCGCTAATGGCGGCCGGGAGGTGGACACGGCCGGGGACGGGTTCTTCGCAGTGTTTTCCTCACCACGCGGCTGCGTGGCGGCCGCGGTGGAGATGCAGCACGCGTTAGCCGCTCATGCGTGGCCGGGCGGGGAGCCGGTGCTGGTGCGGATGGGCATGCACTGCGGCGAGGCCGAGCAGACCGCCGCCGGGCTTGTGGGCCTGGATGTGCACCGGGCGGCCCGGATCGCGGCAGTCGCGCATGGCGGCCAGGTGCTGGTGTCGGAGACGGCTGCCGCCATGGTCCGCGGTGCGCTGCCGCCTGGCGCCACCGGGCTGGCCGACCTGGGATCGCACC
>Ga0187783_10004339_pt1 | contig 10505 bp, 13 predicted proteins | sample 1015_SJ02_MP02_2_FD_132471 | JGI IMG/M metagenome (GOLD analysis project Ga0187783, IMG submission 132471) | Tropical peat soil microbial communities from peatlands in Department of Meta, Colombia - 1015_SJ02_MP02_20_MG | ecosystem: Environmental > Terrestrial > Soil > Wetlands > Peat | place...
GCTGCACACGAACGCGCTGGACGAAGTGCTCGCGCTGCCCAGCGAGCACGCGGCGGAGATCGCGCTGCGCACCCAGCAGGTGATCATGGAGGAGACCGGAGTCGTCAACGTCGCCGACCCGCTCGGCGGGTCCTGGTACCTGGAGGCGCTGACCGACCGGCTGGAGGCGGAGGCGGAGGAGATCTTCGCCCGCATCCGCGGGTTCAGCCCGGACGGTTCGATGACCGGCGGCATCCTGCGTGGCATCGAGGACGGCTGGTTCACCGCCGAGATCGCCGAGGCGTCGTTCGCCTACCAGCAGAAGGTTGAGAAGGGGGACAAGCGGATCGTCGGCGTGAACTGCTACACCGACACCGTCGAACGCCCGGTGGAAATCATGCGGGTAAGCCACGAGGTCGAGGTGGAACAGGTCCGCGAGCTGCGAGAGCGAAAGGCGCGCCGGGATCAGGCCGCGGTCAGGGCCGCGCTGGCGGACCTGGTTGCCGCGGCGCGGTCGGAGGTCAACATGATCCCGCCGATGATCGGCGCGGCGCGCGCGGAGGCGACGCTCGGCGAGATTTGCGGCGCGCTGCGAGCAGAGTGGGGCAGCTACGTGGAGGCTCCGGCCTTCTGACCGCGCCGTCCCCGCCGGCCAGCCCGGACTGGGCGAGCGGAATGCGCGGGCGGGTGATTGGGTTTGGGGTAGGGGTGCACGGGGGCGGAGTGCTCCGTGCGTGGGGCAGGATGGAAGCATGAATCAGCCGAGGAACTTCTCCCTCTACGGGGCGGTGGACCTGGGCGCGCGGCAGGCTGCGGCGCAGCGCAGACAGCGCGCAGCGGAGCAGGGCTCGACCGCGGACGGCCAGCCGGGCGCACAGTCCGAGCTCGTCATCGACGTCACGGATGAGTCCTTTAACACCGATGTCGTCGCCCGGTCTCGGTCGGTGCCCGTCATTCTCGACCTCTGGGCAGAGTGGTGCGGCCCGTGTAAGCAGCTCGGCCCGATCCTGGAGCGGCTGGCCACCGAGGCCAACGGCGCGTTCGTGCTCGCCAGGGTTGACGTGGATGCGAACCCGCAGCTGAGCGCGGCGCTGCAGGTGCAGAGCATCCCGATGGTGGTCGCTGTGGTGGCCGGCCAGGTCGTGGACGGCTTTCTCGGCGCGCTGCCCGAGCAGCAGGTCCGGCAGTGGCTGGGTCAGGTCATGCAGGTAGCCGACCAGCTTGGCCTGCAACCGGCCGGCGACGGCCAGCCTGGCGGCGCGGCTGGTCCGGAGTCGGGAGCCATGCCCCCGCAGGCGGGGCTGGCCGACGCCGGCCCGAACGCGGTCTTCGCTGAGGCGCAGCAGGCGATGGAGCGCGGTGACCTGGATGCGGCCACGGCCGCGTTCGAGAAGATCCTTGCGACCGACCCGGGCGACCCGATCGCGACCATGGGGCTCGGTCAGGTCAGCCTGATCCGCCGGGTCGATGGCTACGATCAGGCGGCCGTCCGGCGAGACGCGGCCAGCCGACCCGGCGACGCGCTGGCGCAGTCCCGGCTTGCCGATCTCGAACTCGCCAGCGGTCAGATCGAGACGGCATTCGACCGGCTGCTTGCCACGGTGTCCCGGACGTCCGGGGACGAGCGCGACCTCGCCCGCAAGCATCTGCTGAGCCTGTTCGAGATCCTGCCGCCGAGGGACCCGCGGGTGACCAGGGCCCGGGCGAGGCTGTCCAGCCTGCTGTTCTGACCGATCGGCAGGATGGGCAGCTCGCTGATACGGCTGGCCTCAGCCTGCCCCCGCGAGCCACTCCAGCGCCGGCAGCGCGGCCTCGAGCGCGGCCAGTTCGTCGGACGGAAGCGTCTGCAGGATGTCAGCCAGCATCCTGGTCCCCTCTTCCCGGATGCGGTCGAGTACATCCACGCCGGCCTCGGTGACGGTGACCAGGTACGCGCGGGCGTCGTCGGGAGCGGGCTGGCGGCGCAGGTAACCGCGCTCCTCCAGCACGTTGACGACCCTGGTCAGGGTGGATGGCGCGATGCGCTCTGCGGCGGCCAGGTCGCCGAGTCGCACTGGGCCGCTTTGGCCGACATACGACAGCGTCGACAGCTGGCTGGGTGTCAGCCCCGCCAGGTCGTGCTTGCGCAGCCGGCGCGACAGTCGGAGCACGGCGACGCGCAGTCGCGCGGCATCGAGAGCGGGCCTGCCGGGCCCGGTCTGCTGCTGCGACCCGGTCGTACTCGCCGTGGTGGCAGGGCTGGTAGCGGAGGGCACACCTGAAGGGTACGTCGGAACCAGGCAGATTCGCTGCCTAGCGGCGGTTGTGGACAGCTTGCGTCGGTGGTGTTATCAGGTGGCGCTGCGCTGTTATTCACCTGGCGGGCGCATCATGGGGGCATGGAGGCGCAATCCCTCAGCGGCCGGCTGCTCGCCGCCACCCCCCATCTCGGCGATCCGAACTTCCGCCGTACGGTCGTGCTGATTGTCGAGGACGACACCGACGAGGGCACGCTGGGTGTCGTGCTGAACCGGCCGACCGAGATCCCGCTGGACCAGGTGCTCGAAGCCTGGACCGAACTCGCCTCCGGACCGCAGGTCGTATTCCGCGGCGGCCCCATCTCACCGAACAGCGCGCTCGCGCTGGCACTCGCGCACGGCACCGACGAGCCCGTCGGGTGGCGCTCGCTCGACGGCAGCGCGATGGTGTCGCGGATAGGCCTCGTCGACCTGGGCGCACCGCCGGAGTTGCTGGTCGGCGGCATAACCTCGATGCGCGTCTTTGCCGGGTACGCAGGCTGGGGCGCTGGCCAGCTCCGGGACGAGATCGACGAGGGGGCCTGGTACGTGCTGGCCTGCGAACCTGCTGATGCGTTTGCGGCTGAGCCGGAGCGGCTCTGGGAGCAGGTACTGCGTCGTCAGGGCGGCGAGCTCGCCCTGGTCGCGACGTTCCCCGATGACCCGATCTGGAACTAGCAGGCCAGCAGACCACTCCTGCCCAACACTCCGCCCGAGCAGGCTCACGACGTAGAATTACGCAATGAGCACCGAAGTCCTCCCTGGCAGCGACGTCCGCCAGGACTCAGATGTCCGGCCAGACTGGCGGGTCGACGACGGCGACCACGAGCGGTTCGCGCATTATGTCGAGAAGGACAAGATTGTCGACAGCGCGGTAAACGGGACCCCGGTAGTGGCACTGTGCGGCAAGGTCTGGGTGCCGAGCAGGGATCCCAAGAAGTTTCCGATCTGCCCGGACTGTCAGCGGATCTACGAGGGTCTGCCCATCGGCAAGGACTAGCCCTAAGCCGTCGGGAGCTGCGGCGAGCCGGCGAGCGTCACGCCCGATGCGCGCAGCTTGTCCAGCGCGGCGGCCGTGGTTTCCGGGTCCACGCCGGCGGTGAGATCGAGCAGCACCGTCGTGGCGTAGCCTGCCTTGGCGGCGTCTGTCGCCGTAGCGTAGACGCAGTAATCGGTCGCGATGCCCGCGACATCCACATCGGTCACGCCGCGGCTCGCCAGCCAGTCACCGAGTGTCTGGCCCTCGTCGTTGGTGCCCTCGAACCCGCTGTAGGCGGCCGCGTATCGGCCCTTGCGGAAGATTTCCTCGATCGGCCCGGTGTCCAGGTCTGGGTGGAACAGCGCGCCTGTCGTCTCGGCTACGCAGTGCGCGGGCCAGCTGCTGAAGTAATCGGGCTCCGGGGAGAAGTGCGTGCCGGGGTCCACGTGAAAGTCCTGGCTCGCTACGACGTGGTCGTAGCGGGCGCGATCCGGGCCGGCGAGGTAGGCCGAGACAGCGCGCGCCACTGCGGCTCCGCCCGTTACCGCCAGCGAGCCACCCTCGCAGAAGTCGTTCTGTACATCCACGATCACCAGCGCGCGCACAGCTTCGAGCGTAGCGCTAGCTGACGTCGAGGGGCGTTCCCGACGTTATGCGGACGAGCTCGTCGAAGGACGTAGGGAACACGGTGTGCGCGTGTCCCGCCGCGGCCCACACGATGTCGTAGTCGCGCAGCGCGGTGTCGACCAGGGTTGTGATCGGCCGGGGATGGCCGACCGGTGCGACGCCGCCGATGCGCTGACCGGTGCTGGCGTAGACGAACTCCGGGTCCGCCCGGCGGACCGTGCCGATGCCGAGCTCGGCACCGACCTTCGCGGTGTTCACCCGGTGCGCGCCGCTGGTCAGCACCAGCAGCGGCGCGCCGTCGGCGTCGAAGACCAGGCTGTTGGCGATAGCGCCGACGTCGCAGCCGAGCTGCGCGGCAGCGGTGGCCGCCGTGGGGGCCGGATGGGGTAGCTCGCGGACCTCGCCGGTCACCCCGAGTGCCGCGAGTTCGCGGGCGACGTGCTGGGCGCTTTCGTGCATCAGGTCAGTGTGGCACGCGGCGACGGTGCCGACCGCGGGACCGGCCGACGCGCTTGGGCCGTGCCGTCAGTCGGTGTCCGGCTCGAACACCGTGGGGATCGCGGGGTAGCCGCGCGACAGCTGCCGCGCGTAGCCGGGGAGCTCCGCGACCGAAGCCCGGTGCCGCGCCCGCGCGTCCGCCAGCGGCTCCCGGCCAACGATCTCGCCATCGCGCACGAGGGGCCGCAGCAGCGCACGGCCGCCGGGGCCGCCTTCAGGCTCGGCGTCCGTGACCCGAATCAGCTCGCGGACCGCGGTCCCGGCGGCGAGCTGGCGCACGGCCCACTTGCGCCCGCCGCGGGACGGCTTGCCGACAGATCGCTTCGCGACCGGCAGCAGCGGATCTGCCAGGCCGGAACCGCTGCGCGCGACCAGCTTGTAAACCAGCGCTGCCGTCGGCGCCCCGGAGCCGGTGACCAGCGAAGTGCCGACGCCGTAGCCATCGACCGGATCCGCGGCCAACGCGGCGATCGAGAACTCGTCCAGGTCTCCGGTCAAGACGATCCTTGTCTTCACGGCGCCGAGCCCGTCGAGCTGCGCGCGGACCTCGTTGGCGACGGCTGCGAGATCCCCGCTGTCAATCCGGACCGCGCCGAGCCCTGGGCCGGCGGCCTCGACCGCCGCTGTTATGGCCGCGGGCACGTCGTAGGTGTCGGCAAGCAGCGTGGTGTCGGTGCCGAGCGCATCGAGCTGGGCGGCAAACGCCTGCTGCTCGTTGTCATGCACGAGCGTGAACGCGTGCGCGCTTGTCCCGCTAGTCGGCACGCCGTACTGATAGCCCGCGCGCAGGTTCGACGTCGTGGTGAAGCCCGCGATGTACGCCGCGCGAGCGGCCGCCACCCCCGCCCACTCGTGCGTCCGGCGCGAGCCCATCTCGATGAGCGGGCGGCCGCCAGCCGCGGTCACCATCCGGGACGCGGCCGAGGCGATCGCGCAGTCGTGGTTCAGGACCGACAGCGCGAGCGTCTCCAGCAAGACTGCCTCGGCGAACGTGCCCTCGACTACGAGGATTGGCGAGCCGGGGAAGTAGCACTCGCCCTCGGCGTAGCCCCAGATGCTGCCGCGGAACCGGTAGGTCTGCAGGAACTCGAGCGTCGCGTCGTCGGCGATCCCGGCTCGCTCGATGAAGGCAAGGTCGGCGACGCCGAAGCGGAACTGCTCGAGCGCGTCCAGCAGCCGTCCGGTTCCGGCCACGACCCCGTACCTGCGCCCGCTCGGCAGGTGCCTGGCGAACACCTCGAAAACCGCGCGCCGGCGCGCGACGCCGCTGCGCAGCGCCGCCCGCACCATGGTCAGCTCGTAGTGATCAGTCAGCAGCGCCGTGCCCGGCGCATGCTCCGGAGTCGCCTGGTCGATGCCCATGACCGGCAGCTTATGAAATGGCGCGCGTAGCCCGGTGGCGGCCACACACGTAACTGATTGACCACATCTGTCCGGTAGACGGTGTCGGAGTTATTGACGAGAAATGTCCGTGCGTTCGCGTTCGGTTTGGGTGGAACACTAACGTCGAAGCAGTGGGACACTGGAGCTGCGGGGGAGGTGACGACAGGTGGGCGCTGCGCCAGTAGAGGTCGAGCAGCCAATGACGGGTCAGCAGTCGGCCCTCGACGCACCGTGGGTCACTGTCGTCTGGAATGACCCGGTCAACCTGATGAACTACGTGACTTATGTCTTTCAGAGAGTCTTCGGCTACCCCAAGGCCAAGGCGGAGAAACTGATGCTCGACGTCCACCACAAGGGCAAGGCCGTCGTGTCATCGGGCACCCGCGAGGCGATGGAACGGGACGCCGAGACCCTGCACGGCTACGGCCTCTGGGCCACTGTGAGCCACGACTCGTGACCTGGGACCCGCTTCCCGGCGACGATCGGGGCCGCGACGAAGGCGGCGAGCAAGGCCTGGCGGCGTCGTTTCGAGCCGTGCCCGGCGGGGCGGCCGCCTTCTTCGAGCAGCCGCAGGCCGGCGTCATCCGCAGCCTCGTGAGCCAAGTCGCCGAGCTCGTCAGCGCGGACGCCGAGGCGGCCGGCGGGGAAGCCGGCAACCTGGAGGCCGAGCTCGGCCTCTCCAGCCACGAACAGGCGCCCGACGACCCGGTGCTGGCAAGGCTGCTGCCAGATGCCTATTCCGACGACGCGAGCGCGGCGGCCGAGTTCCGCCGCTACACCGAGGAGACGCTGCGCTCGGGCAAGGTGGCCTCGGCGCAGACCGTGCTGGCTTCTCTGCCGCCGGGTGGCGGCGAAGTGCGGCTGAGCGAACCAGAATGCCAGCAATGGCTGCGAGCGCTCAACGATGTCCGGCTTGCGCTGAGCGTCCGGCTCGGCATCACCGACGAGAACGATGACCTGACCGAGCACTTCCAGGTGGACGATCCGCGCTCCGCCTACGTCTGGGTCTACCAGTGGCTCGCCTACTTGCAGGACAGCCTGCTCGACGCCCTGGCGTAGCTCGTGCCTGGCCTGGCGGCTACGCTCCAGGGATGCTGACGATCAGCGCGGAGCTGCGCTCGAAGATAGTGGCGCACGCGCTGGCTGATCATCCGGACGAGGCGTGCGGGGTGATCGCCGGGCCCGCGGGAAGCGACCGGCCGGAGCGGTTTATCCCGATGCTCAACGCAGAGCGCTCGCCCACCTTCTACCGGTTCGACTCGCTGGAGCAGCTGCGGGTCTGGCGGGACATGGACGATCGCGACGAGGAACCAATCGTGATCTATCACTCGCACACCGCCACCGAGGCTTACCCGTCGCGAACCGACATCTCCTACGCCAGCGAGCCCGAGGCCCACTACGTGCTGGTGTCGACCAAACAGGCCGACCAGCCCGAATTCCGCTCGTTCCGGATCGTCGATGGGGAAGTGACCGAAGAGGACGTGCTGGTCGCGCCGGAATGATCGCAGCCGACGCCCGGTTGGAGCAACGGGCGCCCACTTCCACCGCACCGACTGGAGCAGAAAGTCATGGCAATCGAGGTCCGTATCCCGACCATCCTGCGCAGCTATACCGGCGGCGCGAAGTCCGTGGCGGGCTCGGGTTCGACGCTCGACGAGCTGCTTGCTGATCTTGACGGTCGCTACGACGGTCTGCGCGAGAGGCTGGTGGACGATGCCGGCCTGCGGCGCTTCATCAACGTGTACCTGAACGATGAGGATGTCCGCTTCATCGGCGGGCTGGCGGCCCCGCTGACCGATGGCGACACCGTCACTGTGCTGCCTGCGGTGGCCGGCGGCGCTCGCTAGCGGAGAACCTGATCAGCTTCATGCGTTACGACAGCCTGCTTGACTCCGTCGGAGGGACCCCGCTCGTCGGGCTGCCCAGGCTGTCGTTGAGCCCTGAGGTCCGACTCTGGGCCAAGCTGGAGGACCACAACCCGACCGGGTCGATCAAGGACAGGATCGCGGCGTACATGGTCGCGGCCGCGGAGAAGGACGGGCTGCTGCGGCCCGGCTCGACGATTCTGGAGCCAACCTCCGGCAACACGGGCATCAGTCTCGCCATGGTCGCCAGGCTGCGCGGTTACCGGCTGATCTGCGTGCTGCCAGAGAACACCTCGGCCGAGCGCCGGATGCTGCTCGAGGCTTTCGGCGCCGACATCGTGTCCTCTGCCGCCGCGGGCGGCTCCAACGAGGCGGTGCGCGTGGCGAAGAGCCTGGCGGCCGAGCATCCGGACTGGGTCATGCTCTACCAGTACGGCAACGAGGCCAATGCGCGCGCGCACTACGAGACCACCGGGCCTGAGCTGCTGGCCGACCTGCCGACGATCACCCACTTCGTCGCGGGCCTCGGCACCACGGGGACGCTGATGGGTACCGGCCGATTCCTGCGCGAGCACGTGCCGGGCGTGCAGATCGTCGCCGCCGAGCCTCGCTACGGCGAGCTGGTCTACGGACTGCGGAACCTGTCCGAGGGCTTCGTCCCGGAGCTGTACGACGAGTCGGTGCTGACGGCCCGGTTCTCGGTGAGCTCTGCTGACGCGCTGCGCCGGACCAGGGAACTGCTGGCCGCGGAGGGCATGTTCGCCGGCATCTCGTCCGGGTGCGTGCTGCACGCCGCGCTCGGCATCGCCGCGAAGGCCCAGGCCGCCGGACAGCACGCGGACATCGCCCTCGTCGTCGCCGATGCGGGCTGGAAGTACCTGTCGACTGGCGCCTACGGCGGCACCCTCGAGGAGGCCGAGGCCAGGCTGGAAGGCCAGCTCTGGGCCTGAGCCGGCCGCATTTCTGCAGGCCAAGGCCTCGCCACAACCCCCCGCGGAAGGATGAACTGGGCTGCGATGACGACATTTGACGACGCGACGGCCGTTACCAAGCGTGCGGAGGGCCGCTACGACGCCCACGCCGACCCGCGGTTCGCCCTCGTTGCGCCGGGCAGCAGCGCCGCCCCGCCCGCCGTCAACGGCGGCGTGCTGATGGCCACCGTGCTGCGCGCCGTGCTCGAGGAGGCGCCGAACCCCCATCCGGTCGCGACGAGCGCGAACTTCCTCCGGGTCCCCCGGCTTGGCGCCGCAGAGGTGCACGTGAGCTGGCTGAAGCAGGGCAAGACCGCATCCACGGCGCGCGCTGCGCTGGTCCAGGACGGCGCTCCCGTGGTGGACATGACCGTCACGACGGGAACGGTGCCCGGCGGGCCGGCCTCCGCTGACATCAGCACGGCCGGCGAGGCGGACGGTCGGACAGCGGCGCTGGCCTGGACCGGGGTCCCGCCGGTCATGCCGGCCCTGGCTGACTGCGTTGACCTCGGTGCGTGGCCGGGCACTGCGGGGGCGAACGGCGAAGCCGGGTTCGCCGCGCACGTGACGGTGCTGCTGGACCCGGCCGTCACCGGGTGGCGCAGCCGCGAGCCGTCCGGGGTTCCGGAAATGCGCGGTTACGTGGCCCTGCGCGAGCCCCGTGATCCGGACGCGCTGCTGCTGGCGTTCGCCGTCGACGCGCTGCCGCCGGTGGTGTTCGGCCTGGGCGCGACCGGCTGGGCCCCGACGGTCGAGCTGACCTGGCACATGCGGGCGGTTCCGCAGCCCGGGCCGCTTTGGGTCGCGGCGCGCAGCCGGCATGTCGGCGGTGGCTGGTTCGACGAGGAGGCGGAGGTCTGGGACGCGGCGGGACGCCTGGTCGCGCAGAGCAGGCAGCTCGCCAGGGTCGGCCGCGGCCCGCGGCGGGTCACCCCGGCCGCGGCTGCTGCCCAGCTCGCTGCCCTCGAAGGGGCCTGAGTGTGACAGCCACGCCCCTAGCGGGTCGTGGCTGTCACAACCGCGCGCCTTCGTGCGGGCGGGCGCCGGGGGTCGGTGTTGCTACCGTCTGGCGTTTGCCGGTATTTGCGGACTCTCGGAGCGACTACGGGACGCTCTTGATCTTCCAGACGAGCACCGAGCCCAGGATTCCGACGACGGCCGTGGCGGCGAACAGGGTCGGGTAGCCGCCGACGATAACCAGCGGTCCGGCGATCCCCGCGCCGATGGCGGCCGGGCCGACCAGCGCGATGTTGATGATGCCGAGGTCCTTGGCCCGGTCCCTCGCGTCGGGCAGTACCTGGGTGATGAGCGCCTGGTCGACCGCGAGGTAGGCGCCGAACCCGCCGCCGAAGAGAACCGCGGCGACCAGCGAGGCGTCCCAGGTCTCCACGACGGTGAGCAGAACTGCGGCGAGCGCGATGAACAGGCCGGCCACCGTGACGATCATGCGGCGCTTGCCTCTGCGGTCGGAGATGATTCCCCAGACGATGGCCGTCACGACAACGCAGACGGTGTAGATGACGATAAGGATCAGCAGCCCGGTCGCGGCCGGGATGTGCTCGTGGGCCTCCAGCTTCACCTTGTCCCGGAGGAAGTACAGCAGGTACAGGGTGCCCATGGCGATGGCCAGCGACATCAAGAACCGGGTCAGCCAGGCCCAGGCGAAGTCCGGGTACTCGCGCGGGCTGATCCAGTACGCGCCGGCTAGCCGGCGCCAGGAGAACGGCTCGCGGTGCTCGGGCTCGAGCGGGTGGTCGGGGCTGCCGAACACAAACGGGAGCACCATCACGAACACCAGCGCGGCCAGCAGTTCGTAGCTGCTGGCGACGTGGCTGTTCAGCACGAGCACCGCCAGGATCGTGCCGAGGACGAGACCGAGCGCCTGGGGCATGCCCACCCAGCCCGCCACGGTCGCGCGCTGCCGGAC
>Ga0187783_10004340_pt1 | contig 10503 bp, 8 predicted proteins | sample 1015_SJ02_MP02_2_FD_132471 | JGI IMG/M metagenome (GOLD analysis project Ga0187783, IMG submission 132471) | Tropical peat soil microbial communities from peatlands in Department of Meta, Colombia - 1015_SJ02_MP02_20_MG | ecosystem: Environmental > Terrestrial > Soil > Wetlands > Peat | place...
AAAGAAGGGGATAAGGAGCGTCTGCAGGCATTTGAGGGTATTGTGATCGCCCGCACTCGCGGCCCGCAGGCCAGCTTCACGGTCCGCAAGATGAGCTTCGGTCACGGAGTGGAACGCATCTTCCCAGAGAATTCCCGCGTGATCGATCGGGTCGAACTCCTACGGTCCTCCAAGGTACGCCGCGCCAAGCTCTATTATCTCCGCTCGCTGCGGGGCAAAGCCGCCCGGCTACGGGACGTGGAACGCGAGCACGCGGCGCTGGCGGAAACGGCCGCGGTGAAGTAGTTTGCCCCAGGATTGAGCGGCCGCGGTTGGGCGGCTTTCTTCCGAGCGCAGCGATCTCAGCCGATGACCTCTGGACCGCCTGCGAGTTGCGGGTCGGCATCGAGCCGACCGAGGTGATCGAGCAGTTCCGCTGGTTCGGGTCTGGCGCTGTAATCAGGATTCGGTGAAGCGTACCGCACGCTGCCGTCGCGGCCAATCATGTAGGTCGCCGGAATCGGCAACTCCCAACTGTCATCTCCGTTGGCAACCGGCAGGTTGATGAAAGCTCTCTGGTAGACCGACTGCTGGTATTCGGGGACCCGGTACACCAGTCCAAATTGTCGTGCGACCTGGTTTCGAGGGTCGCTAAGCAGGCGGAAGTTCAGCTTGTGCTGTTCTGCCATGAAGAAGGATTGCCGTACGGTTTGGGGAGAGATCGCTAGCAAAGCCGCTCCCGCCGCTTGAATCTGCGGCAGAACCGCGTTCATGGCCTCGAGCTGGCCCACGCAGAACGGGCACCAGCGTCCCCGAAAAAAACAGATCACGAGAACGGTTGTCGGGAGTAGCTCCGTCGAGGAGACGCGGCGGCCCTCTTGATCCGGGAGCTCGAAGATGGGCGCGCGCGCTCCCCTCGGCAGGGCCCGTTGCCGTATGCCTAGCTCTTCCAGTTCGCGAATCGCTCGCGCGTGTACGGCTTGGGTTTCCGGCGGAACGTACTTGGCAATCAGAGCCTTCCGTTCGGCGAATTGCTCGCGCAAAGTGCGAGTATCAAGGCCGGCACTCGATTCATTGAGCGAGCGCCACTTCATCGTTCGGTCAACTCGCAGCGGGCAGGGACCCGATCCCGTCTCTCCTGGCCATGCCCTAGAAGGCGGGACGAAAAGGAGAGAAGCCTGTCCTGGCGCTGGGCTTGCCTGCTTGCGGTCTCCGGACGCGCGCCGTTCGCGTGGCTAGTTTGCCCGCTTCGCCTTTGCGATCCGTTCGTCAATTGGCTTGCGTCCGGCAAAACCCTCGCTGACCCCATGCCAATAGTTGATGCTCTTCTCACCCAGCTTCCAGCACAAGAGCACGGTTTGCCCGTCCACTTGGCAGGGGAAGTCGAGCAAACCGATGTCGAGATCTTTCACCTGTACTCCCATCGCATCAATTTCGGCCATCGCGTCTTTGGCTCGCTGGGAGGCTCTTTCGCGCTCCGCTTTTCGCCGGGCCATGGGAACGATGTTCACCAGAATTCCGCCGCGCAGGAATACGCGGTGAGCCAGCTCCTGAAATTCTTGGTCCGCAGACTCGACCAATTTTTTGCCATCGATGGCGGTGCGCAGTAAAGATTCCAGTACGGGCAACAAAGATTGTGCTTCTTCTAGGGTAAAAGTGCGGTCCGCCATGGTGGGTAGCAATTTATTTTAATGCATTCGGGGCTGAGTCGCAGGGGGCGACCAAAAATCTCTTGCCGGTCCCAGCCCACGCCGCGTCCCGACTCCGCCATCCGCTAGGGCTCAATGGTTTGGAGGGAATGCACGACGGAACGCCTCACTCGTTCGAGCCCGGTTTAGGACCTTCGTCGGTCATCCCCCGATATGCACCATTGTCCGCGACGCGCGCACAAAATCCGGCTCTCCGATGTGGTGCCGCTCCTCTTTCCGCCGCACCACACTGCGAATGAACTCGGCCAGCTCTTCATCGGATGCCCCGCGGCGCATCAGTTCGTGCAAGTCATGGTCCCACACAGAAAATAGGCAAGTGCGAATCTTCCCGTCCGAAGTGATCCGGATACGGCTGCAGTGCCCGCAGAAGGGGTGGGAAACGGGCGCGATGATTCCGATCTCGCCAATGCCGTCGTGAAACCGATACCGCCGCGCGGTTTCACTCCTGGTGTGGGGAATCTCTACTAACGGTCGATACTCCCGCATGCGTTCGAGGATCTCATCCAGAGTGACGACGGTTTCGGGCGACCAGACGCGGTCCTCTTCGAGGGGCATGAACTCGATGAACCTGACGATGACACCCTCCTCCCGCGCGAACATGCCAAACGGGATGATCTGGTCTTCATTGAAGCCGCGCATCAGCACGCAGTTCACCTTCACCGGCCACAAGCCGGCCTGCCGTGACGCACGAATTCCGGCGAGTACCTGATGGTATCCATTGGGAACACGGGTGATGCGCGCGAATCGGTCGGGATCCACCGCATCCATGCTGACGGTGACGCGGTTGAGACCGGCATCCTTGAGCGCCTGCGCCAACTCCGCCAGCAAGTGGCCATTGCTTGTGAGCGCGACCTCAAGCGGCTCGCCTTCCGTATCACGCAGCTCGGATAGCTGCTCGACGAACTCAACCAATCCGCTGCGCAACAGCGGCTCTCCTCCGGTAAGCCGCACTTTCTTGATTCCAAGTCCGGCCAGGATACGGGCCATGCGCAAGTACTCGGAAAAGGGAAGATCCCCGTAGAGCGTGCCTCCGTTCCCGGTGCGGCAGTAGACACACTTATAGTTGCAGCGATCGGTCACGGAAATCCGCAGATCCGTGATGGCTCGGCCGAATTGGTCGGTCAGCACAGCCACGAGTTCGTTCCTAGTGGGCAGTTCGCGGTGGCAGCGCCGATGGCCGCTGGTTTCCGGGCAAACTGCCGGTTGGTCAAACTACCAGACCCAGCATTCGGAAAGGAAATATGCCGGCAGGCCGGACGCGGGGGACCTCGTTTCCTTTCCAATGGTTTCTCGCGTAGCCGGGAGGCGCCGGCGTTTCCACCTGCATCCTCGGGGAGATCGCGTGCCCTGCTCGCGCTCCGGCCGCTCAGCCAAGCTCTCGCGGCGCGCTGCAACCAGCCCTCGCCGTCCCGATCCGCTATGCCGGGAGACCGCGGGCGGTCGGAAAGTCCCCTCAATTATATGCCGGATGGGGCGCTTGGTTCGACCGAGCACCCGAGAGCAAGCGCTGCGCTTCCCCGGCGCGTGATCGATCACATGCCGTCGTAGTTCGGTCCGCCGCCCCCCTCGGGTGGCACCCAGGTGATGATCTGGTACGGGTCGGCAATGTCGCAGGTCTTGCAATGTACGCAGTTTGAGGGATTTAGGCTGATGCGCTTGCCGTGAGGTTGAGCCGCGTCGTCCACCATTTCGTAAACGTTGGCCGGGCAGAAATTTTGGCAGGGACTGCCGAATTCCTGGAGGCAGCGAGCATTGCAGACATCGGTATCCTGTATGATCAAATGCGCCGGTTGGTCCTCTTCGTGCTTCGTGCCGGAATGGTAGAGATCCGTCAGCTTGTCGAAGGTTAGTTGGCCATCTCCTTTGGCAGGTCCGAGCAAGTGCGCTTCCTCTCCTCCGTCGCGCGGCAACTGTTCGAGCTTCTTCATGTGCTCGTAGCCGGAGGCTCCCGGGTAGCGGTTGCGCAACCCGCGGCCCCCGGTGATTTGCTGCAGCCCGGCGTGCAGCAGGCCGCCCCAAAGCCCATGGGCGAATCCCTGATGGAAGTTGCGCACCTTCCACAGCTCTTCCTTAATCCAGCTCGACTCCACCTTGCTCTGATACTGCCCCAGGCTCCGAAGCGAGAAGTCGTCTTTCTTCCATGCCTCGAACGCCGCTTCGGCGGCCAGCATTCCACTCTTGATCGCGAGATGAATTCCCTTCAAGCGCGCGGAATTCAAGAATCCGGCGGAATCCCCAACCATCATCCAGCCATCCCCAGCGAGGGGTGGAATGGCCCACCAACCACTGTACGGGAAGGATTTCGCGCCATAGCGAATCATCTTTCCACCCCGGAGCAGCCCGGCGGCCAAGGGATGCTGCTTGAAGTCTTGCAACACATGCTGCGGATCGAGGCGGGGATCGCGGTACTCGAGCGCCGTGACGAAGCCGAGCGAGACGATATTGTCCTTGCCACCGTAAATCCAGGCTCCTCCGTATTCTTTGCTGGTGAGCGGCCAGCCCATGGTATAGAGGACTTCGCCGGGTGCAATCCGGCCCGACGGCACCTCCCACAACTCCTTGACTCCCTGGCCATAGGTTTGCGGGTTACGGTCCTTCATCAAATCGAATTTCGCAATCAGCTGCTTAGCCAGCGAGCCACGAGGGCCTTCCGCCAAAATGACAACCTTGGCCCGCAGATCGTAGCCCGGCTCGAAATTCGATTTCGGCTGATTGTGCTTGTCCACTCCTTTGTCATCGGTGCGCACTCCCACCACGCGATTGCCGTCGAACAACAGTTCCGAGCCGGCGAAGCCGCTAAAGATCGTGATCCCCGCCGCTTCCACCTTGCCACCGAGCCATTTCACAAACCGATTCAAAGAGATCACGTAGTTGCCGTGATCGCGCAACGGTGGCGGCGTGATGGGCAACTTAAACTTGCCTTTCTGGGTCAGAAAGTAAACGGCTTCGCGGCTGACCGTGGCCTCGAAGGGAGCTTCTTTCTCGAAGCCCGGTAGCAGCTCTTGCATGGAGCGGGGATCGAGCAGGGCTCCAGAAAGACAGTGCTGGCCGACCTCGCGCGCCTTTTCGAGCACGTAGATATTCTCTTTGCTCAATGGCGAGTCGGGGTGCTCGGAGTTGTGCTGGTCGATGAGTTGCGATAGACGCAGAGCGCACGCCATGCCCGCGGGCCCTCCGCCGACGATGACAACATCGGCGGGCATCGGGGGATGTTCGATGTTGGCCAGCGGCTTGCGGAAGACAAGGCTCATGGTTCGATGGTTGTCCGCTGCCGGTAGGAAGGGCACGGCCTCGCCCAACTTCGCGACCAGCCTGCGATCGGCGGTAACAAATTCCGAATCCGTTTCAAGGGAGAGACTCTAACTGCCTGACTTGGCTTTCTTTACTTCCTCGATCAGGGGCGGCACCACGTCGAACAGGTTGCCGACCACGGCATAATCAGCAATCTCGAGGATCGGCGCTTCCGAATCCTTGTTCACGGCGATGATGGTGCGCGAGCCTTTCATCCCAACGATATGCTGGATGGCGCCGCTGATGCCGAGGGCGAGATAGAGCTTGGGTGCGACGGTTTGCCCGGAGGAGCCGATTTGCCGATCCATGGGCAACCAGCCAGAATCGCAGATCGGACGAGAGGCTGCGATTTCGCCGCCCAGCGCCTCGGCTAGCCGCTGGGCGAGCGCGATATTTTGTTGTTCTTTGATTCCGCGGCCGACCGAAACAATAATTTCTGCCTGGGTCAGATCGATGGCTTGCTTGGCTTCTTTGAACACGGCCTGGGGCTTTTCTCGGACCACGCCCTCGCCAATTGCAGCCTTTACCGTCTCTACCGGAGCCGGGGCAGTGCCCGCCTCAACCCTGTCGCCGCGGAAGGCACCGTTCTGAAAGGTCACAAACCAAGGCGCCGGGCCGCTGAAACTGACGTCAGCTGCCAGCTTGCCCTGAAACATTTGCCGGGTGAAGAGCAGCCGGCCGCCTTCCTGCTTATAGCCGATGCAGTCGCTGATCACGGTCCGGCCCATGGCGGTGGCCAGCTTAGGCACGAAGTCGCGTACCTGATAGGTATGCGGCATCAACACCAATTTGGGCGTTTGGGACTCGAGAAATTGCTTGAGGCCGACGGCGAAGGCATCGGGGGTATAAGGTTCGAAGCTGGGGGATTCTACGGCGTAGGCTTGGCGGATCCTCTTGCCGGCAACTTCGCTCGCCAGATGGGCCACATCCTTGCCCACAACTGCGGCATCGAGCGGCCAACCGGTGGCTGCCGCCAGCGCTTGCCCCGCGGCTAAGGTCTCCCAGGAAACCCGATTGAGTTTCCCATCGCGTTGCTCGACCACCACAACAATGCTATCCGGCATAGGCAATGTGCTCAAATTCTCGATCGCAATCGACCTCAGCGGCCGAACGATCGCGCTTGGCGGCTTTCGCGGCCTGGTTCGACCCCACGCCGCCGAGAGGTCTATAAAACTCGAACTTCGTTGCGCAACTTGTCCACCAATTTCTTGGCAATCTCGGCTGCCGAACCTTCAAGAAATTCTGTCTTCTTCGTCTTCTGCGGCACGTACAAGCGCTCGATCTTCTGCAGGTTTGCGCTCAGCGCCGACTGCACGTCCGCCATGGTGACTTTCTGCAACGGCTTATTCTTGGCTTGCTTGATCCCGATCAGGGTTGCATAGCGCAGCTTGTTGATGCCCGACTGAATGGTGAGCACGGCCGGCAGCGGCATGTCCACAAACTGAAAATAGCCGGCCTCGAGCTCGCGTTTCACCCGAATGCCGCTGTCGTTCTTCTCAATTTGCATGATGATGGTCGCGTGCGGCCAACCTAGCAGCTCGGCGAGGATCACGCCAGTTTGCGCATAACCGTAGTCATCGGACTGGAGACCGGTGAAAATCAGGTCGAAGGTCTCACCTTGAATCGCCGCGGCAAACACCCGCGCGGTATTGAAGGCATCGAGCCCAACAAAGGCGGCGTCTTCCAAGTGAATGGCGCGATCGGCCCCCTTGGCCAGAGCCTCCCGCAGGACTTGCTGGGCGCGCGCCGGACCGGCGGTAATCACAACCACGCTGCCCCCGTGTTTTTCCTTCTGGCGCAAGGCTTCCTCAAGCGCATAGGCATCCGGTTCGTTGACTTCGTAAGAAACATCCTCCCGAATCCAGGTGCCACTCTCGTTGAGCTTTAAGGGGGCATCCTTCTGCGGTACTTGCTTCATGCACACTAGAATCTTCAAAGCAGGCTCCACGTACCTGGCGGTTCCGAGCAACCGGTGGATAAACGCGTCAGTATAAACGAGCAGCGAGCAATTCGCACTTGGCATTTCCTTCGAGGTACGGATCTCACTGAGCCCCCCTTCCACTAGGGCAACGATAGCAAATGCGAGCCGGGCGGTGTAGATCGAGAATTGGCGTGCCGGCAGCCAAGTGGAAGGCATCGCAGGTTCGAACCATGGATGGGGGAAGATTTTCCGGGAGCTGGCCGAGCCGAAAGGGAAGCGGCAGAGTTCAGTCGGTAAACACCACCGACTGCACCCCGGAGATCTCAAACCGCTTGCGGCAGCGCAGGTTTTTGCAGGCCATCATGTCGTCCCGCCGTAGCATGTACGAGCGGGCCTTCGAGAAGCGGGCACGATCGCGCTCATCGGCGCGGCCACTCAGCTGTCTTTTCTTGGTGCGCACAAGCCAGGTGATCTCGTATTCCCCCGACTGCTGGCAATGGGGACAATTCAGCGTGGCAGTCTTTTTCTCCTGCCGTTCGTCGAAGAAGTCTCGTTCGTCCATACCGAAGCTCGGTCACTGCTCCGGTCCGATAAGACCCTGGATCAGTGCCTCCCATGATTATTGCATGCCGGGAGCGTAGAAGCTCTTGGGTCGCTTGACTTCTGCACCTATCGAGTCGCGGACGTTCTTGCCTTCTCGGGCTAGAGGTGGCGAGTGAATGCGGGCCGATTTCTATCTTAGGGCGGCGACGATTCAGGCCGAAGCATTGACGCGCGCAGAATATGGCAAGATGGAGCCATGCCGAGGAAAAAGGCGAAGCGGTTTCGGGCCGTGGAGGCGGTGAAAGCTATGGCTCGCGAGCGAATCGGGACACCGCCGGCTTCGCGAGCGATCCCCGACCGCAAAAAGACAAAGAAAGAGAAGCACAAGCCGAAGTTAGAAGATTGGTTGGACGACACGGGAGGTTAGCCGTGAATCTTGCCGGCTCGAACCCTGGGACCTCAGTGCCTCATCCCGTGCGCCCGAACTCTCGATCTCGCTCGCCGGCGCCGGCAACGATTCCCTCTAGGAGCTTGGCAAACTGCTGCACGTCCTCCTCGGTGGTGTCGAACGAACACATCCAGCGCACAATCGATTGTTCTTCATCCCACACGTAGAAGAAATAGTGCTCTTGCAGCCGTCGGATGGCCGGTCGTGGAATCTGTGCGAACACGCCATTCGCGTCCACCGCATGGACAAGCTTGACGTTGGGAATCTTGTCCACCTCGTGTTTCAGCAAAGCCGCCATCTGGTTCGCGTGTTCTGCGTTCTTTTTCCACAGATCATCTGCGAGCAAGGCTTCGAACTGGACTGCGACGAAACGCATCTTCGACGCTAATTGCATGCCCTGCTTGCGGAGGAAAGCAAAATCACTCGCGAGCTTCGTATCAAAGAAGATCACCGCCTCGGCTCCCATGGCGCCATTCTTGGTTCCACCGAACGAGAGCACGTCCACCCCTAAATCGCGCGTGGCTTCGCGTAAGGTCAGGCCCAGGCGGACCGCCGCATTGGCAATCCGGGCGCCGTCGACGTGGAGGAAAAGGTTGCGCTCATGGGCGAAGCGGGCCAGGTCCCGAACCTCCTTTGGCATATAGACCGTTCCCACTTCGCTCGCTTGGGTGATCGAAACCACGCGCGGCTGAACATGGTGCTGATCGCCGATCCCGTGATAGGCACGGCTGACGGACTCGACGGTGAGCTTGCCGTCGGTGGTAGGAATCGGGATCAGTTTGCAGCCGGTGAACTTCTCGGGAGCTCCGCATTCGTCGCTGTAGATGTGCGCGCCCTCGGCGCAAATCACCGCGTTGTAGCTTGCGGTGAGTGCCTTCAGGCCCAGACAGTTCGCGGCGGTTCCGTTGAACACGAAAAAGACTTCGATGTCGGAGCCAAAATGCTGCTCGAACCTGTCGATGGCCGACTTGGTATAGGGATCATCCCCATATCCGACAACGTGTCCGTGATTGGCGGCGGCAATCGCTTCTAGGATTCGGGGGTGAATGCCGGCGTTATTGTCACTGGCAAAGCTGCGAACGGGTTTCATCCTCCTCCTGCCCAATTCCTATAAACCGCTGCCTTGCAGGCGGATCTGCCGCGTAGCTCTCGCGCCAGAGAAAAGCTGCTGCCGGCTCACCTCGAGTCAATCGCAGCGAGGGTCGCCGCCAGCCCCGTGCAAGGCCGAAGTCCAGCCTGGCCGATCGCAGTCGGCACGAACAATGTAGCAGACTTCTTGCCAAGCGATAGCTTTCCCCTCATTTTCGCGTCTAACTGGCTTCGGTTAAGATAAGCGAGCGCGAGCTACTTAAGACTGATTCGGGCGCAAACCATGCTACGGTGAGCCAATCCAACCGGGGCAGGTCTCACCAAGCTCCGATCGTCAGATCCTCCCGGCCTCGGCGCGCTTAGCCTTCTACGAACGCTCAAGCGCTAAGAGCGTAATCCGCTACTACAGGTGAACCGATTCTATGTTCTAGCGATGAGCAAACTAAAAATTATGGGGAGGACGACGCACACAGGGTCGAGGGTCGTTGATAACAAAGGTAAGAACCCTATACAAAAGTCTACGATTTTTCCCTTCTCCTTTGTCGATTTTTTCCCTTTTCATTCGTCTACATTGATAGACAGGAAAAACCATCGCTAGGCTCAGGACCGGAGACCAGCGGAAAGCGGAATGCATCATGCGAAGATTCTATTCCTGCATTGGGTTAGCGCCGCATGGGCGTGAATCTTTTGTCCAGTTCGACAAATCCATATGTCACGGCCTTCTAGGGGAACTCAGCCGGCACCATCCACCTGGCTTATAATTCCCGCAGGGAGAACAAATGGCGAAGCGAATGATCATCATGCTGTTGCTGATGGCAGCCATTGTCGGCGGCCTCGGTTTTGTGAAATACCGCCAGATCGAAACCGCCATCGCGATGAACTCGAATTTCCAGGTACCGGCTACCTCCGTGACTACAGTCGTCGCTCGGCGTGAAACCTGGCCGTCTACTTTATCTGTGGTCGGAACGGTGGCCGCCATCCAGGGAGTGACGGTAAGTGCTGACCTGCCCGGAACGGTCGACAAGATTCACTTCGAATCCGGCCAATCCGTCGAGGAGGGCGACATTCTTGTGGAACTCGACACCCGTCAGGAACGGGCGCAACTCGCCAACATGGAAGCTCAGCGCGAGTTGGCTTGGGCTCAATACCAACGTTCTGAGCAACTGGTGAAAGCGGGTGTAATTGCGAAGTCAGAGTTCGACAATGCCGCGGCCCAGCGAAAATCGACCGAAGCGCAGGTCAACGAAATCAAGGCTGCCATCTCCCGCAAAACCATTCACGCTCCGTTTTCTGGCGTTTTGGGAATCAGGCAGATTAGCCTTGGCCAGTATCTGGCCGCAGGACAGGCTATCGTTTCTCTTCAATCGCTCAATCCTATTTATGTGAACTTCGGCGTGCCACAGCAGGATACAGCCAAAATGTCGATTGGCCGCGGCGTGAAGCTGACCGATCAAGACCTTCCCGGCCTTTCCTTCAGCGGCAAGATTACGGCGCTGGATTCGGTGATCAACGAGCAGACGCGC
>Ga0187783_10004341_pt1 | contig 10501 bp, 6 predicted proteins | sample 1015_SJ02_MP02_2_FD_132471 | JGI IMG/M metagenome (GOLD analysis project Ga0187783, IMG submission 132471) | Tropical peat soil microbial communities from peatlands in Department of Meta, Colombia - 1015_SJ02_MP02_20_MG | ecosystem: Environmental > Terrestrial > Soil > Wetlands > Peat | place...
GAAAGCTTCCGCGGCATAGGAGCGAACGAGTTTGGGCCAATATTTTTGCAGCAGATCAGTGCTGGCGAACATGTCGGCCCAAATGATCTCGCCGTTCACAGCTACGACTACGCCAACCGCATGACGATCGCGCAATTGCTTGATCAGGCTCTGATAATCATGCTCCATCGGAGCCGCCACGGTGTCCAGTTTTTGCTCCACTTCCTCATTCTGCATAACCTTGGCGTAGGAAGTTGTGCCATTGACCGCTGCGGCCATGGGAGCAGTTAGCTGTGCAGAGGCCCGTGCTTGTGAACCCCTGACCTCCGACCAGACTTTTCCTTGGTCTTTATCAGCCATGGCTTTGGCGCGGACACCAGGCGCTGCCATCGGCGAGCCCGTTGCGTCGAAGCTCATCTTAGGGCCTGTCCAGCGCCCGGGTTCGACACAGAAAACTCCGAGATCAATGGGATCACTCTCTGCTGGCACAAGGCGATCTTTGCCAATCACACGGTCCTGCTTCCCGCCGGTCACAATTTCGCCGGCCAACAAGATCAACGGTCGTTTCGAATTGTTCACCAGCACCAACTGGTTGACTTGTGGACCATAGTCGCGTCGCAAAGGAATACCGTCGTGGCGTGGGCGAACCAGCGGCGCAATGCTGCCGGACTCGCTGACTACCACTTCGCCGGAGCGCAGCCCTTCATCCAAAGTTAGGAATTCCTGCGTATCGTGTGAGATCGCCGCTACTACAGGAAACACAGCCAGATTCCCATGGCGTATTGGCTCCAACACTTTGTAGTGGGAAACCGACAAGATCTCGCCGCCCGGAGCCGGGTGGGCAATCATCACCGCCAAATTAGGAATACCCGCCAACGCCAGAAGGGGAACAAACGACGGGAATCTCATATGCGCCTCCTCAAATCTGCAGAAACGCCCCAAGCCGGTCTTTTGAGCGCCTTCTCCGACTCTCCCTGATTACCGAACGGCAAAAATCCAGCTACTTGCGTTTAAAGACGTAGCATCGAAAAGTACCCCCCTCTTATGGCCAGAGCTGGCATCCAATCCAGTGTGGAAGGTTCAGGCTTGGAATTGGTGGCAGAGCTTTATAGTCACAGGGCCGACTTTGGTCTGAGGTCTGAGCCTTGACGACTTCCAAGCACGGGGAGGTTTGAGTGATCTTCGACTAACGGCCGATTCAAACAGTCGGCTTCTTGGCTATCAAGGGAGTGAACACGATCAGGTTAGCCCCGGCATCTGTCCAGAGCAGCCCATGTGTTCCGAATCTGCGGAAGCCCAAGCCATCGAGCTGGATCATATAAAGGACAGGGATCGTCACAATCGCGTTGAGCACACTGAACAGCGTACTGGCATCACGGGTCTCCGCGCCGACAATCTCCACCACTATCGACTCCTTCTGCCGTGCCAAGGCGTCGAAGATTTCCCCCAAGTGCCGACGCGCCTGTCCAAAAAAGGCTTTGCGCCGCCGCTTCGGCACGAACCCGACATGGTATTTGCAGTTCCACTTCGAATGGGATAGGCTCTCGTAAAAGTTCAGACATTTCATCCTCCTTTCAAGGGGTCTCATCAAGCCACCTGAGGAGGATGTTATGCCTGAACGGTCAAACCTCTTCGCGTCTCACTGGTCGAACCAGTGGCTTACCCAAAAGCGAGTTAGCGAATTAGATACGTTTGTTAATTTACGGCTCCTAGTGGATGCGCAAACCCCTGTGGGAGAGCGTGCCGCTCGAAACATGCTTCAAATCGATGCACGTTTCCGCGGCGATTAGCAAACGCAGTTGATAACGAGGCCAGCGGGCGCTTTAATCTTTTCGAAGAGGAAATTCAGAATATTGGTTCAGCGATCGCTGCGGAGGTTAGTCGATGGATTCAAAGCATAATGCCAGGTTCACAATCTTAGCCTTGGCCGCTACGCTGCTCTCGGGAGCGGCCTTTTACTTTGGCGCCGGCCTCCATCCGCACTGGTGGCTGGTTTGGGTTGCGCCGCTGCCCGTGTTATTGTTGGCACCGTCGCTGCTGTGGGGCTGGTCGCTGCTAGTTGTATTTGTGGCGAACGCCCTTGGCGCACTCAGCTTCTGGAATTATCTTCGGCAACATCTTCATTTCCCGCTTTCGGCCCTCGCGGTGAATTTGTTTGTGCCGGCAGCGGTGATCGCGCTGGCCGTGCTGCTTTTTCGAGGCTTTTTCCGGCGTGGCCAAGTCTGGCTGGCGGTGCTAGCTTTTCCATCACTCATCGTCGCATACGAATATCTTACCGAGCTGGTGCTTGGCACCTTCGGGAACACCGCGTACACGCAGCTCAACAATCTTCCTGTCCTACAACTTGCAGCGATAACTGGCATGTGGGGCATCGCCTTCGTCGTCATGCTGTTCGCGTCGGCAGTGGCTGCCGCGATTTTGAGCCGTGGTGCAACCCAGCGCAACCTGGCGCTTATGCTGGCCGCGGTTCTGATATGCGTCTATCGCTACGGCGCTTGGAGGCTGCGCAGCACGCCTTCGGCAGCGCAGCGCATTATTGTCGGACTTGTCTCAACGCAATTCCCCGAAAACAGGTTTCCGGCGTCCGACGCTCAGAAGATGCAGTTGCTGAAGGACTACGCGGCGCAGGCAAGCGCGCTCGCCGCTCGCGGTGCAAAGATCGTCGTGCTGCCTGAGATGACCGTGCAGGTATCTCCCTCTCTCTCGGAGGAGGCTAATCGTTTATTCGAGCAGACCGCGCGCGAATCCGGTGCGCAGGTGTTACTTGGCCTTTTGAATCAAACGTCGTCTGGCACGTTCAACGAAGCGCGCCTGTACCTTCCATCAGGAGCGATCGCAGCTGTGTATCGAAAACTCCACCTGGTCCCGGTGGCAGAGGCGGGGACGATGCCAGTGAAGGATTATTCTGTGCTGGACCAGCCCGAGGGAACAACCGGGATTGCGATTTGCCGTGATATGGACTATCCCAACCCCGCACGTACTTACGGCGAGGATAGAGTAGGGCTGCTCCTCGTCCCCGCCTGGGACTTTGACGTAGACCGCTGGTGGCATGGGCATATGGCGCTGATGCGCGGAGTGGAATACGGCTATAGCATCGTTCGCTCAGCGAAGGTAGGCTTGCTGACCGTGAGCGACGACCGGGGGCGAGTGCTCGCGGAAGCGAGTACGACACCGCAAGCGCCTTTCACAAGTCTGCTGGCCACCGTACCCGTGCGGCACGATTGGACGCTCTACCAGGCGCTCGGCGATTGGTTTGCCTGGCTTAATCTGGCGCTGTTGTGTGGTCTTGCCCTCTTCGCATTCCCTGCACGGCGCGCGATTAGAAGCTGAACGCAATGGGCGAAGTGAACTGGCTGGCAAGGTGCGAATGAGCGACGCCCGCTGAGTCGCTCGCTGTTCAGCTACTCTGTTCGTGGTTGGGTTGCAAACCGGTAATTGAAGCACACAGAGACTCGGGCCAGCAGTCGATTTTTGGCGTTATGATTCACGGGAGTCGAACTTGGAAACATTGTCCCTAGCGCGTTCACTCCCGTGCTCTCCAAGATCCCTTAGTTTGGGGCACCCACTCTGGGGCACCCATAAGAAAACAACTGAGAGCGACGAGCAGAAAATACGTGAGTTTGTACGGTTGAAGCACCACTCACATGGATTGGACCAGGGGGTCGGAGGTTCAAATTCTCTCTCCCCGACCATCTATTCCCAAGCAGCTCATTGGGTTATCGCCGACCTCAATTTTCCGAATTCCGGGAACTTGGGTCCATTTGGGTCCAGTTAGCAGATCTTCGACCTTCTGGACCGCTTCCTTGCCCCCGCGGGCAACGAGTGAATATAGATTCCTCGTGTGATCTCCGGGGAGGAGTGTCCTAGGAGCGATTGCACCGTGCCGAGCGGAGTTCCTACTGGGTCCAGTGGGCAAGAGGCCCCAAGCGCCTTTCGCCTACAATTCGGGGGCCTCTAGGCGACATCTGCGACGATGTAAATATCGCCACCTTCGACGATTAGCATGGGCTCCCAATCCATTAGACCTGCCTAACATAATCAGCATGTGCGATGGCCCGACGCTACGTGGTTGGATGCCACTACACCAATCATCCAAGTCTGCAAGGAAGCTTAGGCCCTTCAGACTAGTGCGAGAATGGTGACCGGTATTTTGACTCAGCATTTCGAGTAGCATGCCAGGATGCGAGAGCGACCATCAAGCTCGGAATTATTGGGGTTGGCCGCGTTTCTTGCAGTCCTGGCCTTAGCCGCGATTGCAGTGGCGACGGCGTCCGATGAGGCGGTCCATAAGGACAGTGTCGACGCCAGGGTCAACCGCATAGCGAATGGGCTTCTGCCGGCCGCAATTATCAAAGGACAACCGCTCCCCTTCATGACGCTCGCGGAACGCATGAAGTATTACGACGTCCCCGAGGTCAGCATCGCGTTTTTCGACCACAGCCAGGTCACCTGGGCACATGCCTACGGCCTTGCAGACAAGGCGGCCAACAAGCCCGTTACACCGGATACTTTGTTTCAAGCTGCATCCAACAGCAAATCCATAACTGCGTTCGCGGCGCTTCGTTTGGTCCAGCAAGGGAAACTGAATCTCGATGAGAACGTAAACCTGAAACTGGTTTCGTGGAAGGTTCCCGAAAATGGGTTCACCAAGAATGAAAAAGTAACCCTGCGCCGATTGCTGAGCCACACTGCCGGTATGACGGTTCCTTCCGTCGGAGGATATCGAGCCGACGAACCGATGCCCACAATTTTGCAGGTATTGAACGGAGAGAAGACCAGCAATGAACCGGTTCGTGTGGATAGGGTACCGGGCAAGGAGTTCCGCTATTCGGGAGGAGGCTACGTAGTCGTACAACTGTTGTTGATGGACGTCACCGGCAAATCCTTTCCCGTCCTGATGCACGACCTCGTATTTGAGCCGCTACGGATGACTCACAGCACATTCGAAGCACCGCTCCCCAAGTACCTCTGGCCAGAGGCAGCCCAGCCATTTGACGGCCCTCCGAATGGGTGGTTTTTCTATTCCGCCATGGCTCCCGCCGGGCTATGGACAACTCCATCCGACCTATGCTTGTTCGCCATGGAGATTGAAAAAGCGTATGCCGGACAGTCTAAAATTCTTTCCTATGAGATGGCACACGAGATGCTGACCTACCAAAGCGAAGAAATCTACGGCCTGGGCGTGGCGCTTGGCCAGCGTGGACACACGGTGCGGTTTTGGCATTCAGGCGCCAATGGAGGGTACCAGTCCCTGTTCGAGGGGTATCCACAAACAGACCAAGGTTGGGCGGTCATGACGGACGGTACAGGCGGCCTGCGGCTGATTGGCGAGATTCAAAGGGCGGTCGCTCAGGAATATCATTGGCCTGACGGTCGGATGGAAGAACACACTCTTGCCAAGATCGATTCGGCTGCTCTTCGGGCGTATACGGGGGTCTATCTTTTCGGCGGCCTTTTCAAGTTCGTCATTACGCAGGACAACGGAAAGCTTTGCGTGCAATACCCTCCATTTGGAGACAAGCCTCAGGAGTTGTTGCCCGAGTCGGACACACGTTTCTTCATGACCAGCCAACCGGTTGTAATCGATTTCCAACGGGAGGGCGAGGGATCGATAACCAAGGCCAAATTACGAAATGGGCCGGAAGAGTTGGACGGAGAGAAGATTGCTGAAGCACCCCGGTAAATGCTCCCGACCGGCAACTGTTCAAATATGGCGATTGGGCCTCTCCAAGGCCGCAGCGGGGGAATGGCCGCCGACTCACTTCAACCAGGGACAGACCCCGCGTGGGTCCACTTTCACCAACCAGCGCCCAGCCGCAAGAACGGGAGCGTTTTCAACGCAGGGTGCGAATCGTCTTCTCGGACAATACTAATCCTTCGGCTTTGCAGGGAATAGTCCTCACGAACGTGAGGATTTCCTCCATGACCGTGGCAGAGGTTGTCATTGGCCCGCGGTATCGCCGCGGCAACAAGTCATTCTATTAATTCAGGACTCATTCTGGATCCACCGTTGCTGAAGTGATTCTCGTGCCTGCTCGGTCATAATGTCGCACGCCCGCGCCGATCTTCCGCCAGAAACACATGGAAACCGTCGCCGCAGGCTCGCTGGCAAGCTGGCGCATCATCAGTGCGACTTGTATTTTCGTTAGGGAGCTCATGTGGCCTCGCTAGTTCGAGAAACTTGTTCTGTCCTTGGAGTCTTTCTTGCGCGGCTAGCTGCCCGTCGTCGACTTCCTGCAGAATTCGTTGCAAATAAGGAAGTTGGGACTCACCTCTTCGCCATGGCTTCGCTCATTTCCTTAGGACCGCTGTTAAATCGTGTTCCCACTTACGGCGATACTCCAAGCGAACCTGACATGAGAGGTTTCGGCGCCCGCCCGTCGAACCCATGAGTCCCACACACGACAGGCCGGAAAACTTTGCTGCGCAAACGTTGGGACCAATACGCCTTCTGACTCAGACCCACGCGCGGCCAGCACGGCGTTCTTAGAGTTTAGGAAATAGTGCCGAATCGCCAACTACGTGTTGCATTCCAAACCAAGTCAATTAATTCAGCGACTGGTAGTTTTGACAATTGTCGACGCACCATCAGAGTGATAAAGGGTGGTCCTATCCCGTCTCTTCAACGGTACAGGCGTTAGCCTCAATCCAAGAGGAAGGAGAAAATCATGCCACTGGTCTGATTCGAAGAAGAGAAGTCGAAGAGAGCCCTGAGACAAAAGAGAGCGGGAAATGTGCAAACATCGCCGCTCATTTTGAGTGAGCAAGAACTGAAATGTTGCCGTCCTTCATTTGGAAGGCGCAGGAGAAAAGCGATGCGAAAAATTAATCGCAGCCCGTGGTTAAGGAGCATGACAGTGGCAGTTGCCCTTGTGGCTTGCATTGTGGCAACAGGTCAGGACGTGCGCCACAACTCCATGCCGGGAGTAGACTTTTCCAAGTATCACACCTACAAGTGGATCGACATCGAAGGCGGCGCTCACCCGAACCAGATCGTGGATGCGGAAATCAAGCAGTCGATCGACTCGCAATTGGCGTCCAAAGGCTTGACCAAGACCGACAGCGACAAGGCTGATCTCTATATCGGGTACCAGATCGCTGTAGATAAGGAAAAACAATGGAATGCCTGGAGCTCCGGTCGGGGTTTCGGGGGTGGTATGGGATCGGCCACCCAATCGACCATCAACGTCGGGAGTCTTGTCCTCGACATGTATGACCCGACCAGCAAGCAGCTGGTCTGGACGGGAACTGCAACCAAGGCGATTGATCCGAGTTCGAACCAGGAAAAGAACCAGAAGAACTTGGATAAGGCGATGCAGAAACTACTGAAGTACTATCCACCCAAATAGAACCAGACGGCCAACCCAGAGTTCCGAGTTCTTGGTGCAAAATTCACAATTCCCACGGTTATCACCAGAGCGCAGACCGAGAGGCGAAACATGAGCAGCAATCCTGAAATCGTCAGACTACAAGGTGCCCGTACGGCGAAAATCCCTTGGCGAAAGTGGGGTCCTTACTTGAGCGAAAGGCAGTGGGGTACGGTCCGTGAGGACTATAGCCAGGACGGCAACGCCTGGGACTACTTCAGCCATGATCAAGCCCGATCCCGTGCCTATCATTGGGGCGAGGATGGCCTTGCCGGTATCAGTGATGAGAGACAGTTGCTGTGCTTCAGCGTGGGTCTATGGAATGGCAAGGATCCGATACTCAAGGAGCGTCTCTTCGGACTGACAAACAGCGAGAGCAATCACGGCGAGGATGTAAAAGAGTACTACTTCTATCTCGACAGCACGCCCACCCATTCGTACATGAAGTATCTGTACAAATACCCGCAGGCTGCTTTTCCCTACAATGACTTGGTCGCGACTAGCAAAAACCGCAACCGGGGCGAAATGGAATATGAACTCTTAGACACGGGCATTTTCAACGGTGATCGCTACTTCGATGTCTTTGTGGAATATGCCAAGCAGACGCCAGAGGACATCCTCGTCGAGATCAGTGTGGCAAATCGGGGGCCTGAGAAAGCAACCATCCACGTGTTACCAACTCTTTGGTTCCGCAACACCTGGACTTGGTGGCCGGAAACCCAAAAACCGTCCTTGAAGCAGATTCCCGCAATGGGAAGCTCCCAACGGGTAGCAACGTCCCACAGCGAACTCGGAGAATTCTACTTGTACTGCGAAGGAGACGTTCCCCTGCTGTTCACAGAGAATGAGACGAACAATGAGCGGATCTTTGGTACTCCGAATGCCGGTCCTTACGTCAAGGACGGGATCAACAACTACGTAGTGAATGGGAAGCAGGAAGCCGTCAACCCGAACCACGAGGGAACCAAGGCTGCTGCGCACTACAGATTCGACATCGATCCAGGCCAAACGGCGACGATCCGCCTGTGGCTCAGCGACAAGGCAGCCACCGCGATGGGCGATGCCTTCGAGGGCTTTGCTGAAATCATGCAAACTCGCCGTCTTGAGGCGAACGAATTCTATGAAGCGATCACGCCACCCAGAGCCACCGAGGATGAGGCACGGGTGATGCGGCAGGCACTAGCCGGAATGCTATGGAGCAAACAGTACTTTGGGTTCGACGTGGACAAATGGCTGGTGGAACATGGTGTGGATCCGATGAACTCGAGTGGCAAAGAGATGCGGAATGTCGAATGGTTTCACATGGTGAATGACCACGTCATCTCCATGCCAGACAAGTGGGAGTATCCCTGGTACGCCGCCTGGGACTTAGCCTTCCACACCATTGCCCTTTCCACAGTCGATGTCGATTTCGCAAAAGAGCAACTTGGTTTGATGCTGGAGGAGTACTTTCTACACCCGACGGGTCAGATTCCAGCGTACGAATGGAATTTCAGTGACGTGAATCCGCCAGTGCATGCCTGGGCCACAATCTTCCTGTACCGGACCGAGCAGGCACTCCGCGGAGAAGGGGACGTCGAATTTCTCAAGCGGTCTTTCGCGAAGCTGATCCTGAATTTCAGTTGGTGGGTGAATCGCAAAGACCGCTTTGGCAAGAACGTCTTCGAAGGCGGCTTCCTGGGACTCGATAACATTGGCGTCTTTGACCGCAGTGCCCCGTTGCCTACCGGCGGACACCTGGAGCAGGCGGATGGAACGGCGTGGATGTCCCTATTCTGCCAGAACATGTTTGAGATCAGCATGGAGCTGGCAGCACACGATGCCTACTTCGAAGACATGGCGATGAAGTTTGTTGACCACTTCGCCCTGATCGCAAACGCGATGAATCGCATGGGGGTGGATGGCATGTGGGACGAAGAGGATGGCTTCTACTACGACGTTCTGCGTTTCCCCGACGGAAAGGCCACGCGACTCAAGGTCCGCTCCATTGTGGGCTTATTGCCAATATGCGCCACGACTGTTATTGAACCCTGGCAGCGCCAGCGTGTGCCGCGGGTGATGCAGCTTTTTCGTGAGCGGTTACAACGAATGCCCCAACTGCTTAAAGCTATTCATCCCACCGGACCGGGCCATCTCGGACACGGCGAGCGTGGAATCGCGGCATTGGTAAAACCGGAACGGTTGCGTCGAATTCTGTCGCGCATGCTCGATGAAAATGAATTCTTCAGCCCATATGGCATACGGGCACTCTCCCGCTACCATCTCGAGCATCCCTACGTCTTCCATGTGAACGGCCAGGAGTACCGAGTGAATTATCTCCCGGCAGAATCCGAGACCGGCATGTTCGGCGGAAACTCCAACTGGCGCGGACCAATATGGATGCCAATCAATGCATTGCTGATCCGTGCCCTGTTATCGTTCTATAGCTATTACGGCCATAGCTTCACCATTGAGTGTCCAACAGGATCGGGACATCGAATGAATCTGTTCGAGGTAGCTCGGGAGATCGCTAATCGATTGACCCGGATCTTTCTGCGCGACAGCTCTGGGCGTCGGCCAGTCTACGGAGGTACCGAGAAATTCCAAACCAATCCTAATTGGAAGGATCACATTCTGTTTTACGAGTATTTCCACGGCGACAACGGAGCAGGGCTGGGAGCTAGTCATCAAACCGGCTGGACCGGTACCATCGCAAAATTGATTGAATTCTTCGGGCGGATCGACGGACAGCAACTCCTCGAAGGTGGTAAAGCAGCAGCATTTGCTAAGAAAGAACCGAAACGAGATATACAGGTTGCGTGATCAATTTATGCCCGGGCTCGGCTGAATTTAACCTCCTTCAGAGTCGAACGTGGGCTCCTCCAGCAATCCCATTAGCGGGGTAAGTGTCCCTTGGCAATAAGTAGCCGCTTCGCGAGCGGCTGTTATAACTCGGTAGGTGTTGAAACAGGCGTGGGACGTCGAACAGTTGCGGTACGCTATCCGCGTAAATCGCGTTTCTTTTGACCTCGAAATGCTACACCGTCAGATGGTTGCGCATTCCTGCGAAAACGATCAGCGTTCCTGTCTGAAAGCGATCGCTGATCCTGCCAATCCGATCAGGGCGATCGGAGCGTAGCGACGCTGGCGGGCTGATTGTGGAGGAAGTGATCGGA
>Ga0187783_10004342_pt1 | contig 10500 bp, 7 predicted proteins | sample 1015_SJ02_MP02_2_FD_132471 | JGI IMG/M metagenome (GOLD analysis project Ga0187783, IMG submission 132471) | Tropical peat soil microbial communities from peatlands in Department of Meta, Colombia - 1015_SJ02_MP02_20_MG | ecosystem: Environmental > Terrestrial > Soil > Wetlands > Peat | place...
AACACGCGCGCTCGAACGGCGCGCGGGCGATCTCGTCCTTCGCATCGGCGGAGAACATGGGCTATGCCGGTCTCGCGCCTGAAGCCTTGGCGACGCGATCGTAGAGCGACTCGAGCCGGCCGATGAGCTCGTCGATCCCATAGGGACTTGCCGCGGCACGCGCCGCCTCTTTACGGCGCACGACGTGCTTCGCGTCGGCGGCGAGGAGCGCTTCGATCGCATCCGCCAACGCGCCCGGATCGTCGGCGGAAAGCAGTCCCGCATCGCCGCCCAGGATCTCGCGCGAGACTGGGCAGTCGACGGCGGCCACCGGTAGTCCGTGCGCGAGCGCTTCGACCAACACGAGGCCTTGCGTCTCCGTCGTCGAGGCGAATGCGAAGACGTCGGCTGCGCGGTAGTAGCTGCCGAGGTCCGATTTGTCAAGTGCGCCGGTGAACGTGATGCGCTGCGCGGCCGGAATGGCGCGCGCGCGCTCGCGCAGCTTGTTCTCATACGGACCGCAACCCGCGATGAAGAAACTGACGTCCGGCCTGCGCCGCGCTACGATCGCGAACGCATCGAGCAACAGGTCGAGATTCTTCTCCTTGCCGAGGCGGCCGGCGTACAGCACGATCGGGCCGCCCGCTCGAGCGCGGATGACGTCGGGCGCGGGCGACCCGCCGCGGAACGCGTCGTGATCCACGCCGGTCGGGATGACCGCGATGGGCTTGCTCACGCCGTACTCTCGCAACAGGTCGGCGATGCCGAGCGTCGGCGCGACGACCTCGTCGCAGCGATTGCAGAACTCTCGTGAGATCCAGACCGCTTGCGCACGCGTGAGGTCCTTGCTCCACGGCAGATAGTGCGCGTACTCGGTCCACCGCGTGTGATAGGTGAAGACGAGCGGAATGCCGCGTTGCTGCGCGAGAAACGCGCCCAAACAGCCGACGAAGAACAGCGAGTGCGTGTGGACGACATCGAACGGCATGCGGGGCAGTTCGAAGAGCAGCTTCGCCGGCAGCGGAAACGCCATGCGGCTCTGTTGATAGAAGGGGAACGGTGCCGAACGGAAGCGGAAGACGTCGGGATCTCGATCGCCGATGCCCTCGTGCGCGGGCGCCATGACGAGCACCCGGTGCCCGCGGCGCCGCAGCGCGTGCACCGCGCTCGCGATCGACGTCACGACGCCGTTGATCTCGGGCGTGTACGAATCCGTGAACATGCCGATTGTCAACCGGCGCGTCATCGTCGGCTCGCCTCCGTGGGCGCGTCGGCGAGCACCGCGTAGAGCGATTCGGGCCTCACCCGCGCGCCCGGGCGCTCGGGCACGTCGAGCACGCGCACCAGCAGATCGCGCGTGGCGTAGTGGATCAGCAATTCGTCGCCCGCCTTCACGTGATGTGACGCTTTCAACGGCCGGCCGCCTCGCTCGATGCGGCCCGCATCGAGGGCGTCCTTGGCGACACTGCGCCGTTTGGCGAGTTGCGCGACTTTAAGAAACTTGTCCAGCCTCATCCGCTTTCGCGCGTTCCCAAAGACCGTCGAGATCGTCAAGGCTGCGTCCGGCGAGCGCGGTGGCGCCGCCGCCGGCCATGCGCTCCATCGCGGCGAAGCGCTCGCGGAACTTCGCGTTGGCGCCGCGCAGCGCCGCTTCGGCGTCGACGCCGAGGCGCCGCGCGAGATTGACGATGGAGAAGAGCACGTCGCCGATCTCTACGCGCAACGCGGCGCTCTTGCCGTTGCGGGCAGCCTCGCGCAACTCGTCCACTTCCTCTTGCACTTTGTCGACCACGCCTTCGACCCGCGGCCAGTCGAAGCCGACCGTCGCCGCCTTTTCCTGGATCCGCTGCGCGCCGAGCAGCGAAGGCATGCTCTTCGGGATGCCGTCGAGGAGCGACTCGCGATGCTTGATCGCAGCCTCTTTCGTCTTGATCAGCTCCCACGACTTCATCTGCTCTTGCGACGTAGAAATGGTCGCGTCGCCGAACACGTGCGGATGGCGGCGGATCATCTTGTTGGCCAGCGCGTCGATGACGTCGGCGATCGAGAACCGGCCCCGCTCCGATGCGATCTGCGAATGGAAGACGATTTGCAGCAGCAGGTCGCCGAGCTCCTCGCACAACTTCTTCGGATCGCCTTCGTCGACGGCTTCGACGACTTCATGCGCTTCTTCGACAAGATAGGGCAACAGCGACTCGTGCGTCTGCTCGCGGTCCCACGGACAGCAGTCGCGCAGGCGGGTCATGATCTCGACGAGCTCTTCCCAGCTGTGGTGCATCACGGGCGGCAACGCGACGAGCGGCGCCGACACCGCGGCGGCAAGCGCCGAGCGCGGCACGCCGGGCACGATGTCGACTCGTACGCCCGCGTTGCTGAGCGCGCGCAGCAAGTGCGGCAGGCCCGGGAAATCCACGAGCGGGTGCCCTACCACGCCCAGCGCCGCATCGCCGGTCGACGCGAACGCCACCGCAGCGTCTACCGCTTCGGGAATGCCGCGCAAGAGCGCCGCGGAATCGAACGGTGCCGGCTCGACGTTGACGTCGCGCTCCTTCAGCGCCGCCGCGAGCGCGGGCGGCGCGCCGCACAAGATCACGCGAGGGGCGCTCGAAAGACGATCGAGCGCGCCGAGCGTCAGCAGCGAAGCATCGCTCGGGCCGACGCCGACGATGGCAAGCGAGGGCATGCGTTGATGATTAGCGGGAATGGGAGCGGTCGACCTTTATGGTCGACCGCCGCGTTCATTCGAGCGAAGGCGTAGCGATTGCGCCGGTGCGCAAAGCGGCAATTGTGAGCGGACGAGAGCCGCGAACTATAGCGGCGCAATGGAATTATCCCGAATTGCGCCGCGGTGCCGCTAGCGCATCGGCGAATCGCTAGCCGTCGATATGGAAAGGTTCTAGCGGTCGACCATAAAGGTCGACCGCTACAGCCTAACGACGAAAGTTCGAGAGTATGTCGAGCGTTATTTCGTCGCGGAGGGGGCGGGCGTCGCCGGTGCGGGTGCCGTCGTCGGCATCAACGTGGGCGCCGGAGAAGGCATGATGTCGTTGAACTGCGGATCGTTGATGGTGATCTTCGACGAAGACATCAACCCATCCATGAAGGCCGGCGCCCGCATCTGCAGCTGCGCGTTCACCATCTGGTCTTTGATCTTCGACTCCGAGTTCGCCATGGTGGCGACGACCGCGGGCTTGATCTCTTCCACCTGGATGATGTGCCAGCCGTAGGGGCTCTTCACCGGTTCGCTGATCTGGCCGACCTTCATCGAGAACGCCGCGTCGGAGAACTCCTTGACCATCGCGCCCTGCGTGAAGAAGCCGAGTTCGCCGCCCTTGTCCTTGGTGCCGGGGTCGGTCGAATATTCCTTCGCCAGCGTCGCGAAGTCGGCTCCCGCTTTGAGCTTCGCCTCGATCATGTTCGCCGTCGCGAGATCGCCGACGAGGATGTGGCGTGCGCGGACCTGCTTGGGCTGATCGAGCAGCGCGTGGTTCTTGTTCAGGTAGTCCTGCATCTGCGCCTGGGAGACGGGATACTGCGCTTCGATCGCGTCTTTCACGATGATCTGCTCGCGCATCAGGTCACGCAAGTCGGATTGCGACATGCCCTGCTGGGCGAGCGCTTGATTCAACTGATCCTGCGTCATGTGCGACAAGATGTTCTGTTGGATCTGCGCGTCGATCTCCGAATCGGACACCGTGATGTTGTGATCTTTTCCGTATTGGAAGATGAGCTGCTGCTGCAACAAGCTGCGAAGCTCTTGATGCGACTGCGGCATCCCCTCGAGCTTCGCGTCGAGCTGGCCTTTGGTGATGCTGAACGAAGGCGTGGAGACGAGCGACTTGTCCTCGTCCGAGCACGCGGACCCCATCAGCGCCGCAACGATCCCCAGGGCAGCGCCGGCGAGCGTCGCAAATCGATAGATCATATACCTCTCCATGTCATGCGTTCAAAGCGCGGCGAGTATCGCGCGGACCGCCGCGAGCTTGCCGTCACCGTCTTGCGACTGCGGCGGCAGTTGCGCCACGATTGCTCCCTGGGTGAAGCGAAAATTGCCCCGGGTGAAGGACGACAGCGCCTCAAGCGCGTTTTCGGATAACGAGAACCGCCGCCCGACGTCGAGCGTCAGCCGCCGCTGTTCGAGTGCCAGTTTTTCGACTCCTTTCATGCTTGCGATGATACGCAAACGTGATAATTCCATTAACGCGGTGACCGGTGCGGGCGGCGCGCCGAAGCGGTCGCGCAATTCTTCAGCGACCGCGTCGACCTCGTCGATCGAGCGCGCCGCGGCGAGACGTTGATAGAATGCGACCTTCTGGTTCGCGCCCTTCACGTAGGTCGAAGGTATGTATGCGCTGACCCGGACGTCGATCACCGGCATCGCTTCGAGCACTTCGCGCGGCTGGCCGCGTTGCCGCGCGATCTCGTCTTGCAGCATCTGCGTATACGTGTCGAAGCCGACCGCGGCGATGAAGCCATGCTGCTGCTGTCCGAGCAGATTGCCGGCGCCGCGGATCTCGAGATCGCGCATCGCGAGCTGCAGACCCGAACCGAGATGCGAGAACTCGCGGATCGCATCGAGCCGGGCGCGTGCCGTTTCGGAGAGCGAGCGATGGGGCGCGAAGAGGAAGTAGGCATACGCTTGGTGGGCGCTGCGGCCCACGCGGCCGCGCAGCTGATACAGCTGGGCGAGGCCGAACCGATCGGCGTTGTTCACCAGGATGGTGTTGACGTTGGGGATGTCGAGCCCGTTCTCGATGATTGTCGTCGAGACCAGTATGTCGAACTCGCCTTCGACGAAGTCGATCATCGTGGTCTCGAGCTCGCGCTCGTCGAGCTGGCCGTGACCGATGCGCAGCCGCGCGCGAGGCGCCAGCCGCTGCACCGCCGCCGCCACGCCGTAGATCGTCTCGATGCGGTCGTGCACGAAGTAGACCTGGCCGCCGCGATCCAGCTCGGCGCGCAACGCTTGTGCGATGAGCGCGTCGCTCGTCGGCGCGACGACGGTCTTTATCGCCATGCGATTCGCCGGCGCGGTCTTGATCAGCGAGAGGTCGCGCACGCCCAGCATCGACATGTGCAAAGTGCGCGGGATCGGCGTCGCCGACAGCGTGAGCACGTCGACGCTGCGGCGCAGTTCTTTCAATCGCTCTTTGTGCATCACGCCGAAGCGCTGCTCTTCATCGACGATGACCAGCCCGAGCCGTGCGAAGCCGACGTCTTTCTGCAACAGGCGATGCGTGCCGATGACGAGATCGACGGATCCGTCGGCAAGACCGCGCAGACTCGCTCGCTGCTGCTCCCGGGTGCGGAATCGCGACAGCAGCTCCGTCTTCACCGGGAACGCCGCGAAGCGATCGGTGAAGTTGCGGAAGTGCTGCGCGGCGAGCACGGTGGTGGGCGCGAGCACGGCGACCTGCTTGCGATCCATTATCGCCTTGAAGGCCGCGCGTATCGCGACCTCGGTCTTGCCGTAGCCGACGTCGCCGCAGACCAAGCGGTCCATGGGATGCGTGCGCTCCATGTCTTCCTTGACGGCGGCGATCGCCGAGCGCTGATCCGGCGTCTCGTCGTAGGGGAACGAATCTTCCAGCTCGGCTTGCCACGGCGAGTCGGCGGCGAACGGCGGACGCTGCGCGATCTCGCGCTGCGCGTAGAGACGGACGAGACCTTGCGCGATCTTCTCGACCGCCTCGCGCACGCGCGAGCGAGTGCGGGTCCAATCGCTCCCGCCCATCTTGGAAAGCCGCGGCGTCGTGCCGTCTGCCGCAGCGTACTTCGTGATGAGGTGCATCTGATCGATCGGCACGTAGAGCCGGTCGGGTCCCGCGTATTGCAGCAGCACGAAGTCGCGCTCGATGCCGTCGATCGCCAGATGCTCGAGACCCATGTAGCGGCCGATGCCGTGGTTCGCGTGGACGAAGAACTCGCCGGTCCGCAGGTCGGCCTCGGAGATCGGTACGCCTTCCTTTGCCGCCCTGATCTTGCGCCGGCGCGCGGCATGGCCGAACAGCTCGAAATCGCCGACCACGACGGTGCCAAGCGCCGGCAGCGTGAAGCCGCCGTCGATCGTGCCTTCTTCGACGACCACGTGCTCGCCGAGCGCGACGGCGCGATCCTCGAGAACCTCGCGAACGCGCCGGTAGCCGACCGAGATGACGATGACGGTCTTGCCCTCGCCCGCCGTGCGCCGCACGTCGTCAGCGAACTGTTCGATGCTGCGGCCGTATGCGGTCGCGGCGCCGGCCGTGAAGACCGCGCGCACGTCCGCGGCGCGCACGATGCGCGACTGCCCGACGGCCGGCACGAAATCAATCACCGCGCGACCTTCGGTCTTGCCGACGAGCTCTTCGAGTGCGAACACCGGCGGCGGTGCGGCGTCGTCGACGGCGACTGCCTCGTCCGTGGCGCCGTCAGCTCGTGCAGCCTGGTCGTCGGCTTCGAGCACGGTCGCGGCGTCGCGGTCGTGCACCAACGAGCTGTCGGCGACCCCGATCGACTCCTCGTCGTCGACGACGACGACCGCGCGCGGAGCATAGTCGAGCACGCACATGCCTGCGTCGACCGGCACGTCGATCCACGGTGCGACGGCCACCTCGCGCACCGTATCGCGCGAACGCTGATCGCCGAGCGAGAACGTGCGCGCCGACTCGAGGCGGTCGCCGAAGAATTCCAGCCGCACCGGCATGTCCGCCGTCGCGGGGAACACGTCGATAAGCCCGCCGCGCACCGCGAATTGACCGACGGCGTCCACGAGGTCGACGCGCTCGTAGCCGCCGGAGGCGAGCGCGAGCAGCAGCGCTTCCCACTCGTACTCCTCGCCGGTGCGCAGCAGAAGCGATGCGTCGAGAAATGTCGTCGCGCCCGGCACTGCCTGGCGCATCGCCTCGTGCGAGACGCAGTAGATGCCCGGCGTCTGCGCGACGAGCGCGGCGATCGTCTCCAGCCTGGCGCTGCGCTCGGCCGGGTTGCTCAACGCCCCCGGCTCGTCGTCGCGAGGCCGCAACACGTGGACGTGCGTGTCGCCGTCGCCGAGATAATACGCGCAATCCGCGGCGAAGCGATCGGCCTCATCAGGCGTGCCGGTCCAAACGATGAAGCAGCCCCCGACGTCTCGCCAGCATTGCGAGACGAAGAAGGGCCTCGCGGCGCGCACCGTCTCGCGAACATCCGAAACGAGCCCGGCACGCACGGCATCAGCGACCTGCCCGCTCGCGGGAGACCGTTTCCACGCGGCGCGCAATAGGCGGCGGGCGTCGGGCAACGTCGTCGGCTCCAATGGGCAATGGCCGGATCGCGCCCGACCCGGCCCATGCACTCGAAATGGCCGTTGGCGATTCCCGCTCGGCCCGGCGCCTGCCTTGCCACGGACCCAGGTCGTCCTAAGCCGGGCATACTACAATAGATGACCGCCGAATGAACCCGGGCGGGATTCACCGCACCTTTTCGGGAGGCCGTAGACCTTGCGCATTCTCCGCGTAGTGTGCGCCGTTCTCGCCGCCGGCGTCGTGCTCGCTGGATGCGGCGGGTCGGGCATGCGGTCCGGAGTTCCTGACGCGTACGTTCCGAACTATGTCACGCCGACGCCCGCGCCCGTGGGTGCCATACCCACCGGGGTCATCACCCATGTGATCATCATCGTGCAAGAAAACCGCACGACCGACAACATGTTCAACGGCTTCCCGGGCGCCGACACGGTGACGAGCGGACCCGCCAAGCGGCACGGCACCATCACGTTGCAGCCGATCTTGCTCGAAGCCCCGGGCGACCTCGATCATTCGCCGCTCGGGTTCGGGATAGACTACGACAATGGCCAGAATGACGGTTGGCTCGAAGAAGGCTGGTCATCCCTCTTGCCGGCTGACGCGCCATACGGCTACGTGCCGCCGAGCGAAGTCCAACCCGACTGGACCATCGCGCAAGACTACGTCTTCGCGGATCGCATGTTCCAGACCAATCAAGGACCGAGCTGGCCCGCGCATCTCTTCCTTATCTCAGGCACCTCGGCACCATCGTCGGGCAGCACGCTCCTCGCGAGCGAGAATCCCGTCATTCCCGGCTCGCCCGATGAGGTCGGCGGGTGCGACAGCCCGCCCGGCTCGATCGTCGAGTTGATGAACCAAAACGGCGTCAACAGCACCACGCAATTCCCGTGCTTCGATCATCAGACGCTCATGGATCTTCTCGACGCACACGGACTGACGTGGAGATACTACGAGCCTCAGATAGGCGGGTATTGGGATGGGCCCGACGCGATCTCGCACCTGCGCAATAGTCCGACGGACTGGGCCAACGTCGTGGTGCCCGAGACGACGATCCTCAGCGATATCCAGAACGGCGATTTGGCGAACGTGTCGTGGGTCATCCCCAACGGCGCCAACAGCGACCACGCCGGAGCGCTGAGCAACTCCGGCCCCTCGTGGGTGGCGTCGATCATCAACACCGTTGGAGCGAGCCCGTATTGGTCGTCGACCGCCGTATTCGTCACCTGGGATGACTGGGGCGGCTGGTACGATCACGTCGTGCCGCTGCTCTACGGACCGAACGAGTTGTCGTATCGCGTTCCGCTGATCGTCGCGTCGCCTTGGGCGAAGCACGGCTACGTCTCACACGTGCAGCACGAGTTCGGCAGCATCTTGCATTTCGTCGAGCAAGATTTCGGCCTTGGCACGCTCGGCTACACCGATGCGCGTGCCGACGATCTGTCGGACTGCTTCGACTTCTCGCAGACGCCGTCCGCGTTCCGCGCGATCCCCGCACCGCTTCCGGCGCGATACTTCATCACAAGCCACATACCGTTCTCGCCGCCGGACGACGAGTAAGAGGGTCGGCTCGCCACTCGCCGATAACATCACCGGGTGTGGAGTCGCACGAAAACGGGAACAGGCATCCGGTGACTGGGCGGGCCGGCATCGCGTTTGCAACGTTGACCATCGCGGCGAGCACGCTCGCCTCGCAGGCGCTCGGAAACCCGTGGCCCCATCCCCGGGCGGCGCGCCCGAACGATCCGATCGTCATCCAGTGGGTCGCGCTCTCCGAGAACGACATGCACGCGGGCGACTCCGTCACGGGCACCGTCATCACCAGCGTCAACGTCGCCGCCGTCACCGCCCAAGCGGGCACCTATCGGCTGTCGGTCCCCAAAATCGGACCGGGAACGTTTCGCAAGACCATGCAAGTGCCGCGGCTGTGGGATTGGGATTGGCGCGGCAGCGTGACGATCACCGCCATCCGCACCGACGGAGCGACGGTTGAGACCAACATCCCCATCGAGGTGCGCTGGTAGCGTGCGAGCGGGCCGAGCCGCCGCTCTTGCGCTCGGCGCGGTGCTCGCCGCGGCACCAGCAGCGTCGCTCGGATCCGAAAACGCGCAGCCCGTCGGCCACGATAGAATCCTCGTCACGGCGACGAGCGTGCAATACTTCAGCGACGACGCCACCGTGATCGCGCGCGGCGACGTTCGCGTCACGTTCCCCGACGGCGCGAGCGCGACCGGCGACGCGTTCGCGATGGACCTGCGGCTGCGCCGTCTGCTCGTGGCCGGCCACGTGCGATTCACCACGCCCGACGGGGTGTTCGACGGCGCCGCCGTCGCGGATTTCCTCGCGTTCCGTCGCGTCTATTTCATCCCGCTCGTGCCGCAGGCCGATCGCTGGACCTTCATCAACGGCGACTATTCCCAGCCGGCGAAAGGACTCGACATGCCGGGTGACGCGTTCGCGTTTCCCGACCTGCGCGGGCATCGTCCGTATATCTCAGGTGTGCGTGCGACCATCGACGCGAGCACTTACGTGCAGTTCGAGCCGGCGACGACCGCCGTACTGATGGGCCCCGACACGCCGCCCTTGCCGGCGTTCGTCGACAACTTCTCGGGCAATCCGGCGTTCGGACAGAACTCGCTCGCCGGTGCGACCTTCGACGCGCCGTATCAATTCGCGGGCTCGGGGCACACGCTCGACGCGCTGCACTTCCGCTACGACCAAGGCATCGCCGATCCGTACTTCTTGTCGTTCGAGCACCACTCGATCGCCGACGACGGCGCCTATGCGGTGTTCTCGCTCAATCCGATGACGCAGTACGACAAGCAATGGACGCTGCTCGGTTACATGCCCGCCGGCCCAGGCAACGCCTTCACCTTGAACGCGCAGCTTTTCACGGCGCAGCACGGCATCGAGCAGCCGTCGGCGAGCAACGGCTTCACCGACCTGCAGTTCATCCACGCCCTGCGCGGCTCGTCGCTGCTCGCCGACGTCACGCAAGAATACGATTCGCTGCTGCCCGGCGTCGCGGAGCCCGATCATCCCTTCATCGCCGGCCTGCAATGGAACGGGTACGAGGAGCCGATCTTCCACACGGGCTTCACCTACCGGCTGACCTCGGGTTTCGCGTGGGCGCACGACGAGTTCGGCGTGAGCGGCGAGCACGCGCCGGATGTATCGATCGACGATCTCGCGGCGACGGTCGCGACGCCGCAGGTGCGCGGTCCGTTCGACTCGAGCATTTCGGCAACCGCATCCGATCAAC
>Ga0187783_10004343_pt1 | contig 10499 bp, 6 predicted proteins | sample 1015_SJ02_MP02_2_FD_132471 | JGI IMG/M metagenome (GOLD analysis project Ga0187783, IMG submission 132471) | Tropical peat soil microbial communities from peatlands in Department of Meta, Colombia - 1015_SJ02_MP02_20_MG | ecosystem: Environmental > Terrestrial > Soil > Wetlands > Peat | place...
GAAGGCGCCGTGGATGACGATTTGCTGCAAGAGGGCCGGCGGAACATTCGCGACTATCTGCAGAGGCAGGGATTTTTCGACGCTGACGTACAAGTTCGTTCGCACGATGACTCGGAAGGTGAGCGCGTGATCACCTTCGCCATCATGCGCGGCGATCATTTCCGACTCGCGGGAGTGGCGTTTGAAGGAAACAGGTATTTCGGGAGCCCCTTGCTCTTGCCCCGACTTCTACTGCAGCCCGCCTCCTTTGCCTCGCCGGGACGGTTCAGTCAGCAGCTTCTGCGCGGCGATATGGATTCGCTTCGGGGGCTCTACGTGGCGAATGGTTTCCGCGACGCGCAGGTCAGTTCGTCGCTGGACGATCGCTACCGCAACAAGAAAGACAACCTCTTCGTCACGTTTCACATTGTGGAGGGGAAGCAGACGCGCGTCGCGAGTCTCGAGATCGAGGGAAACCATGCCATTCAGACGCCCGAGTTGTTGAGCGTCGCCGGTTCGACGCCAGGCCAGCCCTATTCGGAATCGGCCGTGTCCAGCGATCGCAACAACATGCTCGCGATTTACTACAATGATGGCTATCCGTCTGCGACCCTGCGCACCGAGACGGTCGACGGGGAAACGCCGGATACGGTTCGCCTCGTTTACCACATCACGGAAGGCAATCGGGTGGAGGTCTCCAACGTGTACCTTTCCGGCTACGTGTACACGCGCCGCGACATCGTAGCGCGCCAGGTGGAAGTTCAGCCGGAAGGTCCGTTGCGCCAAGGCGACGTAGCCAAGACTCAACGCCAGCTATACAACCTCGGCGTATTTGATCGTGTGCAAATCGCGCCGCAAGATCCCACGGGCACCGATCCGGACAAAGCGGTCCTGGTCGCCGTGCACGAGGCGGATCGTTACACAATCGGTTATGGCGTCGGATTCGAGGTCCAGCGGATCGCCGGGGGCAGCTCGAATCCCAATGGAACAACGATTGGCGCCAGCCCGCGGGGCATTCTTGAGATTTCGCGTGCCAATATGTTCGGTCGCGCTCAGACGCTTTCCTTCAAAGCGCGAGCTAGCACCCTCGAGTATCGTGTCGTACTCAGCTATTTGGCGGACGATTTTCTGGCCAACAGAGAATTGAGCCTCCAGCTGACGGGATTCGCGGAGAAGACGCAAGACGTCGATACGTTTTCATCCACGCGGTTTGAGATGGGCCTGCAGTTGGTGCAGAAGCTATCCTCTTCGAGCTCCCTCCTCTACCGCTATTTCTATCGCCGTGTCGATGCCTTCAACCTGGCCAACACCATTAGCCCGGAGCAAATCCCCCTGCTGAGCCAGCCGACACTGGTGTCCGGCGTCGGCATCACCTATGCACGGGACCGACGCGACGATCCTGCCGACGCGAAGCACGGCACCTTCAATACAGTGGACCTCAGCGACGCGATCCCCGCCCTCGGGTCCGGCGCTGCTTTCTTTCGTGGGTTTTTCCAGAACTCTTCGTTTCATTCCTTTGGTCGCGCATTTGTCTTTGCGCGCTCGGTACGCTTCGGCGTAGAGGTGCCGCAGGCCAATACGGCCGGATTGAGCACCGAGTTCAACCCCTCGCAGTGCATGGAAACGACGTCGACGCCGCCAGACACTTTTCCCCAAATTCCTCTGCCCGAGCGGTTCTACGCGGGCGGCGGCACGACGCTGCGCGGTTTTGGGCTGAACCAGGCAGGCCCGCGCGACCCTTGCACGGGGTACCCCATCGGCGGCCAGGCCCTGTTGGTCCTCAACCAGGAATTGCGCTTTCCCATGAGACTTCCCTTCGTGGGCAATCGGCTGGGAGGGACGGTTTTCTACGACGGGGGCAATGTGTACACGGATGTGAGTCACATTTCGTTTGCATGGAGAGCGCCTTCGCTTACCAATTTGAATTATTTTTCTCACACGGTCGGCTTTGGCCTCCGCTATCCAACTCCGGTGGGGCCCGTGCGGGTGGATTTCGGGTTTCAGCTGAATCCGGCATCGTACCAGGTGTTTAACGCGACCACTTCGACCATCCAGGTATATCAAGTTCCGCATTTCGAATTTTCGTTCAATATCGGACCGGTCTTCTGATGAATCGTGCCCTTCTCATTCCTCTGTTGATGGGGACCCTGGTGAATGCGACAGCGAGGGGTGTGAGAGGACAGGGTTCCTCGGCTCCTTCGGTGACCAACGCGGTCTCGAGTGCGCGGATCATCGACGGGGTGGCTGCCCGTATCGAGGACGATATCATCACGGAAAGCGAAGTGCGGGAGCTCGCCGCCTTCCAGCTCCTCGTCGATGGTCGCGCCAAACCTCGCCCGGAATTGATTCGTGAGTTGGCGGATCAATGGATTGCGGGCGGCGAGGCCCGGGTCGCCAACTATCCGCAGCCCTCTGAAGAAGATGTAAAGCGCGTCTTCGAGCAGCTCGTTGCGAAGTTTCCATCACCGGAAGAGTTCAAAAAACGCGCGACCGACGCAGGCCTCACCGAGGCCGACGTCCGCCGGCTGCTCGCAAGGCAGCTGTATCTCTCTCGCTTTCTCGATTACCGCTTTCGCGCCGCGGCCCAGGTGGATCAGAAACAGATTGAAGCCTATTACGACAACGAGTTGGTCCCGCAGCTGGAATCGCAGGGCCAGCCGGTACCCTCGCTCGAGGACGTGCAGGATGCGATTCAGGAGGTGCTGGTGCAGCGCGCCATCAACGATCGCGCCACCGCGTGGCTCGACGAAACACGCGCCCGGCTCAAAATTGACCTAATGTCAGGAGGGGAGCAGCCGTGAAGCGTCGTTCGATCGGTTGGACGGCGAGCGCGCTCGTGCTGTTCGCTGTCGTGGCGCTCGCCGCATTCGCCCTGTATCGATCGGGTTGGCTCGAGCGGTCCCTTCAAGACCTGCTCATCTCCCGTCTGGAACAGGGCACCGGGGCGCGCGTCGAAATGGGTGCTTTTCATCTGCATCTGTGGAAGTTGCGCGTCGAAATCGACGATTTGACGCTACACGGGCTGGAAACTTTGAGCCAGCCGCCTCTATTTCACGCCGAGCGCGTGGAGCTGGAGATGCGTATCGTTTCAATCTTCCAACGCAAGATTGCGCTCGACGAACTGGTCATCACCGACCCGCAACTGGCCGTTCGAACCGACCGAGGCGGACACAGCAATGTGCCGGTGCCCCAGCGGCCCACACGAAACCTCCCGTGGCGCACCACCCTTTTTAACCTAAGCGTCGGCCGGCTCGAGTTGCAGGATGGCAGCGCCGCCTACAACGACGTACGCGTTCCGCTCACCGTCGTGGGTCGAGACTTCCAGTTTGCCTTGCACTACGACGCGCCGGCAAGCAGCCCTGATTCCTACGTCGGCAGCTTCAGCTGGCGACAGGTCGAGGTTCGAAGAAAGCAGGATTTGCCATTTCCATTCGATCTCAGCGTCAAATTCACGCTCCACCGCGATTCCTTTGCGCTGAATGAACTCGTTCTTACGTTGCTGCATTCGCGCTTGAACCTCCAGGCCGAGCTGCCGAGCTTCGCCCAATCGGACTGGGACTTGCGATATCGACTTCGGGTTTCGTTGGCCGATGTCCGGAAAATCCTACGCGCGCCTTTGACGCCTGATGGCGATGCGGATTTCTCTGGCCAAGCGCACTATCGATCGAATGCCTCGCTCGAGGCGAGCGCTGGCGGTGAATGGACCGCAAACGGCTACTACTCCAGCCGCAACGTCGCCCTGCCCTACCGTTTCTATCACGAGAAAGGCATGGAGACATCCGGCGACTTTCAGGTGGCTCACCAGCGGCTGGTTGTCCCCAATCTCAACGTGCGCGCCATCGGAGCAACGCTGGATGGCCAACTGGAACTGGACTTTCAGGGGTTTCGATTTCGCACGAAAACACGCCTACGCGGGGGAAGCTTAGCGCGACTGTTCAATGCGCTGGACAACGACGAATTCCCGGTGGACTCGCTTCATTGGGATGGTGTGATCGACGTGGATTCGGTCAACACTTGGACGGCGGACTTCGAGAACTTTCGAACGACCGGGGAGATGCGCTGGTCGCCACCGAGCGTGTCGGGCGCGGGGACTATTCCTGTGACGGCCCGGCTCGACTATGACTACCGCAGCGACCGGGAGACCTTTTCGATTTCTCAGGGCGAGATCGCAACTCCCTCGACGCACATCGCGTTGGACGGTACGCTCGGAGAGTATGATTCGGCTCTGGAAGTCGCCCTCTCCGCCGACAATCTCCTGGAGTGGGATGATTTCATCAGTGCGATTCAGGGCCCAGAGGGTGGTTCGCATCGCGTAGGCGGGAAAATCCTGTGGCGTGGCAGAATCGTCGGACCGCTCACCGAGGTGTCTTTTGTCGGTCACCTCATCGCGACGAATCCGCAGTATGACAATCTCGTGTGGGATCACTTGGATGGCGACATGGAGTATTCGCCGGACGGCCTTCTGCTGAAGAACGCCGTGATTCGGCGAGCCAACACCTCTTCTCGGGTCAATCTTTGGCTCCAGTTTGCGGGGGATTGGGATTTTCTGCCTTCCAGCGCTTGGACGCTTGACGCACACGTGGAGCGGGCCTCGGGGGATGATTTGCAGGTTTTGCTCGCTATCCCCTATCCGATCCAGGTGGATCTTGCCGGCGATGTTCACGGAAGTGGCACGCGCGCCGCTCCCGTTGTCGATGCCAACTTCGTTGCCGAACATATCCTGGTCCGAGGCTGGAGCGCCGATCACCTGAGCGGACAATTTCACTGGGAGCCTGACCTGATAAAGCTCGCCCATGCCCAACTACGCGAGAGTTTTGGCACCTTCGACGGCAACTTTCTGTACCGACCTGATGAGCAGCATGCGGAGTTCGCCCTCGCGGGCCGCGGAATTGCTCTCGAGCGCGTTCGGCAGCTGCAGACCGCCTCGCTGCCGATTGCAGGTCGTCTCGATTTCGCTCTCGAAGGCAGCGGGCCGCTCCGCACACCGGTCGCACAAGGCGATCTCAAGATCACCAATCTGGCCTTGGGGACCGAGTCCGAGGGGGATTTCACCGGGCACATCGAGTCGGATGGAAAAAGCGCCCACCTGACACTGGCCTCCGAGCCGGTGCGTGAGAGACTGCAAGGGGACGTGAGAGTCGCGCTGACCGGTGACCAGATCGTTTCCGGCAGACTTGCCGTAGAGCAATTCGATTTGGATCCACTGATTACGGCGGGACTGCACCTGTCGCAGCTGACCGGTCATGGCAGCGCCGATGCGGTGTTCACCATCTCGGGCTCGTTGCGGCAGCCAGATTCGATTGAGGTGGACGCCGATATCGCTCGAATTTCGTTCAACTACCAATTGGTCCAGCTCACCAACGAACAAAATATTCGCTTGGCGTATCGCCGCAACGAAGTGCGAATCGAGCAGGCCCGCCTGCATGGGCCGGACACCGATGTGCAGCTGAGCGGGTCGGCGCGGTTTGACCGTGATCGCCGACTCGATTTCGCGCTTTCCGGTGGCATGAACCTGCGTCTGATCACGGGATTGTTGCCGGATCTGCATGCCATCGGCCGCGCCGACGTCAATGTCTCCGTGCAGGGGACGCTGGGATCTCCGCGCGTGACCGGGAACGCGAGCGTGCAAGATGCTTCGGCTACCTACGCGGAATTCCCCCTGGGGCTCAGCCACGTGACCGGTCGCCTCGTATTTGACAAGAGCCGGCTGCTTTTCGATCAGATCACGGCGGAGGCCGGCGGCGGACAACTGTCGCTCAGCGGTAGTGTGGATTACGGCGCGGGCCCGGTGCGATACCGCGTGGCGGCAACCACCGCCACCGTTCGCGTTCGATATCCCGCCGGTATGAGCTGGCTTGTCGGCGGCACGATCGAGCTTTCTGGCACAAGCGACGGCGCTTTGATCAGTGGCCACGTTCAAGTACAGCGCGTGCTTTTTGGCCAAGGCGTGGATGTGGCCTCGTTTTTTTCGGGTGGGGAAGCGGCAGCCAGTGCGCCCTCCACTTCGCCTTTTTTGCAAAATCTCGCCTTCGACGTCCAGGGCTTGACCACTCCCGGCGCGCGAATCGAGTGGGCCGGGGCACACGTTGATATCGATGGGGATGTTCGCCTGCGCGGGACCTGGGACCGGCCCGTGCTTCTTGGAGATATTCATTTGCTGGGTGGAGAAATGCCGTTCCGCGGCAACACTTTTGAACTCACCCGCGGCGATATCAACTTTGCAAATCCCTTCCGGCTCGATCCGGTCTTGAACATCGAGGCGACCTCGATCATCAACCAATATGAGGTCACTATAAATTTCTCCGGTCCCTCGAGCCGCCTCTCTCTGAACTACCGGTCCGATCCCCCACTGCCGGACGCCGATATCGTGGCACTGTTAGCGTTGGGTAGTCCCGGCGAGGAGTCCGGTCTACGTTCTGAGCCCGGAGCCGCGCAGAACTACGGCGCGACTGCGTTGCTCTCCGAGGCCATCTCCAGCGGCGTAGGGGGGCGGATCGAACATCTTTTCGGCATCAGCTCGTTCCGCGTGGACCCCTTTGTCGCCGGAACCGCTACCGAATCCAACGCCGCCGCGCGCGTTACGATCCAGGAGCAGCTCACGCGCGATATCTCGATCACCTACTCGACCAACGCCTCGTCGAACCAGTATCAATTGATTCAAGTGGACTATGCGATTAAACGCGGGCTCTCTGTCCAGTTCTTACGGGATATAAACGGCACCTACGGAATGGACATCAAGTGGGTGAAGCATTTCCAATGAAATCCCTTAGCCGGGCATGACGAACAGCCATTCGGGCGCAAGCCTTACGTGCCAAGGCAGCGGGCGATCGCGGAAGCGCTCCCACTTTTCCTTAAACACCTCGGCCTGCAGGTCGTACCTGCCCGAATCGTCAGGCGGCTTGTGCAGCCGGAGGTAGAGAGTGATCCGAAAGGGTGTTTCAGACGAGCTCACGAGCCAACAGGGAAATACGTTTTCCTCCCCCGCCCCGAGATCGAAGGATTCCGTGAAATCGAGGTGATGAGCGCGAATCCCGACGTGGCCAACTGGTTGTCCCAGCGCTGGCCGGAGGCGCAGGCGGCAGCCCCAGTCGATGGCCTCTACAAGGCTGTCGGAGACCGCTCGGGCCCGTGAAATGTTCTTGCAGCCTGTCAGGAGTGCGACTTCTACATTGGGCGGTTGCCGAAAGATTTCTTCGCGAGGTCCCAAGGCGGCCACGCGTCCGCGCGAAAGCACCAGCAGCCGCGCCCCCAGTCGGTAGGCTTCCTCGATGTTGTGCGTGACGAGCAGCGTTGGGCTGCGGTAGGTGAGAAAAGTTTGCTGCAGCTGCGCTTCCATTTGGCTGCGCAAGTGCGTGTCGAGAGCGGAAAGGGGTTCATCCAGCAAAAGGGCCTCCGGTTCGCTCGCAAGCGCGCGAGCCAGAGCGACGCGCTGCTGCTCGCCGCCGGAAAGGTGGCGCGGGTAGCGGGGTTCGAGCTCGGCCGCGTGTACCCCGGCAAGCATGGCCCGCACGCGACGCTCGCGTTCGTCGCGGGATAGCCGCCCTAGGCTGAACCCTACGTTGTCTCGCACCGACTGATTTGGGAAAAGAGCGTAGTGCTGAAAAAGCATTCCGATGCGGCGCTTACGTGCAGGTACATGAACACCCTTTTCGGTGTCCAGCAAGGTGTGGTCGCCAAGGAGGATGCGGCCGCGATTAGGCTCATCCAGGCCTGCAATACACCGCAGCAGCATGGTCTTTCCGGCGCCAGACGGCCCGAGAATCCCGAGGGGTTCGTTGTCGGCCGCAAACGAAACATCCAGCGTAAACTCTGCGAGGCTTTTCTCGATGTGAACTTCCAGTGCCATGTCAACGCCGGGCCCAGCGCGCAGGACCCCGCGCATGGGTCCAGTAATAAAGACCACTCAGCAGGGCGAGCGAAATCACAACATCCGCGGCGCACCAGGCGAACGCGCTGCGCATGTCGTCGGCTTCCACCGCAAAATAAATGGCGATCGGAATTGTAGCTGTCCTTCCGGGAATGTTTCCGGCGAGCATCAGTGTGGCCCCGAATTCGCCGAGGGCCCGCGCAAAAGAAAGAATGGCCCCAGCCAGCACGCCGGGCCAGGCCAACGGCAAGGCGATTTTTCGCAGAACGCGCCATTCCGAGGCACCGAGGGTGCGTGCGGCTTCGAGCAAGCGCGGATCGACCTGCTCGAGGGCGGCGCGAGCACTGAGATACATCAGCGGAAACGCAACGACCGCCGCTGCGATCACAGTTGCAGGCCAGGAAAAGATCACCGTAGTGCCCAGCTGTAGCAGAAGCCTTCCAATCGGGCCGCTGCGCCCGAAAAGCAGCAGGAGAAAGAAACCCACTACCGTGGGTGGCAGCACCATGGGAAGAAGGCAGATGCCGTCGAGCAGAGCGACGACCGGGCCCTTGTGGCGGTCGCGCCATGCCGCCGCAGCAAGCCCGGCAATCAGCGTGACGGCGGTCGCCGCTACGCTCGTTTTGAGAGATATCCAGAGTGGGGACCAATCGGTCGCTTCCAGCGGCGCCATGGGCTCAGGATTATAGCTAGCTCATAGCGGTTTCGTTCGCTTTTTCCGGCACTCCAAGTCGATGCTCCAGCCCCGGGTGACCTATTTGGACGGGGCACTGGGAGTCGGTTTGGGAGCCTGGCCGGGCGCAGGCGCCGGAGCCGGTTGCGGCGCGGTCTGATCGTTTTCCGGTGGGAGGACCTGTTTCAGTTCGGGATATTCGTCTGTCATTTCCCGCAGAACCTTCAGCGCCGAGGCTTGCTCGATCTGTACGCCCGCCATCTGCGATTGCTGCACGACGTCGGGAAGAGCTTTCACGACGCGCTGGCCGAGGGGGGATTCGTAGAACTGAATCAGCCCTTGAATGTCTTCCATCGAGAAAGCCTTCGCGTAGATCGGAACCATGGCGTCGGTGACCGCCGTGGCTGGAGAGGTTGCAGAAAACTTGCGGTTGAACGTTCCCATAAACGCATCGACCTTCTCGGGGCCAATGGCGCGACCCACGCCATCATGAACCTGTCCCTTCAGATAGGTCGCGATATTGTCACCGAGCTTCGACGTTTCCGTAACGTCCATCAGGTGACGGATGGCGGCTTCCTTTTGGGGATCGACCTTGTCGGTGGAGGGGGAAGGAGCCGGTTTCGCCTCCGGCGTTGAGGTGTGCGACGGGTCGGTCACACCAGGCTGGTGCTGCGGGGGCTTCTGCGGTGCCCCCGTAGTTGGCGCCTGCGCCAGCGCGGGTACTGCCAAGCAAAGCACTGCAAAAATGGCGAAAAACAATCTCATGTGCATCTCCTGTAGGCTGGCGTTGCAAGGTGACATTCATCATATCGAAGGCCAAGCCCGGCGTCACGGCCGTTTGGCGGGGTCTTGCCGGATAGAGGTTTCGCGCAGCCTCCCGATGGTCGGGTCAGACGTAGCTGTGATACGGTCGGGAGTGACATGCTCGGTTCCGAGGCCCATTGCACGCACGGCCGAACTTCGCCAAAAACTGAAATCGCTGCGGGGTTCTGCGCACCCGAGCAGCCGACTATGAAGCGGCTTATCCCCACAGGGTTGCTTGCGAGTTTCACGAGGGTTGCCTTGTGATGGCACGGCCCTTGCTCTGTGCCTGTCGACGGGTCTCACGTCGGAGCTCATCTTGAACCGACCCCGCCGTTTCAACGTCGCGATCGAATGAGCACAAACGCGCCCGAGCTCTCCATCGTGATTCCCGCCTATAACGAGGAGCGGCGCCTTGGCCAGGCTCTCGCACGCATCTCGGATTACTTGCGCGGCAGAACGGGAGCTGTTTCCGGTGTCGAGATCATTGTGGTGGATGACGGTTCGACGGACAAAACAATGGACGTCGCCGAACAATGGGCAGCAGCGACTCCCTGCTTGCGCATTTTGTCGAACGGGGAAAATCGCGGGAAAGGCTATAGCGTGCGCCACGGCATGACCGAGGCCCGCGGCCGCATCGCTCTTTTCACCGACGCAGATCTTTCGGCACCGATTGAGGAATCAGCAAAGCTCCTTCAGGCCATCGAGGCAGGTTGTGACGTGGCCATCGGTTCGCGCGCCGTTGATCGCTCTCTGATCACTGCGCACCAATCGAGATTTCGGGAAGTTGCCGGGATGATTTTCAATGGGTTCGTGCGGCTTTTCACCGGGTTGGAATTCCAGGACACGCAGTGCGGCTTCAAGGCCTTCGTGCGCGAACGCTGCCGGATCGTCTTCGAGCAGCAGCGGATTGATCGTTTCGGTTTTGACCCCGAGGTGCTGTTCCTCGCCGAGCGCCACGGTTTGCGCATCGCCGAAGTACCCGTGCGGTGGGCGCACGACGCCGCCACAAAAGTCCGCGTTTTTCGTGACAGCCTATCGATGTTCGGCGATCTCCTCTTGATTCGTTGGAACTGGCTGCTCGGTCGTTATCCGCGCCGGTCGGCGCCATGAAACCCGAGGACTCGGCCACAGTCGTGGGGTGCTGGGGACGAAACTTTGCCATGCAAAGTACTTGAC
>Ga0187783_10004344_pt1 | contig 10499 bp, 11 predicted proteins | sample 1015_SJ02_MP02_2_FD_132471 | JGI IMG/M metagenome (GOLD analysis project Ga0187783, IMG submission 132471) | Tropical peat soil microbial communities from peatlands in Department of Meta, Colombia - 1015_SJ02_MP02_20_MG | ecosystem: Environmental > Terrestrial > Soil > Wetlands > Peat | place...
CGGCGCCAGGCCGCTGGGCTTGCTCCAACGAGCCGCTTGAAGAGCCGGGTCAGGTGCGGCTGATCCGTCAAACCACAATCAAGGGCGATCTCCGATAAGGGCTTTTCGGTCAGCAGCATGAGTTCCTGAGCACGTTCGATTCGGCGCCGAACGACGTAGGCATAGGGCGACTCTCCCACCGTGCAGCGGAACGCGGAGAAGAAGTAACTCGTGCTGAGACCCACTCTCGCAGCCACATCGGACACCCTGATCGTGAATTTAAGGTTCTCCTCCATATAGTCCGTTACACGCCGAAGCTGCCACCGGGTCAGGCCGCCGCGAATCGGTCGCCCGATGCCATCGGCCGCGGGCGCAGACCCCATGGCCTGCTCTGTGCGAAGGAGCGCCGTGGCCCGCGCGATATAGGAATGGGCATGCGGGTCCGTTCTCGAGAGCAGCCGATCGGCGGACTCCAGGAGCTGAACCACGGCGCTGGTCACACTCTGCCGGTGCTGGGGTGCCGTTGCTGGTCGGGCAAGCGCGCTGATCGCCGGGGTGCTCGTCCTGAGCCCACTGGTGCTCGACCCGACGCTATCCGGGCGCTGCAGAGGTTGCGTGCTTGGCATGAGTTCGCTGCCCCTTGATCTCAGCCCGAGAGAGCGGCCGTGAGGGGCCGTCGCTCGAAGTCTCGGCAATCGCCGGAAGGTTTCCCGTCGCGCATGTGGCAATTACCCGCTATCTCTTAATAAAAGCGAGTAAATCGGCGTCGATGCGGTCCGCGTTGGTCGTGCACACGCTTGAGGGAGATCGCAGCGATAGCGCGGCCATGACGAACGCATGCGCCAGCCCGTAGACGTACCAATCGCCGGCCCATATCGCGAACCACACCGAACTGGCGAGTCCGCCACAGACGGCGCCCAGACAGGCTCTAGTCAACAGTCGCCGCCGTAGGAGCCTCGGGTCAGCGGTCAAGACGGCGCAGTAGATTACCGCCGCGAGCAGCGCAGGGACGAAGCCATAGGCATATCCGACAGGTATTGCGAAGACAAAGAGGGCAGCGAGGAAATCGCCCGGGCTGAAGGGAATGTCACGCCAATATCGGAAATAATCGACTGCGAGCAGCACGAAGCTTGCCGCGGGGGGAGCCAGGAGCGTAATCAACGCCGCCGTACGAAGCTGCCAGGCAGCACGTTTCGTACCCTTGAACGGTGCTGTGAGCCGCCGCTCGGCCGGTGGGATCGGGTGCTCGCCACTCTCACTATCGAGCAGCGCGCGCTTACGGAAGCGCCGCGAATCGGTCGATCTGACTGGTTGAACTGCGCTCATGATTCTGTCCTGCTTCATCGTCTTCGCGCAGAGATCGATCTGTACGAACACGCTGCCATCTGTACGTCGGTGTGAATGTATGGACGAGTCGGGCGGCGAACTCATCCAAGAGTTCGCTCACTCGCCGCTGCATCCGCGGCGGTAGACCGGGCCGCGTATCTTGCCCCGCGCTGCACAAGCCGATGCTCGTAAGCGCACCCGAGCGCGGCCGCACAAGCCTGCGGCTCGAAAGATGGACTGGACCAGAGCAGTCCAACACTGCGGTCGGACCAAGCGCTTGGGCGATCGTATGATGCGATTGCGCGAAGGCAGTAGTGTGCGTCAGCAGACTCTGGAGGCACCTGGGCATCAGCCCCCTTCGCTGCTGTAACTCGGCGTAGCCGCGCAATCATCGTCACGAGCTCGACGACGGTTCGCGCCTGCATCTTTCCCATCATCCTGGCTCGGTGCGCCTTGACCGTGGTCTCTGAGATACCGAGTTCGCAGCCTACCTGCTTGTTCAAGCGGCCGGAGACGACGAGGCTCATGACCTCCTTTTCGCGACGGGTGAGAGATGCGTAGCGTTCGTGAAGCGCCTGCATCTGTGCTAGGTGATTGAGTGATAGACGGCTTCGTTCAATGGCATGCCGGATCGCTGTCAACAGCACATCGCGAACGAGCGGCTTGGTGAGGAATTCGAGCGCCCCTCCTTTCATGGCCTCCACCGTTGCTGGCACATCGATCTGTTTGCTCATGAAGATGATCGGCATTTCCGTCCGATCAGAGACAAGCCTTTGGAGACCAAGACCGGTCAGGCCCGGAAGGTGCAGCTCTACCAGTAGGCAGCTGGGAGCCATGAATCGCGGACGTGCCAAGAACTCCTCTGCCGAGGAAGCCGCCTTGGGCTGGTACCCGGCCGACCGAATCATCACGTCCAGCGCGTCGCGAACTGACGGGTCGCCGTCCACCACGAACACGACCGGCATCTCGGGTGATTTCGGGTTGCCTGCCTGACAGGTGTATCTGAGAGTCATCGCTACCTCCGCAGTGAGAGCTCATCCATTGCTGTACGCATCGTCGCCGGATGAACGGCGCGGATCACGCCACTTACGGGAGGCTCAGAACCGACACGATGGGGCGAGCCTGTCAACCAAGCAGAAACGGCGGCTGGGCTCCGGACTCACGTCAGGATGGTGGCAGTACGACGACGCGACGCCCGAACAGGGAGGCGTCCACCGAGTAGGCTCCCGGACCGAGGAGGGCCAATGCGGTGATGTCGAGACAGACGATGCTCACCAAAGCTGCCGTGCCGCCGCCCGATGTGAGCCAGATCAGTCCGTGGAATAACAGCCCAATCCCGGCAGCAATCGGGGTCACATACCCCGCGAACAGCGTAATGCATAGCAGTATTGCAACAGCCTGTGTCCAGAGAGGCTGTCGGTGACCGTAACCCTCAAGCAGAAGCGCTATCGCGACGGAAGACCGCAGTAACAGCAAACCGATGCCGGGCAATCCCGGGGGGAACATGGAGAAAAGCCGCTGCATTGGCCGAAGGTGCTCTACCCATGTCGCCCGGGCTAGCCTATTGTCGGGTACCTGGCGGCACCCCTTTTGGGAGATCCACGGATCTTCGGGGCAAGGTAAGTAACGGACGAAAGCTGTGGGTTGCGTCGCGTGAGTACGTTGTTGCCCATCCTTGTTTTGTCCCACCCGTCGCCGAGCACGCGTCTGCCGTGTTGTGCGCTTGCCAAGAGCCTGACTCCGTGTCTGCTTGCGTTGCTCGCCTGCGGCATGTCTTCGGCGCAGGAGCCGGAAGTCACGCTGGATCAGCTGAATCACCGCGCTTATGGACTTCTCGAGGGCGCACCCACCAACCCTCTCGACATGGCGCAGACGACCGACGGCACGCTATGGCTCGCGGGAATGGTGGGCCTGTCGAGATTCGACGGGGTGCGATTTACGAAATACCCAGGGCCGTCGGACGAGCCCTTACCCACAACGTTGGTCTATGCGCTCCTGGCTTCCCCCGATGGCGGCCTCTGGATAGGTTTTGGGCTCGGTGGAGTCGGATTCCTCAAAGCCGGCCACCTCACCGTGTATACCGAAAAGGACGGCTTGCCCGGCGGGTCGGTAAATCGACTGCTTCTTGACCATGATGGCACGCTTTGGATTGCCACAAACGGCGGCCTCGCGCGTCTGCGCGGCGGCCACGGCGAGAGGGTCGCGAGCGACTTGATCGACAGGGTGAGATCGCTGGCGCTCGACAAGACGGGAGCGCTCTGGGTCCAGACCGTCGATCACGTTTTTGTTCTGACCGCAGGTCACAGCACGTTCCACGAGATGGGCAGATTAGCTGTCGCGGACAACAAGACCGCTCGCTTGCGAATTCAGGAATCATTAGCTGTCGCGCCCGATGGGTCAGTCTGGGCAGCATTCCCAGACACGATGCTGATCTTTGCGGGATCACAGGCGCAAAGCGCTGCCGTTACCCGGTTGAAAGGTAGTTATTGGCCGCTGATGTTTGATCGGAATGGCAATCTCTGGGCAACGAAAGACCGAGGGTTATACCGCTGGCAGAATGCCCGTCTGATCTCGGAACGATCCGCGACCCTCGCCGAGATTGGTAAACCGAGCGAACCGCAGGGTGCCCCAAGTGGCCTGAACGACACCTTCGTCAACGCGTTTTTTGAGGACCGGGAAGGAAATGTCTGGGTCGGAAGAGGCGCTGGCGTCGACCGTTACAGTCGCAGCACTGTGAGACCCATCTCCTTGCCCCCCTGCGCGGACATACCAAACATACTGTCCGTCGATGACGCGGGCGCGTTCTGGTCCGAGTGTAGAAGAAACACCGGCCTCACCTCCTATGTTTTGATGAAGATTCGCAACGGTTCAGTTGTCGCTCAGTACGAAACCGACCAGTGGTTCAGCGCAGGCTACCGCACCCTGGACGGTACCGTCTGGTTCGGAAACGATGTGGAGCTCGCGCACCTCGCGGGAAATCGTCTCCTCGAGACACCGATTCCACCGGCAGCGCGCGGAATCGACATGCAGGCCATCACCGAGGATCGCGACGGTTCCTTGTGGGTGTCGGTCGTGCGCAAAGGCGTGTATCGCGCCGTCGCATCCGGGGACTGGGTGCCGGGCGGGGGACTCGAGGCCCTGAAGCGGCTCGGGCCTGCCATCGTGGAAATGACTGACCCTGATGGGAACATATGGTTCGGCTATCCCAACAGTCAGGTCGCACGACTGCAGAACGATACAGTGCGTGTATTTGACGGTACTCAGGGACTCAATATTGGCGGTGTGGAATCGATCCATGCGACCGGTGGACAGATTTGGGCTGGCGGTGAACTCGGCCTGGCACGGTTCGACGGTGCGCGCTTCATCCCGATATTGAGTGCGTCCGGCAATCGCTTCACCGGTTTATCAGGCATCGTTGCGACGCGTGATGGCGACTTGTGGCTAAATGGCACTGAAGGAATCACCCGCATTCCGCATGCGGAGATCGAGCACGTCATCCGCGATCCGGACTATCACGTGCAGTCCAAGACGTTCGATTTTATGGATGGTGTCCCGGGCTCGGCGTGGCAACTTCGAACTGTACCGTCAATCCTCGACACCGGAAACGGTCAACTCTGGTTCGAAATGACCCACGGCCTCGCGTTGATCGATTCGCAGCATTTAATCCTCAACACGCTGCCGCCCCCGATGACTATTTGGTCATTGGCCAGCAATGACAAGCAATATCCCAATCAGGGCTCGGAACTGCGCCTGCCGGTTCATAGCAAGAACGTGGATTTCAACTACTCGGCGGGCAGCCTTACCGTCCCGGAGCACGTGCGTTTTCGCTACAAGCTCGAAGGCTCCGACCGCGACTGGCAGGACGGCGGAAACCGAAGGGACGCGCGCTACACCAACCTGGGTCCGGGCCACTACACCTTCCGAGTCACCGCGTCCAACAACGACGGTGTGTGGAACACAGCTGGCACATCGGTCCGATTTGAGATCCTGCCGGCGTTCTACCAGACCAAGTGGTTCTACGCGCTGTGCGGGCTGGTGTGCGTCGCGATCCTGACCGCCCTCTACAAAGTGCGAATGCGGCAGGTCGCCGCACAGGTCCGCGGACGCCTGGAAGCCCGTCTCGCCGAGCGCGAACGGATCGCGCGCGATCTTCACGATACGCTGCTGCAGGGGGTACAAGGGCTGATCTGGCGATTTCAGGCGGCGGCCGACGGTATTAGTCCTCCGGATCAGCCTGCACGGCAACTGATGGAGCAGTCGCTGGACCGGGCCGACAAGCTGCTCGCGGAGAGTCGGGACAAAGTGAAGGATCTGCGCACCGGGGCATGCGAGGCTGCCGAACTAACCCAGGCTCTCGCAACAGAGGGCGAGCAGTTAGCGCAACAGTACTCCGCCAAGTTCCGATTGAGCGTCCAGGGAACTGCCCGCACCCTGCATCCGATCGTGCGCGAGGAGGGATACCTGATTGGCCGCGAGGCGCTCGGCAATGCGTTCCGGCACTCGGGTGCGAGGAACATCGAGGCCGAGGTGACCTATGGCGACGCGGCCCTGCACATGAGAGTCCGCGACGACGGACGAGGGATCGCCGCCTCCATTCTGGAGGCCGGCGGCAGCCCCGGGCACTTTGGGCTCATCGGAATGCGGGAACGAGCGAAGAAGCTTGGGGGACAGCTCGACGTTTGGAGCAGGCCGGGGGCTGGTACGGAAATCGACTTGCGAGTTCCGGCGGATGTGGCGTATCGACGATCGCAGGCAGGGTCGGGTCGCGCGCGGTCGAGGCTCGCTACCTCCCGTTCCACGGCTGGGTCAGACTAAGCCTTATAGTGGGATACACCGTGAGTACCACGCCGCACTCTGGGCCGATCCGAATACTTACCGTCGACGATCATCAGCTACTGCGCGAAGGAATCGCCGCGGTGCTGGACCGTCAGGAGGATATGACCCTGGTCGGACAAGCCGGCAATGGGCAGGAGGCCATTGAGAGCTTTCGTCGCCTGCGGCCGGACGTGACGCTCATGGACCTGCGCATGCCCGATATGAGCGGCATCGAGGCGATTTCGGCGATCCGCACCGAATTCCCGAACGCCCGCATTATCGTGCTGACGACCTACGCGGGAGACGCGCAGGCGGCTGCAGCGTTGAAGGCCGGTGCCGCCGGATACCTGCTCAAAAGTCTCGTGAGAAAGGAGTTGATCGAGACTATCCGAGCCGTTCACGCCGGCAAGCGCAGGGTACCCCCCGAGATCGCCACCGACATCGCCGAACATGTCGCTGACGATGCACTGACCGGGCGTGAAATAGAAATTCTGCGCCGTGTGGCAGCAGGGAAGTCGAACAAGCTGATCGCCGCCGAGCTCGACATTTCCGAGGGGACCGTCAAAACACACATGAAGAGCATTCTGCCTAAGCTCGATGCCTCCGATCGCACTCACGCTGTAACGATAGCCCTGAAGCGAGGCATCCTCGATCTGTGATCCTGAAAGCGGTGACTCGGCTGCGGATTCCTTTCGCGATAGCGTCGGCGGCCATTCAAGCCGTCGCCCTATGCGAAGTCGCGTGCACGGCGAGCTGAGCTGAGTCGCGCGCTTCCCCTGAGGCCGCGATTCCTCTCGTCTCAGACGCAATAGGCGGCGGCACCGTCACGGGAAACGCTGGCCGCCCGCGTAGCCTCGTTTCGCGGGGCGCTTGTTCATGGCGACCGATACTAACGTCTCTATAAATAGAGACCACGATGCAATCGAGGCGCGCCTCCGCATCTGATTTGATTCCACCGGGTTTTGAGTCTTTGCGAACTGACCCGAATCCAACCATCAGTTGTCAGGAGTTCTTAGTGAAGTCAGAGCGCGGCGCCCTTCGAGCCAAAATGCCTATAGAACCGCTATCGGTCACTCCGGCGACATTCATTATCTCCGCGACGCTGACCCCATCGATGCATAATCATTTGGGAAACGAACGATCCCTAAATGACAACAACGACCGACTGCCGCTTTTAATCGTAGGCGCAAGCTATGTCTGACCACCAGAAACCTGGTACGCAGGGCCCCCTATTGACGAGGACAATCGCGGCTATGGTCATGTCAGCGGTTGGAGCCATATTTCCTGCAGCTGCTTCGAACACGGCCGATGCAGCGCCTGGCTCAATGGCGGCTTCATTCGGCTTCTCCGACCATTCGGTGACGGCGAACGGAGTGCGTTTGCATTACGTCACGGTTGGTAAAGGTGAGCCGGTCCTACTTTTGCCCGGTTGGCCTGAGAGCTGGTACGCATGGCGTTTCGTCATGAAGCAGTTGGCGGCATCGGGCCGGGAGGTTTATGCCCTTGATCCGCGCGGCTTCGGCGATAGCGAGAAGCCGGCGAACGGCTACGATCTCGCGACGTCATCGGATGATGTACACGCGTTCATTCAGGCGACCGGTTTGGCGCGCGCCGGCGGGATCGATATCATCTCGCATGATGTCGGCACGTGGATCGCCTATGCGCATGCGAGTGCGCATCCCGAAGATCTGCGTCGACTGGTCTTGAGCGAGGCCTTGATTCCATGGACGGCTCCGCCCGCTGCAACGCCAAGCGATGCGCAGAACATCAAGTCCTGGCACTTTGGCTTCAATCGCTTGAATGATCTGCCCGAGACCCTGGTCCAGGGTCACGAACGCGCGTACCTTAGCTGGCTTTTCGCTAATAAGTCCGTTCGAGGGTGGACGATCGAGCCAGCCGCCCTCGATGAGTACGTTCGCGTTTTCTCGGCTCCAGGTACAGCCCGTGCCGGCTTCGACTACTATCGCGAGGCCTTCAACGCTTCAGGCATGACGCAGATGAAGGCACGCATGGCACACAAGTTGCCGATGCCGCTTCTCACGCTTGGCGCGGAGGGAAGTCTCGGTCCAAACATGCTGTTGAATCTGCAGCCGCTTGCGGAGAACGTCCGCGGCGACGTCCTTGCGGGTTGCGGGCATTATCTCCCTGAGGAATGCCCGAGCCAATTCACGCAGGCTGTATCAGACTTCTGGCGGCAAATATCACCGCCTCAGAGTTCCCACTGACCTCGTCGGCCGATCTGCGCAACTCTTGATGATCTGTCGAGGCGCAATTGGCGCCCCCTGATCAGCAGAGCGCGGTGATGCCAACGGCGGCGGCATCGCACGACGGGATATGAAGTCACGCTCGCGCAAGAGGCGCGGGGCAGCGGTCAAGGTGCATTCGTGCCTCTGCCGCGCCTGAACCTCTTCGGCTGCTTGCAGCCAGCTGGTCAGCCCATGGAGGCGAAACAACTTATGCGTTTTGAAGGTGTGTCGAAGCAGGCTCGGCGCTTTCAGGAGGGTACGAAATGAATTACCCAACCAGAACCTTCGCATCGTCGATGAGGGCAATATTGCGATGGCCGGCCATTTTGCACGAGTTGGCGTCCGCGTGTCGGCAACCAAGGAACAGCCCGCGGCATACGAGGATAAGGCCGCCGCGTCGCTCGTCCATATATCCATACCGAAGCGAGCAACACCCTGTTCGTGGGGATCGACGGTGATTCCGTGCAAATCTCGAAAGTGAGAGGAGCACTTCGATAGTGACGCTTCGGGCGACAAAGATTGGCGAATGCCCAAGGAAGCTCTTGAGGCGCCCAGACGCTGCCTCGTTGTTCGCCGCATTGATCGCGGTGCTATCTCTCGGATTTGCCGGTTGCCTCGCCCTCGCTGACGATGAATCTCGAGTAAAGTCCGAGATCGGGGCAGCCATCGCGCCGATCGCGCTTAATCCTAGTGACAGAGACCGCGAGTTCATTGATCTGTCAAGCCACATCCCGGCAGATCACCCGCGCGGAACCCGCGCAAGGGTCACACCGCTATCGCTTGAGCGGACGTCAAACCTGCATAACCCCATTCTGTCGACGTTCCTCATCAAGTTCGCGCCCGGCGGATCGGCCGTCCTCCACCACGCACCAGCGTCCGGCTATGTCCTCGTACACGTACTGTCCGGGTCGATAACGGCTAGTGCGTGGGGAGCGGGCGTTGGCATGTATCGCGCCGGCCAGACGTGGGCCGAGCCGGCCTTCGCATATGACGTATCAACCTCGAATGCAAGTACCCGCGAGCCCGCCGAGGCGCTGGTGGTGCTGATCATCGAGGAAGTCAGATAGTGGAATGAGTAATTTTACCGTGGCCGCGTCGCCGGCAGCTCTCAGTATGTCGGCGTGATCGAACGCGAGACTCTCTCTGACGCCCTCTCCTCCGACGCCAAACGCTCGATCGGTCATCGAGACGTGGTGTCGCGAGTACAACGAGGAACGACCCAAGAAGGTCCTCGGCGGGCTGACGCCCATCGAGTATGCACCGCGGTTGACCGAGAAGGTCATTACAATCCCCGGAAATTCTAAACAGAACCGCTAGTCAAGGCGGGGGAGGACGTCGCCATTGGTTCTAAACCCTCGGGCAACGCATCGGCGCTGCTTGAGTATTCTGCTCTCTCAGTTATGATATTGCAATAATTGCAATATGGTATGGCAATGCGGCACGAGCAGCTCAAAGCGGGTCGATTGAGAGCCGGGCTGACACAAAAGCAGGCTGCGGACCGCCTCGGCGTGTCCCAGCCGTATCTGTCGCAGCTCGAGAAAGGCGAGCGTCCAGTCACGACTGAATTAGCCTTGTCGGCTACTGCCTTGTACCGCTTGCCGGCAACTACCCTCCCGCTTCCTGAAACGTTAGCCGAGCACACCGAGCCAGACGACGCCCTCCTCGCCCGCCAGCTCTCAGGACTCGGCTACCCCGGCTTTGCACACTTGCGCGCTCGGAAAGCCAACCCGGCTGCGGTGGTCCTGGCGGCACTGCTGCGGGCTGACCTGGAAACCAGGTTGGCAGAGGCTCTTCCGTGGGTCTTATTGACGTACCCGGACCTGGATTGGTCTTGGCTGATCCGTCATGCGAAGCTGCAGGACGTGCAAAATCGGCTTGGGTTCCTTGTCGCTGTTGCAAAGGGTCTCACCGCCGACAAACCTGAGTCTCAGTCGGCATTCAACCAGCTAAGCGCCGCGGAGCAACAGCTGGAGCGAGCTCGCCTCGCGCGCCAGGACACCCTCTGTCGCGAATCTATGCCAAATGCCGAGCGCCACTGGCTTGAGTCGAATCGGTCATCGCTCGCGCGGCACTGGAACCTGCTTACCGGCCTCACGGCCGATCAGCTTTCGTATGCCCGCTAAGGACAACCCG
>Ga0187783_10004345_pt1 | contig 10499 bp, 12 predicted proteins | sample 1015_SJ02_MP02_2_FD_132471 | JGI IMG/M metagenome (GOLD analysis project Ga0187783, IMG submission 132471) | Tropical peat soil microbial communities from peatlands in Department of Meta, Colombia - 1015_SJ02_MP02_20_MG | ecosystem: Environmental > Terrestrial > Soil > Wetlands > Peat | place...
CGTTGGAGCACTCGGAGATCCGGCCACTCAGACCTCGGACCCGGTCGCCGGAGCCCTGAGCCTTCTAACCGAGATCGTCGAAGAGCCCCGACGTTTCGAGGCGCTCTGGTCGGCGGAGGCGCACGCGTATGAAATGTCGGTCTCGGCTCTGGAAGAGGGTAGGGCGACGATCACCGAAATGCCCGACCTCGATCTCGCGGTGGTACGTGTCGATTGCGGACAAGGCTCGGCTGCCGATGCCTCTTGGAAGGGAGCGGATCTTCACCCAGCGGCAGTTCACAGCGCCACATCGATGTTGCGGGTGGCAACGGTGGGTGCGGGAGGACACGAGCTGCGCTACCGCTATGAGAGCTGGGTGCGACTGAGCAGCAGGAGACCGAGGCCACGCGTGGATCTGTCAGCGATGGCGGAGGAGCTGAACTCTCGGGAGTCTTCGGGGGCGAAGTGGGGCTTCGACGGCGCCGGGGCGATCAAGGGAGCTGTCCATCTGACGTCAGGGAGCGGCACTTCGATCGACGAGGACACGTTCGTTTCGATCTCCAGACGTCACCTCGCCGAGCTGGACTCCGGACCGCCTGCGTGGGACCCCTACGATGAGCGGCCCCTCGTGCAAGGCCTTCCTCTCGTGGAAGGACAGGGGGACGAGCGCCGAAACAGACGAAAACGTCGCAACACAAAGCGAGAAGACTGATCCTGCCCCCCGCCGCGTGCCGGCAGCTGCCGCCTATCCGCTACCCCCTGGCCCTGCCCCCTGCCGCACGACCCCGAGCCCTCAGGCCTGTCAGTTCAGTGGCATGCCCCACAGCGGAAACCACCGGCTGAGGTCCTCTTCAATAGGCAGGTCGGATCCGACGATGCCCCTGATTCGAAGTTCGAGCTCGCTGTCGCGCTGTTCGCCACCAGTTGGTGCGAATGGGTAGAACGTGCCCCGCTTGGCCAGATATACGAGGTAGAGCGGCTGCGTGACCGGCGTGTCGCCCAAAGCGTCAGGATCCGCACCGGGCTCGGCGCCGGGATGGAAGCCGAAAACCGAACAAAGAAGCTGCGTGCTCCAGCCTGCATCCTCTAGCGAGGAATGGACCATGTGGGCCCGGGTGACGACGTCGTCGATACCACCGCCTTCGACGATGATCCAGCGATACCCGAAGTTGTCTGCTACGTGGCGGACGTGCAGATCTGCGTCAGACGCAGCGCCGCCGCCTGTGTCCGACGGATCGTCGGCCGTTCGCAAGAGCTGTTCGACGTCGGCCTGCATCTGGGCAAACGCCTGGCCGGCCGGTGGTTTGAAACAGACTCCTGCCTGGCCGGTGGGAACAAGCCCAGCGGCGGCTTGCAGGGTTACGGCCGCGGACGGCAATGCGAACAGCGCGTCGAGATTGGCCCGTACGGGCTTTGTCCGTCCCAGGATCGTGTCGAAGATGCCCACTTCGGTAGAGCCTTGTCCCTGGTCGACCGATCCGTCTAGGCCTGGTTCATCTCCGCTTCGAGCTGGGAGAGCTGAGCCAAGCGCCGCTCGAGAGTCGGGTGCGTCGAGAACAACGACGACAGGCTGGCCCCCTTCGAAAAAGCGGGCGTGAAGTAGAACGCGTTGAAGCTCTCGGCGGCACGCAGGTCGCGCCTTGGGATACGGCTCATCTCGCCGGTGACCTTCACGAGAGCGGATGCGAGCAGGGACGGTCTGCCGATGAGAATGGCGCCCGAACGGTCGGCGGCAAGCTCGCGATACCTCGACAAGGCCATGGTCAAGAGGAAGCTGATTGCATAAACGATCAGAGATGCAAGTAGCACACCTAGTTCGATGAGGGCGGTGTTTTCGCCACTCCTGTCGTCACCGAATCCTCCGAAGAGCCCCGTGTAGAACAAGACACGCGTGACGAGTCCGGCGACCAACCCGAGAAAGCTCGCGATCGTCATGACCGCGACGTCGCGGTGAGCGACGTGCGAGAGCTCGTGCGCGAGGACGGCTTCGAGCTCCGGCTCGTCGAGCCGACGCATGATGCCCCGAGTGGCGCAAATGACCGCATTGTTGGGGTTTCGGCCCGTCGCGAATGCATTGGGCATGTCGACCTCGGCTACTGCGACCCGAGGCTTTTTCATATCGGCGAGAGCGCACAAGCGGTCGACCACTCCGTGCAATTCCGGCTCCTGTTCGGGTGAAACGACGTGACCACCCATGCCGAAAAGAGCGATCTTGTCGGAGAACCAGTATTGGGCGAACGCAAGGCCAAGCGGCACGATCAGAACGATTGCGATGCTCGCTCCGACCGCGTAGAGCACTCCGCCGACCAATGCGTAAAGGGCGACGAGCAGGAATCCCGTGAGGAACATCCGCGCCGTGAGGCCGCGGTCTGCTGGGATGCGACGCGAGACTGCCATCAGTTGTTCACCTCTGATTTCTTCATTTGTTCAGATACCTCCGACCCTTGTTGTGGGTCTTGCGAGTGTGGCTGGCTTTGATCCGAGTCTGAAGGAGCTGGACCGGAGACAGCTGAGTCTGTAGCTGGCCCCGAAGCCGTTCCGGCACCTTCCGACCGGATAGGGCCCTCGTTGGAACGGTCCCCGGATGAAAGCTCTCCGGCGGAACTCGTGATCAACTCGCCCCGCAGACGGACAAGCTCCGACTCCACCTGTGAGGAAGCCGCCATCTTGTCCAGCTGCATCTGGATGTCGTCGCGGGTCGAGGTGAGGTCTGTGAGCGCACCCGACTCGAGTAGCTCGTCGACCGCCCCTGCACGAGCCTGCATATCCGCGATCTTGTCTTCGGCCCTCTGCATCGCCATCCCGGCGTCGAGAGCGGATTCCGATATGCCTGAGACCGCCTCGCCGATACGGCTCTGAGCTTCCGCCGCCGTGTACGACGCCTTCATAGTCTCTTTTCGCGTTCGGAACGCTTCCACCTGCGCCTGAAGGCGTTGGGAGGTCTCGACGAGCTTGGTTTCCTGGACGACGATCTGATCGTGCTGCCTTCCTAGCTCCTCCATTTCGGTGCCCGCGGCTGCACGGCGCCTGAGAGCCTCCCGAGCGAGGTCTTCGTTCTTCTGTCCGAGCGCAGCCCTGGCCTGGCCCTGCAACTTGTCCGCCTGCTGACGAAGCTGTTTGGCCTGGAGCTCGATCCGCTTGCGGGCTGTTGCAACCTCCGCCACGCTCCGACGTACCTTTTGCAGGTTCTCGACTTGCTTCTCATAGGACAGGTCGAGCGTGTCACGAGGATCCTCGACCCTGTCGAGAAGCTTGTTCGTTTTCGCACGAAAGATGTTCGCCAACCGCTGCCAGAAGGCCATTGGCAGGCCCGTCCTCTCTTCGGCCGACCACGCGACCTACCCCTCGAGCATAGGGGAGGTCGACCTGTGGATCGGCGCGATCGAAGGTGTGCTTCACCTGCGACGTCGGTGTCTTCGGACCAGTGGACCGACTGCTTTTCCCGGCCGGTACTTTGGGGGGATGGCGCCCGAACTCTGCCTGCTCAGCGTGCACGCACACCCCGACGACGAAGCGTCGAAAGGCCCGGGAACTATCGCCCGGTACCACGCTGAAGGCGTCCGGACCGTTCTGGTGTGCTGCACAGGGGGTGAGGAGGGGGACATCCTCAACCCGGCGATGGACAGACCGGAGATACGCAGCGATCTTGCGTCCATCCGAGCCGCGGAGCTGGATGAGGCGGCCAGGGTCATCGGCTACGACGAAGTGGTCAAACTTGGATACCGAGACTCGGGGATGCCCGGCACGCCAGCGAACGAGCGCAAGGAATCCTTCGCACAGGCGCCGCTCGAGGAAGCCGTTGGTCGGTTGGTGGAGGTGATGCGCCGGGTGAGGCCGCAAGTCGTGATCACGTATCCGGAGGATCAGAGCGGTTATCCCCACCCCGACCACATACGCGTACACGAGATCACCGTCGCAGCGTGGGACGCCGTAGGGGACAGAAGCGCGTTTCCCGGCGCTCACGAACCCTGGCAACCGATGAAGCTGTACTACAACGGCTGGTCCTCGGCCCGGGTCCTCGCGATGCACGAGAAGTTCCTCGAGCTTGGCCTCGAGTCACCATTCGGCGAGGAGTGGGTGGAGCGGATGTCGCGTCCGCAGCCCCCGCCTACCACCACCATCGACGTCTCCGATTTCGCCGATGTGAGGAGGCTCGCTCTCCTCGCTCATGCCACCCAGGTGGACCCAAACTCACGGATGTGGTTCGGGCTGCCTCCTGAAGTGGCTCGGACCATTCATCCGGTGGACGAGTACACGTTGGCTCGATCGAACCTCGCCCCCTCGGCCAACTCGGACGGAAACGTATCGCCCGTTGAAGATGATCTCTTCTCGGGGATCAGAGATCTGGCGACCCGTTCGACCTAGAGCCTCGTCCACCTCACCACTGAGCGACGACCCTCTATTACGCCATTACGCCGCTCTTCAGCTTTCTCGCAAGGGGCGTCGGCGGCTCGGCCGGGTCTTCCTCTGATGTGCCCGCCGGTCCAACTTGCCCATTCGCCGTGGCCTCTTAAAATCCGCGCAGCCGCAGATCCGTAATCTCGGCGCCGCGGGGACACAGGAGGGTCAACATGACGAAGTGGCTGACTCAGGAGTGGCTCGACGAGACACGAGGTTTGGCCGAGCGACAGCCTGAGCGTCCGGGAGCGTCGGCTCGCATGCAGTACGTAGTCACCGGTGGTCCTGAAGGTGACATCCAGTACTACTGGCTGCTCGAGAACGGCAAGCTCACTGACAGCCGACTCGGAAAGCTCGACGACGCCGAAGTAACTCTCACCACAGGGTACGACGACGCGGTGAAGATCCAGAGAGGCGAGCTGGACGCAAACGCGGCGTTCATGCAGGGCAAAGTGAAGGTCACCGGGAACATGGCGAAAGTGATGGCGCTCTTGCCGATCACCAACTCGCCCGAATACAAGCAGCTCCAGGCACAGATCGCTGAAATCACCGAGTTCTGAGGAACGGCCTACTGCGCGCACACGATGCGTCTAAGCGCGCATCAATTCGCGCAGCTCCCGGTAACCGATGGGGATCGCACCTTCCGACTCGATAGCGTCGCGAAGCGTCGGTTCATCGACTAGCAGTCGATGGTCGTCCACCCGGTCCTTCCAATCCGGCGCCATTGCCCTCAGCTCGGGACTGTCCACGGCAGGGTGCAGGTACAGCTCGGTGACACCCGGTTGCAGGCGGGAAACCGCCTCGAGGATTGCCCGACGGCTCCCGACGCCCGCGACGTAGACGAAATCGTCAGGGAAAACCACTCCTTCCTCCCCAGCCAAAGAACGGAAAGGGAAGCCGATCAGAGCTTCAGTGGTGGGCCCGGACAGTCGGAGCGGAAGCTTGAAGTCCATCGCGAGCTCGAGGTAGACGTCGAAGAACTCTGATCGGATCTGCATTGTTCCCATGTGGGCGTCGAGGTGGCTGACGTCGAATCCCCACAAGATCGCCCGCTCGATCTGCGCGCGGCACTCGCGCCGGACTTCGTCCAAGTCGGCGTGATCCCAGACGTCCTCGACAGTACGTGGGAATCCCCCATCTCCATCGAGCAACGACGGAGCGTGTGTTATCGGCCCCCATCGATACAGGTCGAACTCCGCGTTTACCGTCAAGTGCACGCCGACGTCCTCTCCTCTGTAGGCAGCCGCTGCTCCTCGGGCCCACGGGCATGGCACCATCAGGCTCGCACTGGTGGCGATACCTTTCGACAGGGCCTCGTAGGTTCCCACATTGGCAGCGTGGCAGAAACCGAGATCGTCGCAGTTGATTATCACGAGCTTGGCATCGGACGGATATCCGAGGCGCTCGACCAGTGTCGTCATGGTGTTAGCCATGCTTTGAACGTAGCGCCCACACTGAGCTGCGATGACACGTCGCTGAGAGGCAGCCGAATTCGGTCCCGGAATCGACCAACGGCACCCGGGAGTCCGGTTGACGCTCTGATCTGCCTTTCCCCTAGAGGAAGCTCCGCGCCGGGGAGAAACCTCGAACGGTGGAGAGGAACCTCTACGCAGCGCTCGGAGTCCGAGTCGAAGCTTCGAGAGCGGCGCGGGCGCTGCTCACTCCCAACCGTCCGATCCGGCGCGTCCGCTCGTCCAGGTGCCAGTCGTCGGTCTTCCGGCTACTCGTCCAGCTCCTGGGACGGGAACCGTGCACGACCTTCCGACCACCGGCCGGTACGTTCCCGCAGGCCGGGTCTTCCGTGGTCAACCCAGTGAGGCCTTCGTTGTCGTCAGGACGCTTTCGCCGAGCACGAGTTCCCTGCTCGAGAGGGTATTCCTCTGTGAATTCGTGAGGTGAACCCGTCTCGGGCGCGTATTTGCCGTCGCTAAGTGTCCGGGAAAGCCCTGCCAAAGGGAGCATTGGTTGGTCGCTCATGGGTCGATGGTCGCATCAGGGTGTGACACTCTTACCCCGTGCCTCGATACGGAATCACCATCCCGTTCGACGACATCCCTCTCGCCGACCATCGAAGATGGTTCGAGCAGCTCGCAGATCTCGGCTACACCGATCTGTGGACCGGCGAGGCGAACAGCGCCGATGGGTTCACGCCTCTCGCATTGGCCTCGGCGTGGGTCCCGACGATGAAGCTTGGAACGGCCGTCGTGCCTGTGTACACGCGAGGCCCGGGACTTCTCGCGATGCAGGCGGCCACGATGGCCGAGATCGCTCCTGGCCGGTTCGCCCTCGGAATCGGCTCGTCTTCGGACGTCATCGTCGAACGGTGGAACTCGGGCAGTTTCGACGAGCCTTACAAGCGGGTTCGTGACACGGTCCGGTTCTTGAGACGTGCCTTTACCGGGGAGAAGGTCGACGAGCAGTACGAGACATTTGCCGTGAAGGGATTTCGACTGGGACGCCGGATCCCGAAACCACCGCCGATTTACCTCGCTTCACTTCGACCGGGAATGCTGCGGCTAGCAGGACGCGAAGGGGATGGTGCGATCATCAACTGGCTCTCTGCAAACGACGTTTCGACTGTGGTTCCGGAAGTGGGAGAGGACAAGGAGATCGTTGCCCGCATATTCGTCTGCCCCACTGACGACGTTGAACGTGCGCGAATGGTCGGGAGAGTGGCGATCGCCGCGTATTTGAACGTCGAGGTCTACGCGAAGTTCCACGCCTGGCTGGGGCGGGGTGCGCAACTGGAAGCGATGTGGAAGGCATGGGCGTCGGGAGATCGGAAGGCCGCGCTCGAAGCGATTCCCGATGATGTCGTGGATGAGCTCGTCGTCCACGGAACTCCTGCTGAATGTCGGGCGCACGTGCAGCGTTATGTGAAAAACGGAGTGACCGTCCCCGTGCTTGCACTCCTTCCCGGCGGCCGCACCCTCGAGGAGGCGATCAAAGACCTCGCCCCCGGGGCCTGAGTGCGGGCGAATGTGCTGATATCTGAGGCGGGGCACCCTGCGCTGATCAGAGCGACAGGGGCCTGAGCCAACTACGAAGGCGCGCCGTGGACGCACGCCTTTAGGCGCCAGCTTGCCCGAAGCGCTTTCTCAGGTCGGCGTCGGCTGCTCTTACCTTGTCTGCCATCGCTTCGCGTTGATCATCGAGTGCCTTTCGCAGGCGCGAGTCGGAGAGAGCCAGGATTCTGACGGCCAAGAGGCCGGCGTTCCTAGACCCGTTGATCGCGACGGTCGCCACAGGAACGCCCGCCGGCATCTGGACCATGGACAGGAGAGAGTCGAGACCGCCGAGGTTCTTGAGCGCAATCGGAACGGCGATGACCGGGAGTGGTGTCACTGCGGCCAATACGCCCCCGAGGTGAGCTGCCCCGCCGGCCCCTGCGATCAGGACCTTGATCCCTCGACTTGCAGCTTCACGGGCAAAGGCAAGGGCATCGTCGGGGGTGCGGTGAGCCGAGAGCACTCGGACCTCGATAGGAACCGAGAACTCCGTCAGGGCGTCAACTGCACCTTCCATGATTTCGGCGTCGGAGGCACTACCCATAACTATTGCCACTGACACGCAGAACCTCCTCGTCTCGAGCAGAACGGCGACCACAGCAGAACTCGTCCACAGCTACACCGACTCGTCTCTGAGCCAACACTCGTGCACGGCCAATCGGCTCGCTTGGAAAGCGAACGAGAATCGAACGCAGATTCTGCCCTGCCACGTCCCGTCGTTCAAAGCTCGGCTCGATCACGGGCCGAGGGTGCGAACGGAGGCGCCATGGAAACTCTGTACAGAGGCGAAACCGAAAGGCGAAACCGAAAGGCGAGACAGAGAGACGAAACAGAGAGACGAAACCGAAAGACAAAACCGAAAGGCGAAAAGAGGGCCAACAGAAAGAGAGAGCAGGGATCGGCGTCGTCGTGCGACCATGACGGAACGCAAGTTCACACGCAACCTCCGGAGGAGCCATGGAGATAGGTCTGAGTCTCGAAACAAATGGAACTATCGACGATGTGGTCGAGCGTGCGACGGAGCTCGCCGCCGCTGGGGCTCGCACTCTCTGGGCTTCCCAGATCTTCGGTTGGGACACGCTCACGGCGTTGGCGGTGGTCGGACGCGAAGTTCCAGGCGTCCGCCTCGGAACGGCCGTGGTTCCCGTCCAGCCACGCCACCCGGTCATGCTTGCTTCGCAGGCGCTCGCCGTGCAGTCGGCGACCGGGGGAAGGCTGATCCTCGGTATCGGGCTGTCACATCAAATCGTCATCGAGAACGTCTTTGGTATGGAGTGGAAGCGTCCGGCTCGCTACATGCGCGAGTACCTCGAGATTCTCGGTCCGGTTCTGCGAGGCGAGCAGGTCTCGTTCCAGGGTGAAGTCCTGAGAGCCAACACGTTCGGGCCACTCGAGACCGAAGGGGCTGAGGCACCTCCGGTACTAGTGGCAGCGCTCGGACCGGAGATGTTGCGTATAGCGGCAAGGCTGTCGTCGGGGACCGTCACTTGGATGACGGGCGCTGCGACATTGGCCAAGCACATCGTGCCCACCATCAACCGCGAGGCGGACGCCCAGGGAATGCCGCCTCCCCAAGTGGTCGTTCACCTTCCGGTCTGTGTGACGGCCGACCCAGAGGGGGCGCGAGAGCGAGCCGGGAAGATCTTCTCCATCTACGGCCAATTGCCCTCTTACAGGGCGATGCTCGATCGAGAAGGGGTCGAAGGCCCGTCCGACCTTGCCATCGTCGGAGACGACACCCAGGTGGTGGAAGCGGTAAACCGCGTGAGAGAGGCAGGAGCGACCGCGTTCGGCGCGGCTGTCTTTGGGGACTCCGATGAGCGTCGCCGGACGATCGAGCTGATCGCAAGCCTGCCGGAGGGTTGAACCCTCGCGTTCAGCGGGAGACCTGTGTGTGCTTGAACTCGTTCAGCTCCGGGTGACCTTCCATGAGGTCAAGGACGTTCTCAACGGTCCACCGCGATTTCGCACCGTCGCCATTCGGTCGCGTCATTAGCCGGACGAAGACCGACTTATCACCTGAGATAAAGGTGGGAACCCCAAAGACCTTTTGATCGGTAGCGGCCTCTTCATGCGCCTTTCGGAAGGCTTGCCTCGGCCAGCCTTCGTTCACCTCGGCGAGAACCTCGTCTCCGTCGATGCCGGACCTGGTCAGAACCGCCCTGATCACGTCGTCGTCGCGCAAGTCGCGACCTTCGTCGTGGCGCGCCCTGAAAAGAGCGAGATGGACCTGTAGAAACAATTCAGGGTAGCGCTCGCGGACCACGAGACCTGCTTCGATCGCACGCAGGTCAGCGGCTTTGGCCGGGTCGTCCCAAACTGGTGGCTTGCCTTCTTCCTGGTGGACCTGTGACAAGGAGAAGGGCACGAACTCGACTTCCCAATCAGCTCCTGCCATGAGCGCTTCGACCACGTGCTCGTGCGCGTTGCGGGCAAAGGGGCAGCGGTAGTCGTATGTCAATGAAAACGCTCTGACTGTCATGGTTTGAGAAACGCCGTGATTCCCTGTTGCATTCCGTCAAGTCTTACGTGTTGCGTCTGTTGATGTGCTTTCACCGTAGTCGGCGCTCTCACGATCAGCTATGCAACGGGACAACTCGACGGCCGGCATACCCGAGTGCGACACCTAGAAGAGAGCCGCCGAGAACGTCGGTGGCGTGGTGAAGCCGCACGTGGATCCGGCTCACCGAGATGAGGGCGGCGATAGCGAAATAGATTGGAGCGAGAGGATCCTCCTCGGCGAAGAGAACAGCCGCGCACCAAGCGGCCAGTGCGTGACCCGAAGGGAAGCTCGTCGTGCTCGGTATCCGCAGCGGTAGGAGGTGACGCGCCTCGTCGTCGGGCCTGGCTCTTTGTGTGACGGCCTTAACGCCGCGATTGACGATCGGCGTGACAAGACCCGTGAATGCGACGGCCCGCAGCGATCGGCGTCGACGGTCAGGTTTTCTGAAGTCGGCAACGCCGATGAGGAACCAGACGAGTCCGTGGTCCCCCAGGGCCGACGAGGAGTAAGAAACGACGTCGACGACGGAGTTTCCGCGCAGAGGATCCACCGCCCGATCGACAGCACGGTCAAAAGCCTCGAGCACGTTCAAATTCTCACGTCCGCAGCAG
>Ga0187783_10004346_pt1 | contig 10496 bp, 5 predicted proteins | sample 1015_SJ02_MP02_2_FD_132471 | JGI IMG/M metagenome (GOLD analysis project Ga0187783, IMG submission 132471) | Tropical peat soil microbial communities from peatlands in Department of Meta, Colombia - 1015_SJ02_MP02_20_MG | ecosystem: Environmental > Terrestrial > Soil > Wetlands > Peat | place...
GCGCACCCCTCCAAGGTACTAACGGTCGGTCTTGGTCGCTCCGTAATTCTCAAACAAGGGCCAGTAGTTGCCCGCCTCCAACGGCCCGACAATGCCGCCATCGTACCCGTGCCCGCACACCCTATTTGTCACGGGCCACCGAACACGAGTATTCAGGCGGGTTGCCCCTCGTCGACGCGGAGGAACCGGAACTCGTGGCGACCTGAGATTGTGAGTATTTGCCTGAATGGGGCGGGGCCCAGCCCTACAACGACGGTGAAGATCAGGCCCCGCCGACCAATGACCGGGCCTTTTCGAGGCCGACTACGAGTTCGTGAAGGTCGCCGCCCACCTCGAGCCGACTCGACTGTTCGACCCCACCCACCTTCACGGGCTCGAACCCGGCCGTCCGGATCAACCGCTCGACTTCCTCACCAGCCCGGTCGTCGTCGGTTACATAGAACAGGACCGCCCGCTCCGGCGACCGGTGGCTAGACGACTCGAAGAGACCGGCCGACATGGTCCCAAACGCCATGGCCAGGCGCGCCCCCGCCGGCAACCACCCGGCTACAACCTGGCCAGACGATTGCCCTTCCGGCAGGAGGCGGATGAGGTTACCACTTGCGTCAAGGCTAACCGGGTTGCTCGGGACGACCACGACCTTGTCGGCGAGCGCGTCTGCGATCTCGTCTATAACGCTTTTCAGCACCGTGAACCGCAGCGCGAAGACGACGGCACCGGCGTCTTGCAACGCGTCACGGTTGTCGGCGGCGACGACCGCAGCCTGACCAATCTCCGCCGCCAGCTTTCGTGCCGAGGTAGCGTCTGCACTCGAGAGCCGCAAGGTCTCGCCTCCTGAGGCGAGCTGGCGGGCGATAGCCGACCCGATCCCCCCAGTGCCGATGATCGCGGTAGTCATGACGGGAACCTCCTCGGTGTCACCGTACCAACACGAGCGTATTGTTCGGTATTTGACGGGGGCGCATCACCCGACGACACGCTCGCGCAAAGGGTGTCCCGATGCGCGTAGAAGCGGCCCGCGACTTAGCCTTGCCGCTGTCGACGAAACTGGGAGCCGTGAGCCTCGCCGTTCGAGAAGAGCCAATCGACAATCTGCACCTCCACGCCGAGGTGCCAATCGCCTTTTTGGTCGAGCGGATCCTCGAACCGACAATCCTGGCTGACGGGCTAGGGGGTATCGCCCTGCGTGAGGTTGAGGTTGAGGCGCCGTGGTGGAAGGACTACGACGCGGCCAAGGGAGAGGGCCCAACGCGATGGGCAAAGCGGTTCGACGTCAGCAACTGGGGCCTGATGGCGGCGTACCAGGGCACAGTGCGGATCGGTGGCGCCGTAGTCGCCTTGAAGGCTCCGGGGCTCGAAATGATTGACGGACGTGGCGACCTGGCTGTCCTGTGGGATCTCCGGGTCCGTCCCGAGTCCCGGTCACACGGCGCTGGCTACGCGCTTTTCAGGGCCGCCGAGGAGTGGGCCCGCAAGCGTGGCTGCCGAACCCTCAAAGTCGAAACTCAGAATATTAATGTTGCCGCGTGCCGGTTCTATGCACGGATGGGTTGTACGCTCACTGCAATCAACCTCGACGCTTACCCTGAGTTCCCGCACGAGGTCCAATTGCTCTGGCAACAATCCCTCTAAGTTGACCCCAGGGCGGTTTCTTTTTTCCTCCCATAGAGGGACGACCTCGATGCGAGGGGTTCACGAGACGAGTCGTCGGCGCCGTCAGTGGGCCTTGGGGCCCAGGTACCGAGGGAACTGGATGAGCCAGGCTCCAGCCGCATGACCGTTCGACCAGAACACCGCGTGCCTGACCAGTTGAGGGTTCAGCGAGCGGAGCCGGCTCATTAGCGTGCCAATATCAAACCGCGCGATATCCACCACCAGGAGCTGCGCCGCTCGGCGGGACATTATCTCTTGCACGGCCTGCCGGCCGATCCTCCCTGGGCACAACCCCGGGAGGATATTGGGGCCGGCGTGGAAAATGCTCAGGATCTCGAGCGTCATGGGGGTCTCAATCGACCAACACGCAACCAGTTGCTCGCCTGGGTAGGTGGCCTTGGGGACAAACCCACGCACATCGGCCGCCAGCTGGTAATAGGCGACATAGGCGGAGGCGCTGCCGCCCAGAGCACCCTGGTAACCGGTCGAGGGGTCGGCCACAATCCCCCGGGTGAGCGCCAGCGGGGGGCTCGGGGCAACGGTAAGCACAAGTAGAGCGGCCATCACGACGACAGAGCAAACAGCGCTGCCTGCGTCGGCCAACGCGCCGGATGCCCACGACGACCTCACCCGGCCGTAGAGGGCCACCACGACAACGACGACCACCAGGCAGAGCCCAAATGGCGCCCATCGGAATGCCGGCACCGGTGGCGCCGCCTCCGAGCCGAGCGCCACAGCTGCGGCCAGTGCCGCCGGGACGAACTGGGCAAGGCGCTCCCGGCTGAACCTCGAGGTCAGCTCGGCCACCACCACCACCAGGACCAGGGTTGAAATCGCCCATAGGCCCGATGAGAAGTAATGGTTCTCGAGGATCTCGACGTGGTTCAAGAACTGCGCATAAGCGGCGACGAGCAATTGAGCGATGGCGGCACCGCCAAGAGTAAGAACGGCCGGGTGCACCAACCGGCGGGAACGACAAAACACAACGACCCAGGCCAGTGCCACGGCTGGGAGGACCAAAAGATAATTGTCATACCCTGCCCACCGCCACGACGACGAGTGCCACAACTCCTCCTGCGCCCGGGTCATCAGGAACTCCAGCGAGCGGAACGTGGCCGTTATGTAGTCGGCCTGTCCAGACAAGCCCCACCAGACGGGGGCCAGTAGGGCAGTCACGATGATGAAAACCGTTGCCAGGACAACGATATCCTGGAAGAGCCAACGACGGGCGCGAACGGCACGCACCAGCACCCACACAACCAGGCTGGCCGCGATCAGCAACGCGCTACTGGCCAGGGCCCATACTGAAAGCGTAAGCAGAGTGCCGGCGGCCGCTGTCCAGCAAACCTGAGCGCGCCGGCTCGCCGCAGGCATTACCAAGCAGGCGAACCCACCGATCAAGTAGGAGACCTCGGCAGAATCAGGGAAATCAGTACCCCAGGCGGTAACGACCACCGGAGCGCTCATAATGACGACGATCGCGAGGACGCCGGCGCCCACGCCATAGAGCCTCTTCAAGAGCACGTACGCCGGGACCACGGCCACCAGCGCCAGCACGTACCGGAAGACGAAAAATCCGGGCAGTGCGCCGAACCCCAGATAGGCCAACCGGGCCGGGACAAGGAAACCGGTCCGCGCTCCCTCACGAAGGTAGGCTGCCGGGGGGCCGAAATACTGCTGCAGCCCGGGGCTGAATATTTTGCTCGCGTACCGTGCGAACGCATCTCGGGGGTCCCAGATGTAACTGGTATGCAGCCCGGGGTCCTGGACGCCCCCCGCCGACGACATGGCCCGGAGACGGAAGGCGTAGAAAAAAACTACCGGGGACGCCAGGACCGCGGCCACTTCCGGGGCAAGAGAACGGGCCCGGCTGAAAAGGGGTTGTGGGAGCTTTTTGGCCTCCCCTACGGCCGTGTGGGACGGAGGGGCGGACCGCTGCTTACTGGTCACGCATGGTGCAGGAGGACTTATCATGCTGACATCGTTCGAAGGGGCCCACTGGCAACGGAAAGGCTCTCTCCGGCCGCCGTCATGAGCGTCGAACCTAGCAAACGGCTCACGCCACCTTGCGCCGTCTCTTCACCCCGGTGCTGGCTACGGGCAAATCGTCATATTGGTGGGCCTTTGAGCCGCGGCGCGACCGATTAGTGCTTGAGATGTGCGTCGAAGAATGCCAGTATGCGGGCTCGCGCGTCGCGCGCTGAACCTTCGTGGAAGCCGGTCGTGGCCCCGGAAAGTTTCCGGATAACCAAGAAGAACATTGTCTCCGGGTCCCCGGCCGTCTGATGGTCGTTCATGAACGCGTGCCCGGCGTCGGGGTACTCCTTCACATCGTGGTCGACTCCGAGGCTCGCAAGAGCGCTCTCCAGCCGCGCTGCCGCGCCGCGCAACCCCTTGTCCTTCGCACCGAAGCTGCCGACAATAGGGCAGGCCCCGCGCAGGGACTCGGACGTGTACGCCTTTTTCGAGGCTGTCCCGTAGTTGACGCTGGCTGCTTCGAAACCGTGGGACGAGGCGACCAACAGGGCGAGGCCCCCGCCCATGCAGTAGCCGATCACGCCGGTCGCACCCGTGCAGTCCTCGGCCGCTTTCAGCCAGGACCGGGTCGCATCGATGTCGTCGAAGGCGCGGCCGTGGCCAGCCATTACTTGGCGGACGACCGAGATCATGCACATGGGCGGCCTACCGCCCCGGAACAGGTCGGGCGCGACGACGAGATATCCCTCCTTGGCCAGCCAGTCAGCCTGGTTGCGCAGGTCTTGGCTCATCCCGAGGGCGTCGTGGACGACTACGACGCCGGGCCACGGTCCTGGGCCCACGGGCCCGGATAAGTAGGCAGGGAGCGCCCCTGCCGGTGCCTGGATGGAGATTGTGGCCACATGCGTAGCTTTGCACCTGCGCCTGGGTTTTTCCGCGCCCAGCGGGAAAATACCCTGAGCCACGACCTGTTCCAGCGCCCATTCCCGTCCACCGGACCGGCAATGTTGGCCGGTCCATCGGGTCGATGGCGCACCGTAGGATCCGTCACATGCCGGACCTCCGCCCGCGACCCGAGCCGTTCACCCTGCACACCGACCCGGCAACGCTCGCAGACCTCCGCGCCCGGCTGAGAGCGACGCGTTGGCCGGGCGCGCCCGAGGACGCCGGGTGGTCACTCGGGACCGACCTCGGTTACCTGCGCGAGCTGGTCGACTACTGGGCTGACGGCTTCGATTGGCCGGCACAGGAGGCGGCGCTCGCCGGGCTCCCTCACTTCCGCGTCCAGATCAGCGGCCGGGGGGTACATTTCGTGTGGGCCCGTGCCGCCGCGCCAACTGGTCCCGTCCTGCCGCTGTTACTCAGCCACGGCTGGCCGGACTCGTTCTGGCGCTACACGAAGGTGATCCCGCTGTTGACCGACCCAGGCGCCCACGGGGCCGACCCCGCCCACGCGTTCGACGTGGTCGTGCCGGACATGCCAGGCTACGGGTACTCCGACCGCCTCAGCGAGCCGCCCCTCGACTCCATCGCCGTAGCCGGCCTGTGGGCGGAGCTCATGGGCGTCCTCGGCTACGAGCAGTTCGGCGCCGCCGGTGGGGACATCGGCAGCCACGTGAGCCGCTACCTCGCCCTCGACCACCCTGAGCGCGTCGTGGCCGTCCATCGCACCGACGCGGGCGTGCCCGTCTTCGCCGGCGACCGCGCCGACCTGGCTCCGGAGGAGCGGGCCTGGCTCGACGAGGCCGCGGCCTGGGGCGCGACAGAGGGGGCATATGCCGCCATGCACCGGACCAAACCCCAGACCGCCGCCTTCGGGCTCACCGACTCGCCCGCCGGGCTGGCCGCCTGGATCGTCGAGAAGCTCCGGGCCTGGAGCGACTGCGACGGCGACGTCGAGCGGCGCTTCACCAAGAACGAGATCCTCACCAACCTCACGATCTACTGGCTGACCGAGACCATCGGCTCGTCCATGCGTATGTACCACGCCAACGCCGCCATCCCGCGAGGCCAACTTGCTCGCCGGGTGGAGGTGCCGTCTGGCTTCTCGCTGTTCCCCGGCGATATCGTCCGCCCGCCGAGAGCGTGGCTCGAGCGCACGACAAACCTGGTGCGTGTCACCGAGCCGCCGCGTGGCGGGCACTTCGCTCCCTTCGAAGAACCCGAGCTTTATGCCGAGGAGCTACGTGCCTTTTTCCGCCCCTACCGGTCGGCGGCGACAACCTGACAGAAGCAGGACCTGAAAATGGAGCGAGGGAAATTCGGGCTGGTTACCGACTGATATAGCCGTCAATGAAAAACGTCGCGCACACTCAATCCGCCGGTCACTCAATCCGCCGGTCAACGCGATCCCCCCGGACAGCAAAGAGCGCAGTCACTAAACATTTTTGGCTTCTTATCCTGAGAGAGCGTCGGCTTTCGTGGCTCGCCGGACGCCAGGGTTTACAAATGAAGCCGCAAGATGCCCGTCGGCTTGATAGTGCTCCGACGAAGGGCAACGAGGCGGAAGGTGCACGGCCTCCTGCAATCGACCCGAGGGTTGTCGCTCCGCGTCGTTCGGGTTAAGCTGATATAGCAGCAAACCCCAAAAGGGAGGGGCCGGTGACCCATCTCCGCCCACGGTGGTACTCCCAACTGGTGACATCTGTTCCGCTCGTATTAGCGGCCTCCGCACTCGTGACGGCAAGCTTGGTGACCATCTCGGCTGGCGGGAAGGCTGTGGCGCAGGGTACGGGGTTGACGCTGCTCGGCGAGACGTTCAAAGGCACGTCCGTCGCCGACCCAAACTGGGTCGGGCTAGGAGACGCTTGCCTGACAGCCGCGACTACGCCTCCGACCGGAACAGTGTCCAACCTCGGCCCGTGCGGGACCTTCAATTCCGGGAGCCCCCCGCTGGGGACCTCCCCCGGCTACCTGCAACTGACGGACAACGAGTTCAATCGGGTGGGGGCGGTCCTGTACAACAAAGCGCTGCCGGCCAGCGGTGGCATCGACCTCACGTTCCAGACTTACCAGTACGGTGGCAAGACAGCATTTGCAGGCCCGGCTGGCGCCGACGGCATCTCCTTCTTCCTAGTTAATGGCGCGGCCAGTTTGACGTCGCCGGGAGCGTACGGCGGCTCACTGGGGTACGCGCAGAAGGACAGCACACCCGGTGTGCACGATGGTCTCATCGGCGTGGGCCTGGACGTATTCGGTAACTACGCCAACGACGGGGAAAACCGGGGGAACGGCTGCGCCACGAGACAGCCTGGCGTCGGGACGGGTGGGTACTACGCTGGCGGTCCCGGCTTCCCGAACGCGATCGGGGTTCGTGGGCCTGGCGACGGGCTGGTGGGCTACTGCTGGCTGGACGGCAACCTCAACCTCCCCGGGCAGCTCTACAGCTCCACCGCCACGGGGACCAACACCAGCCCGGCGTTGAGTACGGTCCAGGTGCAAGTAACAGCCGGGGGGTTGATCACGGTGTGGGTCGACTTCAACGACGGTAAGGGCTCTCAACAGATCCTCCAATATCAGGACCCCAACTCGCTGCCGCCGACCTTCAAATTCGGGTTCGCGGCCAGCACGGGCGGGTCCAGCGCCGTGCACTTGATCCGCACGGTAAGTGTGTACTCCGTCGACGTCCTGCCACAGCTCAACCTGGAGAAAGTCGTCGACGAGACGACGCCTCAGCCACCCGCGTACTCGGTTGGCGACACGGTCCCATACGACTTCGTCGTCACCAACACCTCAGATACCCCGATCTCCGACGTCGTAGTGACAGATCCTGACGTAACGGACCTCACGTGCCCCAGCACATCCCTCGGGGCCGCCGGCGGGCCCGACTCCACAATGGAATGCACCGGTACGCACACCATCACCCAGGCCGATGCCCTGGCCGGTAGCACGTTCACAAACACTGCCACCGTCACGGGCCAAGCAAATGGCGCGACCGCTACTGACACGGCCACCGCGACCGTCAACATTTTGCAGACCAACGGCATCTATTTGACGAAGACGGGGGCGGTCGAGGGTGCCAGCACTCCTGGCGTTGCGGACCTCGGTGATACGGTCCAGTACACCTTCACGGTCACGAACACCGGCGATTCATCTTTGGCCAATGTCCAGGTAACCGACTCAAAGGCGGGCCAACTCGCTTGTGGGAGCGGGACGCTGGCCCCGGGCGCGTCAGTGACTTGCACTGCCACGTACACAGTCACTCAAGCGGACATGGACGCCGGGAGCGTCGCAAACTCGGCTATTGCCACCGCATCGACCCCGGACGGCGAAATCTCCTCAGAGCCGGCCACGTTCACTATCCCCACGGCCAGCAATCCCGCCGCACCTGTGCTCACGAAGACAGCCTCCCTGACGGGCACGGCTAACGACCAGCCCGTGGTGGCTGGCGATGTCGTCCTCTACACGTTCACGGTAACCAACCCGGGGAACGTGACCCTGGACGACATCACAGTCAACGACGCCTTGACTGGGCTCTCGGGGATCGTCTGTGGCACCACCGTGCTCGGGCCCGGTCAGTCCACCACCTGCCAAGCGACTTATACGCTTGATCAGGCCGACGTCGACCACGGCAGCCTCACCAACACCGCCACCGCGACTGGCTATACACCCTCGGGCTACGGGCCGAACCCGAACGCGCCATTGACTTCGAACGAGGCGACGACCACACTGCCTCTGCCTCCTCAGGCATCCTTGGGGCTCCAGAAGTCGGCCGAAGTCACGGCCACCGGCAGCAATGGCACGGTGGTGGCAGGAGACGCCGTCGAGTACACGTACACCGTGACAAACACCGGCAACGTAACCGTCTCGGATATCGACGTCACCGACAACCTGCCTGGCCTCTCGTCCATCGCCTGTGGTACTTATCAGCTCGCGCCATTGGCCTCGACCACCTGCACCGCCGTATACGACGTGACTCAGGCCGACATAGACACGGGCTCGTTGCACAACACGGCCAGTGTCACGGCCAAGGACCCGCAGGGCAACCAAGTACCCCCGGCGAACGCCGGCAACACTGTCGACATCCCCCGGTCCGCGTCCCTGTCCCTGGCCAAGACGGCGACGATTTCTCCCAACACAGAGGGACAGGACGCAGCTGGCGCCGTGATCACATACACGTACTCCGTCAAAAACACCGGGACCGTAACCATCGGTTCCATCAGCATCGACGACTCCAACTTGGCGTCCACGGCCATCAGTTGCCCGACCGCTCCGCTGGCACCCGACGCCACCGCCACCTGCACCGCTGCTTACACCGTCCAGCAAGCTGACGTCAACGCGGGCGCCGTGCTGAACACCGCCGTAGCTAAGGCGACCTCGCCTCTCGGCCCGGTGGTGTCCAACGACGCGAGCGCCAAGGTGCCGCTGCTCCAAGTCGCCGCGCTCTCATTGACAAAATCCGGCATTGTCACCAGCCCAACCGGCAGTGTCGTTTTGGCGGGCGACAGTATTTCCTATACCTACCTGGTGACGAACACCGGCACGGTAACGATCCATTCCCTCCACATCGTCGACAGCCTCATTGGGTCGTTCGCCATCAGCTGCCCCACCAGCCCCCTGGGCCCGGGCAGTACGGCAACTTGCGGGGGGAGCTACACAGTGACCCAGGACGATATAGACAGCGGAAGCGTGCTCAATACCGCCACAGCCTGGGGCCTTGGCCCAGATGGGTCGATCGTCGAGTCGGGTTTCGCGCATTATGAGGTGCCGCTGGTCCAGGCCCCCAGCCTGACGCTCACCAAGACGGCCACGACGATAAACACCAGCGGCGTGGGCGCGACGCTCACTACGAGTGCAACGACTGTGAATGCCAACCCGGCTTTAGTCGGTGCGGGCAACACCATCGAGTACACCTACGGGGTGACGAACACCGGCAACGTACCCATCAGCAACATCAGCGTCGTCGACGCGCTCCCGGGTCTTGTGCCGAGCCCACCCACGTGCACCTTGACGGTTCTCGCCCCCGGCGAAGCCACCACCTGTACGGCCGATTACACGATCACGCAGACCGACGTAAACACGGGCAGCATTACGAACGTGGCCGTCGCCACCGGGCAGGGGCCAAACGGGGTAGACGTTACGTCGCCTCAAGCGGAAGCGACGGTACAACTCAACAGCACCAGCTTATTGACACTGACCAAGACGGGCGAACTCGACCGTACTAATGACAGCGTCCCGGCCGGGGCGGGGGACACCATCACCTATACCTACGTGTTGGAGAACACAGGCACGGTCACACTGACCCCAACAGCCGTCGACGACAATGTCCTCGGCCATATCGATTGCCCCGGCCCACCTCTCGCACCCGGCGAAAGTGCCACATGTACGGCCACGTACACTGTTACCCAAGCAGATGTCGATGCCGGCGAGGTTTCGAACACGGCCACCGCAACGGCCACGACGATGGGGAACACGCCGGTGTTTTCCGCGCCGGACACAGAAACAATGCCGCTCACGTCCGCCCCCGGGCTGAGCCTCGTAAAAACGGCCGTGACCAATGGGTTTCGCGTGGGCGACACCATCAAATACGAATACACGGTGACTAACACCGGCAACGTAATCATTTCCCACCTGTCCGTGAGCGACGACCACATCGGCGCGCCCGGGGTCGACTGCCCCACTCCGACGCTCACGCCGACAGCCTCTACTATCTGCGCCGCCACGTACACGATCACCCAGGCCGACGTCAGCGCGGGGCATGTAACCAACGGGGCGACAGCGAGCGGGACCGAGCCTGATGGATCGCATGTGAGCTCTCCCCCGGCGAGCGCAACGGTCACCATCCCTGCGCCCCCGCCACCACCACCGCCACCCCCACCCCCACCACCGCCACCCCCCCCGCCCCCGCCACCCCCAACGAGCACCAC
>Ga0187783_10004347_pt1 | contig 10494 bp, 10 predicted proteins | sample 1015_SJ02_MP02_2_FD_132471 | JGI IMG/M metagenome (GOLD analysis project Ga0187783, IMG submission 132471) | Tropical peat soil microbial communities from peatlands in Department of Meta, Colombia - 1015_SJ02_MP02_20_MG | ecosystem: Environmental > Terrestrial > Soil > Wetlands > Peat | place...
AGCGAAACCTGACACTCGACGATTTCAAACGCGAGATACGCCGAGGACTTACTCGAGACAAGCTGATCAACAAAGAGATTGAGTCGAAGATCAACATAACCGACTCGCAGATCGCCACCTACTACAACGCGCACAAGGCAGAATTCGATTTGATCGAGCCGAGGTATCATCTCGCGCAGATCGTGGTGACCACCGCGTTTGCGCAGCAAGCCGCGAATTTGCCCAACACCAAACCAACGAGCGATGCCGAGGCAAGGAAGAAGATCGAAGCGATTTATAGCCGGCTGGAGAGCGGTCAGGACTTCGCGACGGTAGCGGCAAACTTCTCTGAGGATCCAAATACAGCTCCGATGGGCGGCGACTTAGGATTTGCACGCGAATCCGCGTTGAAAGCGGATCCGGCAGTCTTCGAAGCAATCAGCAAACTCAAGCCCGGCCAGTTTACCGAGGCGCTTCCTGTCTATGACGCAGGACCGGGACACAAGCTTGCGGCTTACGCGATCTACGAACTGATAACACGCGACCCTGCCGGGCAGCGCGAGCTCAATGACCCTCGGGTGCGCCAAGGAATCCATCAGCTGCTCCATGACAATGACGCGCAGTTGCTGCGCAGCGCCTATCTCGAGGTGCTGCAGGATGAGGCTAGGGTGCGCAACTATTTGGCGGAGCAGATTCTAAAACAAGGCGCTCCATAAGACGCCTTAAGGGATTGAGGGGAAATGCGGCCAGCCTTCCCAGCGGAATCGAAGCTCGTGCACCCGCAAGGTTGTTCTTCAGGGAAGAATTCCAAGATACCAGGCGCAAAAAGCGGTAATTGGCTGCCAGGAAAAGGGAAACGGCCTTTGCCGATTGCAAAGGCCGTTCCAGCATCTGCTCGTTCAGATTCTTCGCTCAGTGCATCTGGCCGTTCGAATCCATGGTAATGCCGCCGGGACCTTGATTTTTCTTCTCCTCGTTGGCCTTGCGGGTACCCATCGCGTCGTCCCGCCACTTATCGGCCATTGCTATATCCTCAGTGACCGCGGCGTTCTTGCCGAAGTCTACATCGGCCTTGCGGCGATACATCAGGTTCAGATAGGCCATCGCATCGTCGTAATTGGGGCGATCTTCAAGAGCCATATTCAGATATTTCAGGCCCTCGTCAACCAGCGGCGCGTTCTCTTCGGCGAGCGGCTCCATCACCTTCTTGGGAGCTTTCACATTGCCTTTGCCGTCGTCGTTCAAGCCTGCGTCCTGCAATGCCTTGAGAGTGTTCTGATGCGCTTTTGTCCAGTCGATCACGCCAACCGTGTAGGCAGCTTCAGGATCTTTCGGGTCCACAGCCAGCACCTTTTTCTGCCACTCCTCGGCCTGATCCAGGTTCTTAATGCTGAAGTAGATGCCCGCAATCTGCTTCATGCTGTTCACGTCGTTGGGCTGCTCGGCCAGAACATCCTGGAAGATTTGAATGGCCTGATTGGCAGTCTTCAGGTTGTCCGGGGTCGTCTCGCCTGGGACTACATTCTGCGCCAGAGCCGTGGCCAGATAGGTCTTCGCCATCGGCAGCTTGGGATCGAGTTCTGTCGCCTTTTGGAAGTGTTCGATCGCTTCCTCGTAGTGAGCGCTCTTGTACGCTTCCACTCCCTTGTTCAGCTGGTCGCGCGCTTCAAGCTGACTGCATCCGCTCATGGAGAGCGCCATGCAGGTTAATGCAACCCGAAGCGCCCAAAAACGTGCCGGTCCATTCATCTTCGTGTCTTCTCCTTGAGGCAAAGGCCAGCGAGCCACGCCCGAAATCTTTTGAAACTGGCTGCGGACAGAGCATTCCAAAACCAGAAAGAAGAATTGTACTCTCCGACGCGCCAGGATCAAGTGCGCCCTGGCACACGCGGCCCTACCTTGGTTGCTATTGGCCGGCCTGGATCTTCGGCGTCATCAGGCCGATGTGGTCCACGTTGGCGGCCCTGCCGATATCAATCACATCGGCGATGTAAGCGAAGTTCACATCGTCGTCGCCTCTGACGAACATCACGCGCTCGGCGCGGTTCGCATAAATTTCAGTCAGCCTGGCAAGCAGATCGGAATGGTTCACGTCGGTCTCGTTGATCTTGTAGGCAGGCTGCTGGCCGGGCCGGTAGATCACCTGAACGACGATGGTGCGATCGTTCGGCTGCTGTTGCTGTTGCGGATTCTTGGGAGGCTGGGGCACCAACGCGTCCAGGCCCCTTGGCGTTACCGGCACAATCACCATAAAGATGATCAACAGCACCAGCAGAATGTCGATCATGGGGGTGACATTGATCTCCGACATGCTGCCGCCGGCCGATCCCATAGACATTGCCATGGCTCAAACTCCTCGCTTCCTCGAAAAATGGCTCTGCAGCCGATCCAAACGCACGCGCACGCGCATGCGCCTTACTGCCCGCCGCCAATCTGATTGCCTTCACGTCTTTGCGTTAGCAGACCAACTTCCTCGACACCAGCCGTGCGCACGTCGTCGATGGCGTCTTCGACAGCCTTGTACTGCGCGCGCGCGTCGGCGCGAAAATAGATGGTCTTATCGGTCCGGTCTGCAAGTTTGTCACGGACCATGCTACCTAGCTGGCTGGGGTCGACCTTGTTTTGACCCATAAACACGCCGCCGTCGCGCGTGACCGCGATGACAATGGCGTCTTCCTTGTCTGCGTCGGGCATGGCGGTGGCATTGTCCACTTTTGCCAGGTCGACGGCAACTTTGTTCTGCAACATCGGCGTGATGACCATGAATATGATCAGCAATACCAGCATCACGTCAACCATCGGGGTGACATTGATGTTCGAATTAACCTTCTTGCCTTCATCGCGTACTACGATTCCCATGATGCGGGCTCCGTGGGTTCGATTTTTCTGCCGGATACCATCCGGTTATTTGCGAAGCTCAAGCCGGTCCCGTAAAGATCAAAGTGCCGGGCGGAGTCAACACTGTCTCCACCCGGACGAGATTCTCGCTCGGGCCCAGCCACTGCGCCACTAGCGCTTGTGGCTCTGCTTGATGAAGTAGTCGATCAGCTCGCTCGAGGAGTTATCCATCTCAACGTCAAAAGCCTCGACGCGGCCGGTGAAGTAGTTGAAGGCCATCACGGCGGGGATGGCCACCAGCAGTCCGAAAGCCGTAGTCACCAGGGCCTCGGAAATACCACCGGCGACAGCGCCGATGCCGGCGATCTTCTGCGTGGCGATGGCGTCGAATGCATGCAAGATCCCGACCACGGTTCCGAACAGTCCAACAAAAGGAGCAGTGGCGCCAATGGTCGCCAGAACTGCTAGGCCTCTCTTCAGCTTGGCATGCACGATGGCTTCGGCCCTCTCCAGTGCGCGGCCCGCGCTGGCGATGGATTCATCGGTCGCCTCGCCCGCCGATGCACGGAATTCCTGGAGACCGGCCGTTACCACTTCTGCCAGATGCGACTTCTTGCTGCGATCCGCAATCTTGATGGCTTCTTCGAGCTTGTTATCCTTCAGCGCGCCGGCCACCTTGGGCGCGAACTCACGCGACTGCTTGCGGGCGGCGGAAAAATAGAGATACCGATCGATCATCACAGCCAAAGACCAGACCGACTCGATGAACAGGACGATGGCCACCGTGCGCGCCATCCAGGCCATGTGGGCCCAGAGCTGCAGGGGGCTGAAGCCCACAGTCTGGCCTTCTTCCTGGAAAAATGCCAAGCCGTTCACCATGTGCGAAGCGTTGTGTGCGAGCTGAGCGAGAATCACTGAATCGTTCCTCCTAAGGAGATTCTTTCGAATTGAAACGAACCCGCCGTTGGCGGGCGGTTAAATGAAATGCGATTCTTACAGAACACGCATTCAGGTCAAAAGTGAAACTCCCTGCCAAACCAGCGGCAAGGAGTCAGAAATTGCTTCACCCACCCAAGGTGAAGATGACATTGACTGTGGTATCGACCTCCACCGGCTCATTGTTCAGCAAGTATGGCCTGTAGCGCCATTGCTTTACAGCGTCCATAGCTGCCTGCTGCAGCATCGCTGGGCCGCTGACCACATGAAGATTCTCAATCGTACCTTGCTTGGAGATGGTAGCCTGAAGCACCACCGTCCCGGAGACGCGCGCGGCCTTGGCAATTGGCGGATAAACCGGCGTTGTCTTTTGGATCAGCATGCCGACCGCTACGCCGGCCGAGATGTTCACCTTCTTCGGCGCTGCGGCTTGTACTTTAGGCGCGTTCCCGCTGCCAAACATGCTGCCCATAACACCGTTGCCGCTACCCCCCATGCCTTCCATTCCAGCCACGCCGAAATTGGATGGAGGCGCTTCCTTCTCCGTCACCATCTGAATGTTATGCGGGATCTTGGTGGGAGCCGTGAGCTGATTGTTCATCAACTCCGACTGCACATGGACCACATGAATCTCTGGCGGAGGCGGCGGTGGAGGCGGAGGGGGTGGCGGAGGAGGAGCAGTAAGCACGGTCGCCATCAACGCTTGCGGCAACGCCTCCGGATAGATCAGAGGAATGAGAATCAACAAAAGGAGGATCCCCCCATTGATAGAGCCTGTGACCAACATCCATCGGCGGCTCTTGCTCGCCTTTTTGATTCTGCCGGAGGATTCGAATGTGGAGTCTTCAAACATGGCCAACCTCGGAAATCGGGTTTGGTTACTTCTACTTTAGACACCGAGCGAGACGCAAATGTTCCCGCCTGGAAAATGCCCCTTTATAGAAGTGTGACCACACTATCAGAGACGGTGCGCCTCCTGCAACGAATGCTGCAAAGTTGGTGCAATTTCCTGTGCCTGGCTGCGCCCACTCCGCGAGTCAAATAGCGCCTTGTCCATTCTCACGCGGGCTGCATGAAAATCATAATGCCAAATTGCCCTATTGGGTTCGTCGGGATTAGACAATTCTTTCTCTCCGCTTGGCAAATCTACCTCTTCGAGCTGCGCGCCGCGGGTAGTACCGCAGCCTTGCCCTTTCCGGCGCGCCACTGCTGCCACGCAACCAGCATGGGCGCTGCGACTGCAATCGATGAGTAGGTGCCGATTAAAATCCCAATCACCAAGGCAAACGAGAATCCGCTCAAAACCTGCCCGCCGAAGATGAACAGCGAAAGCACAGTCAGGAATGTGAGACCTGAAGTCAGCACGGTCCGGCTCAGCGTCTGGTTGATACTGCGATTCACCAGATCCGGCAGCGGCTCGCGCCGGCTGAGGCGGAGGTTCTCACGAATTCGGTCGAACACCACGATCGTGTCATTCATTGAATAGCCTACCAGCGTGAGAATCGCGGCGATTACGGTGAGGCTGATCTCGCGGCCGGTTAACGCAAAGGCGCCCACAGTAATGAGCGTGTCGTGAAAGCAGGCCACCACGGCCGCCACCCCGTAAATCAGCTGGAACCGGAACCACAGGTAAACGAGCATCCCCGCCATGGAGAGCAGTACAGCCTTCGTGGCCTGCGTCTCCAACTGCCTGCCTACGGTGGGGCCCACAGAGTCGACTTTGATCCCGGCATCGTTGAATGGATTGCTGTAGTGGGCTCGGAGGGCATTCACGATCTGCTGGCGGCCCGCGTCGAGCGAGGTTTCATTGCTTTGCTCGGGCAGGCTGATGAGCACTTCGTTGGCCACCGGCTCGCCGTAGTTCTGAATGCGAGCGTCATTCATTCCCGCTGCGTCGATAGCCTTGCGAATCGCGTCAAGGTCCGGGCGATTTGAAAACTGCACCTGTACTTCAGTCCCGCCTCGAAAATCGACGCTTAACGGCACCGGAGTGCCGGTTCGTGTCCAGTTCCAGCTCATTTTACTGATGCCGGCAACGCTAAAAACCATGGAAAAGGCGAGGAAGTACCACTTGTATCCCAGCCAATTCACGTTGACGCCACGAAAGAATTCCACTGCTTTCTCCTAGCTACTGGCCTCTCGCTTCTAAGTTCCAGCCCCTTCCCGCGGGAACCCTCATCCTTGGCTATCCCGTGGCGAGCTGGCAGCTGGAAGCTAGTGGCTCGAAGCTGCTTTTCAAATCGATACCATCTCGCCGGGTTTCAGGTTGTTCAGATGCGCCTCGAAGATCACGCGCGAGACATAAACCGCTGTGAACAAGTTTGCCAGCAGACCGAAAGTGAGTGTGACCGCAAAGCCTTTCACTGGCCCGGTCCCGAAAAGAAATAGAATGGCCGCCGAAACGATCGTTGTTACGTGTGTATCGACGATGGTCACCCAGGCATGCGCAAATCCCTGATCTACGGCTGCAGATGCCACCTTGCCTGCGCGAATCTCTTCGCGGATGCGCTCAAAGATCAAAACATTGGAATCGACGCCCATACCGATGGTGAGAATCACTCCGGCAATGCCGGGCAGCGTGAGCGTGGCTCCGGAATAGCCCATGAATCCAAGCAGGATGATGAGGTTCAAAAATAAAGCCAGATCGGCGTTTACTCCGGAGCTACGATAGTAGATCAGCATAAACGCCATGACCAGGAGCACGCCGACGACGGCCGCCGTGACGCCCTCGCGAATTGAGTCGGCACCCAGCGATGCTCCCACGGTTCGGTCCTCAAGAAATGTCAATGAGGCCGGGAGTGCGCCCGTGCGCAACATTTTGGAGAGAATCGTCACCTCGTCCTCTGAGAACTGGCCTTCGATTTCGCCGCTGTCGCGGATCGGCTCCTTGATGACTGCCACTTCGCGCACGCGCCCGCCCATCACGACCGCCATGTACTTGCCGACATTGGCGCTGGTGTAGTCCCAAAAGCGGTTGCCCGCATCGTCAGTGAGGGTGAAATGGACCATCCTTTGCCCGGTGTTGGAATTGACGCTGGGATCAGCGGACCGGAAGTCGCTGCCCGAGACAACAGGCGCGCGATCGAGAATGTACACCTTGTCGGTATCAGAGCCGGTAGCCAGGGGTCCGGAACCGTGAAGAACTTCCTGGTCAGGCGGCAGCGCGCCGTTGATGCTGGCCATTGCCGACTGCTCATCAGGGAACCCAGTGCCATCACCCACAACCGGATGAATCTCAAGACGAGCCGTGGATTGGATGATCGCCTTGACGCGGTCAAGGTCGCTCACTCCGGGAAGTTCAACAAGGATCTGGTTGGCCCCCAGGCTGTACGGGGCGATGAGCGGCTCGCTGACGCCGAGCTGATCGACGCGGTCGCGGATCGTTTCGATGGCCTGCTGAACGGTCTTCTCTTCAAGGGATTTTTCGACAAGTGGCTTCATGGCCAGCGTGAAGGAATTGTCGCTGCTCCCGCCTGAAACGTCGTACTCGTTGGAAAACTTCTCATCAAGCAGTGAGCGCACCTCGCTAGCCCTGGCGGCCGGGGTGCCGTCGATTTCGACTACCTCGGGCTTGCCCGGATTGGGCTTGAAAACCTGTGAGTAGCTGAAGTTCGCCGTCTTCAGATCTTCCTTGACCCGGGCCACAGTGCTGTCCGTTTCGTCGCTCACCGCCTCAGCAACCTGCACCTGCAGAATGAGGTGCACCCCGCCTTGCAAGTCGAGGCCCAGGTGAATGTTCTTGGTCATCGCATCGAGCAGAGCCTTGCCGGTGATTCCTTGCGGAATCCGGAAAATGCCGTAAAGGCATACCAGCAGAAAAGCCAGGATCAGGGCGATTTTGTTCTTGAGATTCTTCTTCATCATGTTGTCAGCTTCTCCAGGCTCCTCGCGCCCTCTAGCTCTTCGTCGAGTCCGCAGCGGTGTCCTGGGTACTCACCGAGGCGATTGCATTCTTGGTCACTTCCAGCTTGAGATTGTCGGGCGGAACGCGAATGATAATGGAGTCGTCTTTGATCGAAAGAATCACGCCGCGTATTCCGCCGGCAGTGGTGACGCGGTCCCCTGATTTTATGCTCGAAAGCATTTCCTGCCATTGCTTCTGCCGCTTCTGCTGCGGCCGAATCATCATGAAATAAAGCAGCGGGATAAACAGCAGAATCGGCAAAAGCATGGAAAAGCCGCTGCCGGGCGTGGCGCTCGAACCGGCCCAAAGCGCAATACTCGTGAGTCCGATCATCCTTGGTTCGCGTCCTTCGCTTGCCCGTAAGCAGGCTGCCACCAGCTCAGGGCACAGGCTCAGCCGGTGATTTCCACCGGGGCCTCAGATTAGAATTTGTCTCCGGGAAAGGTCCCGAGCCCGGGCCACACATCGCCCGCGCCCTGGAAGGAGGGTTTTTCGATCCCGAATCCGCCGGGGCTCCCCAGGCGAGAATCGTGTACCAATTCCGTTCCTGGTACGCTACAAAACCCTACTACCGCCTGCTTCCTGTTCGACTTGAGCCTCACTTCCGAACTCGGGACAGAAAAAGAGCTTCTATTACCAGCCTTTTGCGACCCGGATGCCGAAAGAAAGCCTATTTAAGATAAGAAATGTGCGGACTATGCGGTGTCAAGGAGGCAGGGGGCAAGGCGACAAAGTGGCAAGCGGGCAGCGAAAAGCCCAGGAACAGGAAACACGGCCCCGACTGCTTGTCCACCTGTCAATTCGTCCCCTCGTCACCGGGCCTTGAAGGCTGCCAGTAGCGAAGCTCAGGGTGCGCGCAGGAGAGGCAAAGCTGCTCGTCATCCACTATGGCAATTCTGCCGAAGTTGACGCCCTCGCCGCATCGCGCACAAAGGATGCGGCTCGCTTTGTAGCCGGGCAGATCGGCACGATCGATTTCGACTCGCACCCACTGCTCGCGAAAGAGCTGCGAGTCAGACAGTTCACGGTAGGCTTGCATCTGCTGCGCGGACTTACTCTCGAGGTGAGGATAATGACTTGCTGCAAGTTGCCGCGAGTCTTCGAGCGCCACGATGCGGATGGCTCGGCTCGTTGAGAGATCGACGAAGGTAGCAGCCATCTTGCCCCAGTCGCGAAATTTGAGGGCGCGCCTGCCCAGTCGGCATCCTGTGATCAGCGCAATGGCGTCGGTCGCGCAGCGATCGATCTCGACATACGTGACCAGCCGTTTGCGGTCGTCCCCACGGGGGTCGACAATTTCAAGCCGCGCCAGACCGAGCAGAGCCAAGCGCACACCCAGAATCTGGCCCGCGCACAGATGCCCGTGCGCAGCTTCTGCCTGGCAAAGAAGTTGCTCAAGAGATTCCATTTCCCCTTGCAGTTGCCCCATCCGTGTCGCGCTTTCTTCGACAGGGTGAGAAACTCCGAGTCGCGCTAACCTGCTGACTCGCTGACCGGTTACTTCGTCACCGCACCATCCGCCTCGGTTTCATCTTCCGCGTCCTCAACCAGCACGGTCGACCCGGGAATCATGTCGTAGCTTACCGCATTACGGCCGGTGACATGAAAGGTGATGCGCAAAGGGTCGCGTTGCCAGTCTGGCTGAGTGCACGCTGGATCCTGTGTGTTGGTCGCGTCGAAGGTTGCCAGCTTCTTGGCCAGCACGGGTTTTCTCGCAGCAACCTGGGCGACGATGGCATAAAGGCTCTTCTCGCTCGAGGTCACTCCGCAGTAAGCAGCATAATCGCGAAACCAGCTCACTTGGCTCACGCCCGGGTCATAATCGGGCAGCTTGAGCGCGGTAATATGCCCTGTAACGCGATCAACGAGAAGCCATGGGCCACGCTGCCACACCCAGCGGCTCTGTTTGTCGGCGGGCAGTGAATCGTTCAGCCGAATCGCGCGGCGAACGGCGTAGCTGCGATCAGTGACTTCGTGCGCGTCGCCGGTTATCCACTCCTTGAGCACACTATCGACGAGCAGTGGACGAATCTTCAGAGAGTTTTCGCCGGCCTGCGCGCCGGCGGGGTCGCCGGTCTTGGAATACGCCACCTTCCTCACCGCGCCCAGACCAACCGTGTGAGTTTTCGCGGAGGATTGCGAGATAGCCATCAAGAAGACTCCGGTGGCCAGAAAAACGGAACGTGCTGACGGACGCATTGCATTTGCTCTTTCTGACCCCAGGGGACCCGTTGGAAACCTCGACATAACCCGACCGCTATCGCTGACGCAGCTACATTGCTGCAGCTTCTATCGCCCGTGCCACGCAGAAAGCCGTGCCCTCGCCGAAATGCCGCGCGAGCACCTGCATTCCCACTGGCAGACCCCCATTTGTCCTGCCGCATGGCACTGTGACGCCGCAGATGCCGGCCAGGCTGGCTGTGACGGTATAGATATCGGCCAAGTACATGGCCAGCGGATCGCCGGTCTTTTCACCGAGCTTGAAGGCCGGGATCGGCGAAGTGGGCGTCACGATGGCATCCACCTGAGCGAATGCGCGCAGGAACTCCTCAGTCAGCAGGCGGCGGACCTGCTGAGCTTTCAGGTAGTAGGCGTCGTAGTAGCCGGCCGACAGCGCATAGGTGCCCAGCATGATGCGGCGCTTCACTTCGGCGCCAAAGCCCTCGCCTCGAGAGTGGGAGTACATGTCAGAGAGCGTGGCAGAGCGCGGCGAGCGATAGCCGTAGCGCACGCCGTCAAACCGCGCAAGGTTCGCGCTCGCTTCGGCGGTGGCAACCAGGTAGTAAGTCGGAATGGCATATTTGGTATGCGGCAGCGAGACCGGCTTGATCGCGCAT
>Ga0187783_10004348_pt1 | contig 10494 bp, 8 predicted proteins | sample 1015_SJ02_MP02_2_FD_132471 | JGI IMG/M metagenome (GOLD analysis project Ga0187783, IMG submission 132471) | Tropical peat soil microbial communities from peatlands in Department of Meta, Colombia - 1015_SJ02_MP02_20_MG | ecosystem: Environmental > Terrestrial > Soil > Wetlands > Peat | place...
ATCTGCCCACATTCAACATCGTGAGCACGCTCTTATTCGGCAATCCCCGCATTCCACGCCAGGACGAAAACGGGGTCGAACTGCTGGTCAACCGCGGGATGAATGTTTGGGGCAGCGGGGGCGCGCACCAAACCTATTTTAAGAAGGTGGACGAGATCGTGGTGGAGATCTTCAACCGTCCCCTGAAGCAGCAGCCGCAAGGCATTTGCGATATGGGATGCGGGGACGGCAGTCTCCTCGAGCACTTATATTTTGTGGTCAAGAATCATACGGCTCGCGGCGCGCAGTTCGACCAACACCCGCTCATCATGATCGGTGCTGATTACAACAAGGTGGCGCGCCGCATCGCCAAGCAGACGCTGCGCAAAGCAGGGATTCCCACGTTCCATGTCATCGCAGGAGACGTGAATCGCCCGGCGCAACTGGCCAGCGATCTCGAAGAGCTTGGTCTAGACATTCACGACTTGCTCCACGTTCGCTCCTTCCTCGACCATAACCGTCCCTATCTACCGCTCGTGAATTACACTCGCGGGGACCGGAGAGGCAAATCCACCGGCGCATTTGCCCATTGTGGAGAAGAGATTCCTGCCGAGGAGCTGGAAGAGAATCTGACCCGCCATTTGCGCCGTTGGGCGCCCTACGTGGGACGATTCGGGCTGCTGGTGCTCGAGCTGCACACGCTGCCTCCCACGTTAACCGCGACTCACTTGGACAAAACTCCCGCCGTTGCCTACGACGGCACGCACGGATTTTCCGATCAATACCTGGTGGAATTGCCCATCTTCCTCGAGAGCGCGCGCCAGGCGGGGTTGCAGGCGGATCCGAGATATCAGGCGAAGTTTCCACCCTCGGATCTGGCCACCGTCAGCATCAACTTCTTCACCACCGTCTAAGCTCGCTGGCGCACCCGCTGGTTGCTGCCGAGCACGAGCGACAATCGTGGTTATCTGGCGTTGCCTCTCTCGGCCAACGACTGGTTCCGGCGGAAAATCACGTAGGAACGAATTCGAGCGGCATCTTCGCGTGACAGCTCCGGGGCAAAGGAAACCATGCCGTCCGACTTCAGCATGCCATCCAAGACGTCGGAAAACCATTCGTTGCTTTCGAGCGCACTGGAGTAGCGCAAATCGGGGAGGACACCGCCGCTGACCGCGACGTCCCCGTGGCAGCCCGCACAATAGCGCTGAAACAGCCGCTCGCCTTGGTGGAGCGTCGCGGCCGTAGCTAAGTTCGGCAGCGGGGACGCCTGCGGCTCTGCCGGAGGTTCCGATGGCGGCAGGCTGGCTGTTCCTCCGATCTTGAACGCCAGCATGCGGCTGACATTCCGTACCCGTCCCGACTGGAAGGACACTTCGCCGGTCGCCAGGGGAAACACCCCGCCCCAGCCTGCCAGCACGGCAACGTATTGTTCGCCCTCGACCGTGTAGGTGACGGGACCGGCCATCACGCCGGTTTGAGCAACAAACGACCACAGCTTGGCGCCGGTGTCCGCGCGATACGCTTCGAAGGTCCCGCCCGCTGTTCCTTCGAAGAGCAGATTGCCGGCGGTCACCAGGGTGCCACCGTTCCAGGGCCCCGGCCGTTCGAGGGCCCATACTTGCTTTTGCTTGCGAGGATCCCAGGCCACCAGTTTTCCTTTCACCGTAGCAAGAATCGCTTTCTTGATCCTGGGATCCTGCGGCATTCCGGCTGCGACCACATCGATTCCATAGTTTGCCCCGAGCCGCGTGGGTTGAAAGTTTTCCGCAGATTTGTACTGGAAGCCGGCTTCATTGACCGGAATGTAAGCCAGACCGGCCAGGGGACTGTAGGACATCGGCTGCCAACTGTGAGCGCCTAAGGGTCCTGGGACCACCGCAGCCGAGCTGTGGCCGCGATAACGGGCGGTCCCCGACTCGAGGGGACGTCCGGTCTTCTCGTCGACACCGGTCGCCCAATTGATGTAGGTGAATGGCTTGGCAGAGATCAGAGAACCGTTCGCGCGGTCGATAACGTAGAAGATCCCATTCTTCGGCGCTTGCAGCAAAACCTTCCGCGGCCGACCGTCGACGACGATATCGGCCAAGATCATATCTTCTGCCGAATCAAAGTCCCAAGCATCCCTCGCATTTTCCTGATAGTGCCACACGTACTCCCCGGTGTCGGGTTTGAGCGCCACAATCGAGCAGGTGAATAGATTATCGCCCCCCATCGGGCTGCGGTACTGATCATTCCAGGGCGTCCCATTGCCCGTCCCGATGTAGAGAAGATTTAGCTCCGGGTCATAAACGATGGCGTTCCACACCGTGCCGCCGCCGCCCGACTTCCACCATTCACCGGTCCAGGTTTTCGCGGCCTGCGCAAGAATCGGGCTCTCGAAAGGTTTCGCAGGATCGCCGGGTACAGTGTAGAAGCGCCAGACAAGTTTTCCCGTTAGGGCATCGTAGGCCGAGACGTACCCGCGAACCCCGAACTCTCCGCCTCCGTTGCCGATGATCACCTTGCCTTGGACCACACGCGGGGCTCCGGTAATGGTGTAGCGAAAGTTGCGGTCGATGGTGAGTACCTCCCACCGCGGTTTGCCGGTGGCGGCGTCGAGCGCAATCAAACGGCCATCGAGCGTTGCGAGATAAATCTTCTCCTTCCAAGCGGCGACGCCTCGGTTGACAACATCGCAACAGGCATTCACACCCCATTCGCGCGGAACCCGCGGATCGTACGACCACAGCAAGGCACCCGTGGCCGCATTCAGCGCCAAAACCTTGCTCCAAGCGGTGGTAAAGTACATCACCCCATCAATCACGAGTGGCGTTGCTTCTTGCCCGCGATGTGTATCGAGGTCGTACCACCAGGCAAGACCGAGTTGGGAGACGTTGTGATCGCTGATGGTGTTCAGTGGGCTGAAACGCTGTTCCCCATAGGTACGTCCATAGGTCATCCAGTTTCCCGGATCGTTGTCGGCATTCGCTAAGCGGGAGGCATCGATCGCAGCGCTCTTGCCCGATGACAGTTTCTGAGTTGATCGAGACGGAGAACATCCGCTGCACCCGCAAACGGCCAAGACCGCAAGCCGCAAGATCAGCTTTCGATCCATGACACCTCGCCTCCATGGCGGCACATCCTATCCGAGGCAGTCTCGGCCGCGAGTCTATCATCGGATTACCAGGGAAAACAGGGAACTCGGATGGCCACCTCAGCTGTCCATCGCGTGGGCAGCAGCGAGTTAATCCGCCAAACCTTCAATTAGGGATGTGCGCCTTTAAAATTCCAGCGGAGGGGCGAAGGAAACCAGAAACGGAACGAGCCCACCTCGGAGCGACCGCTCCCGAGCGAGATCAATGGTTTTCTAGCGAGGCTCGCCTTTCGGAATACATTGAGGGTAGGAGACGAGCCTCATGACACTGCGTTCTGAAATCATAACCCCGAGGTCAAGTTATGGGGCGAGAGCTAGCCCGAGAGCAAAGGGAAACAAGGGCGACGCACGCATTTCATGCGTCGAAAGTGCGCTTATCGTCGATGACGGAGCCTGGACCGCCGACCAGGTCTTGTCGGAGTCGCTCCATTCGCGCCGATGCTTCCTTGATCTGCTCCGCATATTCGTGGCCCTGTCGAGGTAGAAATCCCCCGTAGTTCTGCAGCAGTAGGCGAGCGTTGGCCTCGATGACCGAGGTATTGGAACGAGCCTGGTTGGAGAGGGCAGAGGTTAGTTTTTCGAGCTGCAGATCGCGCACGCCGAGTTCTTCTCGACTCTGGGCGGCTTCCTGCTCGAGCACCTTACCGTGGTAGCGACCGAGTGCAAACAAACACGCTGTCAATACGAGCAGACATGAATTGGCGACAATGGTCTCACGCAACGCCTGATTGAGGCTCGCATTCCTCTCTCGGTCAAACCTGGCGAAGTTGCTGCTCTCCGCCGCCGAAAGCGAGGAGAGAAGGGTGCGGGCTTTGTCCATGTCTTGCAGGCCTTCGTTCGAATCGACCAGCCTGAAGGCGCGGTGGCGATATCCCTGTTGCCGCAAACCAATTCCGTGTTCCATCCCACCTTGCATGGATTGAGCCACGGACTCGAGCTCCGACTCGGGGGACCGCTCGCCCTGCCTCGGGTTCGCTAAATCGCGGCGAAGGCTGGCAAAATCGGCTGCGATCCTGCCCCTCGCCTCGGTGTAGGGTTGCAAATAGGCATCGTTCTCCGTTAGCAGATATCCCCGCTCCCCCGTCTCCATGTCGGTTAAGTCTCTCATAACACTGGAGATATCTGCCTGGATTCGAGTGCTCTCGAGAGCGAGCGACGCTGTCCTGTGCATTTGTCTCAAATGGTTGACGGTCAGGTATGCATTCCATGCCATAAGGGCGAGTAGTACCGGGGCCCCGATTCGCAGCGCAGCTTTTCGAATCATCGTAATTGTGCCATCCTTCACGCGTTGTTCAGAACACCCTCAGCGGTGATTCGAGTGGCTTTGCAAAGCTCTTGTGCCAGCTTGACCACTGCGTCGCTGCTGTGGACCGGCCCTCCCGCTGACAGAACCGAACTGGCTGCTAGGGTGAAAAGCAGAGCGTCCTCCTGCTTGTCGAAGTAAAGGACCACCTGACTCGCCATCACGCGCGCACCGATTCTTCTCAGAATGATAGGCCTATTCCCCATAAGAATGAGGTTATCTCTCTTGGTGCACTTATCATCGAATCCTTTGCTCCGGCCAACGAATCAAACAAACAAACTCTTGGTGGGGAAGGGGTTACTTGCGACTGAATCTGCCCGCCTGACAGAGGAGTTGGCCGGCCCTCTGCTTCAGCCGCCAAAGGCCTCGATCCCTTTATCCCACCCGAAAGGCCCCGCCTTCCTATCTAACGCATCAAAGAAGAGGGGCTCGGAATAGGCCTCTTTCGTTGATGGTCTTGTTGGCTCAAGCGCAAGGTGTGGTACCAGGACTGCATTTCGCGCTGCCGTAAGCCAGTTACTATCGCTAAGACAGTGGACCAAAAATGTATTGCTAAGGCAGTGAGGGACGTCTTACAAAGGGGGAAGCATATCAAGCGTAAGAAGGCAGCAGCCACCCTCGTCAAAGCTGTGCGCCATGTTGATCCAGACATGCTAGGGACATTGGGTCCAATGCTGACGAACCTAGAGACCTGACTGCCAGGTTACAGGCGTCGGACAAGGGCATGTCGAAGCTTCAGGTTAGAAGCGTAAATCGAATATCGGGGACAGGAGAAATTTCGATAACCATGGGGAGAAGGTCCGGTCGAGGAGTTTGCCGTCAGAAACTCCACCAGATGCTAGTCTTTACGGGCATCCTACGTTCGGCTATCCGGGTTCCCAGCCTGCGAGGCTTTGATGCCCTGCGCTTTTTGACGACGACTGTCCTATTGACAGCCGTCTGTCTCGGCGCTCCGCTCCTCGCACAGGATGCCGCCCAACCTCTCGCCGCCGGAGGGGCATCGGCCCCGTCCGATCCCGTGTCCGATCCGCAATCGGCGCCCCTTAGTGCTACACGAGAAAAATGGAATTACTTTGTGCACGAAACCGCCAGTCCTCTGACTTTCGGGGCAGGGGCGTTCAATGCTACGTTTTCCCAGGTGACCGACACCGATCCGCGATACGGAGCCAACGGCATGGCCTATGCTGAGCGGTTTGCGGCATCCCTGACGGACATCGCCAGCGAAAACTTCTTCGGAGACTTCGTGGTGGCGTCGGCCTTACATGAGGATCCGCGCTACTTTCGCGAGGGACAGGGGCACGGCTTCTGGTCTCGCGTCGGCTATAGCCTAAGCCGTGCGTTAGTAATTCGCAAAGACAACGGCGGCGAGACCTTCAACTTCGACAATGTGCTCGGCAGCGGCCTCAGCACGGGCTTTTCCGATCTGTATTACCCCGCCGCAAGCCGCACCGGCAAAGGCATGGCCATGCATTTCGGGATCGATGTGGCGGATAACGGCTTCGTGAATCTGGCACCAGAATTCTGGCCCGATTTCCGGGATAGGGTTCTTCGGCGACACCACTGATGGCCGCGGATTGCGAGGGGAAATTCCATCGCCTTTGCCTCTAGGGTGATCGCCGTAGACGGCATAGGGTATTGGCTGATAGGAGAAATTGAGCGGGTTGGGATGTTCGGTTGCGAAAAGAGGGCAACCCGGCCGATTTCACCCAGAAAGTTGCCGGTTTTTAACCGCACAGTAACACAACCGCGGTAGCATCTTCCGGGGTCGGAACCGGACCTCTTTCTTAATCCTTCAAGGAGAAACCCATCATGTCAAAAGAATTAGCCGAACATCACCGCCAGGCAGCTCACCACCACGAGAAGGCAGCTCATCACCATAAGGAAGCGGCAAAGCATCACGAACGTGGAGACCACGAGAAGGCCGCACATCACGCTCACACCGCTCATGGTCATTTTCATCACGCGAGCCATCATGCCGCGGAAGCTGCCAAGAAGCATGCTGAGCATCATGGAACAGATACTGCTGTGGCTGCCTAGTCGTCGGAAGGGAACTCTACAGCCCCGCGACGGTTCGGCATGGGTACTCCAGCCACTGCCGCGGGTCTGTTCTTCTTTTCGTTTCCAATCGATCAACCTCCAATCGATCAACATTAGTTAGGCTCGTGTCCCCCGGGGATGGTTGAGGGCTGTCCCGAGGTGAGACGACAACCCGACTCATGAATGGTCGCCGGGCCGAGCCCTTGATTCTCGTGTGCTTCCTGTGACACTCTCTATGTCCCGAAAATGGACAATGGCTCCGGCTACGATCGCAAGACAAAAGGTTGGTTCCTTTGGGGGACAGTCCTCACATGGGCATTGTCCATTCCCGTCGTTATCGGGATATTCAATTCCTTCCGGGGGATATCGGAGCAGAAGGCCACCGGTCTGGGCGCAATTGCAGGTGGCCTGGCCGAGGGGTATGCAAACTTCGGTCTCATTCTCGCGCTCTTGGCGCCGGTGGTGGCAATTGTCTTGCTGATCAAATCGTTCTCGTCTGGCCATCGGATGCGTACTCTATTTTCGCTTCTTTACATTGGGTGGAATCTGCTTATGCTTTTTGCTGGCCTATTCGCCTGGTTTTTTGTCTTCCATCAAATCCATACCAGGCCGTGAACTGCTGCAATGAACTGCTCCTCAGTTATTGATAAGGTAGCTTGTAATTCTCGCAAGGGCGCACCCACCGCTAATCGACAACCTCGGGCGAGACCGACAAGAAACCGAAAGCACCAAGACTTCGACTTATAATCGCCGCTATGGGGACCTCCTCCACGCCATTTTGGTCCAGTTTTCGCGTGGATCGACAGGATCCGTACCTTCGCATCCTGTGTGTCGACATTTTCGTCCGCGATCAGGACCGAAGCTTAGGATTCTATGTGGACCAATTGGGGTTTCGTCTGATCGTCGACGAGAGCTACGAGTCCGGCAACCGTATGCTTGCCGTCGCACCGCCAGATGGCAACACGGTTCTACGGCTCGTCACTCCTAAACGCAACTCCGCGGATTACAAACTGATTGGCCGCTGCCGGCACGCGGTGTTGGTCACCGAAGATGTCATGGTCAAGTTCGAAGACTGGACGAAGCGTGGGGTTCACTTTCATCATCCGCCGCAGACTACGCTTTGGGGCGGTATTTTCACCCGCTTTGACGATTTGGACGGGAACTCGTTTTCGTTGGTGGGACGAGATGACTTCGTTCGCGAAATCGAAGCGCAACGCCGCTTGGCACAGGAAAAGCTGGCGGCCGAACAGCGCACGGCGCAGGAACTGGAGATTGCCAAGCGGGTACAAGCCCGATTGTTTCCGCAGACCCTGCCGCCGCTCAAAACTCTCGAATACGCAGGGATCTGCATTCAGGCCCGTGAAGTCGGCGGCGATTACTATGACTTTCTTGACCTCGGTCGAAAGCGCCTTGGTATCGTCATCGGCGACACTTCAGGGAAAGGCATTGGGGCGGCATTGCTGATGGCGAACTTGCAGGCCAATCTACGAAGCCAGAGTGCGATTGCGTCCGATGAGCCGCAGCGCTTCTTGCGATCGGTGAACCAACTCTTTTACGAGAACACGACCGACAGTGCCTACGCCACCCTATTCTTTGGCGAATACAACGATAAGACGCGGATTCTGCGTTATGTAAACTGTGGGCACTACGCACCTCTATTACTCCGCGGCGACAACACTCTCGAACGACTCAACGCCAGCTGCACCGTACTGGGTCTTTTCCGGGAATGGGATTGCTCCGTGGAGGAACAACAACTCTTTCCCGGGGACGTCCTGGTACTCTACACGGACGGAATCACCGAATCGTTCAATGATGCAGGCGACGAATTTGCGGAGGAGCGCTTGATTGAAGCCTTGCGCCGCGATCGTGGGCAGGCCGCCGAGACGGTTGTGCGCGCGATCGTTGATGAAGTTCAGCAGTTCAGCCACGGCGAACAGCACGACGACATCACCCTCATATTCGCCAGGTGCCGGTGAAGCTGCCGATCGGTTGCTTCTCGCCGAGAGTGCATCTTGGTTCGGTGATCGCGTTCCATGGAACGCAGGTAGGGCGACCGAGTCGTGGGCCGTTGTTACTGCCGCGTTGGCCTTCTGAGGTCGCAATGCTTTTGAGAAGGCCAACGGGCAAGCCGAACCGCCGGGGAGGGTTATTCAGACACCCAAGTAACCTGGAAGCTCGTACCGTCGCTGCTGACAGCCGACGGGACTGCCTCCTCTGCGCCACTGCTGCTGACCATAATGATCTCCTGCACGTCGCTGCCAAACGCGCTGATCGCTCCTGAGGTCGAGGTTTCCGTCGCAAAATTGGTGTCGCTGATGCCCGTATAGTCCTCGCCAAAAGAGCTTACGCCGAAATCGGAGAGGGGCAATATGCCACCGGCGCTAGTACAGCACGGCGCCTCGGCAATCCACTCGGCAGACGAGCGCTCCGCGCCACGGACCCTCCCGGTCTTGCTAAAGGACTTTCCCGTAGTCTGGTTCGTGATTGTGGTGGTGAATTCTGTCCCACTATAGCTCACCTCCGCCGATAAAACATCGCCCGGGGCTACCGGGACGCTGGTGATTTCGACCGAGGCCGCCGGGTAAAACTCATACCAGGCATAGTATCCGGCGGTGGTACCGCTGCAATAGGCGAGGGTTCCCGTCTGCTCCACGGTGTCGGAGGAGTATCCGTCGATGCCCACCCAAAACGCGGCGTAGGTATTCGGAGTGGTGCTGCAGTTGACAGCGGGCACGGTCCACGAGCCCTGGGCCTTCGTGAAACCAGTGCCGGTCACAGCATAGCCGCTCCAGTTTTCGCTCTCGACTGAACCGTCGATGCGAACCCGGTGAAACTTCATCGGCTTGTGTTGATCTGCGGATACTGCTGCGGCTGTGAACGAAGCGCTAGATCCGTCCTGTACCTGCGCTAGGGCAGGCAAAGTGCACATGGCGAGTACGGCGAGAATTGCTAGGCGATTCGATAGCATCGCGTCCTCCAGTTTGCGTTGGCCGGGAACCATCCCCCCAGGCATCGCGACAGTTTATATAGAAATCCCGTGGCGTCAAGCTATTTGTGAACTAACGAGTCAGAACGCCGCCTGGTGGTTAATCGTAACTATCTGCAGGTATTAGAGGTCCTTCGCGCCGAGACCCGCGGAGAATAGGCAATCGGCCCAGACGCAAAAGCAGAACGAGCCAAATCAGTAAGTGGCCCTGGGGATGACTTTGGGATTTCCGTGTCCGGACGGGAACGCTGGATCACGCGGAACACTGCGCTCGTTTCGCGGCGCGTTAACTCCAACCGGATTCGGGTTCGGTTCGGTGCTCCAGACCATCATCAACGGACACGCCTTTATCACGGACTCCGGCGAGGCATAACTGAAGTTTCCTAGCGCTTCGTTCTTGCTGGACGTTGCCTATCTGGTTCTGATGTAATCGCAGAGAATTCCTTCCTGCCGCATGCGATGTTTTTCTAAAAGCCTACAGCCTCACCGGCGCTCACCCCGGAGAGAAAATGGACGAGTGTGTGCCCTTTTTTTGCTCTTGCTCGGTGTGGCCCGCCCCGCCTTCGCCTGCACCGAGCTGCCAGCCGGCACCCGCTTTTGGGTCCGCTTGACCTCGCCAGTCTCGTCCTATAACGCCAAACCCGGCATGTCCGTTCGCGGCTTCTTGCTCGACTCGCCGCAATGTGAGAACAGCGCTGTGCTTCCCCTGAAGATTCCCGTCGAAGGCAAGGTCGTCTCCGTACATCGGGTCGGGCTCGGGCTGTGGCATGAAACCGCTAGACTGAAGCTCGAGTTCACCCGCATCCTCCCTCCCGAGACGCCGCCTATCGAGATCCATGCTGGCGTATTACGGGTAGACAACGCACGGGAGGAAGTCAAGAAAGGCGCCATTCACGGCATTCGTGCCACGGACACGCCTGAGGGCACCATCAGCAGCCGCCTGAAATACATGCCGAGTCTTCACCTCTATCCGGATCCGTTCCTGCTCGGCTACAAATTGCTGTTCCCGGTGTTTCCCGAGCCTGAAATCTATTTGCAGCCGGGTGCCGACCTCGA
>Ga0187783_10004349_pt1 | contig 10491 bp, 6 predicted proteins | sample 1015_SJ02_MP02_2_FD_132471 | JGI IMG/M metagenome (GOLD analysis project Ga0187783, IMG submission 132471) | Tropical peat soil microbial communities from peatlands in Department of Meta, Colombia - 1015_SJ02_MP02_20_MG | ecosystem: Environmental > Terrestrial > Soil > Wetlands > Peat | place...
CCCCCATCAGGTAAGGTTTTTTTACGAAAACTAGTTTCTTCAAACAACAATTTTCATAAAATTAAACTCGATCTAGATTCAGCGGGAATTGCTGTCGAAGGGAGTGCTGAACGATTGCTTACTGCTGCCTCTGTTTTTAAACCGGCCTGTGGCAATAAGTGAGCCATTGGATGTTTGGGGGAAGGAGAAGCGAAATAACTCACTAGCTGAGAATAAATGCGGCTAATTTCACTTGGCTTGAACAAAACGTATGCCTTGCCGGCTGCCCGACTACCCTCGGGGTAAACATGAATGGGTGAATTTGAGCGAATTTCTTTTAAAAATGTCTTCGCTGCAAGCGGTGTCTCAAAAACTAAAGCACCTGCTAGGGGATCCCAAACACCCATATCACAAGGATGTGGATTTTTACTGTCAGTTCGATATTCACTGTTGATTTTCCGTAAATTATTTCCAGTGATAAAAAACTCTATACTTCCATCTGCTAAGATCTCAGAATCGATAACGTCATTATTTTGAGTAATCTTATATTCATCGCGAAGTAATTGAGAAAATTGAACTGCTGTTTTTTTCTCTGCTGGCGAAAAAGCAATTCTAAATTTATCACATGATGCTGCTCTTAGTAATCCAATTTTCTCAAACTCTTTATTTTTCTTTATTAACTCATCAAGTTTTGAAACTATAACTTCTCCTTCCTCTATAAAAGCATTTCCTTGCATGATAGCACTATGAAACTTCGCATAGTGTTCTTGGTATAACTGAGCGAGTCGATCGCCACAGTGAAATAGGCCAAAATCACTGGGGGTTTTTGATTTAAGTGTTTGGTAAATTTCGTGAAAATAATAGCTGACTTTATAGTTTGGCAAAGACTCATTCAGGACTTCATCACACAGTTTTTTTAGTAATGATGACTGTAATCCTCCAACGCCTGCCTTATTAATTTCATACCTTAACTCAGCAATCATCATTTTCTGGGTATCCGTCAAAACCCCTCGGGTATTGGAATATAAAAAATCTTTGTATACAGGTTCCCAGACCTGGTAGAAGTGTTGAGTTTTCTCGGAACGCCACCGAATCTGATTAGAAACAAAACTATCAGAATCCTCTTTCCCTCTTTTTAGTACCTGGTAAATCCGCTCACTGATCTCTTCGGGTGTCCAATCTAATCTTTCCCCCGTTTCAATTAACTCGTTAATTTGAGTAATACCGGCAGGGTATTTCCCTGAAGGCCAATTTTTTTTAATCTCATCTTTCAAGAATAATAGTAAAAATTTGTGTTGATTCTGCCGGTCTTCCGATAATACAGTTAATTCAGTTAAAAAACTTTCCAGAGCACTTCTGTCGCTCCCAGGGGAACGAATAGAACTGGGTCTTTTATCAGGATCCCAAGCAATCATGTCCTGTAAAGTTTTCCCAATCTTCGACTTACCTTTTTGGCATTCTTCACAATGATAAACAAACTCAGAGGGCTTTTTCTCTAAATCCTTTTTGCCCCCAAGCATGGGAAACTTAGAAGCTGGTTTTCTTAAATACTGTTGAAAAGGATGGTTTTTACCTTCATCATTAATATTTAACAATATAATTAATGATATACCTAAGCTATAAACATCTGCTTGCTTAAATCGTTTACCTAACCTTGTTTCTTTTTTCCCTCCTTGTAGTTCTAATACTTCTGGCGCTGAATATTTGTATGTTCCAAAAAAACTCATCTCCCCGTTTGAATCATCTTCAAGAAAAATACCATAATTTAGATCAATGGAGTTAACTGTTTGTCCATCAAATAATTCATTTCCAGGCTTAATATCTCGATGAATATAGTTCTTCTCACGTTGTAATCTAATTAAATCTTTTACCATACCGATTGCTATTTTTAAACGTTCATCCGAAGTCAATATATCCTGCTTAAGGAGCGTATCAACATCTTTTCCAGAAAGAATAGGTTCAGAGGTGTTAACAGTTGTTTGACGTTCATTTTCCCCATTTCGTTTCTGTTTATGAAAAAAAGCGACATGAGAATTTCCTTGGTTATAAAGCCTGCAGTAATTGCCTATTCCAATTTTTGACAAATAAATATGTTCGACAATTTTTTCCCCTTTTTTTTCGTCTAGCTGAATTTTAGACGGAATTTTCCTTTTTTTCAGATATTCGGCAGGCCCGATGACGAGATAGCTCCTCCCATCGATCTGAACCTTCCAAATAGGATGATGCACTCGAAGATGAGACTCTGCTCCACCTAAATGCGGCTTAATATTGCTCACCAAATATATTTGGTACCCAATTTTCATCAATGTATAATCTGGTCTGCTACTGAAGAGGTGATACCACTTCTTTCTTCTAATAATAGAATGACGATTTGAATCAATTCCGTCGTCCCGGTCCGCTTTATCCTCCCAATTCTTTTCCTCCATTAAAAAAAATATTTCTTTGACTGCCATTTCTGATAGTGGCGGCGCATCATAACGTCTTTGGTATTTTAGCTTCTCGTCACAATATTGAATGGTTATCCGTGATTTATGAAATTTTACCTCTAGATGTTTTTGGTCTTTAATTTTTCGAGAATAATCAACATAGGAAGGAATGGTAATTGGATAATGCCGATCACCTCTTTTTAATGTTAAAGAAATTCGCTTACGGTCATCCTCTTCTGGTAAAGGGTCCCAACGATCTAAACTCATCATTGGGATGGCCTGAGGTGGAACAGTCATTGTGTCTGGTGGGTTTGGTTTTTTTCCTTCTTCTTTTAGCATATAGTTCTAACTTAGAGGTTAGTTTTAATTTTGGAATATTTGGAGATATTATCATGGGTTTCTTAAAGTAATATTAATAACTTATCGGGTTTTAGCCCACCAACAAAACAGGCGCCCGGAGGCGCCTGTTTTAGTCCATTCAGCTCATTAGTTATAGTAATGATGATACGGACAGTACTTCATTGGATGCCCCATAAAGAGACCGCAACCAAATGAAGTGCCAGACCATCCGGCCACCACTTTCACATTTTGTACTGGGTACATCGGCGTTCCGCAGTCAGTGACTAGAGCTCCCGACGCAGGATAAGCCATAAAGTGATAGTCCGAATTAAACGGGCAATAGTTCGGAGTCACGGTGAGTTTATGACCCGGCCATACCGTCCCTAATACGATGGGGTTATAAACCGACCCCTGACTGACGGCAAAGGTGACCGGTTCGTTAAATCGATTCACCAACGTTACCGTGCCCGCATACGCACTGGCTGCTAACAAAGTAGCCAGACAAAGAGAAAGAGTCATTAATTGTTTTTTCATAAATTATCTCCTCTTTTTTTCTTATATAAATATAGAACATAATTTTAATAATAAAATTCCATAAAAACAAAGGCTTACATCCATAATTATGTATTTTTGATACTCAAACCCCGGTTTTTGATTTTAAAAAACGGCTGCTCTAATATTTATCTATATGAATTCAAAAGAAAATGACCGTTTAGCGGCGCAAGGAAACGGTAATGTGCCCTTATGGCGCCAATGGGGACCGTACGTCTCTGAACGCTCCTGGGGCACGGTGCGAGAGGATTACAGCACCGACGGCGAAGCGTGGAGGTATTTTCCATTCGAACAAGCCCAACAAAAAGTATATCGCTGGGGAGAAGACGGCCTTGCCGGATGGTGCGACCGCTACCAAATCTTGGTATTTTCCCCCGCCTTTTGGAACGGCAAAGACCCAATCCTCAAAGAGCGATTGTTCGGCCTGTCCTCACCCGAAGGCAACCACGGCGAAGACGTTAAAGAACTTTACTATTATCTGGACGCCACCCCCACCCATTCTTATCTAAAATATCTGTACAAATATCCTCAAACCGAATTTCCCTACGATCTATTAAAAAAAGCCAACGCCAACCGGGGAACTCGGCAAGGCGAATTTGAGCTGATCGACACCGGCATTTTTGAAAATAATCTTTATTTTGATATCTTCATCGAATACGCCAAATCTTCTCCCAACGATGTGTTTATTCGCATCGAAGCCATCAATCGCAGCGCCTATCCGGCGGCATTGCACATCATTCCGCAACTGTGGTTTCGCAACCAATGGTCGTGGGGACATCAAAAATTACCCGAACCGTTGATCACCAATATTTCCAGAGAACAAAATACACTTTGCTTATTAGCGGACGATACCGCACTGCTCTCACCACCCTCCTTGGCCTTCGATTATCATTTAGGTCTGCGCTACCTATATGCCACCGAAGGGGGTACACCATTGTTCACCAATAATGAAAACTATGGCGCCGGTCATCGCTATGTGAAAGATGCTTTTCACCGCAAAATTATTCGCGGCGAACAAATTACCAATTCCGCGGAAAGAGGCACCAAATCCTGTATTCATTATTATTTTGACGCCATCGCGCCGGGGAAATCGGCGGTTGTTTATTTACGTTTAACCGATACTCTTTCGCAGGCGCCGTTAGCCGACGCCGAACGAGTGGTTGCCCAGCGCCGGCAGGAAGCCGATGAATTTTATGCAACGATCTATCCGCCTCACGCCACGGCAGAAGAACGACTGATCCAACGCCAAGCGCTGGCAGGCATGGTTTGGAATAAGCAAATTTATTTATTTGACGTGAGCCGATGGTTAAAAGGCGATAATAACCAACTGCCTCCGGAACGGATGGAAATCCGCAATAAGCACTGGCGCCATCTCAATTCGATGCGAATATTTTCCATGCCGGACAAATGGGAATATCCTTGGTTCGCCGCTTGGGACTTAGCCTTCCATTGTTTGACTTGGTCGCTGATCGATATGGAATTTGCTAAGGAGCAATTGTGGTTATTGTTATTCGATCAGTTTCAACATCCGAATGGCGAAGTGCCTGCTTATGAATGGGAGTTTTCCGATTTAAATCCGCCGGTGCAAGCCTGGGCGGCGTTAAAACTCTTTCAGATGGAATTTGCCAAAACCGGAAAAAAAGACGTTCAGTTCTTAAAAAAATGCTATTTGAAATTGCTGATGAATTTTTCTTTTTGGGTGAATAAAGTGGATAGTTCGGGTTGTAATGTGTTTGAAGGGGGTTTTTTAGGATTGGATAATATTACGATTATTGACCGTTCCAAAGAAATTCCCGGAAACATTATGATTAAACAATCCGACGGCACCGGTTGGATGGCCATGTACTGTTTAAATTTAATGAGAATTTCCTTGGAATTGGCGAAACAAGACGATCCCGCCTATGAATTATTGGCGACTAAATTTTTTCAGCATTTTGTTTATATTGCTCACGCCATGCATAAGGTGGACTATAAAAGTTTTAATCTTTGGAATGAGGAAGATGGATTTTTTTATGACGCCATCGTTTATCCGGATGGGCATTTTGCGCCGTTTAAGGTGCGCTCTTTAGTGGGTTTAATTCCGTTGTATGCCATTGAGGTGATTAGCGCGGAAGAATTGCACCAGTTTCCTGAATTTAAGAGAAACTTTATGTGGTTTCTTAAAAATCGTCAGGAGTTGACCGCGCACTGTGTGATCCCGGTTGAACGCGAAGGTCAGCAGCGCTATGTGGTTTCTTTAGTGGATGAGGATCGCTTCCACCGCATTGCGGAATATCTGGGTAATCCGGAGGAATTTTTGGGAAAATTTGGCATCCGCAGTTTTTCTAAGTATCATGAACGGCATCCGTTTTTCTATAAAAATACTCAAATCGGTTACGAACCGGGCGAATCGTTGCAGCGCATGAAAGGCGGTAATTCGAATTGGCGCGGCCCGGTTTGGTTTCCCACCAATTATCTGTTGATTGAATCATTAAAAACGTATGCGCAATACTATAAACAACATCCCCATAAAATCGATATCACCGACTTAGCCAATCGCTTAATCTCTTTATTCACCCGCGACGAAACCGGCCGGCGCCCCTTCTCAGGCTCCACTTTCCCATTCGCCCACGACCCCCATTTCCAAGATTATCTATTATTCTACGAATACTTCCACCCCGAAACCGGCCAAGGCTTCGGCGCCTGCCACCAAACCGGCTGGACCGGCCTCATCGCCAACCTCATCGACGAATTCCGCCGTTAAGAACGGTGTCACATCCGCACAAAATAGTAAAATGCTTTTTTCTTCAAATAGTTAAAAAAAAATTTATACGTGTCAGACCCGATCAAGAAAAAAATAGAGCAGTTTAAATAATCGGATTCAACACGTCATTTTTTTATCCCAATAGATTGTTTTTAAAAACATATTTGAAATATAGTCGGAAGTGACACCTATATTAGGAGTGCTTGCATTAGAATAGCCAAGATGTTAAAACAGTCAGGTCGTCCGGATCACGAAATCGTCATCTTTACGGGATTATCGCTGGATGAAATTAAACAACTCTAAGCAGGGGGCAGAACCGCACTAAATAGGTTTCTGAAATTTATTTTAAAAATAGAGGTAAGATATTATGTATATTGTCTTAAAATTATCAAACATATCAGAAAAACACTATATATCCTTAGAAATTGGTAGTTGTGAAGGGTTCTCTCAATATGCAGAGTGGACTCGCAGCTACCGTCCAGAAGACGATATTTTTGAAAGGGTAATCCGAGTATGTGAGTTTTCAAGAATACAACAGGTTTTGAAAGACTTCATCAATAATGGCAATAAACATAATACTCAAATTTATTCAGATTCTAGCTTTCCCTCTGAACGTGCGATTGTTATTTCTTCGCCAATACATTTTCGTGAAATTTTTCCAGCGCTTATAGATCTAGGAAGCATTGAACACGACCAATTGTGTTTAGATATAGAAGCATTCGAGTCCATCAAGGACAATTTCCCCACTACGGAATATTCTGAGAAAATGTCTAAACCTGGACTCAGGTTTTTTGGGGAATATGAAAAATTATATAGTGAAGAATATAAAAAAGTTGCTAAAAAAAATAAAAAATTTAATTCTGCAATGAAAGATGCTTTATCCTCACCTTATGATTCGAGCAAAGTTAAAACTATAAAGGCTGTATGTAATCATATTTGGCGAAATCCTCAAGACTTATTGGCCAAGCAAATTTTTGAGAAATTAGCGGTATACAGAACTTATGCTTCGCAGAATAATTATTCTTGCCAAATTCTTTTATTATTTTTACCCACAGTACTATCCAGGTTGACCGAGTCTTATTTAGTGTCTAATGTAAAAGAAGAAGATGTTAGCCATGCTGAATTAATTACGGCATTTCGAAAATTAGATGGTCAATTTAATAAGCCACAAGATTCTGAAATTAAAAGAGCTTTTTCAATTTTGTAATAATATTACCCCCAACCTAGCCTCCCCCTAATTATTTTTTGGTTTGAAATAAAGGGAGATATTGGGCGTAGCCTTTGATAGAGGTCTGTCTTATGCGTCATTTAAAATCTTTATACCAAATTATAACCAACTTGTCTCGAGGTGATTTGTGGACACTGGCTAATAGTTTTGTGTCGACGAATACAGTGACCACTTTTCTTTATGGTATTTTCTCTATATATCAAAAAATTTGGTATGATAATTTGACTGATATATATTTAAAACAAGAAGCCCCGCTATGGGGTTGTGATTTTGCTTACAAGAATCAGTTATTATATTGCGTAGACGATAAGATCACTCAACAATTAACATCCGCCGCAAGGTTGTATGCAGAAGAAAGCCAAAATCCGGTTTTAGAAAATTATTTTTTCTCTTTTTTCTTACTGGCTAATACCATTGGGCTAATAATAGGAATTCAAAAAATAATGGGTTTTAATCGCAGGTTTTATGGTGGATCCAAAAATATCCCAGACTCATTCGATAATGTAACAGAACTTAAAAAAAAGTTTGAACGTTTAAAAAAGGCGCATAATTTCTTACGTGACAAAGTCGAATTAAAAGAACAGCCGAAAGATGCCGCTTTGTTAGATCCTAAGACCCAGAAATTGATGAAGATAGGAATATTACTACCCGATGGTTATGTTTATGACTATGAAACAGCTTTGGAAGTGTTAGAGGGTAATAGAGTTAGTCCAATGACCGGGGAAGCGTTGAAAAGAATTGGAATCTTTGATCAAGCTTTGTTTTCAGATTTATCGGCAGTTTGGAACGGCAAGCCGGTACCTACCCAAGAATGGCAGGAGATAACTAGCGAAATGTTGGTCTCGGATACGTCCTATTTGCAGCGTATGACCCAATCCTTCATGAGGATAATCAGAAGACATTTGGATGTGAGAACACTGGTAGACCTCTCCGAGTTACATGGTAATGCCTTTAATTTAGCCCTGCTATTTGGGGGAATCTGGAGTTTAATTTATTTGCCTTATTGTGTTATGGAAAAAAGAAAAATTCAGGTTCAATTGGCTTATTTCATGATGCATGCTATTGAATTTGGTTGTTCTCTGCTCGAAGGTGGAAAATTGGTTTGTAGCGATGACCAGGGTGAACAAGCGCTAACACATGCGGCGATTGACCCTCGATTCAGTCTAAAAAATTACTCTGATTTTTTTGTTAGCTATTGGCAAGAAAAAAATTCTCTCTTTATGCTTACGGTTATTATGAGTTTAATGGCGCTTCGCAAGATATCAAACTTTTTAAAAGATATCATAGAACATAGAAGAGCGCTCGCCACTGGTGAAAAGGCCCCCATTCCTTCTCCTAAAGATAGAATAATAACTATAGTAGGCGAAAAGGGATATCGCGTCCCTTCTCGACTGTTTTGTCCCATCACCCGTGATCTACTTCGAAAACCAGTCACCGATTCAAAAGAAGGCATTACTTACGAACAAGAAGCTATTGACCTGATACTAAGAGCTCAAGGAAAAAGCCCAATGACTGGAAAGCCTTATGGGACTCATATTTTCTTTCTCCCCAACATCAGCCGTCAATTAGAAATTGAAGAATTCAGACAACGCGTTGAGAAAGAAAAAAAAGCTGAAGAAAACCGAAGGTCCAGTTCCAGCATTATTAAAAAAGATCAATAAGGACGGTGTCAGATCCGCACAAAATAGGAAAATGCTTTTTTCTTCAAACAGTTAAAATAAAACTTTTACACATCAGACCCGATCAAGAATAAAAATAGGTAGTTGAAGTTTAAATAATCGGATTCAACACGTCATTTTTTTATCCCAAGAGATTGTTTTTAAAAACATATTTGAAATATAGTCGGAAGTGACACCTATATTAGGAAAATGCTTTTTTCTTCAAACAGTTAAAATAAAACTAATACGTGTCAGACCCGATCAAGAAAAAAAAGTGACACCTATACCAGTAAACGATCAAAATCTGATTTATATTGCTGCTCTTGAATTTTTCGATATTTTTCAAATTCACTTTCAGCGTGAGCCTTAGCTATTTCCGCGCTCACACGGCCTGCATCCTGCAAAATGCCTCGTTCGGCGAATTCCAGAAATGCATCCAGTCGTTTGGCCCAATCTTCCATGGTCATAGGAATACGACGCTGGGCGCGTTCTTCGGCAAGGTCAAGATAGGCGTTGACTATCCTACCTAACGCTTGAAGTTCTTCTTGACTCAAGTAATTCTTGGCCACAGTAACATCAGTTTTAAGAATCCTCCCATGAGGGGCTTTCTCCCAAGTGTTTAATCCCATGTGTTGATGCTTACTATCAGCGCGTTCTAGGATGAGTTCTGCGGCTGTTCGACCATGAATTGCATAATGCAACTTATTCTGCACTTTTGCGAAAAATTCCCGTGTAATAGGTGAGGCAGAATTGTAATCAACGGCAGTAGCATAGATGTCAGTGATTTTTTGATAGAAGCGCCGCTCTGAGAGACGAATTTCACGGATTTCACATAGTAGGCGTTCGTAATAGTCTTCACCTAAATATGCCCCGTTTTCCAGGCGCTTTTTATCAAGCACGAAACCTTTGATAGCAAATTCGCGTAACACTTGGGTAGCCCATTGACGAAACTGTGTGGCGCGCACTGAGTTGACACGGTAGCCCACAGAGATAATGGCATCTAGGCTGTAGTGCTGAATCTGGTAGTTCTTTCCATCAGCGCCAGTTGTCCGGAATTTCCGGACAACTGAATCTTCCAAAAGTTCCCCATTGGCAAAAATATTTTGTAGATGCTCACTAATAGTCCGCTTATCCACCCCAAACAGCTCACCCATCAATGTTTGTGTCAGCCAAATAGTCTGATCTTCAAATCGTACTTGAATACTGGCTTCCCCTGCTTGCCGGGTGAAAATCAAAAACTCAGCCGTGCTGTTACGAATGTTTATCATATTGACTACTCTCCTCGATCACTCCTGACGCCAAGAATCTGAAAAAATAAATATAGAATACGCGCAAATGTATATTCTTTCAATCCTTCTCGCCGTGGATCCTCACCTAAATCAATTAATAGCTGGTGATTAAATTTTCTGCCCCGATCAAGAAAAAAATAGGTAGTTGAAGTTTAAATAATCGGATTCAACACGTCATTTTTTTATCCCAATAGATTGTTTTTAAAAACATATTTGAAATATAGTCGGAAGTGACACCTACATTTGAAGCTGTGCAGATATTGATGGAGTTGCAGAA
>Ga0187783_10004350_pt1 | contig 10489 bp, 9 predicted proteins | sample 1015_SJ02_MP02_2_FD_132471 | JGI IMG/M metagenome (GOLD analysis project Ga0187783, IMG submission 132471) | Tropical peat soil microbial communities from peatlands in Department of Meta, Colombia - 1015_SJ02_MP02_20_MG | ecosystem: Environmental > Terrestrial > Soil > Wetlands > Peat | place...
GCACCGCCTTCAGCAACTCCCGGAACCTCCGCGCCTGCCTGGGGAGGAATCGAGAGCGATCCCAACTTCAGCAAATTATCTGCTCGGGATCGCGAACTCCACTCCTGGGCGGCTGCGCAGCCACGCAGTCAGGCCGCCATGCAAACGAATATGGAGATCATCCCGAAATGTTCTTCAGAGGCGGATGCGCTAAGGAAGGAACACCCTCAGCTGCTCGGCGATAAGCCACTCGTCAATGTATGCACAGACGAAATTCACGAAAATGCCGATTACGTAAAACTTCAAGCGGACTTGCTCAGATTGTCAAAAAACAGCAAGGAGATTGTGGCCCAAAATAGCACGCATTTCGTCATCATTGACCGACCCGACGTTGTCGTAGACGCCATCAAGCAAGCGGTGCAGTCTGTCCGTACGCACACTCCCCTTTCGCCCATGTAAGCCCCTGCCTAGGGGCGAAGCTTGAAGTGGTGCGCTTGACGCATGTTTGAACTGGTTAACAAACCGCAGTGGCCGCCGAAAAGGCCGGAACGCAGCGGGTTTCTGGCAATCTCAATCTTCTGCGTGACGGTCTCATTCGGGTTTGTGGCTCAAGACCACATATTTATAAAGTCAAAGCACTCCGAATCAAGAAACGGTGGTGCCTCGGATCAGGCTCTTGAAAGTCACAAACGCTCTGGGACGCCAGATGTGGTAATCGAAAGATGGCAGGCGACTACAATCGTGCCCGCACCGAAGCGCGCACTCAAGTGCAGATGTCACATTGATACGCAGATGGCAGGCCGGAACATCGATCATCACTCCAGTCAGTTCGCCATGTGCAACCTCGTTTCGCACACCGATCAAGAATGGCACCACGGCTTTTTTGATGGTCGAGGAGTTCTCATCCGGTGGCACTGTACTGAACGCTAATGTTCAAGACCGTGAAAACGGCAAATGTCCCAAATGTTGGCTCCATCTCGCGAATCGTGAGCACCGAAAGGCAACGCTCTGTGAATGAGGTCCGGTGCCCAGATTGATCCATGAACTATCGGAAGGTACTCTAGCGGCGAAGTCGGCTGCCACAGCAAACTGTCGTAACATCGCGATAGCAATTGCCGACCTTCAAAAAGGCGAAGAGAAGGCGCATGCTCGTGAACATCCTATCTGGTTTCGTCAACCCGCAGTGGTGGTTCACTGCCTGACGACTGCACAATTCGGACAGAAGCACCGGTCACCCACGATCAATTCAGTTCTACAAAAGGGACAGACGATATCAGCCGCGGGCAGAACGCCTGCCAGCTTACTCTTCAACCGCACGTCCTTAGGTGTACCACGTAGGTGCGCAAAAGTAAGCAGCGCCGCAATAGGTGCACCAATCCGAAATATCCAAGTGCCGATTACAAAGTCTGGGTCTAGCGGGGTGGTCCAAAAGACCATGGCAAACAGAATCAAGATGGCCAAGCCGATCCACTTGAAGATTCGGCGAGTCCTGGGAGATTCATGCGGATTGTGGCGACATTTAAAGCAATACCAGTGTTTCCAGAAGCCACTAGGCAGCAGTGGGATCCAGAAGATATGACCCACATCAAAGGTGCGAATCTGCTCAGCCCGAGTCTCTTGGCCGCAACGGAGGCAGTAGTCGTTGCGGAACGCGATACGTCTCGGCCACCAACGGTAGACACCATAGATGATAAGCATTTCAGCAACCTCCATACTGCCGTTCTCACTCACTCAGCACGAATGTGCTAACGATACGGTGCGTGACAAATCGACGTTCCGTCAAGTTGCCTACGAGCCGCCACAGAAAATGCGTCTGCGCCTCTGGAGCCTCGCGAACAAAGGCTGCAATGTGCCCATAAGCGGACGAATCACCGAGCGGGCGGGGAACAACCAGTATCGCGTCATGATTCAGGTTTGGGAATGAGATGACATCGCCTGCCGCCAAGCGGAAGCGTTCTGCAAAAGCATCCGGATCAGGCTCAGTTTCAAGTTCCGGGCTGTCGAGGAGAGCGAACTCAAACGGCCGATCCGATGAGCCGAAAGTGACAGGGGGAGTTTCCCAACGAAATGCCGAGTAGGGGGCATCTGCCAATAGCGCAATGAAAAATTCCCGAAAGACTGCATCGTCTTGCCAACGGTGCAGAATATCCGCGAACGCGATGGGCGATGCTCATGATCAACTCTGATGATGCACCCTTTGCTAAGTTTTTCTGTCCCCGCTGACCACATTCCGGACGAGTGTCATTCGACTCCGGTTACCCTGTCAACTGCCCCCGAGCTGTCGTTACATCGCGAAGCGCTCACCGACCTTCAAAAAAGGCTAAGATAAGGCGCATGCTTGTGATATCTGATTTGAACAGTTGCGGCATGGGGAGCGTATCATCGGCTTGATGACGGCTCGTTGGGCGAACGAGGCTACCGGGAAAACCTGCACGAAGTGTGGCGTTCATGCCGATGCAGGCCGCATCTTCTGCGCGAACTGCGGGGCTGCGCTTCAGTCACCTGTGCCCCTGATCCCTGCGGCTCCCAAGGTTTACAGTCGTCATTTCCGCACGACGAGTCCCACGAAAGGGACGATCGCGAAGTCCATCCTGCTCGGCCTCCCGATTTGTCTGGTGTTAGACATACTGCTAGGCATGGTCATTCCCGATCAGGTCATGAATGTAGTCTTGGACGTTATCGTCTCTATTCTTTTCCTCGGTGCTCTGTTTGTGGCGCTAGGCACGGTCAAGAAGATTCGGTGGGGCATCAATACAAAGCCGGTGAACTGCCCAGCTTGCGGTCTCCGATGCCAGGAGTGCGGCAACCGAGGTCATTGAGACAGGCGCTCTGGGGTGGCTGGACGTGTGAGAAGTGTAGATGTGAAGCGGATAAATGGGGCCGCCTGACGGTGATGACGCGCTAGCTGTTGAAACATCATGATTTCACTTTTCTACCATCAGAAAAAACATTTCCTCTGGGTAGATGAGTGTAACCGCCTGGTGACAACAGTTGTCTGCAACGGAGAGTGCTTCGGGCGTAAAGTACTCGTGATGAGCAATGAGACGACGCGACCAAACTGGCATGAGAGACTCCCAGCGCGGCTCCGAATTTTCGAGAATGCTTGAAGGAAGATGGCAATGTGCCAACGCTGGACTTGGCGATTACGCGCAGTTTTGGAGCTTAGTCTTGTTTTTGGTGTAGCCACGCTTCCGTCTGTTCCGCAGGATCCCAACTGGCAGCAAACAGTACCCGTCCAAAATCAGAAATATGATCCGCCCGGATGGAATCCCCCGAACACGGATGCAAAAATACGCTCTCTCACCAAGTCTGTTCCTTGCGATTTGGCTGCGATCCTCGACCAGGCTGGCAGAAAAGCGGCGGAATTTGCGAATACTTTGCAGAAATTTACGGCGCAGGAAAGCATCGAATACAAGAGATTCGACCGTGGCGGCGACCTGAAGGAAACTCAATCCGGCACCTTTGATTACACATTTGCTTTCGAGGAGCGTAACGGTGGCACAGCCAGCCAAGAGTACCGGACAGCGACCAAGGGAAGCCGCGTCTTCGCCGAAGCCGGGCACGATATTGGTCAAGTGGCTTTAGCCCTCCTTTTCCATCCGTCATTGCAAACTGACTATCAGATGAAATGTGAAGGCGTGGACAACTGGCGAGGCCAACGGTCTTGGGTGATTCGCTTCGAGCAGCGGAAAGACCGGCCCGCCCGGACGTTCCAGTTTAAGGAAGAAAAGAGCACGTATCCTGCGATGCTGAAGGGGCGTGCGTGGGTCTCAAGCGAAAACTGGCAGATCCTCCATCTGGAGGTAAATCTCACTCAGGTGCCTTCAGGGATGAGACTCGAAGTAGGCGCGATGTCCATCGATTATGCAGCAGTACCGATCGCAGTTAGGGAACTCACAGTGTGGCTGCCTCAACGCGTTGAAACCTACTGGGAGTTCAGAGACTACCGTGCGATGCTCAGTCATTCGTTCAGGAAGTTCCAAGTGTTCTTAGTTGAAAGCAAGATAACGCCGAAGGAAAATTAATTGTCAGTCCGCCTAAAGTCTATTTTTTTAATTCTGATTTGAGCGCAACATAACCGCGGCGGGCTTGGACACTCAGACCCTCACGACTTAGTTTAACTTTTAATTCATGGTAGGTGCCGTTGGGCTTCGCAACCGAGAATGTCAACAGATAAAGGTACTTGGGCGCCGCGAATAGCCGGGTGATGCCGGCTTCCAAGTCGTTGTGGCCGTGGATATACGTTCCACCGGAACCATCGGCCAGCGCAGCCATGACACCTTCGTTGGCCGTCATGGAAATCGGCCGGTGTTGGTCTTGGACCCTCAAGGCGAGAGAGGAGCCAGCGCTACGTTCCGACGATTCCAAGTTAGTTGTGTAGAGGCCGCGTGAGTCGATAGCGTTGATGGTTATGTTATCCCGAGCGGCCAGGTCGAGAACTTGAGATGCCAGCTGCATGGCCTCCCCAGAAGGGGTGAGGAATCCGGGAGAAATCAGGATGAGAATCCGTTGCCCCTGCAACGCGCCCATCTTGCTGATCACCAATCGGATGAAGCCAAGTTCGGTCCGATAAGTTTCTTGTCCCATGGCCCGCGCCCGCTGGGCAGTCTGCTCCACCATGAGTTTCGCTGTGTCTATCCCCTTCTTGTCGTTGGGGAGTCCCGCACAGGTGATGGTGTCCTCGATAGCAGCCTGGAGGGTCATACCATCACCTTTTTCTAGGATCAGGTCAGCGTTGTAGTAATCGACGTTGGGGCAGTCGTTAGGATTGTGCCGATAAATATTGTTCGACTTCAGACTAAGGATGGTTTGCTGAAGCTTGGCACGGTCGCGGGTAAGACCACTGTTGGTGCCGGACGTGGACAGCACGGCAACAGTGTCCGACGCCGGCAGGGATTCTTCGAGTAATTTGCTGGCAGTCTTTTGTGCCAGGTTCAGATCACTGTCGCTCAAATTCAAGTCGTCAAAGAGAAAAACCACGAAACGTTGTGCTTGGGCGGGCCGCGGAGCCACATCGGAGGAACTACTTGGGGCGGTGGCGGAGGAGGAAGCAGTTGCGTAAGGTGTTTCTGAGGCATGCTCGATAACCGTGAATCCAGAAGTGACTTGTGGCTTGCCGTTGTCGAGGATCTGGAAGTTTTCTTTCGTAAGGTTACCGACGGCATTACCTTGGCCATCGCGGACTACAACAGGCACGAGTACTTCATTTACGTTGGACTTGATCACAGAGTTCGGAGGGGGCGGTTCTGGCTGCTGAGCCGCCAATAGCGAGGCAGCGCACAGAATCAGGAAGAATTGGGGCAACGCGGCAAGCCCTCTGAAGATCGAAAGCATGGTTATTTTATAACCCATGCGAGCTAGGGGTAGCGCGCACGCCCAAAATGAGGACTACTGCACTGGCTCAGCAGCACAAAGCGCAGTATGTAATGCATCCCCGCTGACCGTTGGCGAAACATCCTAATTGCACTTATTGACGCCCAAAAAGGCGAAGGAAAGGCGCACGGCTTGTGACATCGCCTGTTAACTTCAACTGAGGGCTACAATGTCCCCGTGATCATGAACCTCATGAGCTTCGTCGGTGCGGCGACGTGGCCCGTTCGAAGTGTTTTGTTCCATGGCCAATGAGAACAGACTTCTAGTTGGCGAGAGGCAGGGCTCACGCAGCGCGATCGCGCTTGCTCTCCTGTCGCTTGTGGTTGGGGCATTTGCGGGTCTTGTTGGGGCGTCTTTTCGGCTTTTACTGCGCAGTGCGGACGGATGGCGGGCGTACTTCATCGCGCGAGCGCATGAGTGGGGCTGGGTTGGCTTCTTCTTTCTAATTGGCGGGATTGCCGTGGCAGGAGCCTTTGCGGCATGGCTGGTTTTTCGATTCGCTCCTCAGACGAGCGGCAGTGGAATTCCGCATGTGGAACACGAGTTGAAGGTGGGTTGGTCTGGCGATCCGATTTTGATCATTATCGTGAAATTCATTGGTGGGTTGCTGGCCATTGGGGGTGGATTTGCGCTGGGCCGAGAAGGACCCACGGTGCAAATGAGCGGAGGCATCGGGCATCTTGTCGGGCGAGGATTTCAGAGAAACTCTAATGAGTGCCGCGTGCTGCTGGCCGCCGGTGCGGGTGCGGGTTTGGCGACGGCGTTTAACGCGCCAATTGCGGGCGCGATTTTTGTGCTGGAGGAATTGGTCGGTAGTTACGACTTGCCTGTGACGATCACGACAATCGGTGCGTCGGCTGCGGCGATCTGCGTGTCGCGCGTATTCTTGGGTCAGTTGCCAGATTTTCGAGTTCCACCACTCGATTTTGTTGGATTCGGGTTTCTTCCTATCAGCCTCATTGGTGGCGTGGTGATTGGGCTGCTTGGAGTCGCGTATAACCGAGCGATCCTTGCGGCACTGAATTTTTGCACGCGTTTTTCAAATCTGTACGGCGCGGTTCGTGCGGGGTGCATCGGCGCCTTGATCGGATTGCTGGGATGGCTTGCACCCTCAGTGATTGGAGGTGGCGATCCGCTGACGCAGCGAACGCTAGATGGCAATTTGCTGGGGGGAACCCTGGTCGCGGTGTTCGTGGTTCGTTTTCTGTTAGGCCCGATTTCTTATGCGGCGCGGACTCCCGGGGGGCTATTTGCGCCAATGCTGACGATTGGTTCGCAGGCGGGGATGCTTCTATTCATCTTGTGGACTCATTTCGTTCCGACGACTACGGCCCTGCCTCAACAGTTTGCGGTGGTAGGAATGGCGGCATTTTTCGGAGCGGTGGTACGCGCGCCGATCGCGGGAATTATTCTGGCTGTGGAGTTGACCGGGAGTTTTTCATTGTTCTTGCCGATGTTGGGGACGACGTTCGCGGCAGTTACGACAGCGACCGTGCTGAAGGCTCCGCCGATTTACGATTCCCTTCGTGATGTTCACTGACTCTGCCTATTATGGGGAACTTGAGTCACCGCCAGCACCATCAGACCACAACTGTTGAAACGTCTCTTTGTTACGCTCATCGACCTCATGCAGAGCACCCTTTGGGCAGTTGGAGCGATTTTGCTCGTCTTCCGAACCGTTTCAAATGCTTCAGATGTGAAGGTAGTCGAAAGCAGTCGAAATTTGAGCGCAAACGCCTTCCACAGAATTTAGCGCCGAAAGCACAATTCCAATGGCGATTATTTCCAGCCCATGCGCACTAGAATTTCGTCGAAGCGTGGGTCTTCGCGAAGCCGCACAAAAACAGGCCAATACTTGGCTGCAATCAGCATCGGATCACGAATCTCAAAGGCTTCGCTTGCATGCGCCACGGCTTTGTCAAGTTCGCCTGCCGCAGATGCGGCGATCGCCAGGTGGCTGGGCTGTCCATAGGCTTGTGAGGCTCGAGCGACAAGCTCCGCGTACAGAGCCTGAGCAGCCGAGGTTTTGCCCCAGTCCGCAAAGATCATGGCCTGCGATGACATGGCGAGCGCATGCCGCCCGGATAAGGCGAGCGCCGTTTCGCCAACCGCGACCGCCTCTTCAAATTGGCGATCTGCATGAAGCGCTTGCTGCAACACCCAATACGTGAGAAAGGATTCTTCCAGCTGCGTGGCGGAACTCGCGGCTTGAACCGCTTCCTTGCCGCTGCCGGAGTGGCCGTAGGCGAACGCTAACATCGCCTGTGCGTAACCGGAAAGCGGGTCGTACTCCACAGCCTGCTTCGCGATCGCAATGCCCTCGTCGAACCTTCCCCGCGCCCACACCAGGTAAAACATTGCGAACCAATCCAGATTCTGCAAGTATCGAGGGTTTAATTCTCGGGCGCGGAGGAATCCTACCTCGGCTTTGTCTCTCTCCCAATCGTGCAAGAGGCTAATGCAGGCGAGTGAGCAATGGGCCTCAGCCAGCATGGGATCAAGTGCAACTGCCTGAGTTGCTGCCTCCTTGGCTCGTGGCATGATTACTTGTGGCCGCTCAAGGCCATACAACCCTAGCATGGTGCGGGCATCACCCAGCCCAGCCCAGGCGAGGGCATATTGCGAATCAAAAGCAACGGCGCTCTCGAAACAGTTTGCAGCCCGGCGAATATCCAGGCCTCTTCGGTACAACAGGGCGCGGCCCTTCAAATAAAGTTGATAGGCTTCGAGATTGCTTGTTCCTGCTTTCACCGATAGCTGCTGGCTCCCCTTCAAGGCAACCTTCAAACGATCGGCAATCGCGCCGGAAATTTCGTCTTGCACTTCGAAAATGTCCTTGAGCTCCCGGTCGTAGCGCTCGGACCAGAGGTGGTAACCATCCGCGACATTAACCAACTGCGCCATGATGCGTACGCGGTTGCCTGCCTTGCGGACACTTCCCTCTAATACCGTCTTCACATTCAACCTTTCCCCCACGATGCGCATGTCCACGTGCTTGCCCTTGAAGGAGAAGGCGGAAGTTCGCGCGGCCACACGAAGCTCCTCAATCTTCGTCAGAGCATTGATAATCTCTTCCGTGATCCCGTCGGCGAAGAACTCATTCTCCGGGTCCGCACTCATATTCGTGAAGGGCAACACGGCGATTGACGCTTCTGCACCACCTGCCGCGGAGACGTTCCGCGAACCAGAAGATAGGTCCCGGCGCAGTTGATCTACCGCGTCCCGCAACTCTTGCGCCGAAGAATATCGCTCCGCCAGTTCTTTTACTAGGCATCGCTCGACTATTTTTTGCAAGCCCGATGGCAGTTCCGGCCGCAGTTCGGTCACGGCTTTTGGCGTGTCGCGCAAAATCGAAGAGCTGAGTTCCATGGTTGTCCCGCCAACAAAGGGGCGCTGGCCGGTCGCCATCTCATACAGCACAGCTCCCATCGAGAAGATATCCGTGCGGTGATCTACTCGCTGGCATCGAAGCTGCTCCGGGGACATGTAGGGCAACGTGCCCATCGCCATGCCCGCTTGCGTAAGAGTCAGAGTTGCTGTTTCGCCCTCTTTGTTTCCGGGAGCAGCCATCTTTGCCAAGCCAAAATCCAGCACCTTGGCGTGTCCGTTTCCGTTTCTGCTGACGAAGATATTCCCAGGCTTGATGTCCCGATGAATGATCTTCTTGGAGTGCGCGGCCGCCAGCGCGTCGGCAATTTCGCTAGAGAGCAACAGCAGGCGATCCAATTCCACCGGCTGACCATGGATCAAATGTTCCAGGGTCACTCCATCGAGAAACTCCATGACGATGAACACCATACCGTTCTGCTCGTCAATTTCGTGGATCGTGCAAATGTTCGGATGGTTCAGAGCAGACGCGGCTTTGGCCTCCCTCCGGAATCGCTCCATCGCCTGCCGGTCATGGGCTAGTTCGCCGGGAAGGAACTTGAGAGCAACAAATCGGTCCAGGCGTGCGTCCTCGGCCTTATACACGACACCCATGCCGCCACCACCCAATTTTTCGATGACGCGGTAATGTGAGATAGTCTGTCCGATCATTGGGCTGAAATCTTAGGTCTCCAAGCGGGACAAGTCAATCAAGGTGGGGAAGTTAGCGAAGTTTCGGAAGTGTCCGTTGGTGAGAAATCCCGATCGCGCTCAAAATAGTCCTACGAACACCTTACCGCGCTTTCCCGTTCAGGAGCCAGAGCCAACCTCCAAAACATAGGCCGATGAGTGCCACGGTCAGCACACCAATAGCAACAGAGTGCCGTGCGACTGTTGCGCTCGTGAGCCTCAGCCCAAATTCCAGTGTCAACAGAACCGCAAGGGCGATACCTGACACACCTCCACTGCGCCGCAACAATCGCCGGTCACGTTCAGTCAGATACGACTGCTGAATTGTGCGCGTTTGGAAGTCATAGCCACAGTCGCATCTCGTGGTGTTCGGGGAATTCACGAGCTTGCACTTGGGGCAGTCCATGTGCGCTGATTGTACTCGGTTCGTGAAAAATCTCGATAGCACTCATCGACCTTCAAAAAGGCGAACAGAAGGGCGGAAAGTTGTGACATCGCCTGGTATCGTCAGTTATCCGGTGAGATTTCAGTTTAGGCCCATGCGGGCCAAAATCTCACGGAAGCGTGGGTCTTCGCGCAGTCGTCCAGCAAAGGGAATGTACTTGCTGAATATAAGAAAGGGATCGTGAATTTTAAAGGCTTCGCGAGCGTGTTCCATGGCCTTATCAAGTTCTCCTGCGGCTATCGCAGCCATGGCAAAATAAAAGGGCTGCACGTATCCGATCGAAGCCCGAGCCATAAGCTCCGCGTATATAGCCTTGGCCTCCGCTCTCTTGCCCCATTGAGCATAAGTCTCTGCCAGGAGACCCAAGGCCCACACATGTCGACCTGACAGTGCCAAGGCCATTTCAGCCGCTTCCACAGATTTTTCAAAGTCTCCCTTCACCAAACAGGCGATCTGTAAGGAATAGTAACTATGGAAAGACTGGCCAAGCTGAACAGCAGAATGTGCCGCCACTAGAGCTTCGTGGCTGCTCCCAGCTGAAGCGTAGATGTTGGATAGGATCGCCTGGGCATAACTGGAAAGCGGGTCGATTTCGACGGCCTTTTTCGCTATCGCAATACCTTCCTCGAAGCGCCC
>Ga0187783_10004351_pt1 | contig 10489 bp, 7 predicted proteins | sample 1015_SJ02_MP02_2_FD_132471 | JGI IMG/M metagenome (GOLD analysis project Ga0187783, IMG submission 132471) | Tropical peat soil microbial communities from peatlands in Department of Meta, Colombia - 1015_SJ02_MP02_20_MG | ecosystem: Environmental > Terrestrial > Soil > Wetlands > Peat | place...
AAAGACGTCACCCGGCGAGACCTCCGCAATCCAGGCGATTGAGTTGGCAGCCTCAGATGCCTCTATCTGCCACGGAATACTCGAGGGAGAATCCAGTCGCGAGCCCTGCAGAATAGCCGACCATCCGCCGAATTCATAATTGGGTCGGTATTTCTTCCGGGTGGACGTGGTGCAAGTAAAAGGCTTGTAAGGGCGGTTGAGCAATAATGTGGGGTGGGGGGCGATGGTCAGTAAACAGGTGAAGGTCCAGGAATTGCAAGAATTCGCGAAACGATGCGGGCTAGCCCTGGCGGTATATCTTTTGACCGGTTTGACGCCGGCATGGGCACAGCAGCAGAAATCGGATACTGCGCCGCCACCGGTGGTAACTTCAAAGTCCACCAGCGCTCTCGTGGCGCCCTCCGACGGCCAACTGGCGCCCACCAACGACTACACGGTGTGCCCGGAAGACCTGCTGGATGTCCTGGTAATGGACGTGCCGGAAGTCAGCCGAACCTATCGGGTTAGTTCCAATGGGTTGTTGACCCTGCCCCTGCTGCCTGAACCGATTCCCGCAGCGGGCGAATCGCTGGATCAACTTTCCCGCCTGATTGCCATCAAGTTTCACGACGCAGGCATGCTCAATAACGCGCAAGTTTCAGTTTCCCTTAGGGAAACCAGGTTGCATACCGTACTAGTATCCGGGGAAGTCAAGAATCCCCAGGCGTATCCGGTTTTTGGCCCCACACGGTTAATCGAGCTTCTCGTCAAGTCGGGAGGATTGACCAATGCCGCCAGTGATGATGCGGTTATATCCCGTGGTGAGATAGGCCAACACGCCGACCTTGCCGAAAGCGCCCGAACAGGCGCGGCAAATCCGTCGGCCAACGGGCTGTCGTTCACTCTGAAAATTCGAAAGCTGGTGGAGACGGGCGACGACAATACCAATATCCTCCTTTATCCGGGTGATCGAATCACGGTCCAGAAGGCCGAACTCATTTACGTCTTGGGAGCCGTTATGCGCCCCGGGGGATACGTGCTGAGCGATGCTCGTCAACACACTACGGTACTTAAAGCTTTGGCCTTGGCTGGCGACGTGAACAATATTGCTAAAAGGAGCCACATTTTGATCCTGCGCCGGGATCCGGCGGCCCAGGATGAAAAGCGGGACGAAATTCCCGTAAATTACAAGGCCATGGTCAAAGGGCAGATTGCGGACATTCGATTGATGCCAGACGATATTCTCTTTGTGCCCGAAAGTGGCGGCCTTAAGGCCCTGCACACTTCCACCCAAGCGGCCGTTCAACTTGCGACCGCCGGCGGCGAGACAATGTTGATCTACCGTTGAGGATTCGGGTTGCTGGGAATCTAGCGGAATTAGATTTTTTCTCAAGGGAGCTTGAAGGTGCCTGACAACGACTCATTATCACCCATTCAACGGCCATTGCCACAGCCGATTAATGGCTTCACACCGACGACGCTGGATTTAGAGGCGCAAGGAAGTGAACCTCACTTCAGTTTTGCCACCTTCTGGCAAGTCGTCTTGAAGCGCATTACGACGATCATAACGGCCACCCTCGTAGTGGCAGTGTTGACGGGTATTTACACCTTCAAGATGTCACCCGTTTATAAGGCGACGGCAACGGTGGATGTGGAGACCACTTACCCCCAGCTCCAAACCCTCAACGAAGTTTACCGCCAGTCTCCCGTGGAAGATAATTCGTTCCTGGTCACTCAGATGCAAGTTCTGCAAAGTGACAGCTTGGCATGGACAACCCTACAGCAGCTTGGACTTGACCGCGCCGCAGCCTCCCTGGGCACGGCGAGTGTTCCAGGGCAATCGGCAATTCGAATCGCCGCGGCGCGCAAGGCGGCCTTGATCGCTGATTTTAAAGGGGGACTAGCAGTTGCGCCAGTAAAGGACAGCCGCATTCTCGCAGTCAGCTACGAAAGCGGCAATCCCGAGTTGGCGGCCAATGCCGTGAATAGATTAATCGATAACTACACCGATGCCAATTTTGAGCAGCGGAACGACTTTACCCGCCGTGCATCGGGCGGAATGGAGCAGCAATTACAAGAAATGAAGATGAAGGTGGAGAAATCTCAACAGGCATTGATCGACTATGAGCGTCAAAACTTGATTGTCAGCCTCGGGGATAAAGGGACCATCAACGATGAAAGGCTGGAGCAACTGAACAGGGACTACACCGTTGCGGAAAGTGACCGGGTTCAAAAGGAGTCTCTCTATGAGCTTGCCAAGGCCAATGAGGGCCAGGTTGGAATGATTGTGGAGGACAGAGTTCTCCAGCATTTGGAGGAGAAATATAGTGACCTCAAGTCAACTTATGCTGACGCCCTGAGCCAATATGGACCGAATTTCCCCAAAGTTGCCCGCTTGCATGACCAGCTTACACAATTGCAATCCCTCATGGAGGCGGCGCGTAAGCAAGCGATTGAGAAAGCTCACAATGATTATTTGGGTGCCCTCAGCCGTGAGAAGCTTATCGGCGAGGCCATGGCCAAGGAAAAAGAAAATGTCAGTGCGCTCAACCAGCGGATGATCGAACATAATATCTTGAAGCGGGATTTCGACATTAACCAGCAGCTCTATGAGACCCTCTTGCAACGCTTGAAAGATGCCACGCTCTCCGCTAGCCTGCAAGTCACCAACGTTCACGTAATTGATCCGGCAACCCCACCTTCGAGTCCCATTAGCCCGAACCGGCCCCGCAATTTGGCCGCTGGTCTGATGATCGGCCTCATTCTTGGGGTCACGCTGGCTTTCCTACAGGAAGCTCTCGACAGCTCAGTCCGGACCACCGAAGAAGCGGAACGGCTTGTCAATGCTCCGGCTTTGGCTGTAATCCCTGCGGAAACTGACGGGTATCGACGGAGACAACTGGGTGGGAGCCCTTCTCTAGGCACGGCTGCCGGACCGAACGGTGTGGGGTTGGCGGTTCTCAAGCGCCCATCCTCGCCGATGGCGGAGTCGTTCCGCAGCCTCCGGACTTCAGTTTTACTCTCCACAGCTCCGGGTCCACCGCAAACCTTGCTGGTCACCAGCGCGCAGATGGGCGAAGGAAAGACTTCCACTGCCACCAACCTGTCAATGTCTTTCGCTCAGAGGCAAGGCCCGGTTTTGATCATTGATGCTGACATGCGCCGCCCTTCCGTTGCGAAGACGCTGGGAGTTGCCAATGAAAAGGGTTTGAGCAGCTTCTTGACCGGAGCGCATTCTCTGGATGAAGTTTTGATCCAATATGAGCGCACCCCGAACCTCTGGATATTGCCGGCGGGTCCCCGGCCTCCCGATCCCGCCGAACTGCTCTCTTCGCACATGATGGAGGCGACGCTTACGGATTTGCGGAAACGGTTTGCGCAGATTGTTGTCGACTCCCCCCCGCTGCTCTTGGTGACGGACGCGGTGATCCTCTCCGCGTTAATGGACGGTGTTATCCTGGTGGTGGCCAGCGGTACGACGGCACGGGGAGCACTTACCCGCGCGCATCGAATCCTTGAAAACGCCGGTTCGCGGGTCCTGGGAATGGTTCTCAACAAGGTTGACATGCGCTTCGACACTTACTATGGCTCCTATTACGGACCTTATCATCAGTCCTATTATGATGAGGCTTCGGTGTCGAATCCCTCGCATTCTTCCGGAGGAGGCCATGCCAGGAAGGATACATCCCGCCGGGCATGACCATTCAGCGTAGTCGGACGGACGATCTTGGAATTCCCTCCAGGGGGAGGGGAATGGTCTGCCCATCGTTCGTCAATCGTCTTTTCCAGGATCAAGCACGAAATGAGCCAACAGCCCAACCCTGACCTTTCTGGTGAAAGGGAAACGTCACGGCGCAATTCAAATCACATTTTGGTGGGGTCCTTGCGCCCTTGGTGGCGTGCCATCCTTTTCTTGATTCCCATCGTTGCCCTCAGCCTTGGGTTGGCCTGGGAAGTGATTCGGGTGGCCCGAGTCACGTCCCAACTTGAAACCTTATCCATCACGGATCTTCAAAAGGCATTGCGACAGGATCCGGATAACGCCGACTTGGTCCATCGCCTGGGGTTGGTTTACACCTTTGATCCCACAGACCCCAATCTTTCCGCGGCAGTGAAATATCTCCGGCAAGCCGTCGAACTCAACCCTCGCCATTGGGATTATTGGGCGGATCTGGGGACGGCATGTGATTTTATCGGAGACACCGCGTGTTCGGATGAGGCTTTTGAGCGGGCCTTTGTGCTCAACCCCATGACTCCCGCCTTATTGTGGACGGCGGGAAATCATTACCTCTTGACGAATCGCGCGGAGAAGGCCTTCCCCTTCTTTCGCAGACTGCTGGACTTGGCCCCGGAATACCTCGAGAATACATTTCGGTTGTGCCTTCGCGCGACCCGCGACCCGCAAGCGATCTACGCGGAGGTTGTCCCCCACGGGAAGAATGCTTCCGCCAGGTTCGCTTTCCTGATGTTTTTGAGCTCCTCCGCTGACTACGAAAACGCCATGAAAATTTGGGGGCAAATGATCTCCGGGCCTGATCGATCCCCCAACTTGTCATTGGTAAAGCATTTCTTGGACTTCCTGATCGACCATAATCAGATACAAGATGCCGGCACAGTGTGGAACGACCTCCAGCATGCTGGCGTCATCCCGCTGGCGCCCAATCCCCAATCGGCCAACCTGCTCTATAACGGGAGTTTTGAGGGGCAGCCTCTCAATACCGGGTTTGACTGGCGTATAAGTAATTCCCCAGACTTGGCCTACGATTTCTCTGATCCCTCTGCCTACAAGGGCGGAAAGTGCCTGCGGATTGATTTCGTGTTCGGTCGAAATGCGAATTATGAATTGGTGAATCAAGTCATTCGCATCCGACCCAGCACGCATTATCAATTGACAGCTTATGTTCGATCCGACAATCTCACCTCCAGCAGCGGACCGCGGCTGCGAGTGGACGAGATGGGTTGTGGGGATTGCGTTGCCCGGACCAGCGATCCGACGGTGGGAACCACGGCGTGGCACCCGATCGATGTCGAGTTTATGACCCAGCCGCAGACACAGGCGGTAAGAGTTTCTTTTTGGCGGCCCAAGGAGCAAGCATCCTCGCGGGACATAACCGGCACGGTCTGGCTGGACAAGGTTAATCTTCGCGCCGTGGACACTCCCGGACCCACGGTGTACCAAGCGAGGACCCGGTGACAATCCCAAGCATCTCAAAGTCTTCCCCATATCGCGGCGGGTCCGCGCATGACGAAGGCCGTGCGGACTTATCTCTCTTCCACTCTGGCGCCCGGATTCTCTTTCTGGCCACAATCTTTGCCGCCCCGTGGGCATTCGGCGCCGTCCAGCCATGGGCGTGGGGAACCTTGATGGTTTTGGCCTTACTCACGCTGGTTCTGTGGGCAGCGGGTTCCGCTCATCGCGGCGTTCTTAAGGTAAGCTGGTCTCCGCTTTACTGGCCTTTCCTGTTGTTGCTATTGATCGCAAGTGTGCAATTTTTAGCGGGATTAACCGCTGACCACGTGGCCACGCGTGAAGCCCTCCTGAAGCTTATCACCAACTTTGTGTTCTTTTTCCTGGCGGGCCAACTTCTATTCACGCAACCCGAAAATGGCAGGGCCCTAAGGTGGTGGGGATTGGTTGTCACCCTCCTCGCATTCGGTCTGAGCGTGCTGGCTTTGGCGCAGGTCATGACGACGGGGAAAGGTTTGATCTATTGGAGTGTCACGACACCGTTCGGTCCTTTCGGCCCCTACGTTAGCGCCAATGACTATTGTGGCTTAATGGAAATGCTGATTCCTGTCACGGCGGGATACATTCTATCAGGGGCCTCTCGGAAGCTGCCACGGCTGTTGCTCTGGCTGGTCGTGGGAGTCGCCCTCGCCACGATAGTGATTAGTGGCTCCCGGGGCGGCGCAGCGGTTATGCTGGTGGAAACCCTGCTTTTTGGATTTATAGTCTTTTGGCAGCGGCCCGCGGGCGCCTGGCATCGCGCCTTCCCTCTGTTCTTGGGCGTGGTCTTGATCTCGGCTGGCGTATTCGCTTGGATGGCTAGTTCGGGCCGCGTGGGCAACCGCGCCTTGTCAGTCTTTCAAACGGAAAACTCGGTCCAAGGGAAGCTGGGCGACCGACTCTGGGTAGCGGAGGACACGCTCCTGATGGCGCGAAGCCATCTAAGGCAGGGCATCGGAGTGGGATCCTTTGCGACCGTATTCCCTGCCTATATGACTCATCCGTCTGAACTTCATTGGTCACACGCTCACAATGACTACGTGGAGGGCTTGGCGGAAACAGGGTTGGCGGGGGGCGTGCTTTTGCTTTGGGGATTAGTGCTTTTCTTTCGCCAGGCATTTCTTCACTTTCCTGAGCGCCTCCGGACGAAGTGGGGTTGGATTCAAGTCGGCGCGGTGGTGGGCGCGGTGGGATTGCTTTGTCATAGTCTGGTCGATTTCAACTTGCGCATTTCTGCCAACGCCGCTTGGTTTGTGGTGTGTGTGGCCGTCGCGACGCACATAAGCTCTTTGCCCGATCGCCCCAGAAGAGTGGTCTGGGAACCGGTCTCAGAACGCGACGAGGGATTTTTGAATTAAAGGACCTTGGTGGAGGGGGATCGTTCTCGCCCCCTGATTGACTCCGTTTCCAGGCGAGGGGTATGCGACGGAAAACCGTCCGGGAGCGAAGTGTGAGTCGTGGGGGCCAAGCTCTAGGAGGGTTACGAGATGAAGGGTGTCATCCTGGCAGGTGGAACGGGTTCGCGGTTGTTCCCATTGACGAAAGTTACCAATAAGCATCTGCTGCCGGTATACGATGCCCCCATGATTTATTATCCCCTCCGGACTTTGGTAAATGCTGGAATTGAGCAGATTCTCATTGTTACCGGCGGACGCAACGCCGGAGACTTTCTGCGATTGCTGGCCAATGGGAAGGAATTTGGCCTTAAGCGTCTGAATTACGCCTATCAAGAGGGGGAAGGCGGGATCGCCGATGCTCTTCGGCTGGCTGAGGACTTCGCGGAAGGCGAACGGATTTGCGTGATTCTTGGTGACAATATTTTGGAGGGAGGCATCAAGGGGGCTGCCGAGAAATTTGTGCAGCAACCACAAGGGGCGCACATCCTGCTTAAGGAAGTCTCCAACCCCGAACGTTTTGGCGTCCCGGTGTTTGATGGGGACAGGATTGCCCGCATCGAAGAAAAGCCGGTAACTCCAGCGAGCCGTTTTGCTGTCACTGGGGTTTACTTTTATGACGCAACGGTCTTCGAAAAGGCCAATCGACTCAAGCCCTCTCGCCGCGGCGAACTGGAAATAACTGACGTCAACAATGCCTACTTGCAGGAAGGCACCTTAACTCACAGCCTTTTGGAAGGTTGGTGGACGGACGCGGGGACTTTCGAGTCGCTGCGCTTGGCAACGAATCTGGTGGCAGAAGGCTTGTCGCATCCATAGCTAATCAAGGCCCATGCTCTTTGTCGGGGTCTTGGACTACCTGTCTTACTCCACATAGAAATAGAAATCGAGGGTTGGGTAATGAAGCTCGTGGTCACAGGAGGAGCGGGTTTTATCGGTTCGAACTTTATTCGTTACATCCTGGCCCGGCACTCCCATTATTCAATTCGAGATTTGGACAAGCTGACCTACTCCGGCAACCTTCATACCCTGCGGGATCTGGAGAAAAACAAGCGGCATACTTTTGTGCGTGGCGACATCGGCGATCGCCGTAAAGTTCAAGAAGTCTTGAAAGGGGTTGATGCCGTCGTCCATTTCGCGGCCGAATCACACGTTGACCGGAGCATTCTGGATAGCACCGCCTTCGTCAAGACGAATGTCCTCGGAACCCAGTGCTTGTTCGATACCGCTCGTCACGCGGGAGTCAAACGCTTCATCCTCGTGAGCACTGATGAGGTATACGGAAGCGCTCCTTCCGGCGAAAAGTTCACGGAGGAATCTCTTATCGCTCCCAACAGCCCTTACGCCGCCAGCAAAGCCGCCGCCGACTTCCTGGCTCGTGCCTACTTCCGCACTTACCGATTTCCGGTTATCATCACAAGGTGCACAAATAACTATGGCCCTTACCAATACCCGGAAAAATTCATCCCGCTCATCATTACCCGTGCACTTCAGGGGGAAAATATTCCTGTGTATGGAGACGGGTTGCAGATCAGGGATTGGATCCACGTCACGGACCATTGCGCAGGCCTGGATGCTGTCCTGCACCAGGGCCGCGACGGGGAGATTTACAATCTGGGCGCCGGGAACGAATGGCCCAACCTCGACATCGCGCGCCGCATTTTGCACCTTGTCGGCAAACCCGATTCCTTGCTGACCTATGTGCAGGATCGCCCCGGCCATGACCGCCGGTACGCCCTCAACAGCGATAAGGCAGAAAAAGAATTGGGTTGGGCGCCGCAAATAACCCTGGAAGATGGACTGAAACAGACTGTTGACTGGTACCTTTCCAACGGTGAATGGATCAGGCGAGTGACGGCGCGCGCCTATCGTGCATATTATCGCAAGCAGTATGATCGCCGGGATTCCACGATGAAGAAAGTGCTCAATCGCGGAAGGAAGAAGTAGTGCGAATTCTCGTCACGGGCGCCAAGGGGATGCTGGCGAATGCGCTGCTGCCGTGCCTGGGGAGCGAGCACGAAGTCGTGGGCGTTGACCTCAACGATTTTGATATCTCCAGGGAAGCCGCGGTTCAAAAGGCTTTCCAGGATTTGCGGCCGGATTTCGTGTATCACCTTGCTGCCTACACGGATGTCGACGGTTGTGAAGCGAACCCCCGGTTGGCCGACGAAGTCAACATCCAGGGGACGCGGAATCTGGCGAAATCTTGCGCCGAAATTGGCGCTATTTTGCTGTATGTTAGTAGTGACTATGTGTTTGATGGGTCCTCGGAAAGACCGTATCGGGAGGACGACGCCACCCATCCCCTCAGCGTTTACGGCCAGTCGAAGCTGGGGGGCGAACACCACGTGCAGTCGTTGCTCAAGCAGTACTTCATTGTCAGATCTTCCTGGCTTTACGGTCCGCATGGGAAGAACTTTGTGGCCACGATTGTCAAGATTGCTGCGGAGCGGGATGAGCTTCGGGTGGTCAATGACCAGCGGGGCTCGCCGACGTACACGCGCCATCTGGCTTTGAAGCTTGCCGAGATGTTAAGAATCGAAGCGTACGGAATCTACCACGCGACCGGGGCGGGGAATTGTAGTTGGTTTGAATTTGCCCAGGCGATCGTGAAATTGGCAGGATTGAAAAGAGTGCGCGTCGTACCAATTTCAACTCAGGAATCCGGACGAAGGGCTCCTCGCCCGGCATATTCCGTACTGGAAAACCATCGCTTGATCGAAAATCATCTGGGCGCCCTCCCCCATTGGAAGGACGGTCTGGCGCATTACCTCAACGAGGGCCAACGATTGGGCGAGTTCAAATTACCAATCTATGATCGTGGTGAGGAGTTGTTCCAGTCGGGGGCGACGGGCATTTGACGATCCGGACATCAACTACGATTGGACCACGCTGCCTGAGTAATTTTATTACCGCTGGTTGCCCAAAAAGTATCAAGACGAAAAGAAGAGCGAGGGAAACAGTTTGAAGGACGTTGTCGTCATCGGAGCAGGTCCGGCGGGTATTCACGCCTCTTTTCTATTGGCACAGGCGGGTTTGGATATTGTCCTCTTCGAGGCCCAAAGCCGGGTTGGCGAAAGGGCGATCTGCTCAGGCGTGGTCGGTGACGAAGCCTTTCCTCGCTTTGACCTTCCCACGCAGCCGATCTTGTCAAACATCCGATGTATCCAAGCCATCTCGCCCGGGGGAAGAAAGTTGGAGCATCGGACGGAAGCGCCGCTCGCACAGGTTATCGATAAGGGTGAATTTAATCGTGCCTTGGCGCGGCGCGCGGTTGACGCCGGTGTGGAATTGCAGCTTGGTTGCTGGGTGAATTCTCTGCAAGTTGGAAAGCATTCGGTGGAAGTACGATACCGCCATGCGGAGGCGGGACTGACCTGTGTGCGGGCGCAGGTGGCCGTCATCACCACGGGCGTTAATGGTTCCTTGAACCATGCCCTGGGATTGGCGCATCCCCGACAATTCCTTCGCGCGGTCCAGGCGGAAATGTCCCTGCCCCCCAATGGGCATGGGAGTGCCACTCGTGTTTTTGTGGGCCAAGGGGTTGCCCCCGGCGCTTTTGGGTGGGAAATTCCTCTGAGTAACAACCGGTGGAGAGTGGGGCTTATGACGGAGGACAACCCCGAACCTTATTTCGCCAAGCTCGTCCATAGAATTGCGCCCCAAACAGACCTTTCCACATTGCATATCGATCGAAAAGGGATCGCCCAAGCCGCCGTGGGCCGCTGCGTCGCGGATCGGGTTATCGCCGCAGGTGAAGCTGCCGGGCACATCAAGACCACGACGGGTGGCGGAATCTATTACGGACTACTTTCCGCCGAACTGGTGGCTGATGTGCTGATTCGCGCTTTCCGGAGCAAGAACTTCAACGTCCGAATCTTGGGCGAAT
>Ga0187783_10004352_pt1 | contig 10487 bp, 11 predicted proteins | sample 1015_SJ02_MP02_2_FD_132471 | JGI IMG/M metagenome (GOLD analysis project Ga0187783, IMG submission 132471) | Tropical peat soil microbial communities from peatlands in Department of Meta, Colombia - 1015_SJ02_MP02_20_MG | ecosystem: Environmental > Terrestrial > Soil > Wetlands > Peat | place...
ATCGCCCGTGCCGAGAGACTGGTGCGCCAGGCGGCAGCGCGCGGCGCGCAGATCATCCTGCTGCCGGAGCTGTTCGAGACGCCGTACTTCTGCATCGAGCAGGATGCGCGCCACCTGGCCCTGGCGCGTAGCGTCGCCGAGAGCCGGCCGGTGAATCACTTCGCCGCCATCGCCCGCGAGCTCGGCGTGGTGCTGCCGGTGAGCTTCTTCGAGCGCTCCGGCCCGGCGTACTTCAATTCGATCGCCATCCTCGATGCCGATGGCGGCAATCTGGGCATCTACCGCAAGTCGCACATCCCAAACGGCCCGGGCTACCAGGAGAAGAATTACTTCTCGCCCGGCGACACCGGCTTTCGCACCTGGAAGACGCGCTTTGCCCGTATCGGGGTCGGCATCTGCTGGGATCAATGGTTTCCCGAGACCGCGCGGGTCATGGCACTGGAGGGGGCGGAGCTCTTCTTCTTCCCGACCGCCATCGGCAGTGAGCCGCCGCCGGCACCGCCGGTGAACTCACGCGAGCATTGGCAGCGCACGCAGCAGGGCCATGCGGCCGCCAATCTGACGCCCCTCGTCGCCGCCAACCGCTACGGTCTCGAGCGCTCGCTGCAGGATCCCGCGGGGCTGCACATCCGTTTCTACGGCTCCTCGTTCATCGCCGACGCGACCGGTGCGAAGGTCGCCGAGGCTCCGGAGGAGGGCGATGCGGTGCTGACTCACACCTTCGATCTGACCGCGGTCGCGCAGGCTCGCGACAACTGGTTCGTGTTCCGCGATCGCAGACCCGATCTCTACGGTCGGCTGACCTCTTTCGATGGCCGCCCGACGGAAAGCGGCGGAACGCCCGCACCGGCCGAATGATTCACCGGCGCGGCAGGTCCGCGCCTTTCAATCGAGTCCGCGCAGCAGCGCGAGCAGCTCGGCCGCGCGCCGCCGCAGCTGCGCTTCGCGCCGCCGCGGCGCCGGCTTGGCGGCGGGTGCCTTGCGCAGCACGACCTCGCCGCTGGCATTGAGCTCGAACTCGACGCTATCGCCCGGGGCGAGCCGCAGCAGCTCGCGCATCTTTTTCGGGACGGTGACTTGCCCTTTGCGGGTCATTCTTGTTGACATAACTCACTGACGGGAATCTGCCAGCATCAGTGTAGCGCGTCGCGTTGCTGGTGCCAGATGCTGCGGCGCGTGCGACACCTTGCTGCCGCGCACGCGGCCACTTCAGCTCCAAGCCGCAATACGGGGTTCCCGGCCTTGCGGCCGGGAACCCTCCGATTGGTGGAGGCGGGGGGACAGCACCTTCCGCGGCTTTCGCCGCGGGCTGGACTATGCCTTCGTCCGCGCGAGCAGGGCGCACGCGGACGCGGAGCGTGTTATCCGGCGAGGATATCCGCCGGATCCTAGTGCCCGCCCCAGGCGATGCCGCCGTCGGCGAGTCTATGAGTCTCTACAGGGCAGGCCTGAGGTTGGCCCTCTTCCTACCCCTCGGCGTTGCCATGCCGCCCGGTCGGGCGGCGTCAGGTTTCGCCGATGTGAGCTCCGTTTTCAGCCAGACCTCGCGGCCTGGCGCGACCCTTTGATCGAACCCCCGTCCGTAAGTCCTAGACTTCAGGATCTACGTACGTAGCTTCCTCATTGGTTCTCACGCAGCGCTACCCGAGGAGCAGGGAAGACGCCACGCCAGCGATCAGTGACTCTTAACGCACCGGCCTGCTCGCAACGCCGGAGCGCGATCCTGTGAGCGCGTCCCCTGATTCGGTCGCACAGGCACGAGCCGGTCAGAGGTCAGCTGCGGTTAGGCAGCCAGAGCGTAGTTGTCGTCGTTGGCAACTATGATTTGCAGCAGGTTTTACGAGGGCACTGCACCTCGGTACGCCCCTGAAGGTTCGCAACCCACGTCGAAACCGGTCGCCCCCAATCAGGTGGACTCGCTCAGCATACCCCATCCGCCGCGAATGTCCGGGCCGGCGCCCCCTGAAGCCCAGCTCAAGGGCTGCTGCGCTGCAGTACGCCTTGCCAACGGATCGTGGTCAGGTAAGGTGGCGCGCCAATAAGTTAACTCGAAGGGGAAGGAGACTCAGCGTGATCAGAAGGCAAGCTTGGTGGGTGCTCCTGGCCGCGACCGCATGGTGCGGCGCGCAAGCCGACGACACCCCCGCGCCGGCGACCGATGGCACCTGGGCCTCGCGAGCTGCGGCGGGCTACACCAAAACCGGCGGCAACACCGACACCAGCACCGGGAACGCGCTGTTTCACATCGCCCACGTGGTCGACGACTGGAAATTCCTCTTCGGCGCCGAGGGCCTTTACGGCTCGACCCACGGCGAGACCACCGCCCAGGCCTGGGACGCGCACTTCCAGGCGAACTACAACATTACTGAGCGGCTCTACTGGTTCGGCGGGCTGCGCTACGACGACAACAAGTTCAGCGGCTTCAACTACCAGGAAACGATCTCGACCGGCGTCGGCTACCAGTTCATCAAGACCGACGACACCAAGCTTTCCGGGCAAGTGGGAGTGGGCGAGCGGCGCCTGCGGCCAGAAATACTGACGGAGGACTCGGTCGGTGCGATCACCGCCACCACGGAGCTGCCGGCCGAGTCCGATACCGTGGTCGATGCTGCCATCAATCTCAATCACTCCTTCAACGCGACCACCAAAGTGATCGCCGGCCTGGCCGTCGAGTCGGGCCGCCTCAACACGATGACCACTGCGGGCATCGCGCTGCAGGTGAAGATGACCAACGTGCTGGCGCTCTCGGCCAGCTACCAGCTGGTCCGCAATAGCAAGCCTCCGCCGGGCGTCGGCTCCTCGGCAACCCTGACCACGCTCAACCTCGTCTACGAGCTGAAGAACCCCAAGCTCGCTCCCGAGTGAGGCGCGGGGCCTGGCGTGCGCGTGCCCTCAGCCGCGGCGCAGCAGCCGGGCCTTGTCACGTTGCCAGTCGCGCTCCTTCTCGACGGCACGCTTGTCGTGTTGCTTCTTGCCCTTGGCGAGTCCGAGCTGCAGTTTGGCGCGGCCACTTTTCCAATACAGCTCGAGCGGCACCAGCGTGTAGCCGCGCCGCTCGACCGCGCCGATCAGGCCCTGCAGCTCGCTGCGCTGGAGCAGTAGCTTGCGGGTGCGCACCGGGTCGGGAGTGACGTGGGTTGAGGCGGCGGGCAGGGGTGCCAGATGCGCGCCGATCAGGAAGGCTTCGCCGCCGCGCAGGTAGACGTAGGCCTCCTTCAGCTGCGCCCGCCCGGCGCGCATCGCCTTCACTTCCCACCCCTGCAGCGCGAGGCCCGCCTCGTAGCGCTCCTCGATGAAATAATCGAAGCGTGCCTTGCGGTTCTCGGCGATCAGTCGCGGCGACTCTGTGGCTTTGGCCATCGGTTCGGCTAATGGGACAATGCCCTCATGCGGGAGGTCAAGCGTTCGGCGCTGGTCAACCGGGCGCCGGCAGAGGTTTTCGCGCTCATCAACGACATCGACAGCTACCCGCAGTTCCTGCCATGGTGTACGCACGCGCGGGTCGAGTCGCGCAGCGTCTCCGAGATGGTGGCGACGCTCGGGGTGCGGCAGGGGTCGCTGCATGGTGAGTTCACAACCCGCAACTGGCTCGAGGCGCCGCGCCGCATCGGCATGCAGCTGGTCAGCGGCCCGTTTCGCACGCTCGAAGGCGAATGGCTGCTCGAGCCGATCGCGGGCGGAGGCTGCCGCATCGAGCTCACTCTGCGCTTCGCCTTCCGCAACCCGTTCACGGCTCTGGTGTTCGAGCCGAAATTCGCCGCCACCATCGGCTCGCTGGTCGATGCCTTCGTGGCGCGCGCTCGCTCGCAGCCCTGAGCTCGCTGGCGCACGGCGTGGAATGCAAGCGCTGCACCGTTGCCTACGCCACCCGCGCGCGGCAGTACCTGTGGACGGTCGAGCTGCCGCTCGCTGCCAGCATCGGCGAGGCGCTCGCGGCGGCGCGCATGCGCGCCGGCGCCGACCCGGCCGCAGCGGCCGCGATTCCCTGGGATACGGCTGCGGTCGGCGTCTTCGGCGAGCCCCGCAACCGCAGTGACGGTTGCGCGGACGGCGACCGGATCGAGCTCTACCGGCCGATGGCGCAGGACCCGCGCGAGCGGCGCCGGGAGCGAGTGCAGCGCGAGCGCCGCTCGCCGCGCACGCGCCGCCCCTGAGGGCGCCGCGCGACCTCGGGCCTTCAAATCCTCAGATCTTTAGATCTTCGGGAACTTCGCGATCGGCGCGCCCTCGTCCGGGGCCTGCGGCGCGCTGTTCGGCACGTTGTCGCGCTCGAAGTGCGTCACCTTCTCGTTCTTGAAGTAGACCACCAGGTGGCGCTGTGCCGGTCGACGCAGGTGGCCGTGCTGAAAGTAGTACACGTAATCCCAGCGATCACGATCGAAGATCGCCGGCACCATCGGTGTGCCGAGCAGGTAGCGCACCTGGGTACGCGTCATGCCGACTTCCAGCCGATCGACCGTCTTGCCTTCGAGAAAGTTGCCCTGCTGGATGTCCATGCGATAGACGCACCCGCCCAGCAGCAGCGCGGCCAGCAGCGTCGCGACGGGGAGCGCGAGCAGGCGCAGCGTACGCCGATGGAGGATAATCATCGCTCGATCATACCTGATCGCAGGCCGCCGGCTGGCCTCGCGCTGCCGCGGTCCGCGGGAGAACCGTCGTGGAAGGCAAGGACCTGCGCAAAGCCGGTTTGAAGGTGACCCTGCCTCGGCTGAAGATCCTGGAGATTCTCGAGGGCAGCACCACACGTCATCTGTCGGCCGAGGACATCTACCGCACGTTGCTCGAGTCGAACGAGGACATCGGGCTCGCCACCGTCTACCGGGTGCTGACGCAGTTCGAGGCCGCCGGCCTGGTAACGCGTCATCACTTCGAGGACGGCATGGCGGTGTTCGAGCTCAATCAGGGCACGCACCACGACCATATCGTCTGCCTGGACTGCGGCCGGGTGGAGGAGTTCATGGACTCCGGTATCGAGGAGCGCCAGACCGCGGTCGCCGGCAAGCTCGGCTTCACCATCCGCGATCACTCACTCATTCTTTACGGCGAATGCCGCCGCCCGAACTGCCCGTTCCGCAAGCGCGCGCCGACCTGAGCCGCGCGCTGCACTAGCGCCGGCGCACCGCCGGCGGGCGCGGCTGTCGCACCGTGTCCTCCACCGCCCCCTCGGTTGGTGACGTGGCGTCTGCGGCAGTGCCGGCCGCGCCGCCACGGGCACGGCGCCGCGTCTCCTTGCCGGCACCCGGCGCAGCCCCGCCGAGCATGTCGCGTGCATGATCGCGCGCCCGCGCGCTGACCTCGATACCCCCAAGCATGCGGGCCAGCTCCTCGACACGGTCCTCGGCGCTGAGCTCGATGAGCGTGGTGCGTGTCGTGCGGCCGTCCGTGAGCTTCGCGACCCGCAGGTGATGGTAAGCCTGGGAAGCCACCTGCGGCAGGTGGGTGACACACAGCACCTGGCCGCGAGCGCCGAGCGCACGCAGCTCCCGTCCGACGATCTCGGCGACGGCGCCGCCGATGCCGGCGTCGACCTCATCGAACACCATGCAGCGGCTCTCGCGGGCGGCGCACGCGACCTGCACCGCGAGCGACAGCCGCGCCAGCTCGCCGCCGGAAGCGACCTTGGCGAGCGCGCGCGGCGGCTGGCCCGGATTGGCGGTCACGCGGAACTCGACGCTGTCGATGCCGTGCTGCGCGGGCTCGGCGTTGCCGTTCTGGCTGACGTCCGCCTCGAAGCGGCCGCCCGCCATGCCGAGGGTCTGCATGCGGGCGCTGATGTCGCGGGCGAGCGCGCGCGCCGCCGCCATGCGCTTGCCGGAGAGCTCCTGTGCGCGGTTGCGGTAGGTCTCGAGTGCCACGCTGAGCTCCTTGCGCAGCGCCACCAGATCGTTATCGGCCCGCTCGAGCGATTCGAGCTCGGCGCGCAGCTGCGGCGCCCGTAGCGCCAGCTCCGCCGGCGCCACGCGGTGCTTGCGCGAGAGCTCCTCGATAGCCGCCAGGCGCCCTTCGACCTGCGCCTGTCGGGCGGCGTCCATGTCGAGCGACTCGCCATAGTGCTCGAGCTCCCGCGCCGCTTCGCGCACGTGAATCGAGGCTTCTTCGAGCATGGGCAGAACCGGTGTCAGCTTGGCATCGAGCGCCAGCAGCGCGCGCAGCGACTGCAGCGCGCGGCTGAGGGCGGCATGCGCGCTGGTGTCGTCGTTCTGGTAGAGCTCTGCCAGCGCCGCTTGTGCACCGCTGGCGAGTCGCCCGCGGTTGGCGAGCCGGGCGCGCTCCTCGCTCAGGGCCTCGATCTCGCCGGCCGCGAGCCGCAGTGCATCGAGCTCCTGCACCTGGTACCGCAGCAGCTCGAGTCGCGCGTCGCGATCGCGCACGGCGCTGTCGAGCTCCAGGGTGCGGTTCAGCAGCTCGAGCCAGACGCGGTGCGCGATACCGACCTGGCCGACGACCGCGGTGAGCTCGCCGTAGCCGTCGAGCCGCTCGCGTTGGGCGGCGCCGCGGGTGAGCGACTGGAACTCGTGCTGGCCGTGGATATCGATGAGGAAGCCGCCGGCATCGCGCAGCAGCTGTACCGGCACCGACTGGCCGTTGAGATAAGCGCGCGAGCGGCCATCGGCACCGACCACGCGCCGCACCGTGAGCTCGTTGCCACTGAGCGACTGCTCCTCCAGCCACTGCCGCAGCTCGCGTGGTGCCTCATCGAGGGTGAACGTTGCGGACACCTCGGCACGCTCGCTGCCGTGGCGTACCACCTCCGCACCGGCACGCCCACCGGCGAGCAGCTGCAGGGCGTCTACCACGATCGACTTGCCGGCGCCGGTCTCGCCGGTGAGCACCGTCAGGCCGGATCTGAGCTCGAGCTCCACGCCATCGATGATGGCGAAGTCGCGGATCTGCAGGTGCGTCAGCATGCGCTTCAGCGCTCGAAGCTGCCGCGCCCCCAGTGGAGCTTCGAGCGCAGCAGCTTGTAGTAGTCATGCCCGGGAGGATGCAGCAGCGTCACCTGCTCCGCCGCCGTGGTGACCTCGAGGCGGTCGCCAGGGACGATCGGCCCGAGCACCATGCCGTCGCAGGTCACGTTGGCGCGGGTGTCGAGGCGCTCGAGCAGCGCGATCTCGATCACCGAGCTCGCCGCCACCACGATCGGACGGTCGGAGAGGGTGTGAGCGCAGATCGGCACGATCACCAGCGCCGACAGGTGCGGCTCGATGATCGGGCCGCTGCAGGAGAGCGCGTAGGCGGTCGAGCCGGTGGGGCTGGCGATGATGATGCCGTCGCCGTCGTGGGTATTGACGAAGCGACCGTCGATACGGGTCTCGAAATCGAGCGTACGCCCGGTATCGTGCTTCTGCATCACGACGTCGTTGAGGGCGAGCGCCTGCGCCGGCGCACCCGCGCCGCGATGCAGCTGCGCCTTGAGCAGCGGCCGCTGATCCTGCGCCAGCTCGCCGGCGAGGGCGGCATCCACCGACGCCAGCATGTCTTGCGGCATGACGTCGGTCAGGAAGCCGAGCCGTCCGCGATTGACTCCGATGAGGGGTACTGGGTGCCCGGCGAGCAGCCGGGCGGCGTACAACAAGGTGCCGTCGCCGCCGATGGCGATGACCAGGTCGGCGCGGCGGGCGATCTCACGCTCCGGTACGCGCGTCACCTCGGAGGCGGTGGCGGCGAGCGGGTCATCCTCCCCGACCAGCACCTGCACCCCGCGGCTCGAGAGGTGCGGCAGCAGCGTCCCCACGCAGTCCTCGATGCGCGGATCCTCGAATCGTCCTACCAAGGCGCAGGTTCGCACCGGAAAGGCCATCACCCAACCCTCGCAGACCGACCTGCCGCCCGCCGAGCGGCGCGCCTTTGTAGCACGCTCGGCGCGCCGGCAGCCAATGCCCCAAGTCTCATTCTGCTCGTCCTGCCGTGCGGGCGGCTGTCACCCCGAGGCGCCGTCGCTTGACGCTCGAGCGGTGCCAAAGCTAGCGTCTGCCTCCATGGCGCACGAAGCTCGGGAAGAGGCCCTCGGTGAGCGCGCTCAGCAGTTGCTGCGGACGCTGATCGAGACCTACATCCGCGACGGCCAGCCGGTCGGCTCGCGCGCTCTGTCGCGGGATTCGGGACTGCACTTGAGCTCGGCCACGATCCGCAACGTCATGGCCGACCTCGAGGAGCTCGGCTTCGTCTCCTCGCTCCACACCTCCTCAGGCCGGGTGCCGACCGACAAGGGCTACCGATTCTTCGTCGACACCCTGCTGCAGCTGCGGCCGCTCGATGAGGCGGCGAGCGCCGAGATCCGCCGCAAGTTCGAGACCAGCCGCGACACCTCCACCGATCTGATTGCAACGGTGTCGCAGCTGCTGTCCTCGGCCACCCAGCTCGCCGGCGTCGTCACTCTGCCGCGGCAGCGCCAGAGCGCCCTGACGCAGATCGAGTTCGTCGGCCTCTCCGAGAACCGGGTGCTGGTGGTGCTGGTGTTCAACGACCGCGAGGTGCAGAACCGCATCATCCAGCTCGAGCGCCACTACTCGCCCGATGAGCTCAAGCGCGCCTCGAACTACCTCGACGAGCAGTTTCGCGGCCGCACGCTCGCCGAGGTGCGCCAGGAGATCCTGCGACAGCTGTCCGAGGCGCGCGCCCATATGAACCAGATCATGCTCGATGCGATCGCGGTGGCGCAGCAGGTGTTCGAGGCCGGCGGCGAGCAGAGCCGGCTCGAGTATGTCATCAAGGGTGAGACCAACCTGATGGGCGTCGCCGAGCTCACCAGCGTCGAGAAGCTGCGGCGGCTGTTCGAGGCCTTCAACGAGAAGCGCGACTTCCTGCACCTGCTCGATCAGAGCTTGAAGGCCGAGGGCGTGCAGATCTTCATTGGCCACGAGTCCGGCTACCAGATCCTCGACGATTGCAGCGTGGTGACCGCCCCGTACGCCGACGGGGACTCAGTCGTCGGCGTGCTCGGGGTGATCGGCCCGACGCGCATGGCCTACGAACGGGTCATCCCCATTGTCGACCTGACCGCTAAACTGCTCGGCGCCGCCTTGAATTTGCGCCGCTGACCCCCACGCCGGAGTGCCCGGCCGGCACAGCAGGCGCGGCTTGCGTTAGGTTTCGATCCAGGAGGTCGTGAGGCGATGAGTGCCAATGAGTCCGGACGGGACGTCCCGGTGGCGAGCGGGACCGAGCCGACCACGGTGCTGCCGGAGACCGCGGCGGGGCTGGTCGAGCTCGAGCGGCTGCAGCAGGCCCTCGCCGACGCCGAGGAGCGTGCCCGCAGTCACTGGGAGCAGTATCTGCGCGCCGTGGCCGAGCTCGACAACGTCCGCAAGCGCGCCCAGCGCGATATCGAGGCGGCCAACCGCTACGGCCTGGAGAAGTTCGCCGCCGAGCTGCTGCCCGTGAAGGACAGCCTCGAGGCGGCGGTGCAGAGCGCAGCCGCCGGTCCCAAGAGCCTGCGTGAGGGGCAGCAGGCGACCTTGTCGCTGCTGTCCCGGGCGCTCGAGAAGATCGGGGTGCGGGTGATCGACCCGCAGGGCGAGCCCTTCGACCCGGCCCGCCACGAAGCGATGATGGCGCAGGAATCGGCCACGGCCGAGCCGGGCTCGGTGCTGCAGGTGATCCAGCCCGGCTACGAGCTCAACGGCCGCCTGCTGCGCCCGGCCCGGGTGATCGTCTCCCGGGCGCCGTCCTGAGATTTCTCACCCCGAGGGCCTTGAAAGCCCTGCCGCAACCCCCTAAGAAGTGCCCCGGGGCCATCCCTCTAACGTATGAGAATTCCCGCGGAGTGAACCCATGGCTAAGGTAATCGGCATCGATCTCGGCACGACCAACTCGTGCGTGGCCATCATGGAAGGCGGCAAGCCGCGCGTCATCGAGAACAGCGAGGGCGATCGCACCACCCCCTCGATCGTGGCCTTTACCAAGGACGGCGAGGTGCTGGTGGGCCAGCCGGCCAAGCGCCAGGCGGTCACCAATCCACAGAACACGCTGTTCGCCATCAAGCGGCTCATCGGCCGCAAGTACGACGATGAGGTGGTGCAGCGGGACATCCACATGGTCCCCTACAAGATCGTCCGCGCCGACAACGGCGACGCCTGGGTTGAAGTTCAGGGCAAGAAGATGGCTCCGCCGGAGATCTCGGCCCGCGTGCTCATGAAGATGAAGAAGACCGCCGAGGACTACCTGGGCGAGAAGGTGAACGAGGCCGTCATCACCGTGCCGGCCTACTTCAACGATTCGCAGCGCCAGGCGACCAAGGACGCCGGGCGCATCGCCGGCCTCGAGGTCAAGCGCATCATCAACGAGCCGACCGCCGCCGCGCTCGCCTACGGGCTCGACAAGCAGGGTGGCGACCGCAAGATCGCCGTCTACGACTTAGGCGGCGGCACCTTCGACATCTCCATCATCGAGATCGCGGAGGTCGACGGCGAGCGCCAGTTCGAGGTGCTCTCGACCAATGGCGACACCTTCCTCGGCGGCGAGGATTTCGACCTGCGCATCATCAA
>Ga0187783_10004353_pt1 | contig 10487 bp, 5 predicted proteins | sample 1015_SJ02_MP02_2_FD_132471 | JGI IMG/M metagenome (GOLD analysis project Ga0187783, IMG submission 132471) | Tropical peat soil microbial communities from peatlands in Department of Meta, Colombia - 1015_SJ02_MP02_20_MG | ecosystem: Environmental > Terrestrial > Soil > Wetlands > Peat | place...
CGGGGAAGAGGTCAGCTACACCACGATCTGGAAGCTGCGCAACGGCCAGGCACAGAACCCGCAAAAGCGGCTGATCGAGGCTCTGGCCAGGACGTTCGGCGTCCCGCCTGCGTTCTTCTTCGACGACTACAGCGAACAGGCCGGGCTGGTGCAGGAGCAGGTCGAGTTGCTGGCGCTTGTGCGAGATGCGCGCATCAGCAGCGACCAGCTCCGCGCGATCCTTGAGCTCAGCCCGCAAGCACGGCAGGCAATCGCCGACCTGGTGGAGGCCACGGCGCGCGACGATACGCGCAGGCACCGCAGCGAGCAGAACGAAACACGCTGAACCGTCTGCCGCCGCATGCAGAAGCGGACATCCGCCTCGTGCTCGATGCTGCATAAACATACGACCTGTCGGCTGGCCGTCGGGCAGCTGCGGCGTTAGTAGGATCGCGGGCGTCAATCGTATCGTTGAAATGAGGTTGTGAACGTGATGACGCACCAAGCCGCGATCAGCTATATTATGATCTAAGAAACTACTTATTTTCCAGATAGTCCGATACATTCAGGTGTCCCGATATGCCTTATAATTCCTTCACCCGCGCCCTGGCTTCCTCTCCTATCGGCGCGATAAAGCGCGCGCAACTGGCAATCTGGGCTAAGGAGCAATCCGCTAGATACAGGGAGACCGGGGATATAGCTTACCTGGAGGAATCCGTTCGGCTACGCCAGCAGGTGCTGGAAGCAACCCCGAATGGCCACCCACACCGTTATATGGAACTTTCTAACCTAGGCCTTGTCCTGACGCTGTTGTACCGGCAGACAGAAGACAGCGCCCCTCTCGCTGACGCCGCTTCCGCGTTGCGGGAAGCCGTCACGCTGGCACCGCCAGGTCACCGGGACCGCGCAGTCTGCCTGAGTAACCTCGGGGACGCCCTTGACCTGATGTTCGACCAGACCGGTGGCCTAGACCTGCTCGAAGAGGCCGTGCAGGCGCAGCGTGACGCGCTGGCCGCCACGTCCCCGCGTAGCCCTCTCCGCGCCACGCTCCTGGTTAGCCTGGGCCTTGGGCTGCGGAAACTATTCGAACAGACCCGGGATCCTGACGTCCTGGCGGAAGCGATCCAGACAATGCGGCAGTGCCTGGAGACCACCCCACGCCCTGCACATCTCCGCGCGCTCTATCTGAGTCTCCTCGGACTAAGCCTGGGCGACCTGTTCGAGGAGACGGGAGAGCTCGACGTCCTAGTCGAATCGGTGCAAGCGCACCGTGACTCGGTTGCCCTGATCCCCACCGACAACTGGGAGCACGGCCCATTCCTGTTCGGCCACACAAGGTCCTCCCTCGGCCTCTCACTAATAGCCTTGTATGAACAGAACGGTGATCAGGCTGTCCTCGCTGAAGCACGAGATGTCTGGATCGAAGCATCTGGTTCCGGCGCTCAGTTGGGGCCAGAGTTCCAAATTGCGAGTCACCGGATGCTCGGATCTATCTACGCCATGACAGGCGATGCCCACCGTGCATTGGCTCATTATGAAAAATCCGTCGGCGCCCTGCCTCAGCTGGCCCCGCGAAGGCTGGCGAGCCCCGACCGTCGCCGACAGCTTGGCCGAGTACCTGGGCTGGCCGAGGAGGCTGCCTCGATCGCCATAACTGTCGGCCGACCCGAGCGCGCAATAGAGCTGCTTGAGCAGGCACGCGGGATTCTGCTCGGCGAGGCGATGGGCGCCCGCGGCGATGTGACCGACCTGCAGGCCCTGGATGGCACGCTGGCAGCCGAATTCGACCACCTTCGTGCCGGCATCGACGCCGCCGATCTGGCAAGCCCGGATCCCTTCGATTACGCCATGGACCCACCTCTCATACGGTCCGTGGATAGCGATGTGTTTGAGCGTTCAGATTCGCATGAAGCGGCGCGCAAGATCACAGAAGAGCGACTCCGCCTGGTCACGGAGTGGGACGGGCTCCTAACCCGGATCCGGGACGTGCCGGGCTTGGAGACCTTCCTGCTGCCCGTTCCGATCGAAAGGCTCCGCGCACATGCCTCCGAAGGGCCGGTCGTGTTCGTGAACGTCGGCGATTTCCGGTGCGACGCGCTGATCCTCACATCCGATGCCAGCAATCCTGTACGTGTCGTGCCACTGCCCGCTGTTACTGGACAAGAGATCACCCGCCGAGCGAACAGTCTCGACGAAGCAGTCGAGGCGTCGGTCGCCGGGTCCCCAGTCGAACGCCGCCGCGGCCAGCAGGAACTGTCCGGCATCCTGGAGTGGCTATGGGACGCAGTCACCGCGCCAGTCCTTGAGGAGCTAGGCTTTCGCAGCGCGCCGGAGCCTCATCAGAAATGGCCGCGAGTGTGGTGGTGCCCGGTCGGCAAGATGGCGCTCTTCCCATTGCATGCCGCCGGCTACCACGGTGACATCGCCGAGGCAGCCATTGACACACCGCACATCCAGCGGCGCGCCGTGCTAGACCGGGTGGTCTCTTCCTATACGCCAACCGTACGGGCGCTTCAGTACGCCCGCCAAAGCCGTTCCATTCCCGCGGGAAGAGCATCTGATGGCGCACTGATCGTAGCCATGCCGGAGACCCCGCAAGCTTCCGCGCTGCCCGGCGCCCAAGCCGAAGCGGACCTGGTGAGCAGGCTCATCCCCGGCTCGAAGATCCTGTCGGCGGCTTACGCAACTCGCGAGAACGTTCTAGCTGCCCTCCCGCACTACCGAATCGCCCACCTCTCATGTCACGGGATAAGCGACCTGCGCAACCCCGCCTCGAGCAGGCTCCTCCTCCATGATCACGCAGACAGCCCGCTCACCGTCGCTAGCCTGGCCTCGCTCCGGCTTACCGGCGCTGAACTAGCGTTCCTGTCTGCATGCAGCACGTCCGGCACGAGCCAGAACCTGATCGACGAAGCCGTACACATCACGGCCGCGTTCCAGCTGGCCGGATACCAGAACGTCATCGGCACGCTCTGGCCGGTGCTCGACGAAGCCGCCACGCTCATCACAGAACAGTTCTACACTCGAATGACAAATGCAGGTGCTGGGGAAACGCGATCCGTCGAAACCGCGCGGATCCTGCATGACGCGACACGCGATCTGCGGAACCAGTACTCTCACTTGCCGACACTATGGGCTGGTTTCGTGCACGCAGGAGCGTGAAAGTCAATCAGCACTTTGCTCATGCCATGCAGGATGGGCCGGCCGGACGTACAACACTGCAGCTCTCCGGAGGGCCCGCGCTGCCAGGGAACAATCGGCGGGACGGAAGTCGCCAGCCATCGCCTAGCCGGCCATGGTGATGCACGCCTGACCGGGATCTGGCGCCGGACCTACGGGCTTTCTTAAGGTAGGACTCGATCGTCGCCCAACAGAGATAATGATGCGCGTGGAAGACAGTGCTGAAACTGTGATCGTCGCTGTCCCTTTGGATGCCGTGCGCGAGCTGGAACGCGAAGGGCTGGCGCTCCCTCTGCCAGTATTTCGGGGTCCTGTCCTCGACGCGGTTGTCACGGTCGGCATGGATTCTGCTGCTCTAGTCACACTTCTCCAGGCACCCGACTCCATCCGCGCGTTTGCCGCGTGGGTTCTCGACCGATACGCGCGATCTGGCGACTCGATCGAACTTAGCGCAAAGCGCGGAGGCCGACGCGTGCGCTTGACTGTGGACGGCGATGTCGACATCCGCGTTGTGGCGGACTTTCTAATAGCGGCGTTCGCGGACCATGACTCTCAGCCCTAGCTATGCCTAGGCCATCGATGTAAGGACAAAACCGTCTGCCCGACCACGGTCGTCGCCGTCGGCGTGGTCATCAGGCCGAGATATGCGCTCGGTGAGCCCATAGGGCCTCAAGTCTCTGCCTGCCCTGCAACGCGTACAGGGGCTCGACGAGGCCCTCACGGCCCACCACGGTGCCGCGGCCATCTTCCGGGAGATAGGCGACTGGCACTACGAGGTTCAGAGACGCTGGACCACCTTGGCTTGTCCTTACGCGAGATGGAACGGTTCGACGTGGCAATCACCGCGTACCGCGACGCCGCGGCCATCTTCCGGGAGTTCAATGACGAGCACCGTGAGGACATCACGCTAGAGAACCTCGAGCGGGCCCGAACCGCCCAGCCGGCCTGATCGTCCTAGGCGCGCCTCAAATCGCCGGGATAGTACACACAGGCCTAGCCGTAGCAGTCCCGCCCTCTCCGCCGCGATCGTTAGCTCTGAACCCAGCTATCCCTGGTGGCCAAGACCCGATCAGGCGCCAGCATGGATGTGAGAGGCCCACGCCGACGGCGTATCCGGGCCCCACCGCCGACGCATCAGCCGGATGGCGGCATGCACCGCACCAGCCACGTCGTTCCCGCCAGTCGTGAGGGTGGTGTAGATACGGGCGGCGATGTCCACGGCGTGCTGGTCATCGATAGGCCACAGCGTGGCGATCACATGCCGGTAGCCGGCAAGCTGGAACGCCGAGGCCAGGTGGATAGCCTCGTCGGCCAGCCCGCCCGGGAGGGCGGTCGAGCAGGCGGACAGGAACGCCAGCTCGGCATCATCTAGCCGTAGCCGGGCCACATCCACCACGTTAAGCGGCCGCAGCTGATGGTCGCTGAGCAGCAAGCAGCTCGCAGACGGGTAGTTCAAGTCGCTGGTCCCGTGGCAGGCGAAATGCGCCCACCGCCTGGTCGGCAGTACCCCCAGGACCGTGTCATAGGTTGCTTGAGTTCCGGTGAGCACGGTGACCTGGCCGGGGAAACGCTGCTGGAGGCCGCTCGCTTCCGCCTCCGCGCCGGGAAGATCCGGGGCGCCGGGGGTGTGCGGCATCGACACCGCCACCACCTGGTCTCCGGCCCCGGTCCGGTAACCCTCGTCGTCGGCGGTGACCGGGCTGGGGCGGCGGGCGTAGGTCAGTGCGCGGATCGTAGGGGTGTAGGAGGAGATCACCCGGTCGATCACGGTGGCCGGGGCAGCGTCGGCTCGGGTGCGATGGTAGCCAGCGGCGTGCACCGGCAGGAACGACAACAGCCCGGACAAGCACCACCACAGCCGCGGCCACGGCTGACCCAGTCTGGGCGCGCTGGTGATGCCCAGCCGGTCGAGCACCGGGGCGGCGAGCACCTCCCATAGCCAGCCCAGCGTGTCGCCCAGCCGTTGCTCGGCCGCCGCCCGACCGCCCGGGCCCGCGGCCGGTGACCGGGCGTCATCGAGCGCGCCGATGAAGGTGACTACTCGGTCGTAGAGCGTCTTCGGGGTCAGCCCCGTCAGCAGCACCGGGTCCAACACTCCACTGTCGGTCAAAATCAGCGCGTACGAGCCGAACCGGGACACCGTGACGACCACTACGGGTCCTTCCGCGGCGGCCGCGAGGAGTTCCGTAACCTGCGGCGGCCTGAGAAAACCATGGAAGCCCGGCAGGTCGCGGATTTCCGTCATCACCTGGTCGAATGCCCTGGCCGTCGCTCGGCGCCGCTCTATGCCCCTGCGGGCTGCCTCGGCAAGGTGGTCGATGGCGGCCCCGTCCATGCCTGTCGGCATCCCTGAGGGAGGCCCGGCGGGGTCGTCGGACCGGTCGAGGTTGTCACGCATGACGGTGAACCGGGCTGCCAAGTCGGGATACTGCTCGGTAAGGGCGGTCAGGTCGGTGCGGGTGTCCAATGCCTGACCCAGCAGTACCCCGCGGCCCTGCTCGAACAGTTCCACCGCCCGGTCCGGCAGCCCGGCGTGCACACAACACGCAGCTGCGTCCGCCCCCAGACCTCCCAACTCCTCCAGCAGGTGCTCCTGGTCGGCGCGGGTCAGGCTGCGTGGTGCCGCACGTCCCTGCAGCTCTGCGGCGGCCGCAAAACCCGCTACAGCCTCCTGCCATCGGAGGCCATCGGCGGCGGTACGTCCCCACCCTCGGGCCGCTATCGCCCGCACACGCGCCGACGCCGCCTCCACTGCTGCCGCGCGCCGGAGCAGGTCGATAGTTGTGTCCAGGTCGGCCAGGTCTCCTGTCCGGTCGAACCGGATCCGCAGGGTACTGCCGAGGTTGGACAAGTACATGGCACGGGCGGGGTGGTCGGCCGGGCTGGCCGCCACCGCCTGCCGACGCAGGTCGATAGCTGTGTCCAGGTCGGCCAGGTCCCCCGTCCGGTCGAACCGCCTCTGCAGGGCGCCGCCGAGGTTGGATAGGTAGGTGGCGCGGCCGGGGTGGTCGGCCGGGCTGGCCGCCACCGCCTGCTGGCCGACGGTGATCGCGGCGTCCAAGTCGGCCAGGTTCCCGGTCCGCTCGGACCGGGTCTGCAGGGCGCCGCCGAGGTCGGACAGGTAGATGGCGCGGCCGGGGTGGTCGGCCGGGCTGGCCGCCACTGCCTGCCGGAGTAGGCCGATAGCTGTGTCCAGGTCGGCCCGGTCTCCGGTCCGATCGAACCGGATCCGTAGGGTACTGCCGAGGTTGGACAGCCGCAGGGCACGGCTAGGGTGGTCGGCCGGGCTTTCGGCCACCGCCTGCTGGCCGGCGGTGATCGCGGCCTCCAGGTCGGCCAGGTCTCCGGTCCGCTCGAACCGCCTCTGCACGGCGAGGCCGAGGTTGGACAGGTACATGGGGCGGTCGGGGTGGTCGGCCGGGCTGGCCGCCACCGCACGCCGGAGCAGGTCGATAGCTGTGTCCAGGTCGGCCAGGTCTCCGGTCCGCTCGAACCGGGCCTGAAGGGCGATGCCGAGGTTGGACAGGTACGTGGAGCCGCCGTGGTGGTCGGCCGGGCTGGCCGCCGCCGCACGCCGGAGCAGGTCGATAGCTGTGTCCAGGTCGGCCAGGTCTCCGGTCCGCTCGAACCGCCTCTGCAGGGCGGTGCCGAGGATGGAGAAGTACATGGCGCGGCCGGGGTGGTCGGCCGGGCTTTCCGCCACCGCCTGCTGGCTGGCGGTGATCACCGCGTCCAGGTCGGCCAGATTCCCGATCCGCTCGAACCGCCTCAGCAGGGCGGTGCCGAGGATGGACAGATACTTGGAGCGGCCGGGGTGGCCGGCCGGGCTGGCCGCCACCGCGTCCCGGAGCACGTCGACGGCTGTGTCCAGGTCGGCCAGATCCCCGGTCCGCACGAACCGGATCTCAAGGGCTGCGCCGAGGATGGACAAGTACATGGCGCGGCCGGGGTGGTCGGCCGGGCTCTCCGCCACCGCCTGTCGGCCGGCGGTGATCGCGACGTCCAGGTCGGCCCGGTCCCCGGTCCGCTCGAACCGCCTTAGCAGGGCGCCGCCGAGGTTGGACATCCGCCCTGCGCGGTCGGGGTGGTCGGCCGGGCTGGCCGCCACCGCGTGCCGGAGCAGGTCGATGGCTATGTCCAGGTCGGCCAGGTCCCCGGTCCGGTCGAATCGCCCCTGCACGGCGCAGCCCAGGTTGGACAGATACGTGGCGCGGTCTGGATCGTCGGCCGGGCTGGCCTCCCAGGCGCGCCGGAGCAGGTCGATAGCCGTGTCCAGGTCGGCCAGATCCCCGGTCTGCTCGAACCGGATCTGCAGAGCGCCGCCAAGGTTGGACAGGTACGTGGCGCGGTCTGGATCGTCGGCCGGGCTAGCCTCCACCGCGTGCCGGAGCAGGTCGATAGCTGTGTCCAGCGCGGCACGGTCTCCTGTACGTAGCGTTTCTTCCAGTAGGGTGACCGCGCGGTCTGCCGCGGCCTGCGGGTCGCCGGAAACGGCGAGGCGGCCAAAGTGGGTACGGACCTCGTCGGGAACCGCGTCCGGGCGGGTCCGGTACACCGGGGCGAACAAAGCTAGCGCGTCGGCAAGATCCTCCTGGTCCTCGCCGGTTCCCAGTACAAGGTAGCGGCACCAGTGCAGCCATCCCGCCGCGTGGGCGATCGCCAGGTCTGCGGCCGGATCCTGGACTAGCTCCAGAAGAGCCGTTACCTCTGCGATACCCTCCGGATCCAAGACTGTCGTCGGATTATGGTCGGCGCCGAACCGTTCCAGACGCGCACGTACCTGTCCAAGTAGCCGCTGCCGCCTTTCCATCGCCCCTACCGGCCTCCTTATTACTTCGGCGGCACCACCGAGATCGAGAAGGAGATCATCGCCCACGGCCTAGGACTGGAGCCTGACCAGGCCTTCTACGACGTCCATGCTGCCAGTTACGAACACGATCTTGGTGGCTGGACCACCGCCCGCGCAGCCGCAGGAACTCCCCACCTGGGCGCCGAGCAGCGGGCCGACCGCTGTGACCAGTTCCGCCCCGCCGCGTTCGGGCGCGATCCGGGCGATCGTGTATCCGGTCTCCGGGTACCCGCTCCAAGACCCCGTCCAATACCGCGCCGCCGCCCTGGCCGGCCACCGTCGCTGGCATGAGGACAATCTTTCACCCGAACGGCCCATGGTTCCCGTGACAGGCGCCGGGAACCTTCCGGACCTGGCCCGCCGCTCAGGTGACGTGACGGGCAGCGCGTGGCGTCGGGACCCGGGGCTTGAGGATCACCTGCCCGGTTGCTGCTGCTCCCCCGGCGAGTGGGTTATCCACAGGAAAGTCACAGTGCGAGACCTGAGCGGGGGATTGCGGCTGGCCGTCCTGGTGCCTGTCCGCGACGATAGCCGCGCCGGGAATTCCGGCCACGGCCGCTGCGTCGTGCACAGCCGCTGCCAGCAGCCAGTCGTTGCCGTTGCGGTGCGACGACGCGGCCGACTGCCGGAGCTGATCCTCCAGCCGGAGGACGCGGTCGCGAGCGGCGGCGAGCTGGCCGGCTTGCGGGAAGGGCCGGGCGATGTCGTCCCGGGCGTGCGCGGCTTCCGCGGTGAGCTGGTCGATCTCGGCGAGGGACCGCGATCGGAGTGATTCGAGGCCGCTGAGGCGGTTCTCCAGGCGGATGATCAGCTTGCCGGGGTCGGCGCCCGTGACCTCGGCGGGAGTCATGCGGACCTCCGTGCCAGGAGCGCCGTCGAGAGCCATGATGACGTTCATCGAGCCCAGGACGCGTTCTACGGTGACGGTCATCATGAAGCCGCCGACTTCGCCAGGCCGTTCCTCAAGCCGCCTGTGGCTGGATTTGAGCAGAGCTTCCTGCATCTGGGCTGTGAGCTGCTGGAGATGCCGGCCCGCGTCGGTTCTTTTGGTGTATCTGACGCTGTCCATGGTCATGGTGAAGGCGTCGCCGCGGGTGTCGGTCCGGCGGTTGAGCGCGGTGCCGGTGTCGGCGATGAGCGCGGTGAGGGCGGCGATGCGCTGGCCGGCCTGGGAGACCTTGTGCCGTAGGGCATCTTGGTTGCGGTGGTGGGCGCGTTCGGCGCGTTCCAGCCGGGTCAGTTCGGCGTCGGCTTCGGCCTTTTCCATCAGCAGCGGGTTGCCGGTGGCCAGGGCCTTGACCTCGTTGTAGGACAGGGCGGCGTCGCCGATGTCCTCGATCTCGCGGACGTCCAGGCGGCCGCGCATAACCTGGGCGATGAACCGCGCCTTCCGCTCGACCGTCTGCCACATATAGCCATCGAACGACTTTTCTACAACATACCGTAGTACCTGGACTTCGGTGTTGTGGTTGCCCTGCCGCAGGATGCGGCCCTCGCGCTGGGCGACGTCGGCCGGCCGCCAGGGGCAGTCCAGGTGATGCAGGGCGATGGCGCGGAACTGGACGTTGGTGCCGACGCCCATCTTCTCGGTGCTGCCGACCAGGACGGCGACAGTCCCGGCCCGGCAGGCGGCGAACAGCTCGCCCTTATCCCGGTCGGTCTTCGCGTCGTGCACGAACCGGATCGCCTCGCGCGGCAGGCCGCGGGAGGCCAACTGGTCGCGGAGTTCGCCGTAGACGTTCCAGTCATCGCCGGGCGTGCCGATGTCGCAGAAGACGAGCTGCAGGCTCCCCCGGATCGGGGCATCGTGGCCGTCCGGCGCCGGGTAGGCGTCGTCGCGGTGGGCTTGCCAGAGCTCGGCGATCCGGTCGGCCGCAGCCTCGATCTTTCCCCTGGTGGTCATGGGCAGGCCGAGCAGGCGCAGGTCCAGGGCGGCCTTGCGGCCATCTGTGCAGACCTTGAGCATGTTGTCCTCTTCGGGCAGCACCTGCCGGTTGCGGATCGCGTCGGCGCGCTCGCCGAGCTGGGTCATGATGCCGAGCTGCGCCTCGGACGGCTGGGTGATCACCGTTTCCGGGGCGCGGTGGCCGTCGGCGGGCCGCGGGGCCAGGGCCGGGACGGGGAGCTTGAGGTCCTCGCCGGTCTTGATGTCGGCCGAGACGTGCCAGCGGCGGAGCATTTCCGGCACGTTGGTGAACTTGGCGAACCGGGTCTTCTGCCGGAAGCTGTCGCCGCCTTCGGGGGCCATCTCGATCTGGGTGATGGTCTGGGCGAAGGTGGCGGCCCAGCTGTCGAAGTCGGCGATGCCTGCCGCCGCCAGCAGGTCGGGCCGCAGGTAGTGCTGCATGACCCAGGCTTCGGTGATGCTGTTGGCGATCGGGGTGGCGGTGGCGAAGGTAACGACCCGGGTGCCGTTGCGGCGCCGCAGGTAGCTGATCTTCATGTCCAGGTCGGCGGCGCGCAGGGACCCGTCGATCGC
>Ga0187783_10004354_pt1 | contig 10485 bp, 8 predicted proteins | sample 1015_SJ02_MP02_2_FD_132471 | JGI IMG/M metagenome (GOLD analysis project Ga0187783, IMG submission 132471) | Tropical peat soil microbial communities from peatlands in Department of Meta, Colombia - 1015_SJ02_MP02_20_MG | ecosystem: Environmental > Terrestrial > Soil > Wetlands > Peat | place...
ACGGTGAAAGGCCCCCGCGCCGAAGTGAACGATGCCGACCTCGAGCTCGCTCCGGTCATAACCGGGCACGACAACGCGACCGGCTAGGTCATCGATTGCCGCCGTGCTCAGCGGGATGGCGCCCATTACTTGCTATCTAACCCCGCGCGAGGCGGGAACGGGCCCCTCCGGCGGGCGGCCTACTGGCTAGCCGGTGCTCTGGCACGCGCCGTCGACTGGCTGCGTCCCCGTCAGTGCTGTGTCGGCGTGAGCTGTTCGCCATCAGTGCCCGCGATTGCCGCGGTCGCGCCGTGGATTCCCGCCGTCGGCTCTGGCACTTCCGCGTCGTGCTCGCCCTGGATCAGGTGGCTATGACTCAGCACCGAGACGCCAGTGACGAGCAGCGCGAGCGCCAGGGCTTCGAGGGCCAGGTCCTCGGTGGCGGTCTGGAAGTGCTCGCCGAACAGGAACAGGCCGAGCAAGCTCGCCGACAGCGGGTCGAGGATGGTGAATCCGGGCTGGGACGCGGCCAGCGGGCCGGCCGCCAGGGCGTGCGAGGCAAGTAGCAGGCTCGCCGCGCCAGCACCGACCAGAACGTAGACCGACCAGTTGCTGAAGATCGCAGACGGCCCGCCGCTCAGGTGCGAGCTGAACTCCTTGATGACTGCGGCGACGAACCCCCACGCAACTCCGGTCGCAGCTCCGAGGATGGCGGCGCGCTGCGATCCGGACGCGGACGGTCGCCGGCCGAGTCCGAAGGCCAGCGCGAGCGCGAATGCCACGACCCCGAGCGTGGCCAGGCCGGCCAGCAGCCACAAGTACCCCGCCGCGTGCTGCCGGCCACCCGACGGCTGCGCCGCGAACAGGAACACGGCGAGCCCGGCGCACATCGCGGCGGCAGCCAGCCAGTCGCGCTGCTTGACCATCCGGTTCCCGAGTATCGCCATGTACCCGAACACGAACAGCAGCTCCAGGGCCAGGATCGGCTGGACGAGGGCTAGGGGCCCGTAGTGCAAGGCCGCGAGCTGGAACACGAACCCGAGGATCATGCTCGCGATTCCGGTCAGCCAGATCGGGTGCCGGGCAAGCCGGAAGATCAGCCAGACGTCGAGCTTGGCTGCCTGGCTCTCGTTGCTCCTCGCGCCAAGGCGCTGGCACACCGACGAGGTCGCCGTGCACAGGCTCGCCGCGAGTGCGAACAGGATCGCCTTTTCCATCCGGCCTAGCCGCCGTCTCCTTGCTTGCGCGGTAACCGATCACAGCCAGCATCCAGCCTTAACAGCGTTCCTCTCAAGTTTCTTTCAGGTTTGACACTGACGTTAACGTCGCGCACGGTCTTTCCGGCGCTCGCGGTCGGCTGATGCGGCCGGCGGCAGGGCCCGGCCGGTTGTGTCAGGCGAGCCCGGCCAAGTCCACGGCCGGGTCGCGAAGCGCATCGGGATCGACCGGCTGGCCCGACTTGACCAGTGCCTGGATCGCGTCGTTGACGTCCCAGATATTGACGTTCATACCGGCCAGCACCCGGCTGCCAGCGTCGAGCCAGAACGCGATGAACTCGCGCGCCGCAGCGTCGCCGCGGAAGACCACCTTGTCGTAGCCGCCGGGTTCGACATAGCCCGAATACTCCATGCCGAGGTCGTACTGATCGGTGTAGAAGTACGGCACGCGGTCGTAGCTGACAGGCTGGCCGAGCAGCGACCGGGCGGCCGCGGGGGCCTGATTTAGCGCGTTGGCCCAGTGCTCCAGCCGGATGTGCTTGCCGAACAGCGGATTGAAGGCGCTAGCGACGTCGCCGGCCGCATAGATGTCGGGATTGCTGCTGACCAGATCCGCGCCGACCACGATGCCGTTGGAAACCGCCAGGCCGGCGGCGTCGGCGAGCTGGGTGTTCGGGGCGATTCCGACACCCACGATGACCAGGTCGGCGTCGACCTCAGTGCCGTCGGTCAGCCGCACGCCGGTGGCGCGCCCGGCCCGGCCGGTGATCTCCGCGACGCCGATCTCGAAGCGCATGTCGACGCCGTGGTCGCGGTGTAGCTCGGCGAACACGCGGGCGGTCTCGGGTCCGAGCACGCGTAGCAGCGGCAGAGCAAGGGCCTCCAGCACGGTGACCTCGGCGCCGGCCGTGCGCGCCGCCGCGGCGGTCTCAAGGCCGATCCAGCCCGCGCCGATGACCACGACCCTGGATGCCGACTTCAGCGCCGTCTTGATCCGGTCACTGTCCTGGACGGTGCGCAGGTACATCACGTCGTCCAGGTCGGCGCCGGGCACCGGCAGCCGGCGGGGTGCCGACCCGGTGGATAGCAGCAGCTTCGCGTACGACTGCGAGCCGCCTACCGCGAGCATCACCCGGTGCGCCGCCGGGTCGACCCCGGTCACCGGCACGCCTAGCCGCAGCTCGATGTCGTGCTCGGTGTACCACTGCTCCGGGTGCACGAATATCTTGTCCCGCGGCGACTTGCCCTGGAGGTAGTCCTTGGACAGCGCCGGCCGCTCGTATGGCAGCTCAGATTCCGCTCCGATCAGCACGACCGGGCCGGTGAAACCTTCGGCTCGAAGCGTCTCCGCGGCCTTGGCTCCGGCAAGGCTTGCCCCGACGATGACGTAGGCTCCCTCGCTCACCGTGACTCCTCCCGCACGTGCGGAAATCCTCTGGCGCAGTCAAGGTACTCCGGCGGAGATCGGCAGGACAGGCGCAGGGCTAGCTCAGGCCCGTGCCATGCTGGCCACGAGACGGTTGCTGGCAGGTAGCGGAGGCGGGATGGCGGCCACGTCCGGCTGGGAGCTGACACCCAAGCAGAGCATCGAGCTCGAGTGCGCCCGGCGAGGACGCGATCAGGTGGTGGACGGCTGCATCGCGCTGCTGGCGGGCCAGGAGGTCGACGACAACCTGATCATCGCCCTCGGCGGGCCCTCGGCGATGAACGTCCTGCACGACGGGCCGCGTCAGCGAAATCAGTACTGGCGCCGGGTCTGGGCCGCCCGCGGGCTCCTTCATATCTGGGCTGCCAGCGCCGAGGGCGTGATCATCGAGGCGACGACTGACGAGCACTGGCGTGTTCGCGAGATGGCGGCCAAGGTCATCGCGTCGCACGCTGTCGACGGCGGCCTCGAGGCCGTCGCCGCGCTGCGCGCAGATCCGGTGCCGCGGGTCCGGGCCGCAGCCGAGCGGGCGACGGCGCGGCTGACGGCCGCTCGCGGCTGAGCCGGTGCCGTCAGATCGCGGCGAGTCCGGGATACTAGAGGCCGTGTCCACGCTCCTTCGGGCCAGCGGCGCGCGGCTGGCTAGCAGCGTGCGCCCGGTTCGCGGGTGGCTGCTGATCGCAGGCGCGATGCTTTTCGCTATCACCATCGCGGGCTACTGCGCGTTCATCGTCACCCATCCGGCGGACAGCTGGCTGAGCCCGGTCGACCTCGATGTGTACCGCAGGGGCGGCGAGGTCGTCCTGCACATCCGGCCGCACTACAACCCGCGGCTGGCGTCACCGCTGTACGACTGGCCCGGATTCGGGCTGAAGTTCACCTACCCCCCGTTCGCCGCGATCGTCTTCACCATCTTTTCGCTCTCGTCGTGGCGTCTCCTGCCGGAGATCTGGCTCGGGGTGAATATCGCCGCCCTCCTCGCGACGATCTGGGTGACGCTCGGCGGGCTCGGGTACCGGGCCAGCCTGGCCAAGCTGGGCGGCACCCTGGCGCTTGGTGCCGTGCTGTTCTGGACCGAGCCGGTGCAGCGGACGATGTATCTGGGCCAGATCGAGCTCGTGCTGATGCTGCTCGTCCTCTGGGACCTGTGCCAGCCGGAGCGGCGCCGGTGGCAGGGCGTCGGCGTGGGCTTGGCCGCTGGCATCAAGCTGGTGCCGCTGATCTTCATCCCGTTCCTGCTGCTCACCCGCCGCTACCGGCAGGCCGCGGTCGCGTCGGGCGCGTTCGTCGCCTCCGTGATCATCGGCTTCGCCGTGCTGCCTAGGGACTCGCGCGCCTGGTGGCTGGACGGCCTGCTGTTTCAGAGTGGCCGTACCGGCTTCACTGGCTGGGAGGGAAACCAGTCTCTGGATGGCCTCATTACCCGGCTGGTCGGCAGCATCTCGGGTGCCGAGCCCATCTGGCTGGTGGCGGCAGCCACAGTGCTCGTCGGCGGCATCGCGTGCGCGGTGATCTTCGCGCGCGGGGGCCACTGGCTTCTGGGCGTGCTGACCTGTGCGCTGACGGGCCTGCTCATCTCGCCTATCAGCTGGGACCACCACTGGGTGTGGATCGTACCCGGCGTGACGGTGCTGGCCTGTTACGCGATCCGGAGCCGCGGCTGGCTCCGCTGGGTCTGGCTGTTTGGCGCCGTCTTGATCAGTGCCCTGTTCGGCGGCTGGCCCGGGGCGCTCTGGGGACAGCCGAAGGACCTCGGCGGCTTCTCCGAGGGGCTCATCTGGTGGCCGCCCAACACCGACCCCGGCACTTTCCAACGGCTGGGCGACCGGCCGTGGTACGCCGAGTACCACTGGCGCGGCTTCCAGCTCGTCGTCGGCAATCTCTATGTGCTCACCGGGCTCGCGGTGCTGCTGTCTGCCGCGGTCATCGCGGTACGCATGATCGTCGCGCGTCGCCGGGAGGAGACGGCTGACGATCTCGCGGGGCCAGCGGCGCCACTGACCGAGCGAGAGTCGCCGGCGCCTGCCGCGAGCGGGGGCGGCCGCGCAGGGGCAGACCAGGGCGGCGGCAGCTAGTGCGTCGCCTGGTACTGCCGGTCCGCGATACTGTAGCCCGTGCCTAACCTCGTGCAGCCTGGCAGCGCTGGTCTGGCGGACAAGGCTCGCCCGTCCGGACAGACGGTGCTGACCGCGGGTGTAGTCGTGGTGATCATCTCGATGGCCTGCTACGGCGCTTACATCGTCAGTCATCCAACGATCATGTGGCTCAACACCGTCGACCTGCATGTTTACGTACGGGGCGGACGGGCGGTCCTGCACGGCACGCCGCTGTATAACTGGCCGAACACCACGAATCAGTTCACCTATCCGCCGTTCGCAGCCCTGATCTTCACCGTGATCGGGGCGCTGCCGTGGCACCTGGTGCTCGGGCTCTGGAGCCTCGCGAGCCTGGTGGCGCTCCCCGTCACGATCTGGCTGACGCTCGGCGCGCTCGGTTACCTGGACTTCGAGACCCGGGCCGGCGGCACGCTGCTGTTCACGGCGGTGCTGTTCTGGGTCGCGCCGGTATTGCACGTCCTGTACCTGGGCCAGATCGAGCTCCTGCTGATGGCTCTCGTCCTGTGGGATCTGTTCCAGCCGGAACGGCGCCGCTGGCAGGGCATCGGCGTTGGGATCGCCGCCGGGATCAAGCTGGTCCCGCTGATCTTCATCCCGTACCTGCTGCTCACGCGCCGGTATCGTCAGGCCGTGGTAGCGGCGGCGACCTTCGTCGGCACTGTCCTGGTCGGCTTCGCGCTGCCTGCTGACTCGCGAGCTTGGTGGCTGCACGGGCTGTTCCTCCAGGGTGGCCGCATCGGGTTCGTCGGCCGGGACTCCAACCAGTCGCTGGCTGCCCTCATCACCCGGCTGGCCGGCGGCGTCGCGGCCGGGAAGCCGATCTGGCTGCCGGTAGTGGCCCTAGTGCTGATCATCGGCCTGGTCTGTGCGACGCTTCTCCACCGGGCTGGCCAGCCAGTGGCCGGGGTTCTCACCTGCGCCCTCACGGGCCTGCTCGTGTCGCCGTTCAGCTGGGATCACCACTGGGTGTGGATCGTCCCCATCGTCGTTGTGCTCGCCTGCTACGGGCTGCGTGCGCGCGGAGCACTCCGGTACGCGTGGCTGACGGGTGCGGTGCTCGTTGCCGCGCTGTTCGGGGCCTGGCCGGGCGTGCTGTGGGGTCAGCCGCGAACGGCAGGCGATGTCTTCGAAGGGCTGATCTACTGGCCGCCGGGCACCACGGCCGGTGAGTATTACCGCCTCGGGGACCGGCCGTTCTATGGCGAGTACCACTGGCACGGCTGGCAGCTGATCGTCGGCAACCTGGACTTGCTGACCGGTCTTGCGGTGTTCGTGCTGGCCGCGGTGCTCGCGGTGCGGCTGACCATGACCCGCCGGCGGCTGGCGCCCGTAGCCGGGGCAGACCCGGTTAGCAGCTCCGCCTCGGCGGTCAGCCGCTAGCAGTGGGCTGCGTGCTCGGTACAGGCTGACCGGGCTGCGGGATCGCAGCCTTCGGGCGAGGTCGGCCGCGTGCCATCAGGCACAGCACGACCAGCGCCACCGCGGCGCCCAGCAGCACGATCGGCACGCTGATCGTGAGGTCGTCGAGGGAAATCCTGGCCAGCAGGCGGGTCGGCGGTGCCGCCGGACCACCGGGCATCAGCGCCACGGTCGCGGCCGTTAGCCGGACAATGACGAGCCAGTCCAGCCAGCACGCGGGTACGAGGATCAGCAGGCAGATGATCATCGCGTCGTAGGACGGCAGCTGATACTGCCAGGTGAACAGCCACGCTGTGCTGAGGCCAAGCGCGACGAAAATCGCGGGCTGGGCGGTCGTCCGGATCGGCAGCCTGGACAGCACGACGATCGCAACTCCCACGCCGACGACGGTGGCGATGACGTCTACGTGGGTCATGACGAAGCCCTGCCTGCTGCCGGCGAAGAGCCGGTAGAAGTTGTCAGCCGTGGTGCGGTCGCCGCGGTTGAGCACCGCCTCCGCGGCGGGCCGGCCGAACCAGGCGTAGCTGGGCAGTAGCACGCCGAGCATGCCGCAGGCGGCGATGATGCAGGCCGAGGTCGAGTGACGGAGGGCCCACGCCAGCCCGAGACCGAAGAACACGAAGGTGATCTTGATATCGGCGGCGAGGCCCACCAGCATGCTGCCGGCGAGCACCCTGCCGAGACGTTCCTGCCCGGCCACGGGCATCCTCGGCCAGCCAGCCGCGAGTACCAGGCCGAGCACGCCGGCCGCGGCGGCTAGCACGTCCAGGTGTGCGGCAGCGATGAGTTGCCAGATGAGCAGCGGGTTTATGGTCCACAACAGATGCGCCCGCAGTCGGGCCGCGGGGTCAGAGCGAAGCAGCCGGTCGGCGACGTAGGCAACCGCACCGAAGGCCAGCGCGTTGCCGACCTTGAGCCAGAACACGATCCTGGCCGCGGACGTGCCGCCGAGCCGGGCGGCTACGTACTGCTCGACGGTGGCCGCCGGGCCGTAGGACGACGGAATCCCGTCCCACTCCCCCGGGATAGACCTGGCGACGACGTCGTGCATGCGCTTGAGGTCCAGCGGCACCATGACGTATGGACTGTGGCCGAGCACGACCATCCGCCCGAAAGCCATGTAGTCCAGCGAGTCCGTGGACCCGACGGGGGGCAGCACGGTGAGGACCGCCACGACCACGCCGGCTGCGATGAGGATGGCTCGGACCGACGGCCGCGCCCCGCGGCGCACCGCGATGAGGGCCGCGGCAACCCCCAGCCCGCCGATGATCGCCGACAGCCAGAGCGCCCAGGTGGCGAAGGCCAGCGTCAGGTGCAGGCTGGTGATCTCGAATGGCGGGCCGGCCGCGGGCATCTTCAGCTGTGGTCCTGTCCAAGAGGCCCGGCCGAGGGACACCACGAGCGTGACGATCAGCGACGACCCGATGCCGGCCACGGCAAACCAGCCGTACCGGCGAGCCGACCGACGCATCGATGGCCGCACCGCTGCAGTCCCCGTGGTCGACCCTGGCCGCACGCCGGCCACCCCTGAGACATCAAAGCCCATGAAAGCTCAACCTGCCGAAACAAGGAGTCGAGTCAGGCCCTGAACTCAGGGCTGCGGTAGTTGCCCCGCTACCGTCGCCTTGCAATCACCGGAACCCGGTGCTGCTGCGTTCAATTTAGCAATACTGCTGACGATATTCGCGGGCAAGGATACAGAAGCGAGAATTAGTAATGGCCGTGTCATTTTGTCGTATAGCGCCAGGCAAGCACCGTTCCGACGATCATGCCCGTAACGAGCGCGGTGAGGTGGCCGACGGGCGCGACCTCTAGGCCGCTGAGGCCCGCGAAGATCTGCCCGACAAAAATGAGCAGCGCCAGATCTAGGACAGCCGCGCCGCGGACTAGCCAGCCGCCGTGCAGCAGGCCCACTGCGATCGCGGCGACCACGACGTAGGAGGGTCCCACGTCAACCAGGAACCGGTCGGCGGCTGGCAGGCTGCCAGCAGAAACCCGGTAGGCGACGATGCCCTCGCTGACCAGGGTGCCGACTACCTGGCCTGCGGCGCAGGTGACCACCGTGCGCCAGTTGCCGAAGACGCTGGTCGCGCCGAAGAGCGCCAGCGCGATCAGGATCGGCCAGGCCCACAGGTAACTGGTGGGGAAGAAGGCCGAGGCGATGAGAGACGCTACCGGGTGGTGGGTGAGGTTGTGCACGCTGGTGCTGGCCCAGCGGAGCAGTGCGGCGCGGTCTGGCGGCGGCAGCAGGACGTAGGCGACCTCCGCCAGGCAGACGCCGCCCAGGTAGATCCAGGCGGCGGCGTGCCGGACGAAGATGGCGCGCAGCGCCGGCGCTGCCTTGCCGGCGCGGATCACCGATTCCATAGCACTGATGAGTCAGTCTTATCAGAGCGCGCGCATTCATGGCAGGCAAGGGTGGGGTAATGGAATTGGTAGTAAAGGGTAAAAGTTTAGATTTTTGAACGCCCGCGCAAAATTACGCGGTCTGGTCTGGATTGCGGTTGGTCCGGCACCGCCCGCGACGGCTCGGCGGCCGAGTCTCCGTGGCGTTCGGTGGTCGGCGGCGTCTTGGCTGGCGGGCGGCACGAGATCAGCCGCCGACGACTCCGTTCCCGTGGTTATCGAGTTGACTTGCTCGAATACCTGTTCGATAGTGGTGACGTGGGTGCGGAGGTAGCGCAGGTCATCGGGCTAGCTCCGATGCGTCACCGCGATGACGTGCTGGCGGGGGAGGGCATGCTGCCGGTGCTCCCGGCACTGCGGGAATTGCTCCCAGGCGGCGGCCTGCAGCGCGGATCGGTGGTGACATCGGGGGACTTCGGGCTGCTGTCGCTGGCCATGGTGGCCGGGGCGATGGCCGACGGGGCGTGGTGCGCCGTGGTCGGCGTGCCGGCCGTCGGCATGCGGGCGGCGGCCGAGGCTGGCGTGGATCCGGACCGGATGCTGCTGGTCGCCGACCCCGGCTCGCGCTGGCCGCAGGTGGTGGCGTCCCTGCTCGACGGCTTCGACGTGGTGCTGCTGCGGCCGCCAGACCAGCCGTCGGCGCAGCTCCGGCGCAAGCTCGAGGCCGCGGCTCGCCGGTACGGCAGTGTCCTCGTGGTCGCTGGCGACTGGCCGGGGGCACAGTCCCGGCTGCTGGTGACGCACGCCGAGTGGGCCGGGATCGGAGTCGGGCACGGGCGGCTGCGCGCCCGCAGGGCGAAGGTCGAGGCGACTGGTCGCGGGGCCGGCGAGCGGCCGCGTGCGGTGTGGTTGTGGCTACCGGGCACGGACGGCACGGTCACAGCGGCCGCCCGCGGGCTGGCCGTCGGCGGGCTGGTCGCCGGTGGGCTGGTCGCCGGGGAGTTCGCTGACGAGCTGGCAATCGGCGTGGCTGACGGTCCGGAACTGGTGAGGCTGGCGAGCAGCGGATGAGGGTGCTCGTGCTGCGCTGCCCGGACCTGCTGGCGGACGAGATGCCGGGGGAGGGCAGCGCCCGTGCCTTCGAGCCGGTGGTCGCCCTCGTCGAGGAGTTCTGCCCGCACGTGGAGGTGCTGCGGCCGGGGGTCTGTGCGATCCCGGCGCGGGGCCCGGCGCGCTACTTCGGTGGCGAGGCAGAGCTAGCCGGCCGGGTCGCCGCAGCGGTCAGCCAGGCCGGTTATGGCTGCCAGGTGGGGGTCGCCGACGGCTTGTTCGCCGCGGGGCTCGCGGCCCGCACCGGGTCTGGCGTGCTGGTGGTCCCGCCGGGCAAGACGCCGGAGTTCCTGACCAGGTTCCCGGTTGGGGTGCTGGGCATGCCCGAGCTGTGCGAGCTGCTGCCCCGGCTGGGCATCGAGACGCTGGGCCAGCTGGCCAGGCTGCCGCCAGCTGAGGCGGTCAGCAGATTCGGGCCGCCGGGAGGACTGGCGGGGCGGCTCGCTCGCGGGCTCGACCCCCGCCCGCTGATGCCGCGACGGCCAGCCGTCGACCTGTCCGCGGCGATGGAGTTCGACCCACCCGCCCGGCAGTCCGAGCCGGTGATCTTCGCGGCCAAGGCGCTGGCCGATCAGATGCATGACCGGCTGGCGGCCGGCGGGTTTGGCTGCGTCCGGGTTCGGGTGGAGGTGCACTACTCAGGCGGCGTGCAGGTCAGCCGTCTGTGGCGGCACGACGGGCTGCTGTCAGCGCTGGCGGTGGCCGAGCGCGTCCGGTGGCAGCTCGATGGCCGGCCGGCCAGTCAGCCGGGCGACCCGGCTCCCGGCGGCGCGGTCCTGGGCGGCGCGGTCCTGGGCGGCGCGGTTCCGGGCGGCGCGGTTCCGGGTGGCGCGGTTCCGGGTGGCGCGGTTCCCGTCCGCGGCGACGGCGA
>Ga0187783_10004355_pt1 | contig 10483 bp, 5 predicted proteins | sample 1015_SJ02_MP02_2_FD_132471 | JGI IMG/M metagenome (GOLD analysis project Ga0187783, IMG submission 132471) | Tropical peat soil microbial communities from peatlands in Department of Meta, Colombia - 1015_SJ02_MP02_20_MG | ecosystem: Environmental > Terrestrial > Soil > Wetlands > Peat | place...
CCGAAACCGGCGAGCAGCGGCAGCCGATGAGTTAATTCGGCGCACAGTGAATCGATGGTCATAATCTTCAATCGCTGCGGATTTTCTAACAGATGCCATTGATGGCGGTGATCTTTGTCCAGCACTTGACGCGCTCTGTTCCAAGCAATCAATCGATAGCCTGGTTGCGGCGGCGGCTGATGTTTGGCGCCGTTGAGCGACGCCAACACCCGGTCGCGCATTTCGGCTGCCGCCTTGCGAGTAAACGTGATCGCAATAATCTCCTCAGGAGATTCGCACGCATTCGCTAATAAAGATAAAAAACGCTGAGTCAGCAATTCGGTTTTCCCTGATCCTGCCGGCGCCTGGACGATAAACGATTGGGCGGGATCCATCGCCGCACTGCGAATTTCAAAATCAACCTGACTATTCTGTATTTGCATATTCATACCTCTGAATAAGGCTCTTGTCATTCCCGCGAAGGCGGGAATCCATACTTGCACCCACCGAAATGTGCGGGCAAAAATGGATTCCCGCCTTCGCGGGAATGACACGTAGGGGGTTGTGAATTTTTACGTCTTCAATCATGAACCCTTTCTGATTCGACACAACACTTGTAAATCACAATTTTGACAGGGAGCGCCTTGGTCGGCGGGATCCACCGTGGCCACGCCTTGGGAAAAATCAACGGCCAATTGCTGCAATTTTTCCCGCCAATGGGTTAACAAATCATTCCAAGTGCGGGGCGGGGTTAAATCAGAATGAGCATCAATGCTGATCACTCCCGGCGGAAAATATTCCTCACTGCTCAATGATTCCGAATGCAATCCTTTAAAACCCAGTTTTCCGGTGCGGATTTGCGCAAACGCGGCGGCGGCGACGGAGTGATTGGGATCGGCTGTTAACGTGATTGCGTATAAAGGCAGTTGCGGTTGCTGCAATCGATCGGTCAACCAAGCTTGGGGTTGAGTCAACCCGGTTTTATAATCAATTAATAATAGCTGGCCATTGCTGAGTTGATCGATGCGGTCGATCTGCAAATTTAACCGCAATCCGGCTAATTCCAAACAGTGTTCGGTTTCTTGAGCGATCACGGTAAAGGGCGGCCGCTGTTTTTCCAGGGCTAACCAGGCCGTGATTAACTCAATCAACCGGTTTTTTTCTACTTGGGCAAACGGCGATTCCGGTTCAGTCAATTCTTCACCAATGACCTGGTCCACGGTTTGGTGGATTAAAACCGCTAATTGATCGCTATTCATGGCGAGTAAGTTGTGCTGATTGTTCAGTATCTGCCAAATCAGTTCTAACGCGTGATGGATGAGAATTCCGTGGGTGCGAGAAGAGACGCCTAATTCCGGTTGTTCCATGGCCTGAGCATTCAGTCGAACCATTGCGAAGGCGCGAAAGGGGCATTCCGCTTGTTTAGTCAAAATGCCGCTGCCGCCGTAAATTTTCTCGTGCGCAACAACCGCGGGCGCCGGATCATCGACCGCCATTTCTTTGCGGGCGGAAGCCAGAATTTTTTCGGCGAAATAATTTGCCGAGATGGGCGTTTCGACCCGAGAAGAATCATTCGCAATCAACCGGCTGAATCGAGCAACCGACTCATCATTCGGCGTGCTGCAACTGAGCCGGATATGTTTGGCGGCGCCGAGTAATCGCTCGGTGATTTTCTGGGTGTAGAGAAATTCGCGTTGCGCCGAACAATGGGGCGCTTGATACTGAACCTGCAATGCATAAGGCAAAAATGGATTCGGTTGCGGCGCCGGCGGCCAATTTTGATCATCTAAGCCCATAATCCACAGAGCATCCCATTGAAATCCGTTGCTTTCGGACACGCTGAGAATTTCAATCGGTTGTTGCGCTTCAATGGCTGTTTGGAAAATCGTTTGCGCAGTCAATCGTTGTAAGCAGGTAACCGCTTCGCTGCGATTAATTCCTAGCGTGATTTTATCCAGAGTTGCGAATTCATCGAATACGGCTTGCCATTGTTCGATCAGCCGATGTTCCAAAGCATTCAAGGCGCGCCCGCCCGGCCATCCCAGTGCAGTGAGTTCTCGAATAAACTGGGCAGCCCACTGTTTGGGCGAGAGCTGAGTATTCTCCGCTTCGGTACGAATATCCAGCCAGGTACGCCAGCGTTGCAACCAAGTATGGCGCCGATAATCGGCTTGTTTGTTCGCAATCGCGTTAAATAAATCCGTGAATGACAGTTCAAAACGGCGCAATTGGCGGCATTCGGCGTCGAGCAGAGCGCCGGCATTCAGATCGGTTTCATTTTGACAAAGATAAACTGATTGCAATAATCCGCTCATCAATTCCATCGGAAATTTTTTTAAATTTAATTCCAAGACCTCCACAGCAATCCGGATGATGGGAAACTCGCAAAGCGTTGCGCCCGGCGAAATATTAAACGGCAGCGGCGAGGGCGCTGCTCCCGGCCATTGATTCTCTGGGGCAAATACTCGATTAAAAACCGCCAGGAGTTGAGGCCGAAGTGGTTTGAATTGAGGAATAATGCAGCCGATGCGCCGGTTTGGATTTTGTTCCATTTCCAATTTTGCCCATTGCGCCATTTGGGTGATTTCCGATTCGAGATCCGGATAAATTTCGGTGCGGATGTTGGCTTTATTTGCTGGAGTCTCCATCGAAGTGATCGTGGTCGATTGCGACAAGGTCTTCAATAACGATTGATAGGCGGGAGTTAATTCATCAAATCCGGCCAAGGTCAGTAACTTCGGCAGGTCGATGGGCTGTTGATGTAATAATTGCTGTAAGCGCATCGGCAAAAGCGCATCGCTCATCCAGTCGTGTTGCTGACAATGACTGAGAAATTCCTCCACCCAAAAGACGAACAAGCTGACCTCTGCCGACGCTGCGGTGTTTTTTAGCGTGGCTAGTTCGATCTGCCACTGATTCAGTAGCTGCCAGGCGTTCTGAACCTGGTGCACGGTGGTGTTGATTTGGAGGAGGGGATAATGCCTATCTCGGGTATTTTGGATAATTTGAGACCAGAGGTATTGTTCTTGACTATCGGTTAATAGGTATTCATTGGCCAAGGGATGTTGATACCAAATCCCTTGCAGCCAACTGTGAAACGGCAGTATGATAGCTGTCTCCCAAACCGATTGATCCTTGGCTTGTTGCTGATCAAAGTCATTGCGTAGTTTTTCGGCCAACCGGCGGGTTGCGGTCAGTATTAATCCGTTCATAATCTCACCTCTATACACACAGGGGCTACTCATTATACGAGTCTGGGTGTATTTTTCTACAAAATGCGGCTTGAATTCTTAAATTTTTTATTAAGTGTTTGATTAATAATGAAATAGTAACAGTGATTAAAATCAATCCAACAGTGCTAAGTATGTAGATTTCTGGAAAAATTACCGGATTTCTAAAGGATATCCACAAAGTTATCCACAGATTTTGTGAATAACTTTTCCGGCGCCGGAATTTGAGGAGGGTTAGGGTAGTCAGCATGGAGAAAGTGCTATAGCGGTCACCCCCACCCTAACCCTCCCCCTAAGAGGGGGAGGGAATAATTCGGTGTCAAAATTCTGTAGACAATGTCTTTTGACTGTGCTAACTTAACTACGGGTAGCGTTGCGAGCATTTTGAGCGGGCGTGTTTTATGCTCTCTTTTGAATGGTTTGCTATGCATTTGTTATATTTTGTATTGAGAGTGTAAACATGACTAATAATAAAATTTATGTAGGTAATTTGTCTTATCGGACCGCTGAAGATCAATTGGCGCAACATTTTGGTAAATTTGGACAAATTTCCAGTACGGTTATTGTAATGGATCGGGCTACGAATCGTTCTAAAGGGTTTGGTTTTATTACCTTTGAAAGCGAAACAGCCGCGCAACAAGCCGTTCAAGAAATGAATGGTAAAGAAATTGACGGTCGTACCGTTAAGGTCAGCATCGCCAAACCACCCAAAGAACGCGAAGGCGGAATGGGCGGCCGTGGCGGACGACCCGGCGGCATGGGCGGTCGTCGAGAAGGAGGCCGTGAAGGCGGTACTCGCGGCGGTCGTTTCTAATTCCTTACTTCCACCCTCAGTTAAGGTGTATCCAAGACCACTTGGATACACCCGGGTGAGTCATTCTTCAAGATTCTTTGGGGAAAATAATTTGGACTTCTAGGCCTGTTCCGGATTCGGGGGTTAACAGGAGGACGTCGGCGTGGTGGAGTTTGGCAATTTGTTGGACGATGCCGAGACCGAGGCCGCTGCCGGGGCTTTGGTTGCCGACCATGCGGTAGAAGCGTTCAAAAACGCGTTCGCGGAGTTCGGGAGGGATGCCGGGGCCGTTGTCGGTAATGCTTAAAATGGTTTGATGAGGGGGTTCTCGGATCTCGATTTTGATCCAACCGTTTTTGGGCGTGTAACGAATCGCATTATCGATCAGATTGCGAATCAAAATGCCGATCGCAGTCGCATTTCCTAAAATAGTGGCCGTGCTGTCCGGAGATAAAAATTCCAGTTCGATATTTTTTTGGATTGCCTCGGGCGCCAGCATCGCGGCGGTATCCGCCACTTCCCGAGCCAGCTTCACCGACGTGGGTTGTTGCATACCGGCTTCCGGAACCATCCGATTGAGCGTCAATAATTGCTGAATCACGTGATTGCTCCGATTAACCCCTTCCATAATTTTAACCAACGCCGCGCGAATAGAGTCCGGCGTCGTCGCCCGCAAAGCCGCCTGCGCTTGCGCACTGATCGCCGCCAACGGCGTTTTTAATTCATGCGCCGCATCGCCGGTGAACCGCTTTTCACGTTCGAACGCATTCTTTAACCGTTCAAACAGATGATTCAGCGCTTCCACCAGAGGAACAATTTCCGCCGGCACCCCGGTCAAATCAAACGGCTCCAAATAACTGGGCGCTCGATGGCTGACCTCTTGAGTGACTCGCTTTAATATGCGCAACGCTTTACCGACAATAAACCAGATCAACAGCGCCAGAAAAGGATAACTCAATAACATGATATAAATCGAATCCTGAGTTAATCTGTTTTCTAATGCTTGGCGGTAATTAATATGCTCGGCGATCATCAGCGTGTAATGACTGTTTTCATCGGTGACGGTATACACTCGCCAAGCTTGGTGATCGACCGTCACATTCGATAATCCGGCTGCGCCCTGGGTAAACGGAGTCAATGGCGCGCCGGGTGATCGCAGTAATAACCGCTTGGCGGGACTCCACACTTGAAATTCCGTATAGAAATTATGATCGCTGATGTTCGGTTTTCCCGGCAGGGCGATGGTAATCGGTGGAATCATGGTTTCGGTATTCTGATTGCGATCAAGAATTAAACTGGATTGGATAGTGGCTAAATCGGACGCTTTTAAGTCCACGTTGAGTAGCGCTTGCATACTCACTGCCGTATGAATTAACTCCGTATCCAATTGCTTTTGAATATCCTTGTGAGACAACACTAAATTGCCGATAATCGCTAAAGACGTAATAAGCGTCACGCTGAGAAATAAATTAATCAGCAAAAATGTGCGTATCGATGGGGTCATCCGTGACTACTCGTGCGTATAAACATGCAAACGCAGAACGCCCAAAAGTGGGCGTTCCCAGCGACAGGGTGAGTAATTATCATTCTTCCTCTTTTTTAGCGATCATGTAGCCTACGCCGCGGATAGTGCGGATTAGATGCGTACCAAACCGTTTGCGCAAATTGTGAATATGCACTTCCAACGCATTGCTATCGATATTCTCGCCCCAGCCGTATAACGTTTGATTTAATTGTTCGCGAGAAATGACCCGGCCAACGTTTTCCAGTAATTTTTGCAGCAGAGCAAATTCGCGGCGCGAAATGGGCACGTCTTTGCCGGCTTGATGCACCGTATGCGAGGCGGGATCCAATTCGATATCGGCATGGGTGATAATCGGCAACACTCGTGCTTTGGAACGGCGTTGCAGGGCGCGCATCCGCGCACATAATTCGTCTAAATCAAACGGTTTGGTGAGGTAATCGTCCGCGCCGGCATCCAACCCCTTGACCCGGTCTTCAACCGATTCGCGAGCGGTTAAAATAACCACGGGCACGGTCATCATCCGTTCCCGAATGCTTTTCAGTAATTCAAGGCCGGACATCTTCGGCAACCCCAAATCCAACACGATCACATCGAATTCTTCGTGAGGAGTGGTCAATACCCGATGAGCGGAACGCCCGTCTTTAATCCAGTCGACCGTATAACCATAATGCCGCAAACCGGTGCGGATACCGTCGCCTAATAACTCATCATCTTCAACTAATAAAATACGCATTTCTCTCAGACCTCGCTATGCTTTTATTTTTTGTCACGAAAGTGTAATATAACCATTTAAGGGGATTTACCTTTGCTTAAAAAAGGCAATTAAACAGTATGATACCTAAAAGCAGTTAAAAATGCAAGCTTTTTTAATTTTTTCTTAAGTATTTCTTAAGGAATGAAGGGAGAGGGGGTTTATCAGTGTTAGACTTTGAACAAAGCACATCAGTGCAGGATTCGATCAATAAAATTATTGCCCATGCCCGCACTGTCGCCGCGGCGGATCACACCGACATTAATTTATTGTGTAAATTCATTCAATTATATTACAGCCAATCGTCGATTGAAGATTTGGCCACTCGCAGCATCGGTGATTTGTACGGGGCAGCGTTGGCTCATTGGCAATTAATGCTGCGCCGCCAACCCAAGGAACTGAAAGTCAGGGTGTTAAATCCTCAATACAGTGAGCACGGTTGGCAATCCGGTCATACGGCCGTGTTTGTGGTGACGGATGATATGCCCTTTCTCGTCGACTCGATGCGAATGGAAATTAATCGAATGGGATTGACCACCCACCTGATGATTCACATGGGGGGGATGCACGTCATTCGCGATCAAAAGGGCTATTTGCAGGATATCCTGCCGTTCACTGAGAAATCGGCGGGGGCGAGTATGGAGTCTCCCCTGTTTATGGAAGTCGATCGCCAAACCGATCCTGGCCTGCTGGATAAAATCGAAAAAAATATCATCCGCGTGCTCAACGATGTGCGCATGGCCGTGACGGATTGGCAGGCTATGCTGCAGAAAGTCAGTGAATCGATTAATGAGCTGATGTCCGCCCAAGGGCAAGATAGCGAAATTAAAGAAAGCATCGCTTTTTTAGAATGGCTATTGGAAGATCATTTCACCTTTTTAGGGATGCGCGATTATGACGTGTCGGGGCAGGGCGATGAGCGGGGTTTGCAATCCATCCCGCATTCGGGTTTAGGCATATTAAAAGAAGATTCAGAGACCAAGGCATACCGGCACTTTTCTGAGTTGCCCGAGGCGGCGCGCAAGTTGATGTTATCCCAACAGGTATTATTGTTATCGAAAACCAGTACGCGTTCGACCGTGCATCGCCATTCGTATACCGATTGCGTCAGCATCCGGTTTGTCGATCAAAACGGCCGTGTCATTCGCGAGCGCCGGTTTATCGGTTTGTATACCTCCGGCGCCTATACCAGCAATCCCAAAATGATTCCGGTCATTCGCCGCAAAGTCGACGCCGTCATTCATCAATCGCAATTACCGCCGCGCAGCCACGCCGGCAAAGATTTACTCCATATCTTATCGACCTTACCTCGCGATGATTTATTTCATGCTGACGTCGACGAATTATTCGCCCTTTGCATGGGGATTTTACATTTACAGGAGCGGCGGAGAATCCGTTTATTTGCCCGTGAAGATGCGTATGGACGGTTTATTTCCTGCTTAGTGTACGTCCCGCGTGAAAATTTTAATGCCGATTTAGTGCGGCAGATGCAAGACATTTTAAAGCAGGATTTAGGCGGTTTTGAAGTCGCCTTCAACACCCAATTTTCTTCGTCGGTGTTGGTGCGAATCCATTATGTCGTCCGAGTCGATCCGCGCAAGCGCAAGCCCTACGATTTAAAACATCTCGAACCAAAACTGGTCGACGTGGGACAATCCTGGCAAGACGGTTTCCGCGCCGGGTTACTGGAATATTTCGGCGAAGAAAAAGGCAATGCGTTATTTAACCGCTATCGCAATGCATTCCCGGCGGGTTATCGAGAAAGCTTTGGTCCACGCCAGGCGATGTTGGACATTGAACAAATGGAAAAACTCTCGGAGCACCATCCCTTGTCGATGAGCTTTTACCGGCCGGTGGGTGCTTCCAAGGAAGAAATTCGATTTAAATTGTACACTCATTCCCTAGTGTCTTTGTCCGATGCCTTGCCGATGTTGGAAAATATGGGGTTACGGGTCGAGAGTGAGCAGCCTTATTCGATTGCGCCGAAGGATGGCAAAATTGTTCATATTAATGATTTTGGCATGACCTACGCGCGTGAGCCGGAGTTCGAAGTCGAGCAAGTGAAAGGCATTTTTCAGCAAGCGTTCCATAAAATTTGGCTGGGTGAGGCGGAAAACGATCCGTTTAACCGTTTGGTGTTAGAAGCGCAATTGAGTTGGCGCGAGATTACCATTTTACGCGCTTATTCGCGCTATTTTCGTCAAACCGGTTTTACCTTCAGTCATGAATACATCGGCCAGGCGTTGATCAATAATGCGGTGATTGCTAAATTATTAATCGAATTATTTCACAATCGATTTGCTCCGCAGGAAATCGAAAACCGTCAAGAAAAACTCGCTCACATCGAGGCAGAAATTTTTAAGCAATTAGATAATGTGGCGAGCTTAGACGATGATCGTATTTTACGCCGGTTTTTGGATGTGATCAAAGCCAGCTTACGGACTAATTTTTTCCAAACCGATGAAGCCGGACATCCTAAATCTTGTTTATCCTTCAAATTAGATCCCCATCAAATTCCGGAAATGCCTTTGCCCTTGCCGCAGTTTGAAATATTCCTTTATTCACCGCGCTACGAGGGCGTGCATTTGCGCGCCGGTAAAGTGGCGCGCGGTGGATTGCGCTGGTCGGATCGACGCGAAGATTTTCGCACCGAAGTGCTGGGTTTAATGAAGGCGCAAAAAGTGAAAAACGCCTTAATCGTGCCCACCGGCGCCAAGGGTGGTTTCGTGACCAAAAAAGTCCGCCCGGAAACGCCTCGCGAAAAATTTTTAGAAGAAGGCCTGGCTTGTTATCAAGAATATATCCAGGGATTGCTGGAAATTACCGATAATTTGCAGGGTGCGGACGTGATCCGCCCACCGGATTGCCGGTGTTATGACCAACCCGATCCCTATTTGGTGGTGGCGGCGGACAAAGGCACGGCGACGTTTTCCGATGTGGCTAATCGCATCGCCATTGCAAATGAGTATTGGTTGGGTGATGCGTTTGCTTCCGGTGGTTCAACCGGTTACGATCATAAGAAAATCGGCATTACCGCTCGCGGCGCCTGGGTGTCGGCGCGGCGGCAGTTTCAAGAATTGGGCGTCAATGTCGACACCGCGGAAATCACCGTGGTGGGCATCGGCGATATGAGCGGCGATGTGTTTGGCAACGGCATGTTGCAATCACCGCACGTTAAATTAGTGGCCGCATTTAATCATCAACATATTTTTTTAGATCCGGATCCGGATCCGCAACTCAGTTATCACGAACGAGAACGGCTGTTTTACTTGGCGCGGTCGACTTGGGCGGATTATAACCGGGATTTAATTTCCCCCGGCGGCGGTGTTTATTCACGCTCGGTCAAGTCAATTTCCTTGTCTGCCGCCGTTAAAAAAATGCTGGGTGTGGAGCAAGAGGCGTTAATGCCCAACGATTTAATCCGCGCAATTTTGCAAGCGCCGGTGGATTTGATTTGGAACGGCGGCATCGGCACTTATGTGAAAGCCAGTTATGAATCTCATCTGGATGTCGGCGATCGCAGCAACGATGGATTGCGGGTGAACGGCAATCAACTGCACGCCAAAGTGGTGTGTGAAGGCGGCAATTTGGGTTGCACGCAATTGGGACGGATTGAATACGAACTCAGCGGCGGTAAAATCAATACCGATTTCGTCGATAATTCCGCCGGTGTGGACTGTTCCGACCACGAAGTCAACATTAAAATTTTATTGAACCAAGTGGTGGCCGCCGGCAAGCTGACGGAAACCCAGCGCAATCGTTTGCTGGCGGCGATGACGGATGAGGTGGCCGGTTTAGTGTTGCAAAATAATTATCAACAAAACCGGGCGATCAGTTGGTTGTCGGCGTTATCGAAACGCCATCTGGGTTTATTTATTAGTTATATTACCGCGCAAGAGCAAGCCGGAAAGTTGAATCGAGAACTGGAATTTCTGCCGAGCACCAAAGAACTGTTGGAACGGAAGATGGATAAGTTGGGGATCACGAAGCCGGAAATGGCGATATTATTAGCTTACAGCAAGATTACTTTGAAAGAAGAAATCATTCAATCGGATCTGCCGGAAGACCCTTATTTAAATCATTTCATCAAAGAAGTGTTTCCGATGCCGTTGCGCAAGGAATACAGCGAAGAAATGTCTCAACACCGGTTGCGCCGGGAGATTATCGCCACTCAATTGGCGAATCGGCTGGTAGCGGATATGGGC
>Ga0187783_10004356_pt1 | contig 10482 bp, 9 predicted proteins | sample 1015_SJ02_MP02_2_FD_132471 | JGI IMG/M metagenome (GOLD analysis project Ga0187783, IMG submission 132471) | Tropical peat soil microbial communities from peatlands in Department of Meta, Colombia - 1015_SJ02_MP02_20_MG | ecosystem: Environmental > Terrestrial > Soil > Wetlands > Peat | place...
GCTGTGTGGCCCTGCACCTCCTGGATGAAGACCGGGAGCAGGAACACCGCCGCGAAGGTAACGACGGACGCCAGCGCACATAGCGTGAGGACCAGCGCGGCGGCGCCATTCCTGGCCAGGGCAAGGTTGAGGACCGGCTGGTCGGCCCCGGCCGAGCGGGCCGCGTAGCCGGCCAGCAGCGCGACGCCCGCGGCGAGCGGTACCCATGTCGCGGGCGCTGCCCAGCCCGCGGTCCCGCCCTGTCCGATGCCGAACAGCGCCGCGGCCAGTCCCGCGCCAAGCAGCAGGACTCCAGGCCGGTCGAGCCTGGCACCTGGCGCCGGGCCTGCTGCCATCTCCGCGGGGATCCGGCGGATCGCGACTACCGCTGCGGCGCCGGTGGGCACATTGATGAGGAAGATGCTTCGCCAGCCGACCGCACCAATGAGCGCGCCGCCGATACTGGGGCCCAGGGCCGGGCCGAGGAACAGCAGCATGCCCGCGGTGGCCGGCATCGACCTGGTGGCCTGGCTCTTGCCGAACAGCATGCTCATCGCCATCGGCACCAGCGGCGCGCCAGCCAGCCCCTGCACGACCCTGCAGATCAGCAGCACCTGCACGTCCGGCGCGGCCGCGCAGGCCGCGGATGCCAGCGTGAATCCCAGCACGCTGGCCCGGTAGAGCGGAAGCGTTCCGAATCGCCGCGCGAGATAGGCGGTCGCTGCCAGGCCCGTGCCGAGCGCGAGCAGGTAGCCGCTCACCGCCCAGGCCGCCACCGGCAGGCTTGCATGCAGTTGTCGCGCGATGGGCGCGACGGCCACGTTGACGATGCTCGAGTCCAGCATCGACAAAAGCGGGCCGGCCAGCAGCGCGTACTGGACCGCCGGACCGAGCCTGCGCACCGGCACCGTCGCCGCAGCGGCATCCGCGCTCATGACAAGTCCCGCGCCGCTGCCGGCCAGCCCGCGCTCATGACCCGTCCTGCGCCGCTATCGCCCGCAGCGTGCGGAGCCAGGCCCGCTCCTGCTCGGCCCTCGCCGCAAGCTCGGCGGTCACCAGCGTGCTCCACTGCTCGTTCCCCGCCTGGCCGCGCAGCGCCGACAGCCGGCCGAGGCGTTCTTGCAGTGCCTGCTCGCGGGCGCCCAGCACGGCCAGCCGCTCCGGTGCGCTGAGAAACCCGAACTGCCCGAGCCGGGTCATGAACTCGACATCGTCCTGGGCGGCGTCCGGGGGCAAATCGGCGAGCAGCGAGTGCAGCAGGTCACGCCCGACGTCGGTGATCTCGTATACGAGCTTGGGCGGCCTGCCTTGCTGCTCGTGCGCCGTCTTGCTTACCGCGCCCGCTTCCTCGAACCTGCGCAGGGCCGGGTAGAGAGAGTTGTTGTTCAGCCGCACCCCGGTCACGGCCTCCACCCGCTTGCGCAGCTCGTAGCCGTGAGCAGGCCGGCGCCAGAGGTTCCGCAGGATCAGGATCTCGATGTAGGACACTAGTCCAGACTAACCTAAGTCAGACTGGACTAGTAGTCACCCGCGCTCCGCTCCGGCGTGGTGACAGGCGACCGGGGTCCCCGCGGCAGGTCCGGCTCAGGCGAGCCGGAGGGCGCGCTCGGGCGACATGGAGCCCAGCAGGCGCTCGAGGGCCACCTCGACGTCCTCGCGCCAGGACAGGGCCGTCTTGAGCTCCAGCCGCAGCCGCGGGTAACGCGAGTGTGGCCGCACGGTCTTGAAGCCAACGGCCAGCAGGTAGTCGGCCGGCACCACGCACGATGGCTGAGTCCACTTGACGTCGCCGAAGGCCTCGATAGCGCGGATGCCGCGCCGGGTCAGGTCCTTGGCCAGTCCCTGCACCAGCATCCGGCCCAGCCCGCCCCCGGCGAACTCGGCCATGACGTGGGCGGTCATGAGCAGCACCGCGTCGGCGCTCACCGGACTCGTCGGGAAGGTGATAGAGCGGGGCGCATAACTCGGCGGCGCATATGTCAGGTAACCGGCCGGTACGCCGTCAACATAGATGATCTTTCCGCAGCTGCCCCATTCCAGCAGTACCGAGGAGATCCACGCCTCCTTCTCGAGCGCTGGGTCGCCGACCTCGAGCGCGCGGGCCTGGCTGACCGGATCGAGTTCCCAGAAGACGCACTTGCGGCAGCGCGGCGGCAGGTCGTCGAGGTTGTCCAGGGTGATGCTCGCTAGACGGCGCGACACGGTTACTACCCCTGCCATTCGGCGGCCAAGTCGACCGGGTCATCCGAGATGACCCGTGGCCAGTTGCAGCCTCTGCCTTCCTGGCCTCGGGCTCATCGTACCCACGAGCACTCGCCGCAGTCTCCGCGGATATCGATCTTTGCGCCGGGCGGCGCGGCGAGCCGGAAAGCCCGGCCGCTGGTTTCACGTGAATCAGTCGCTGTCGCGGACGGCGGCCACCAGGGCGTCCACGTCGGCCTCGGTGGTGTCGAAGGACGTCATCCAGCGCACTACGCAGCTGCCATCGCCGGCATCAGACCAGATGCTGAACGCCCACTGCTCCTGCAGCTTCCTGGCCCGCTCGGCTGAGATCTCGGCGAAGACCCCGTTGCCCTGCACCGGATGGGCCAGCCTCAGCCCGGGCACCGCGCTGACGGCGGCCGCCAGGCGTGCCGCCATCGCATTGGCGCGCCGGGCATTGTCGAGCCAGAGATCGTTCTCTAGCAGGGCGATGACCTGCGCCGCAAGGAAGCGCATCTTGGACCCGAGCTGCATCAGCTGCTTGCGCTGGAACACCGAACCGTCGACCAGGTCATCGCGCATCACCAGGACGCCTTCCACGCCCATGGCGCCGTTCTTGGTGCCGCCGAAGCTCAGCACGTCCGCAGTCGCGGCCAGCTCTGCGAGCGTGCAGTCCAGGTATGCCGCCGCGTTCGCAAGCCTGGCCCCATCGACATAGACCAGCAGACCGCGCGCCCGGCAGAACTCCCTGAGCTCACGAAGCTCGCGCAGCGAATAACACGTTCCCGCCTCGGTCAGCTGCGCGATCTGGACAACCCTGGGCTGCACCCGGTGCTCGTCGCCGCGGCCCTCAAGCCTGCGCTCGACGAGTTCCGGCGTCAGCTTTCCGTCCGCCGTAGCGACCGGCAGCAGCTTGCACCCGAGCGCCCGCTCGGCCGCCCCGCATTCATCGACGTTCAGGTGCGACGACTCCGCGCAGACCACCGCTTCGAACGGCCGCAGCATCAGCCCGATGCCGAGCACATTGGCCGCCGTCCCGTTGAACACCAGCAGCGCCTCGGCCGCCCCGGACGCACCGCGCAGCATCTCCACCGCCCGCGCCGACACCGGATCCGCCCCGTAGGCCACCGCGTCGCCCGGATTCGCCGCGGCCACGGCGGCCAGCACCGCCGGATGCACACCCGCGTGATTGTCGCTGCCGAAGCTCTTGCCCGTCCGATTCAGCACGAGCCGAGCCTAACGGCCCGCTCATACCAGTTCAGCGCCACCGACCGCAGCACCCGGCCCCGCTACTCCCCGGCCGCCAGCGCTGTGACTGCGTCGTGCGGCACCGGCTGAGCCCCGAGCAGGGTAACTAGGTGCGGCGGTACCGGCTGGGCCCCCGCGCTGGTGGCTGGGTGGTGCGGCAGCGGGCGTCACGTGGCCCAGCCCAGCCCCGAGACCGCCCGCCTCGGGCAGGAAAAGGGGAGAGCCGGAGACCGATGCCAGCCCGCAGAGCACCGCCCAGCCACCAGCGCCCACTTCAGCGTGCCTGACTCTCCCGCCGCGACGGTGCAAGCTCAGGCGACATCGTCCTGACAATCCGCTCGAGATCATCAAGCGACGCGAACTCGACGACGATCTTCCCCTTGCGCTGCCCGAGCTCGACCTTCACCCGCGTATCGAACACATCCGACAAGCGATCCGCCAGATCCTTCAGCCCTGGCGCCACTGGCGCCTTGGCTCCCGGCGCGCGCGGTGCCCTGGCCGGCTTGGCACCGAGCGCGACGATCTCCTCGACTGCCCGCACGGATAGTCCCTCGGCCACGATCCGGTGCGCCAGTTGCTCCTGCGCGACCGGGTCGTCGACGCCAAGCAGCGCCCGGGCGTGACCCGCGCTGAGCACCCCCGCCGCGACCCGCTTCTGCACGGCTGGCGGCAGGTTAAGCAGCCGGATCGTGTTCGAGATGTGCGGCCGCGACCGGCCTATCCTCCTGGCGAGCTCCTCGTGCGTCGCGGCGAAGTCGTCGAGCAGCTGCTGGTAGGCGGCGGCCTCCTCGAGCGGGTTGAGCTGCTCCCGGTGCAGGTTCTCCATGAGAGCGTCGCGGAGCAGGTCATCGTCGGAGGTATCCCTGACGATCGCCGGGATGACCTCCATGCCCGCAAGCTCGCTCGCCCGCCAGCGTCGCTCGCCCATCACCAGCTCGTAGCGGCCCGGCGCGAGCTTCCTGACCACGACCGGCTGCAGCAGTCCGACCGCCGAGATAGAGGCCGCCAGCTCCGCCAGCGTGTCCTCATCGAAGACCTGCCGTGGCTGGCGCCGGTTCGGGCTGATCGCCCCGACTGGTACCTCTTCCAGATAGGCGCCGGGGATCTCAGCTGCAGACCCGGTGGTACCGGATGAGCCAGGCACGCCGCTGCCTGGCAGGCCCAGGGAGGATGGCGGGCCGCTAGGGATCAGCGCTCCCAGGCCCTTGCCGAGGCCGCGCTTCTGCGGTGCCATCACGCCACTCCCCGCCACCCCGTGTCAGGCAGGCTTCGCGCATTCCTCATGGCCGGACCACCCTATCCCGCTGCGGGCGCTGCGCTGCGGTACGCCAGCTCCCTGGCCGCCTCCAGGTAGGCCTGCGCGCCGGTGGAGCCTGGGTCATACGTCATCACCGACTGGCCGTAGCTCGGTGCCTCGGACACGCGCACGCTGCGCGGTATCACAGGACCGAGCACCACCCGGCCGAAGTGCTCGCGGACCTCGTCGGCTACCTGCGCGGCCAGCCGGGTCCTGCCGTCGTACATAGTCAGCAGGATCGTCGTGATAGCCAGCTGCGGATTCAGGTGACTGCGCACCAGCTCAAGGGTCCGCAAGAGCTGCTCGAGACCTTCAAGCGCGTAATACTCGCACTGGATCGGGATCAGCACCTCCGGCGCAGCGACCAGGGCGTTGACGGTCAGCAGGCCGAGTGACGGCGGGCAGTCGATGAAGATGTAGTCCAGGTTCGAGGCGTCATAGCTGCCCAGTGCGCGTGCCAGCCGCGACTCCCTGGCCACCAGTGGCACTAGCTCGATCTCCGCGCCGGCCAGGTCAATCGCTGCCGGAGCGCAGTACAACTGCGGGTAGCCCGCTACCTGCGTCACCACCGACTCCAGCGGCATCTCGTCCACCAGCACGTTGTAGACCGACGCCGTGCCCGAGTGGTGGTCGATGTCCAGGGCCGTCGAAGCGTTGCCCTGCGGGTCGAGGTCTACGACCAGCACCCGCGCCCCGTGCATGGCCAGGCTCGCGGCCATGTTCACGGCGGTTGTCGTCTTGCCGACGCCGCCCTTCTGGTTGGCGATCGTGATGACGCGGCACGAAGCGGGACGGGGCCATGGGGCGCCGCCCGAGCGCGCGACCACTGCGGCCTGGGCGGCGCGCGCGATCGGGGTGTCGGCTACCGCATCAGGAACGGCTGGAATTGCCACCTCATCCTCATCCTCTCCTGGCACGGTGCCGGCCTCGCCTACGTTATCCGGCACGGCGGCCGCGTGCATCCCTCCTGCGCCCGATCCAGGCGCCCCGCCCGGACCGCCAGAGCCACCGGATGCCTGCCCTGTTTCACGTGAAACCTGGGCCAGCGCATCCCGGACTCGGGCCGGGACTTCGCCGCCATCTACCCCAGCACCGGCGAATTCCTCCTCGCCGGGCCTGGATTCCGCGGACCTGCCGCCGCCGGCCGACTCCTCCGCCGGGCCGAGGGTCGCCTCGCCGACCCACGCCGAACTCCCCGCGCCGGGGTCATAGCGCTCCAGCCCGTGCTCGGTCGCCAGCACTTCCCAGGCACCGCCAGCATCGTCATCACCCGGCCAGCCAAGGCCCCGGCCAGCCCGGTCGCCGATCCGCTGGCCCGCAGTAGCGATGCCCGGCCAGCCAAGGCCCCGCCCGGAGCCCATGTCCATGCCGCACACCTCCGCCGACGGCTCGGCGACGGTCCTAGCCGCCTCCACGGCGGCTATTGGGCCGCGTCATCCGGCCGGCCGCCGGACCGTAGGTCCGCAGTTGGCCGCCCGGCCTGTTACCGCCTTTACCCTTCGGCCGCAGGCCGCCGCGGCCGTGGTCAGCGCCCGCACGCCGGTCGCCAGGCGCCGTGAACACCACCACTGTCGCAGCCGCCGCCCCGTCTGCGCCAGCCGCCTCGATCACCTTCGCGTCGGTCACGCCAAGCCGGGCCAGCGCAGGGCGCGCCAGCGCAAGCTCCGCCTCCGCCGAGGCTCCCTTGATCGCCAGCACCTTCCCGCCAGGACGCGCCAGCCCCGCACACAGCCCGGCCAGCTTGTCCAGCGGTGCCACCGCGCGCGCAGTCACGACATCCGCCGCCAGGTGGCCCGCAAGGTCCTCGGCCCGCGCCCGGACGACCTCCGCGTTCTGCAGTCCCAGGTCCTCGACGGTCTTCTCCAGGAACGCGACCCTCCGCGCCATCGCCTCGATCAGCGTGACGCGCGCCCCCGGAAGCAGCAGCGCCAGCACGATGCCCGGCAGCCCGGCCCCGGAACCCACGTCCGCGACGGCGGCGCGTGCTGGCACCATCCTCGCGATCGCCGCGCAGTTCAGCAGGTGCCTATCCCAGATCCGCTCGGCCTCCGCCGGGCCGATGATGCCCTGCTCGACCGCAGGACCGACCAGCAGACGCGAATACCGCTCGGCGTCCGCCAGCGCGCTACCGAAGATCTCGGCCGCCGCCGAAGGCACCGGCTCGCCGGCCTCCTCCAGCGGCCCGGCTACTCCGGGCTCGTCAGCTCCCTGCTCCTGCGGCATTGGCGGAGCCCCCCTTAGTCTTCGCCGTCAGACCGGCAGGACGACGACCCGGCGCTCCGGCTCCTCGCCCTCCGATTCACTGCGCAGCCCTGCCGCCGCTACCGCGTCGTGCACGACCTTGCGCTCAAACGGGTTCATTGCCCAGAGCCGCTTCGGCTCCCCTGTCCGGCGCACTTCCTCGACGGCATCCTGGCCCGCAGCAGCAAGCTCGGCGCGGCGGCGCTGCCGATAGCCGCCTACGTCCAGCATCATCCGGGTCCGCGCGCCCGTCTGCTGATGCACTGCCAGCCTCGTAAGCTCCTGCAGCGCCTCCAGGACCTCGCCCCGCCTGCCGACAAGCTCCTCGAGGGTCGCGCCAACCACCGACACCACGGCCCGGTCGCCCTCGACGTCCATGTCGATATCGCCGTCCAGGTCGGCCACGTCCAGCAGGCCCTCGATGTAGTCGGCGGCTATCTCGCCCTCAAGCTCCAGTTCCGCGACCGAGGTGCCGGCTCGGCGCGAGTCACCATCGCCGTCCGGCTCGTCCGCGCCGAGCGCGTCATCGTCAGCCGCCGCCTCGCCCGGCGCCGTGGCTACGCCAGCCTCGCCGGGCGCGACCTCATCCGCGTCATCAGGATGCCCGGCCCCATGCGCCACCATGTCCTCCTGCTGGCTCATGCCAGGCCCTCCTCGATCGTTCCCGATGGTGCTTCCGCCGACCGGCAGCGACCTAACGCTTGCCTGACCGCTTGCTGCGCGACTGCCGCTGCGTCTGGTGCCTCACGAGCTTAACCTCGGGCTCGGCCGCGACGGGCTCGGGCTCCGAACGCCCCTTCGCCAGCCGGCGAAGCACGCTGCCATTCGAGCCGCCTGAGGCCGAGGCGCCATTCGCCGACGCCCGGCCGCCGGTTCCACTCCGCCGGCCGTCCGCCGACGTCTTCGCATTCGCCTGCTGCGGCTTGCCCGCTGTCAGCGCGTTGGCGCCTGCCGGCCTGCCAGCTCCGCGGGCCGCCCCCGCGGCGGCCGAGTCATCGGCGGCGGCAGGCGGGGTGTACGGGTAGCGCCGGCCGAGGATGTACTGCTGGCCGAGCGTCCAGATGTTCGTGGTGCACCAGTACAGAACCAGGCCAAATGGCCAGTAAAGGCCAGTTAGTGCGAAGAATGGCATGACGTACGTCATCATCTTCTGCGACCCGGCCATCGGGTTGTCCGGCGTCGCGGCGGGCATCATGCCGCGCTTCATGCTCTGCCGGATCGTCAGGTAGGTCGTGCTCATGCTGACGAGCACGGCGCAGAGGATGACGAGCTTGGCCTCGATCGGGACGTGCGTGGTCCCGGTGAACAGCACCTTGTCGTAGATGTTGGCGCCGAGAATCTTGGCGCTGTGGCCGGCCTTGACCATGTTGAGCGGCAGCCCGTACTTCGGCGTGCCGCCAGTCCACTCGGCGATCGCCCGCAGGACGCTGAACAGGGCAAAGAAGAGCGGCAGCTGCAGCGCAAACGGAAGACAGCCCATCAGCGGGTTGACGCCCGCCTCCTGGTAGAGCTTCATCAGCTCCTGATTCATGGTCTGCTTGTCGTTCTTGTACTTCTTGCGCAGCGCGGCCATCTGTGGCTGAAGTGCGGACATTGCCCTGGTTGTGTGCATCTGCTTGATGAACAGCGGCACCATGATCAGGCGCATGAGCATGACCAGGATCACAATGCAGAGCGCCCAGGTCCATCCGCTGGTAGGACCGAAGACCGGGCTCAGCACATCGTAAATGCGCGTGAGAACCCAGCCCACGGCCTCATACAACGCGTCCAGTGGATTCACTGGTTAACTCCTTGAATCTGGTCCGTCACGTTAAGCTCACTTACCTCAACGTCCGGCTTGCCGGAAGCTATTGCAGGTTCGGCCTGCGAGCCGGGTACGAAGTCGAATCCTCCGGGGTGGAACGGGTGGCACTTGCTCAGCCGGCGGACCGTCAGCCAGGACCCCCGAACAGCGCCGTGCAGCTGTAGCGCCTCCAGGGAGTACGCGCTACAGGACGGGTAGAACCTGCATCGCGGGGGGAGCATAGGGCTGATAGACCGCTGGTATCCCCGCACCAGCGCTACCAGGACGCGGGCTGGCGCCGACAATTTCCGTTCCCCGCGGCCAGATGTCACCGTCATCCGCTCGCCACCAACCCCTGCCGCCGAAGCAAACCTCCGATTACCAGGTCGAGGTCGGCGGCTAGATCCGCCTGGCAGGCCGTCGCCGCGCGCGGGCTGGCGCGCAATACAAGCAGGCTACCTCCCGGCAGCGCATCTAGATAACCGCGGGCCAGGTGCCGAAGCCGGCGCCGCACCCGGTTGCGCACCACGGCCGCGCCGACAGCCCTGCTAACCACGAACCCGACGCGGGCCGGATCGTCGCTGCCCTGCTCGACCAGCAGGTGCCCGGACACCAGCGACCTGCCGATTCTGCTGCCTCGCCGTGTGGCGGCCTCGAAGTCGGCCCGCCGCCGCATGCGCGCCGCCGCCGGGAGCATCCCGCTGCCGTTGCCGCCCGCGTCCGTCAGACGCTGACGCGCGCGCGGCCCTTCCGGCGCCTGGCCGACAGGATCGCCCGGCCGGCCCGGGTGCGCATGCGCAGCCGGAAGCCGTGCGTCTTCGCCCGACGGCGATTGTTGGGCTGGAACGTACGCTTGCTCACTGGGACTCCAGATAGCGGCAGGTATAGCGGGAAGAGCACCAAGAGCGCTGCCGAACCAGTATCAGGCCGCGCTTCAGCTGCGCCGGGGTAACCGGACCAGTACACGGTACGCGCAGCGCCGGGAGCCGGTCAAACCAGCAGCGCCGCGCACGTGCGCAGCGGAGATGCCGGCCGCGGCAGCCGCAGCGCGGTCCGCTGCCAGCCGCGCCTCGCGGCGTCCCCGACCTCCCCTGGCGCCCGCCCGCGAGGCGCAGGTAACATGCTCGCCCGCCAGCCTTCCCGCTAACTTCGCTCTGCAGCCACAACGAGTGCCGGGTTTCGCGAACGCGCCGTGAACTCCAGCCCTAGGCTGTGGACAAGCGGCGCCAAGGTCGGCTGCCAAGACATCTGCCGCCGTGCACTCCGGCTCCCACGGAGCAGCCTGGTGGCGCTGACCTGCAACGTGCACATGCTGTGGAAAAACCTGTTGATCACATGTGGGGGCCCTGGGTGACCGGCCAATGAGCGAAGACGACCTTGCGGACGTTTGGGCCCGCTCCCTTGCCGATCTGGCCGAGATGCAGATCGAGCCGCATCAGCGTGCCTGGCTGCAGCTCACCAGGCCGCTCGGCCTCGTCGAGAACACCGCGCTGATAGCCGCGCCGAACGACTTCGTCAAGGAGCAGCTCGAGACCCGGCTGCGGGTGCTCATCACCAACGCGCTGTCCCGCGAGCTTGCCCGCAATATTCAGCTCGCGGTCACGGTCGACCCGGCCGCCACCGCTGACGCCGGCCACCCGGCCGGCCGGTTCGCTGATACCGACGACGATGCCACCGGCCCGATCGCCCTGGACCCGTCCGGCCTTGCCGGGAACCGGCCGCTGCCCGGCAC
>Ga0187783_10004357_pt1 | contig 10482 bp, 7 predicted proteins | sample 1015_SJ02_MP02_2_FD_132471 | JGI IMG/M metagenome (GOLD analysis project Ga0187783, IMG submission 132471) | Tropical peat soil microbial communities from peatlands in Department of Meta, Colombia - 1015_SJ02_MP02_20_MG | ecosystem: Environmental > Terrestrial > Soil > Wetlands > Peat | place...
ACTCAAAGCGGCGGTGAAGTCGGCGTTAATCTATCCGGTCGCGGTCGTCAGCCTGGCAGTGCTGATCGTGGCCGCCCTGTTGAAATGGGTGGTGCCCATTTTCGCCAACCTCTTTGCCGGCCTCGGCGTGGCCTTGCCCTTGCCGACGCGCATCGTCATCGGGCTGAGCGCCTTCGTCGGGCAATTCTGGTGGTTCTTCATCGTCGCAGTGGTGGGGATTGTGGTCGGCATTAAGCAGATGCGGAAAAACCCCCGCGCCGCATACTACATGGATTACGCCCTGCTGAAGATGCCGATCATCGGCCTGCTGCTGCGCAAGATTGCGGTGGCGCGCTTTACCCGAACCTTGGGAACCCTGATCACTTCGGGCGTGCCCATCCTAGAAGGTCTGACGATCACCGCCCGCACCAGCGGCAACCGAGTGCTGGAAGAGGCGCTCCTGCGCGTGCGCAGGGCGGTCGAGGAAGGCCGCACCATCGTTGATCCCCTGCGCGAGTCCGGGGTATTCCCCAATATGGTGACGCAAATGATCGGGGTCGGCGAGGCCACGGGCGCGATGGATTCGATGCTGCAGAAGATCGCCGATTTCTACGAAGACGAAGTGGACGCGGCGACCAAGGATATGCTGGCGATGCTCGAACCGGTCATCATCGGCATGTTGGGCATCATGATCGGCGGCATCGTAATTTCGCTGTACATGCCGCTGTTCTCTATGATCGCCAAGCTGGCGGGGTAAAACCAAGGTCCGCCAAGCAGTTCGAAGAGGGTAGCCGGAAAACTGGCCGGCTACCCCCTCCCCTCAAGCTCGCGTCACGGAATCAGGAATCGGCATGCAACCCATCTTCGATGAGCGGCAGTGGCTGGCGTGGCTCGTCAAGGTTCGCATTATCATCCTCACATTTCTCCTGGGTTTGCAGCTGGCAATCAGCCGATTGACTCCGGCTCCTTTTCCCCTCCGGCTGTTCGTGACCATCGTCCTGCTGTGGTACGCAATCTCGAGTTTCTACGCCTTGTTGGTGAGTTTCTGGCAGGAATACCGCATCCAGTCGCTGTTGCAGGTGCTCAGCGACCTCATGCTGGTGAGCCTGGTCATCTATGCTACCGGCGGAGTCGATAGCTCCTATAACTTTCTCTACCCGTTAGTCATCATTGTGGCCTCGATTCTGCTGCCGCGCACCTGGGCGTACCTGACCGCGGCCCTGGCCTTTATCCTCTACGGGGCGGTCCTTGAACTCACCTATTTTGAAGTGATTCCTTCCTATTCGATCACCCACCCCGAGCTGAAAGCCCTGCGATCGATCATCTTTGTCAACCTGTTCGGTTACTTGGCCGTGGCCTATCTGGCCGGCCTGCTGGTAACCAAGCTCCGACAGGTACATGGCAAGCTCAAGGACACCAGTGGCGCGCTCGAGAATCTGCAGGCGCTGCACGAAAGTATCATTCAGTCCATCACCGGCGGTCTGATCACCACCACCCTGGACGGGCAAATCAGCTTGGTTAACTCCGCGGCGCAGAAGCTGCTTGAGCTTTCCGAGGAGGAGTTGATCGGACAACCCATTCATCGGCTCTTTCTCGATCAACTGCCGCGGGTGGAGTCCGAACCCTTGGCTGCCGAAGTCCGGCGGCAGGCGCAGCATGGCTTTCGCAGGACCTTCCGGGTTCTAGTCTCTCCCCTGGCGGTCTCCGATGGCCACATCTCGGGCTACGTCTATACGTTTGACGATCTGACGGAAATCCGCCGTCTGGAGCGGGAAATCCGCATGCAGGACCGTCTCGCCGCCATCGGTAGGCTGGCGGCCGCCATCGCCCACGAGATTCGGAACCCTCTGACTTCGATCGCCGGATCCGTGCAGATGCTGTCCGTCATTCCCGACCTGAGCGAGGAGCATCGCCAATTGCTGCAGATCGTCACCCGGGAATCGGAACGGCTGAATGGGATCATTACCGACTTTCTGGCCTACTCCCGTGGACGGCAGTACCGTTTCCAGAAGGTCGATTTGATCGCACTGTTGGAGGATACCCTCACCCTGCTTGAACATCGCTTAGCCACAGAGAACCCGGCGATTCGCATCGAACGTAGATACCAGCTGGAACAGGCATGGGTCTTGGCGGATGGCGACAAGATCAAAGAAGTCTTCTGGAATTTTTGCAGCAATGCAGTTTGCGCCATGACCGAGGGCGGTACCCTCACGGTCACCGTGGGTTCGATCGGTGAAGAGTGGGAGATGACCTTTGCCGACACAGGAGCGGGGATGAGCCCGCAGTTGATCGAAAAGATCTTCGAACCGTTCCAATCACAGTTTGAAGGGGGAACCGGCCTGGGGCTAGCCATCGTTTACCAGATCGTGCAGGCCCACGAAGGCAAAGTCTGGGCGCGTTCCAGACCAGGGCAGGGTGCCGTGTTCGTGCTGCGCTTGGCTCGCCTGGGGGCGCCGGAATCTGACGGCATTCGAGAAGACAACCTTGGTCAGGCATCCCCGGCGGTGATCGACGATCGGATCGTCCGCGCTAGGGCCGGAGGCGAGCGTGGCTAACATCCTGATCTGCGACGACGAGCGCTCCATTTGCGAAATGCTCGACATCGCTTTGCGCCGCGAAGGCCATCGGGTTGAAACGGTTAACTCGGGGGAGGCAGCGAAGCGAAAACTCGACGGCGGCCTTTACGATGTGATTGTGGCCGACATCCGCATGCCTCGCACCAATGGCATCGAGGTACTTCGACATGCTCACCAGGTGTCGCCCGATGCCGCCGTCATCTTGATCACGGCTGTCGACGATTACGAAGCGGCGGTCGAAGCCGTGAAGGCCGGCGGAGCCACGGACTACATCCGAAAGTCTCCCGCCCTGGTGGAGGAGATCAAGCTGGCCATCAAGCGCACCCTCGAAAAACTCACCCTCGATCGTCAGAACTTCGCCTTCAAGCGCGATGCGGCCAGCCGCAATTCCCTCGACAACATCGTCGGTATCAGCCCGGCACTGGAGACGTTGAAGCAGACGATCCGCACCGTCGCTTCCACCCAAAGCACGGTGCTGGTCTACGGAGAGAGTGGCACAGGAAAGGAGCTGGTGGCTCGCGCGGTGCACGTGTGTTCCCCCCGGGCCGCCGAGCCCTTCGTGTCCATTAACTGTGGAGCCTTTCCGGAAACCTTGCTGGAGAGTGAACTCTTTGGCTATGTCAAAGGCGCGTTCACCGGAGCCAACCAGAATAAGCGCGGTCTTTTCGAAGTGGCCGACCGGGGCACGATTTTTCTCGATGAGATCAGCGAGATGGCTTTGACCATGCAGGTGAAACTGCTGCGGGTGCTGCAGGAGCGCTCCGTCCGTCCGGTCGGCGGAACGGTGGAGATTCCCATCGACGTGCGGGTGGTGGCGGCCACCAATCGCGATTTGGATCGACAGGTGGCTGAGCATGCATTCCGCGAAGATCTCTACTATCGCTTGAATGTGATTCCGATCGTGGTGCCGCCTCTGCGCGAACGCCGCGAGGATATTCTCCTGCTGGTCAATCATTTTGTGAAAAAGTATGCGCCCGCGGCCGGGAAGAATATTGCTCAGTTGAACCGGGATTCGCTCGAGGCGCTGTGTGTCTACGACTGGCCAGGAAATGTTCGCCAGCTGGAGAATGCGGTGGAGCGAGCCGTGGCGCTTGAAAGCGGCGACCAGTTGCGCGTCGAAATCCCCGCAGAAAAAACCAAAGCGCGGGCCATGGCAGCTGGGGCTCAAGGCAGTGGGGCGTCAGTGCCCGCCGCCGGGACGCTCACGCCCGAAGGCCTCGATATGGAAAAGTATGTCGCGGAGATCGAGATTTCCCTGTTGCGGTCGGCGCTCGAGCAATCCCATGGGGTACAGACCCGCGCCGCCGACCTGTTGAAGATCTCGTATCGCTCCTTCCGCCATTTGATGAAGAAGTATCAGTTGCAGTGACAAAGAACCAGTCGTTAGGCGCCAGAGCACCGTCGATGCTCGCGGGATGCGCTACCATGGTTCTGACATCCCCAGCGGTTCGGCATGGGAGTGGTCACGCGTACCCTTGTGCTATGCTGCGATTTTTGTGGAATGCCACCCGCGGACATCACCTTAGACCCTGGCGCAGCCCCTATCTGTTGTGGCGAATCGAGACTTACTCGGGCGTCAAGATGCACCCCATCGGATTGCCGGAGTTCTCCCAGTTCCTGTGGCGGGAGCGGCAGAATCTCTGGCGGTTTCTCCTTTGGACCGGGGAAATGGAACGCTGCGTCCACCCCAAGCCCAAGCACCCGTGAGCACAGTTTGGGGTTCGCCCGCCGCCGGGGTCGCTCCCCGTCATGTCGCGCTGCTCGCGCCGACGGCGCCTTCCAGAACAATGTGTACCTCCGTTCCTTTCCCGCTGCCCAACAGCTGCGCGGCGGAGGCACGACTGGACGCGATCTCAAGGTATCCCATGCTGCCCAGGATGCCGAAAAGTTCGTTGGGTGCAGCATCCGCATAGGCATTATGCAGCTCGGTGATCTCGCGGTTGGCGATCATAATCCTGAAGCGCGGCGGAGGTGAATGAAACAGCGCGGGAACGTCGTGCGGAGTGAAGTTGGTGACCAGGTTGCCAAAGCGGTCGACCTTCAATACCACCCCACGTAGCGTCTTCTCCCCCGCCGCCTTGGGTTTGGGTGCGCTGAAGCGAACATAGTCGGAGATTTCCTCGCCAAACTTCTCGCCCTCGACCCCCTTGGCCAAATAGCCGGCCACGGGAGCGAAGATGTCCCGGGCATGAAAGGTGTTACTCACCGGCTGCAAGAAATAGTGCTGTCCGGTGACGTGGCGTACGCGCACACCCTCTTCGCGGCCCATGATCAGGGAAAGCACGCCGTTATCCGGCGCCACAAAGTAGTGTTTACCGGTCGACATGAGCAGGGGGCGCCGAGCCGACCCCACGCCGGGATCCACCACCACCACGTGGGTCGTGCCGGAAGGAAAATAGGAATAGGCCTGTACGATGGTGAGCGCGCCATCGAGAATGTCGAAGGCCTGGACCGAATGGCAGATGTCGATGATCTCGGCCTCCGGTGTGATGCTTAAAATCACACCCTTCATCGTGCCGACGAAATGATCGCTAAGCCCGAAATCCGTGGTGAGGGTGACGATAGGTCCGTTTGCCAAGGCGTCCTCATTGCACAACAGGTTTTTTCTACTGTGCTGAAACTACCTCTGCTACGAAGGTGCAGTCAAGCATCCATTGTAAATGCTTCTTACGCGCAGCGGTATCCCCGGAACGCTGCATCCGGTTGATCCCGCGCACCGCAACCGCCGGCTTTCGGCCACCATCCGCCTAGAATGCTTTTCGCTGGGTGATGGTCCGAGTACAATACCCCGCATGACCGACGGCTGGCCAGAGACTGCGTCCGATGCAAGTTCCGACAACCGGCTCGACAAGGATGGGCCAATACCGGCGGCTTGGCGATGGCTGGAAAACCTGACGCAGGACGTACGCTATGCGATTCGCTCGATGCTCGGCACACCGGTTGTCTCCCTCGCTGCCATCGCGACGATCGCCCTTGCGGTTGGTGCGAATACCGCCATTTTCAGCGCTGATAACGCAGTTCTATTTCGGTCGCTGCCCTACCAACATGCGCAGCGACTGGTCGAAATCTTTCAGCGTCACGACCCAAGCCCCGGCGAAGACCGCATGCCGGTTTCTCCGGCAACGTACTTCGATTGGAAGATCGAGGCCAACGTCTTTTCTAGCGTTGCCGCGAGCCGGTTGGAGAACTTCAATCTGAGTGGTAACAGCCACCCCGAGCGCGTGCGCGCCGCCGAGGTCACGGCGAACCTGTTGGATGTGCTTGGCGTTGAGCCTTTGCTGGGACGTGGTTTCCGTTCAGAAGATGACAGTTCTGCACGTGCTCCGGTCGTCCTTTTGAGTTATCCGCTGTGGCAGCGGCGCTTCGAAGCCGATGCGGGCATCGTGGGCAAAACCATCCGCGCCAATGGCAGGATTTATACCGTAATTGGCGTCATGCCGCCGGGCTTCCGCTTTCCTATCGGTTGGCTCCGCACCGACGTGGAAATATGGGCGCCACTGGCATTTCAGCCCGCCGACAGGATCGACCGCCGTTCGACGCCGCTCGACGTCGTGGCGCGGCTCGCTCCCGGCGTTACTTTACGGCAAGCCCAATCGGCGATCGATGTCGTTTCGCGTCGGCTTTCGCTGGTTTATCCGGAAACGAATAGGAATTGGGGCGCCAATCTCATGCCGCTCGAGGATCGCGGCATTTCCGACTGGCGCGCGCTGTTCGTCTTCATGTCCATGGGCGTTGGTCTGGTATTGTTGATTGCTTGCGCCAATGTTGCCAATCTTCTGCTGGCTCGCAGTGTTACCCGGCAACGGGAACTCGGGTTGCGCGCCGCGCTAGGAGCAGGCCGGCTCCGATTGTTTCGGCAGTTGCTGACCGAGGGTAGCGTGCTTTCCGTTTGTGGTGGTGCCCTCGCGCTTTTAGCGGCCTACTGGGGCGTCCACATCATCTCCGTGCTCGCACCCACGTCGGACATACCCGAGCTGGCAAATATTGCCATGGATGGCCGGGTTCTCACATTCTTGGCAGCAGTATCGCTCGCCTCTGGGTTGCTTTTCAGCCTTGCTCCCGCGGTCACATACTCCGCTCGATCGCCGATGGCAGTGATACAGGAAGGCGCGCACAGCAGCCCCAGCGTACACCAGAGCCGCTTGAGGACAGCGTTGGTGACTGGCGAAATCGCGCTCACGCTGGCCTTGTTAGTCTGCGCTGGGGCCTTGGTACGTAGTCTAGAAACCTATATGAGCAAAGATCCTGGGTTCGATCCTGATCACGTCCTGGTGATGCACCTTGTGCTTGAACTGGAGAAATACAAGGAACCTTCGCAATGGGCGGTTTTCTGCGCTCAGCTAGAGCAAGAGGTTTCGTCCCTTCGCGGGGTTGATGCTGCCGCTACGGGAAGTGGCGCGCCGATGGAGCAGACCGGAGATGTGTTTCGTTATGAAATTCCTGGCAAGCCCTCGAAACTGAGCGGCGAATCTTCCTTGGTTGAGTACTGGCGTATCTCTCCAAGCTACTTTCGCGCGACGGGAATGAGGCTGGAAGCCGGCCGGCCCTTTGACGCGGGAGATACGGCGAGCGCTTCGCCGGTTGCGATCGTTAACCAAACGTTCGCGCGACGAGAGTTTGGCGAGCGGAACCCGATTGGTCAATGGGTATTACTACGAGGCGATGTCAATCAGTCGGTCAATGGGGATGACCACCCTCGGCGCGTACAGATTATTGGCGTGGCGCATGACGAGCGGGAGTACACGATGTTGCGCGGGGCGCCGTCGATGCTGTATGCACCGATGGCACAGGACCCACAACCCAGCATCGCATTGCTCGTCAGGACCAACCTGAGCGAATCTGCACTGCTTGCAACCGTCCGCCAGCGCCTGCTGAAGATGGATCCTGATCAGCCGGTTTATAACATCCGTCCATTGGCAGAGATCGTCCGCGAAATGCACGCGCTGTTTCGCTTCAACACATTGATGTTGGCTTCGTTCGCCTTACTCGCAGCCCTGTTGTCGCTCACTGGCATCTACAGCGTCATCTCCTATTCTGTCGCGCAGCGTACCCGCGAATTCGGCATCCGAATCTCTCTAGGTTCGACACGATGGCGCCTCTTTGGTCTTGTGCTGCGGCAGGCGACGGTCTTGGGCCTTGGTGGTATTGCCCTTGGGTCAGCCGCAGCCGTTCCCCTGCTAAGGCTTCTGGCTCGTACCATCAAGCTCTCGATGTTCATCGAGCTGGTAGCCAGCGGTCCAGAGCTACTCGTGGCTATGGGTGGAACCATGCTTGCAGTCTCACTGCTGGCGACTTATATTCCAGCCCGTCGCGCGACGCGAGTTGATCCAACCATCGCCTTGCGCTGCGAGTAGCGAGAGCGCGACTTGAGGCATGCGTCCGGCACAACCCAGCCGCCCCGGCTTCCCCTTTTCGCGTCGGGGCGTTCTAACTTCCAGCCGATTAGACCGGTGCAAACCGTCGATGCATTCCTGTTCACCACGATTCAGGAGCCAGAGTTGGTTGGTGAGCAATCGCCTCAGGACGGGTCAATTTACGCTGTCGCCTGTTTATCATCGATCAATGCTCTATGCGAGTTGTACGAAGGGAGTACTCCATTCGTGACACGCCCCTGCACAACCGTAACCTGCACAGCAGGCAAAAGTCCGCATCAAAATGGGAGGATGCGGATGGGCGTGAAGCCTACGATTGCGATCCTACTTTGTGGACTTGCCCTGTGTGTCTCGTGGGCCCAAGACGGGCCTCGACCAAAGCGGCAAGGTGCACATGGGAATTATGGGCGAAAGAGCGATCGCACACTGAGTCCAGACGATCGTTTGTCCGTGATCGCTGCAGCCCTCGATTCCAAAGCACGTCCGGAGCGCGACTGTTCTCATCTCGTGCATGCAATCTACGAACGAGCTGGCTTCACTTACGCCTACGCGAGTTCCTCCGATCTCTACGTTGGGGTGGAAGGGTTTCAACGAGTTACGCGGCCCCAACCCGGCGATTTAGTGGTGTGGCGTGGGCACGTGGGAATTGTCATTAGACCGTCGCGGCATGTCTTCTTCAGCCTCATGCGGACAGGACCAGGGATTGACGACTACCAAGCTCCCTATTGGACCAGCCGAGGACGCGCTCGGTTCTACCGTTACGTCAAGAATGATCCTTGCCCAGGATGTGCCATTCGCGGAAGTCTGACTGACTTGAAGTAATGTCGGCGATTTCCTCTACAATCTCAGTTGGTGTCGTCGCCTGATTTCGTTACTGTCGACGGGTTTGTCATGATTGAGTTAAAGTCCAGAAGGCAGATGGGTTTCCGGCGATGGTTTGACATTCTTTGGGACGCCGTCCCGAGTTGTTGGGGAGAAATGCTTGGTCATTAAGTTCTTCGTGAAGCTTACAGCGTGCCTGGTGCTGACGGGGGCTCACCCGCTCCCGTGTACCGCGCAGAATACGCCACCGGCCAGTTCTGATTCCTCCGCACAGACTCAGTCTCAGGATGCGTCGAAACCGGCGGCCGATCCGGCGACGGTGCAACCGGCGGGAACGAACAAAACGGACGCGCAGACCAGCGGTCAAGGCAAAGTAGCGGGAACGTCGAACGACCGGTTGTTCTACACCCTGCCAAATTTTCTAACTCTGGAGAGCAAGAAACAGCTGCCGCCAATGAGCGTCGGGGACAAATTCAAGGTGGTCGCGCTCGGGACGTTCGATTATGTCGAATACCCTTGGTGGGGAGTGTTGGCGGCAATCAGCCAAGCCAGCAACGGCGAACCGGCATTGGGGCAAGGTTGGAAGGCTTACGCAAAGCGCTACGGAACCACCGCCGGAGACAGCATGGTCGAGAACTTCATGGTGGGCGCGGTTTTTCCCGCCATCCTGCGGCAGGACCCTCGCTACTATCAGTCGGGGCAAGGCAGCTTCTTTCGGCGTACCGGGTATTCGGTGAGCCGCATTGTTGTGACCCGTACGGACTCGGGCCGCACGCAGTTCAACTACTCAGAGATTTTCGGTGCGGCAGTAGCGGCCACGATCTCCGTCTATACCTACCATCCCCGAAGCACGTACATCAGTACCCCTTCGCATCCGCACATGTTCGTTGCGTCCGACCGGACCTTCCCCAACGTGGTTAGCACCTGGGGGACGCAGGTGGGCCTCGACACGGTCACCATCGTGGTGAAGGAATTCTGGCCCGATATTCATCGTAAGATATCGAAGAAGCACAAAGCGGACATCGACTCTCGGTCACCAGTCGTCACCCAATGATTAGACTCAGCCCTGGACCCTGAGTTGGACTGCCCATCCCAATCTGGGCTAAATGGGTGTACACCTGGAGGCTGTGCTTAACTCTTAAACGTGGGAGTTCGGAAAGGATTGAGCTTGCGTGGCCACTTCGAACCAAATACACGGTTGACTGGAGTTCGTGCGGGATGTCATCTAGCGAGATTCCGTAGCGGTTTCCCTGGGCAGCTGCACCGTCCACCGGCTCTGGCTGGACCCGACGGATCGTGGCCCAGTTTATCGCCCGGCAGGGTGAAATCGGTTCTTATCAGCGATTCCGACGGTTCGCTGTTGCAAAAATCCCGATTGCCTTCAAAATCCCCCGTGGCAGGGATTTGAGCAAAAAATCGCCTGATGACAGTAGTTACCTTCCCTTCGTCTAATCTTGCACGGGAGCCTCGATGTATTCTCGCCCCGACGCTTGGCGTAAAACAGGGGAAACCGCCCGGCATTCCGAGTCTCGTTTCCCACGGGCGGAATGTAGGTGGGCTAATCGACAAGAGTTTTGCGCAGCGAAAGACTGCCAATCAGGCTACTCGATTTTCGAGCAGTGATTCGAGAGTGCCTTCCAACTACCGCCTTGCTTTTCAGCAGTCATGCTGCAAATGATGGTTCGGGCGCGATGTTGGCCTTCAATCATTGCGTCGTAGCTTTCTTTGAAACG
>Ga0187783_10004358_pt1 | contig 10480 bp, 9 predicted proteins | sample 1015_SJ02_MP02_2_FD_132471 | JGI IMG/M metagenome (GOLD analysis project Ga0187783, IMG submission 132471) | Tropical peat soil microbial communities from peatlands in Department of Meta, Colombia - 1015_SJ02_MP02_20_MG | ecosystem: Environmental > Terrestrial > Soil > Wetlands > Peat | place...
GCTTCTACTTCATCGAGGAAGGCATCGACTTCCTCTTCGTCGTAGCCCGGCCTGAGCCTGGTAGTGCTGAACTGCTTGTTCCGCACGTCCGCGGGCGTCAGTGGCATCTCTCTTCTCCCTGGAGCTTTTGTCCCCTATGGACGCTACCTGATGACCTTACTGTCAGTGCGAGACTTGCCAGAGCACGTAGACCACCAGGAACAGCACGATGAAGCTGAGGTCCAGGGCCACACTACCGAGACGGACCGAGGGAATGTAGCGCCTTAGAAATCTCAGCGGCGGATCTGTTGCGGAGTAAACACCCTCAGCTATCACAAGAAGGATGCCGTGAGGGCTCCACGTCCTGGCGTAGACCTGGATCCAGCTGAAGATCATCCGGCCGATGAGCACGACAAGATAGACCGACAGCACATAGAAGGCGACGTCTTTGAATATGTTCACCTAACGGTCCCTGCAGATGCCTGCCCTGCCGCCAGCCAGCAGGCCGACGGTCAGCTCTGGTTGAAGAAGCCACGCTCCGCGATGCGGGCCTTGTCCTCGGCCGCCACCTCAACATTGGCCGGAGATAGCAGGAACACCTTGTTGGTGACCCGTTCGATGCTTCCCCGCAGTCCGAAGATCAGGCCTGCGGAGAAGTCGACCAGGCGCTTTGCATCGCTGTCGACCATCTCCGTGAGGTTCATGATCACCGGAGTACCCTCGCGGAAGTGCTCCCCAATTGTACGAGCCTCATTGTACGTGCGCGGATGCAAGGTCGTGATCCTTGCCAGGTCGGTGGTCTGGACCTGGCTGCCGGGCCGCCTGTCGCCAGGCCGTAGGTCGGGCACGTGCACGTCGTGCCGGTCATCCTCGGCCACCAGCTCGGCACCGTAATCGTCGTACTCGTCGCCGTAGTCGTCCTGATACTGATCCTCGAACTGGCGATCATCTTCTACCAGACCGAGATACACCGCCATCTTGCGCATCGCGCTGGCCATCGTCTGTCCTCCGTCGTGCACGCCAGGGCGGCCCAGGTCAGGCTGGGTGCCACGCGTCGGACATTACCTGACGAAGGGCCGCCGGCCGCCGAGCAACGCCGTACCGATTCGCACGTGTGTCGCGCCTTCCGCGATGGCCTCGCCCATGTCGCCGCTCATCCCGGCCGACAGCATCTGCGCGCCAGGATGGTCAGCCCGCACGAGTTCGGCTATCTGCCGGAGCCGGGCATAGGCGGGCCGGGCCGGCTGGCCGAGCGGAGCGATCCCCATGACGCCGGCCAGCCGCAGGCTTGGCTGCGCCGCGATGGCGGCCGCGACCGCCGGAACTTCGCCAGGATCTGCGCCGCCGCGGCCGGCCGCGGGGCCCGGCTCGTCGAGGCTCACCTGCACCAGGCAACTGATCACGCGCCCAGCGGCGCCGGCCCGACGACCCAGCGCCTCGGCCAGCCGGATCCGGTCCACCGAGTGCACCACGTCCGCGTAGCCGGCCACCCTGCCTGCCTTGTTGACCTGCAGCTGCCCGACGAAGTGCCAGCGCAGCGCCAGCCCGGCGGCGGCGGCTGCGGCCACCTTCGGACCCGCTTCTGAGTCCCTGTTCTCGCCGATGTCGGTGACACCGAGCCGGCTCAGCGCCGCGATGTCCGAGACCGGGAACGTCTTGGTCACCGCGATCAGGGTGACGCCGGCCGGGTTGCGGCCAGCGGCGGCGCAGGCGGCGGCGATCTGCGCCCGGACGGCGGCGAGGTTCGCGGCCAGCTCGGCCAGCCGGTCGCTCATGGCGCCAGCTGATCACTCATGGCGACAGCCACACCAGGCCGGCGAACCGGCCGGTCCGGCCCTCCCGCCGGTAGGAATACAGGTCGGGCACCTGCATCGGGCACCGGCCGTCGGCGTCGATCGAGCCCACTCCCGCGGCCGTGAGCTGAGCGCGCACCCCGGCCGCGATGTCCAGCCCGCAGCTGCCCGCCGTGGTCACGCACGCCGCGGCCGCGGCGACCGCTCCGACCGTAGCCTGCAGCTCGGGCGGCACCTCATAGCAGCCGCCACAGACCGCCGGGCCGATGACCGCGCGCATCCGGGCCGGGCTCGCGCCCGCGCCGGTCATCGCCGTCACGAGCGCCGGAACGACGCCGGCGAGCAGGCCCTCACGGCCCGCGTGCGCCACTCCGACGATCCGCGCGTCCGGGTCGGCGAGCAGCACAGGGGCGCAGTCGGCCACCAGGACGCACAGCGCCCGGCCCGGCTGGTCGGTGAACATCGCATCGACGGGCTCCCGCGGGGCCGGCTGACCCGCTCCGGCGTACCAGACGTCGCGCCCGTGCACCTGCCGCATCCAGGTCAGGCCCGCAGGCGGCAGGCCGCACGCGACCGCGAGCGCCAGCCGGTTGGCCTGGACCGCCGCCTCGTCGTCACCGACAGACAGCGCGAGGTTCAGCGTGTCGTACGGCGGCCGACTGGACCCGCCGACCCGGCTGGAGAACCCGGCGCGCACGCCGTCACCGAGGTCCGGCGCAGGCGTGACCAGGTTCACTTCAAGAAGTCTGGCACGTCGAGCTCGTCGTCTTCCTCGAACACCACCGACTTCCGCCGCGGCCCGGTCGAGTCGGCCGGGCGCCCGTTGCCGTTGCCGGGTCGCGGCGCCGGGATGCCCTCCACCCGCGCGTCGCCGGACCCCGTGAGGCCCGCGCCGTACGCGGCCGCGGGCACCGGGCCGTGAGCGTTGGCCGGCTGGCCCGGCTCGCTCGACCCGCTCTCGCTGGCCGCAGGCCCCGTCCCGGCCGCAGCCCCCGTCGAGGCGGCGGCCGGCGCGCTGTCCAGGCGGAACGGCCGCCACCCGGCCGCGCCTGCCGATCCAGCCGCCCCGCCGTCGGCCGGTCCGCCCGGGCCGACCGCCCCGCTCAGGCCGGGCGGCCGGGTACCGGCGCCTGCCGTGACACCAGCGTGGGACGGGCTGGCGGCCGACCGGGTGAAGCCGTAGGAGGCCGTGCGCGGCCGGACCCGGCTGGCGTCCGGCTCGTCGAACCCGGCCGCGATGACCGTAACCCGCACCTCGTCGCCGAGCGCGTCATCGATCACAGCGCCGAAGATGATGTTCGCGTCGGGCGCGGCCGAGTTGGCCACGAGCTGCGCCGCCTCGTTGATCTCGAACAGGCCGAGGTCCGACCCGCCCTGAATGGACAGCAGCACCCCGTGCGCGCCGTCGATGCTCGCCTCGAGCAGCGGGCTGGAGATCGCCATCTCGGCGGCGGCGACCGCGCGGTCGTCGCCGCGCGCGGTGCCGATGCCCATGAGAGCAGAGCCCGCGCCGGACATCACGGACTTCACGTCGGCGAAGTCCAGGTTGATCAGGCCGGGGGTGGTGATCAGGTCGGTGATGCCCTGGACGCCGGACAGCAGCACCTGGTCGGCCGCTTTGAACGCGTCCAGCACGCTGACGTGCCGGTCAGAGATCGACAGCAGCCGATCGTTCGGGATCACGATGAGGGTGTCGACCTCGCCGCGCAGCCGCTCGATGCCGGTGTCGGCCTGGGCCGCCCGGCGCTTTCCCTCGAACCCGAACGGCCGGGTCACGACGCCGATGGTGAGCGCGCCCAGGGCCCTGGCCACCTCTGCCACGACAGGCGCGCCGCCGGTGCCGGTGCCGCCGCCCTCGCCGGCGGTGACGAACACCATGTCCGCGCCCTTGAGGACCTCCTCGATCTCCTCGCGGTGATCCTGCGCGGCCTTCGCGCCGATGTCCGGATTGGCCCCGGCGCCGAGCCCCCTGGTGAGCTCGCGCCCGACGTCAAGCTTGACGTCCGCGTCGCTCATCAGCAGCGCCTGTGCGTCGGTGTTGATCGCGATGAACTCGACCCCCCGGAGTCCCTCTTCGATCATCCTGTTTACGGCGTTGACGCCGCCCCCGCCGATGCCGACGACCTTGATGACCGCCAGATAGTTCTGCGGTGCTGCCACGAGGAGCAAACCCTTCCGCTTGTCGTCCGAGAGCGGTCCCCCCGGACCCCTGCTGCGAACCGTTCCCGCCGTTGCGGCCCGCCCCCTACCGGGGACCGGGCTCGCTGCGGTCCGCGGCCGTCGCGCCCGCGCCTGGCCCTCGACTAGCACAGTTCCGGGTGCCAACGCGGCCCCCCGCGCTAGCCAGGCGGTGGCACGACAACCCTCACCCTCAACTTGAGATTTAGAGTTATGTCAAGCTGTCGACTGATAGGGACAGTAGGGTTGCCCGCATCCCAAGGTCAATCACTGGTCACCATCCCCGCGCGGCGTGTCGCGGGCTGACACCGCTCCGCCGGGCGCGGACCGCCCGGGCCGGTCAAGGCTGCGTGACTGCGGTGGCCGGGTCGCTGACGTCGTAGTAGCGGGCGTGCGTGCCGAGCAGCATGGCGAGCTCGGCCGCCTTCTGCGCGGCCTGGCCCGGCCCGCCCCAGATCACCGTGATCCCGCCGACCAGCCGCAGCGTCACGCTGGCCCCGGTCGCCGACACCGACCTGACCTGATCCCGCAGCTGAGTCGGCAGCTCGTCGACGACCAGCCCGGCGGCCCTGACCGCCGGGCTACCGCGCAACACCGGCGGCGGGTTCGTGAACACCGGGAGGCCGGCCGGGACCGCTACGGCCGAGGACACCGTGACGCCATCGGGGTCGATGAGCGCGTAGCCGCGCCCGGCCGGCACCGCGAGGGCGGGAATGCGGGGTCGCACGCTGATGACCACGGTGTCGGGGAGCGACCTCGTCACCCGCGCGGACAGCACGGCGGGGAGCCGGTCGACCCGGCGCGCGGCCGCGGCCGTGTCGAGCCGGGCCAGCGGCGTGCCGAGCGTGATGCGGGCGGCACCGCGCACCGCCGCGGCGGATACCAGCGCGCCGCCGCCGGTCACCCGGACATGCCGCACCACCAGCACGGTCGGTCCGAGCAGCGCCCAGCCAGCCACCCCGACGACCACCACCGCCAGGCCGGCCGCGAACACCCTCCGCGCTCGCCCGCGCCGGGGCCGGGCCGGGACGGCATCGGGGGCCGCCGCTTCGACCCCGTTCCCCCCCGAAACGGTCATCGTCGCATCGGCCCGCGCCCGCGCCGGCCTCACGTGTCGCCGGCCCGCTCGCGCAGTGCGGCCACGATCTGCGGTCCGAGCGCCGTGACATCGCCAGCGCCCATGGTGAGGACCAGGTCACCGGGCTTAGCCAGACCGGCGATCGTGGCGGGCACGGCCGCGCGATCGGGCACGAAGATCGCGCGAGCGCCCGGCACGGCGTCGCTGATCAGCCTGCCGGTGACGCCGGGCTCCGGATCTTCCCTGGCCGCGTAGACGTCCAGCACCAGGACCTCGTCCGCCGCCGCGAGGGCGGCGGCGAACTCGGCCGCGAAGATCCGGGTCCGGCTGAACAGGTGCGGCTGGAAGATCGCGATGACCCGGCCGCCCATCGCCACGGCGCGGGCGGCAGCGAGGTCCGCCGCCAGTTCGGTGGGGTGATGCGCGTAGCTGTCGATCACCTGCACGCCATCGGCCTCGCCGGTCAGCTCCATCCGGCGCCGCGCGCCGCCATACCCGGCCAGCCCGGCCGCCACGTCGCCCGCCGGCACGCCGAGCTGCACGCACAGCCCGAAGGCGGCGGCGGCGTTGAGCGCGTTGTGCCGGCCCGGCACCGCGATGTCGAGGCGCACCGGCCCGGCAGACCGCGCGCTCGTGCTCGGTGTGCCCTGGCGAGTCACGGTCAGGCCCGTGCGCATCCCGCGGCACCGGATGTTGCTGACCAGGTAGTCGGCGTCCGCGGCGGTGCCATAGGTCAGCGCCGTCACGTCCGGCCGCACGTGCCCGGTCAGCGCCCTGGCGCCCGGATCGTCCGCGCTGGCCAGCAGCACGCCGCCGGGGGTGATGCGGCCGGCAAAGGCAGCGAACGCCGCCTCGATCGCGGCGAGCGTCCCGTAGTTGTCCAGGTGGTCCGCCTCGACCGAGGTCACCACGGCCGCGTCGGGCGCGAACATGAGGAACGATCCGTCGCTCTCATCGGCCTCGATCACGAACTGACGACCCGCGCCCTGGTCCGCGCCGAGCCCGGTCTCGGCCAGGATCCCGCCGATCACGTACGACGGCTGTGCCCCGGTGTACCGCAGCACCGTCGTGATCATCGATGTGGTGGTCGTCTTGCCGTGCGTGCCCGCCACGGCGATGCCCTGGTAGCCCAGCATGACGCTGGCCAGCGCCGCGGCCCGGTGCAGCACGCGTAGCCCGCGGCGCTGCGCCTCGAGGAGTTCCGGGTTATCCGCCCGGATGGCCGTCGAGACCACCAGGGTGTCGGCGTCGCCGAGGTGGCCAGCCGCGTGTCCGACGGCCACCCGCGCCCCGGCCGCCGCCAGCTCCGCCAGCAGCGGAGACTCTGCCTGATCGCTGCCGGACACACGAACACCGCGGGCGAGCATGATCCTGGCGATTCCCGACATGCCCGCCCCGCCGATGGCCGCGAAGTGCACCGCGCCGAGCTCGCTGACGGGGACCGGGTCGACCGGGGTCACGAGGCCCATGCGGCTACCTCCCCGCCCGGCGCCGGCCCGCCGGCCGGGGGGGCCGGGGCGCCCGCTGCTGCTGCTCGTGGCCGAGGCTCAGCACCCGCGCTGCGAGCACGGTGTCGGCGGCGCGGTTCCCGGTGGCGGCCGCGGCCCGGCTCATCGCCGCCACCAGCTCGCCGTCGAGCAGGATCGGCAGCAGCGTCTCGGCGATCCACTCCGCCGACAGGTCGGCATCGTCGATGATCAGACCGCCGCCGGCCTCCTCGATGGGCTCGGCGTTCAGCCGCTGTTCGCCGTTGCCGTGCGGCAGCGGGACGTAGGCGGCGGGCAGGCCGACGGCTGTCAGCTCGGCGCAGGTCATCGCGCCCGCCCGGCACAGCGCGAAGTCGGCCGCGGCGTAGCCCAGATCCATCCGGTCCAGGTAGGGCAGGACGACGTAGGGCACCGGACCGGGCTGCACCGCCACGTCGGCGTTCTTGGGCCCGACGACGTGCAGGACCTGGACGCCGACGGCGCGGAGGGCCTCCGCCGCGGCGAGCACCGCCTGGTTCAGCGACGCAGCGCCCTGGGACCCGCCGGTGACGAGGAGGACCGGCAGGTCCGGCTGCAGGCCGAAGTGTGCGCGGGCCTTGTCGGCGAGTGCCAGCCGGTCCAGGCTGGCGATCTGCCGCCGGATCGGGATGCCGAGGTAGGTGGCGTGCAGCAGCCTGGCGCCCGGCTGCCCGGTATAGACGTCCCTGGTCAGCACCGCGCCGATCCGGTTGGCGAGGCCGGGCCTGGCGTTGGCCTCGTGCACCACGATGGGTAGCCGGGCGCGCCAGGCGGCCAGATAGCCGGGGGTCGCAACGTACCCGCCGAAGCCGATCAGGACATCGGCGTGGACCCGGGAGAGGATCTTGCCGGTGGTGCGGACCGCGTCGCGGAGCCGACCGGGCACCGACGCGAGCTCCCGGGTGAGACCGCGCGGCAGCGGTACCGGCCGGATCAGCGCGAGGTCGTAGCCGCGCATCGGCACCAGCCTGGTCTCGAGCCCGCGCTCGGTGCCGAGGCAGGTGATCAGTGTCTCCGGCTCGGCCAGGCGTACCGCGTCCGCAAGCGCCAGCGCGGGCTCGATGTGGCCGCCCGTGCCGCCGCCCGCGATGACGACGCTGACCGCCATCGGCACCTCACCTTCATCGACCGGGCCACCCTACTGGGGCCGCGCCACCCTTACCGCGCCACCCTTACCGCGCCACCCTTACCTCGGCCAGCGCCGAGGCGGCGCAGCAGCCGCAGCGGCATGGCCGGGCCCGCCGCCGCGAGCGCTCGAGCCGCGCCGGGCTCGGTCCGCGCGAACGCCATGAGCATCCCCAGCGCCACCAGGCTAGCTAGCAGCGACGACACGCCGGCCGAGATCAGCGGCAACGGCACGCCGCTGATCGGCAGCAGGCCGAGCACGGCTCCCATGTTGACCATCGCCTGCACCACGAGCCAGACCGTGATCGCGCCCGCCGCGAGCCGCGAGAACGTGTCCGGGGCGCGCCGGGCGATGCGCAGCCCGGCGAACGCGATCCCGCCGTAAAGCGCCACCACGCACAGCGTGCCGACGAGGCCGAGTTCCTCGCCGAGGATCGCGAAGATGAAGTCGGTCGGGCTGTTGGGCACCCAGCCCCACTTGGCCCGGCTGGCGCCCGTGCCCACCCCGAAGAGGCCGCCCGAGCCGAGCGCGTCCTTGCCCTGGATGAGCTGGTAGCAGCTCAGGCTCTGGCAGCTGGGCGAGTGCGCAGAGAAGAACGCGGTGATCCTGGCCAGCTCGTACGGGTGCACGGCGACGACGATCAGGAGCACGAACGCCATCAGGCCGGCCAGCCCCGCGAGCAGCCTGCGCGGCGTGCCGATGATCCACAGCAGCGCGAGAAAGATCACGATCAGCAGGAACGTGGTGCCCATGTCCCTGCCGAGGAGCACGAGCAGGCTGAGCAGGGCGGCGCCGGGCAACAGCGGAATGAGCAGGTGCCGCCAGTCGGTCAGCTGGCCGAGCCGCTCCTTGCGAGCGAGCAGGTCGGCGCCCCACACCACGAGCGCGAGCTTGGCGAGCTCGGACGGCTGCACCTGGGTACCCGCCACGATCAGCCAGCGCTTCGCGCCGTCCACCTCGACGCCGAACAGCAGCACGAGGACCACGCCGAGCAGCGCGGCCAGCAGCAGCGGGTACGCGCAGGCGCGGAACAGCCGCGGCGGGGACTTGGCGGCCAGCCACATCAGCACCAGCCCGACGACGGCGCCCGCCAGCTGCTTGATGAACATCGAGTAGGGCGGCAGACCGTTGTCCAGGTCATAGGCGGTACCCGCGGACAGCACCATCATCAGGCCGACCGCAAGCAGCAGCAGGGTGCAGCCGAGCACGAGGTAATAGGACGCGAGCGGCTTATCCAGGAGCGCCGCTAGCCGCGTCGTGGCGTCCCGCACTCGGCGGGTTCCCGCGAGCGCGATGGTCCGAGCCTCACCGCGGCCCGGCAGCCGCAGGCTGGCCGGGCGCGCCGGGTCGTCGTCGGTGGTGCCGAGGGACGGCACGGTGCTCACCGGGTTTCCCGGTGGTCCTGCCGATCCGCGTGATCGCTCAGCCGCCGCACCGCCGCGGCGAACGCGTCGCCGCGCGCCTGGTAGTCACGGAACATGTCCCACGACTGGGCGGCCGGTGCCAGCAGCACCGTGTCGCCGGGTCGCGCGGCGGCCGCCGCCGCCGCCGTGGCAAGATCCATGACTCCAGTGTCGGTGCTGGCGAGCTCCGTTACCGGGACATCCGGTGCGTGTCGCGCTAGCGCGCGACCGAACCTCACCGCGTCCGTGCCGATGAGCACGGCGGCGCGCAGCCGGGGTGCCGCCGCGACCACCAGGGCGTCCAGGTCGGCGTCGCTGCCGCGGAACAGCCCGCCGGCGATCCAGACGATGGCGGGGAACGCCGCAAGCGACGCGGCGGCAGCCGCCGGATTGCTCGCCTTCGAGTCGTCCACGAAGGCAACCCCAGCTCGCTCGGCCACGTGCGCGATGCGGTGCGGCTCCGGCACGAAGGCGGCCAGCCCGGCGGCGATGCTGGCAGGCTCGTCGCCGTAGGCCCGGGCCAGCGCGGCGGCCGCCAGGGCGTCCGCCACGTTGTGCGGCGCGGCGGGGCGGACGTCGCGGACCGCCGCGAGCGACACGGGTCCCGCGCCGAACGCCCGGTCGACCAGGCGGCCGTCCAGCACGCCCAGCTCGCCCGGTCCCGGCGGACCGAGCCGGAACGCTACCTTGCGGGCCGCCGGACCGCGCCCAGCTGACCCTGGACGCTCCGGCGGCACAGCCGACCCTGGCGGCACCGGAGGCACAGCCAGCCCTGGCACCGCGGGCGGGCGGGCCAGCGCCGCGTCGGCCATCGCGACCGTCCGCGGGTCGTCGGCGTTGCACACCGCCACGGTGCCAGGCGCGAAGATCCTTGCCTTGGCCGCGGCGTAAGACTCCAGGTCGTCGTGCCAGTCCAGGTGGTGCGCCGCCACGTTCAGTACCGCGGCGGCGAGCGGCGCGATGGTGGTACTCCAGTACAGCTGGAAGCTGGAGAGCTCGACCGCGACAACCGGGTAGGGCTCCGGATCGGTCACGATGGCCAGGATCGGCACGCCGACGTTCCCCGCCGCGGCACCGCGGTGCCCGGCGGCGGCGAGCATGGCGGCGAGCATCCGCACGGTGGTGGTCTTGCCGTTGGTCCCGGTGACGGCCAGCCACTGCTGGTGGCCGCCGGTCGGCAGGACGGGCCGCAGCCGCCAGGCCAGCTCGACGTCGCCGATCACCTCGACGCCCGCGGCCACCGCAGTCGCCAGCAGCGGCGTGTCCGGGCGCAGGCCCGGCGACGTGACCACGAGGCCGACGTCGGACGGCAGGCGAGCCTCCGGGCCGAGCTCGGCTGGCCCCAGCCGAACCCGTACGCCGTCTCGGTCAAGGCCAGTGGCCAGGTCGTGGCGCTCGGCGTCGTCGCGCGAGTCGAC
>Ga0187783_10004359_pt1 | contig 10479 bp, 8 predicted proteins | sample 1015_SJ02_MP02_2_FD_132471 | JGI IMG/M metagenome (GOLD analysis project Ga0187783, IMG submission 132471) | Tropical peat soil microbial communities from peatlands in Department of Meta, Colombia - 1015_SJ02_MP02_20_MG | ecosystem: Environmental > Terrestrial > Soil > Wetlands > Peat | place...
ATCAGCTGGCGGAGGGAATTGAACCCCCGACCCTCTGATTACAAATCAGATGCTCTACCAGCTGAGCTACGCCAGCCCTGCGCAAACCTCGAAAAATTATCACACAGGCAATCAAATTGCAAGCAGATTAACAAATCCCCCGCAAACCTACTGCCAGACATTAACTTAGCAGGGGTAGCGGCTGCGGGCCTGGTACCTAAGGTGCCGCCGGCTTAGCAAAATCCACGTCATCCAGCTGTACATTGTGATGATACCCTGTCACGGTAATTATTACCAGTGTGCCCTCGTTCGTCTGACGGATCGTGTGTGGTAGTTGAATGCCATCGACTTCCCGATAATCCTCATAATCCTGCTGCAATTCGCTGACGCCATCGGGCCCGTGGCGCTGGCTCACCGTACGCAGGAGAAGACCGCTCTTGGCGTCGAAATACATCTTCTCGGGCGGGCCACCCTCGGGGATGGCAGCTTCGACGACGTAGGTGTTGTGCCCATCGACCTCCTGGTTTCCGGTGAGCGTGAATTTCGAATACAGCTTGCGCAGGTCGAGCGAGTGATAGAAATCCGACTCGCGGCGCATTTCCGCAAGTTCGGCCCCGCTCTGCTCGCGGAGACCGTTTTGTGGGTCATCGGTCCATCCCGAAGTTCCATCAAAGCCTTGCCGATACGAGGCGCCATTGATCGTCACGATTCCGAAGGAGCGGTCCGGTGCTTTCTCGCGCAGCTCGACGGTTCCGCGAAGCGACATGGACGGGACGCTGATCGTTCCAGTCATCACGCGAGACGTGAGTTTCTCGAAGGCGGAGCGCCCTCCCTCGGCCTCGAGGTAGTGGTCGAGAATTTGGTCGGCCGTCCGCGTCTCAGCAGGCGGTTTTGCCAGACTCTGCGCTTTTGCCGAGGACAGCAGCCCAAGGCACACCAGCCCGAATCCCACGGCTGTCGATCGAGCGCCCGCGCTCATATCAGATGCCGCGCTCCTTCTGACACGTTCGGAACATTGGACGAGCCTTCGAAAAACAGGGTACGCTTCCTTTGATGTCGATGTCTTCTCGAAAACTCGCGGCCGTTGCGGTCGCCGTGCTCGTGTGTGCGGTGGCCGCGGGAACACTGCTGCTCTATCGATGGCATCGCCCGTTTGGGAGCCCGAAGGCCGGTGCGGCGCCTGAAATTGTCACCCAGCTTCCCGCCGATGCGCCCGTCATCGCCTATATAGATGTCGCCGCGCTCAGGAGGTTGCAAGACTCGCCGCTCGCGGTGATGCTTGGCCTCGCGGGCCAGAATCCACAGCAAGACCGCGATTATGCGAGCTTCGTTCGCGACACAGGCTTTGATTACACGCGCGACCTCGACCAGGTGGCGGTCGCCTTCTGGCCTTCCGTTTCGCCGAAAACACCTCCCCAGGAGGACCATCGCACCCTGGCCGTCGCCGAGGGGCGCTTCGATGAAAACAGAATCAAAGCCTATGCGTTGCGCACCGGGACAACCGTGCCCATGGGGAAGCGGCTGCTCTACGTCGTACCCGGCCATCCGACGATAGCCCTAGAATTTCGCTCGTCGACCGAGATCGCCCTGGCGAGCGGACCCGATCCGTCCGACCTGCTCGCCCAGCCGAGTCCCGCGACACGCGAGGGGATCATCGAAGAGCGCGTCGATCGCGTGGCGGGCGCGCCCATTTTTGCTGTGGCTCGGACGGACAGCCTACCGGCCAGCCTCTATCAAGGGCTACGCGGTGCCCCGCAATTTCAGACTCTCGCACGCAGCGTCCAGGGCCTTACGTTTGCAGGTCAGCCGGAGGGCGAGCTGATCCATCTGACTCTCGACGCCGAGTGCGATTCGGTCCCGAGCGCCATCGAACTGGCCACGGTCGTCGACAGCCTGCGCTTGCTCGGCTCGCTGGCACTCGCCGATCCGCAAACGCGCCGCCAGATGACGAAGCAGCAGGTAGCATTCCTCACCGCGCTGCTCAGTCAGGCCAAACTCGCCCGTGAAGATCGTTGGGTGCGGCTGGCACTCGACGTAACCCCGGCGTTGCTCGGCGAGGCAAACGCTCAGGCGCGCGGAGATCGCCCTTCGAACGCGTCCTCGAGCACGCCACGAACTCCCTCTTTGGTGAGCGCAGTCGGATTATAAAACGGCTTCTCCATGACCAGCGCGACAGCGTGGTCGATCGCGTCGCGCCTCAGTCCAAGCGATTCGAGCGAGAGCGGTGTCTCGATCGAGGCCTCGAGATACCAAAGATGTTGGGCTGCGGACCTGGCGGCGCCGTTTGGGTCCAGAGCGTGCGCGAGGCGCGCCATCGCTTCGGGTGCGCCTGCGGCATTGTAAGCCGTCGCGTGCGGCAGCAACACCGCATGCGTATCGGAATGCGGCAGATCGAAGGCGCCGCCGAGAACATGACAGAGCTTGTGGTGAAGTGCGGTGGTGGTTGCGCCGAGAGAAAGGCCTCCCAGCCACGCTCCATACAGGACCAGCGAGCGCGCCTTCAAATCCGACGGATCGCGCACGACCGCCGGAAGGCCTTCTGCCAGCGAGTGGATTCCCTGTTCGGCGAGCAAGGAACTAACGGGATTTGCGTCCTCGGCGTAGAGCGCCTCGACGCAGTGCGCCATCGCGTTCATGCCGCTGGTTGCGGAAAGCCTGGGAGGCAGGCTTAGGGTTAGCCAGGGGTCGTAGATGACTGTTTTTGGCTGCACACGAGGGTCGCGCATGGTTCTCTTAATGCCGCGTTCCGTGAGGCCCCACGTGGAGGTCATCTCCGATCCTGAATATGTGGTCGGAATCGCGAGAATGGGGAGGCCCATCGCCGCTGCGATCGCCTTGGCAAGACCGATGGCGGATCCTCCGCCGATCGCGACGCATGAATCCGCCGCAAGGCGCACCGCCTCGCGGCGTCCTCGTTCGGCCGCTTCCACCGGAACGTGCATCGTGGCGCGATCGAACACCCCCGCGGCTTTGCAGCCAAGGCGCGTGGCCATTTCCTCACCAAGTTCCCTGCGCCCGGGTGTGGTCACAATCAGCGCTCGTTTGGCCCCCAGGCGATCGATTTCCTCGGGGGCCTTCTCGAGGCCGCCGATACCAAACAGGACGCGTGAAGGTGATGGCGGGCAAATGAACGACAATTCCCGGTCGGCGCTCACCCCGATCCCCTTTGCAGGCAGCGATTCGCCTAAGAGACGATACAGCACCGAAACGGCCCGCACCAGCCGTGGCCGCGCTAGACGGGCAAGCCGAGTTTCTCAGGGCAGCGCGAAGGCGATGACGGAGTCACCGGGGGCGTCGTTGAAATAGCCATTAAGGGCGACGATCCCTGGCCCGCCGAAGGCCTCGATGACGACATATTGTTTGCCATCACGGCCCAGGTAGGTGACCGGAATCGTGTGGGCGCTCGCCTCGATTTTCTCCGTCCACAGATTCTTGCCGGTGCGCGCGTCGAAGGCGCGGAAGCGGCCGTCGTTGGTGCCGCCGATGAAGATCAGGCCGCTGGCAGTGACCACCATCGGGCCGGTATTGGGAGCCCCGGTGTGGGGAAAGCCGCGCGCAGCCAGTGCGTCCACCGTGCCGAAGGGTTGACGCCAGACGATATCACCCGTCTTCACGTTGACCGCAAAAATTTCAGCCCAGGGAGGCTTGATGCAGGGCCAACCGTTGCTTGGTTCCCAAAACCGGCTCTGATAGGGCGATGGTCCATTGGGAAATGCCTTGTCGTAGGGACCGCCACGAGGATTCGGCTGATCGAGCTTTACGAGCCTGCCGATCTGGCCCGCGTTGAAAGCCGTCGTGCCGAAGAGGTAGCCGAGCTTGGGATCGAAGGCCACGCCACCCCAGTTTCCTGCTCCTTCGCGTCCGGGGAAGATCACCGCCATGGTATGCGGGTCCATGCCATAAACGCTAAAGGGACCGTTGTTGTACATGTTGTTCTTTTCCCATAAATCCTTGCAGTAGGCGGCGTGTTCTGGCGTGAGGTCCCAGAGATCCGCTTTGGTAATACTCATGGGAGCGAGCGGAGGCGGCGTTCGAGGGAAAGGCTGCGTGAGGGAAGTCTGCTCACCGGGTATGGTCGATTGCGGCACAGGACGCTCATCCATGCCAAAGACGGGCTTCCCGCTGGTGCGGTCGAACAGGTAGAGCATTCCCTGTTTGCTAAATTCGGCGAGGGCGGGGACGGTTTTTCCGTGACTCTTGATGTCGAACAGAGTGGGCGCACCGGGCACATCCCAATCCCAAAGATCGTGATGCACGAGTTGCTGATACCAGAGTAGCTTCCCGGTGTTGGCATCGAGCGCCACGACACTGTCGCCATAGAGGGTGTCGCCTAAGCGCACGCCGCCGTAGAAATCCGGTCCACCCGTGGGAGCAATCGGAACGTAGACGATGCCGCGTCGAGCGTCGAGCGTCATGAAGCTCCAGACATCATCGCCGCCGCGGACGTCCCAGCTATTGGCCTTCCACGAGTCGTGCGCCGGATCTCCAGGCTGAGCTCTTGTATAAAAGCTCCAAACCAGCTTGCCGTCGTGCGCGTCGTAGGCGCGAACCATCTGTACGCCGTTATCACCCGTAATGATGAGGTTGCGATAGATGACCGGCGACGAAGATGGGCTTTCGTCGGAAACGAAGCCGCCATCGCCAAATTCCGAGACGGGCTTGCCGGTCTGCGCATCGAGAGCCAGCATTTGCTTGCCCGAAACGCCGACGATGATGCGCGGGCGGCCCGCCGCGTCACCGGGCCAATAAGCGACGCCGCGGCGCGCCGTGCCTTTTGTTTCAAATTTCCAGATTTGTTGGCCGGTTGTCGGATCAAGCGCGTAGACATTCTTGCCTGCGTCGAAATACAGCACACCATCAACAACCAGAGGAGCGCCCTCGGAATTGACGTCACCCTGGGGGTCACCGGTGCGAAATGTCCAGGCCCGGCGCAGCTCTGTCACATTGTGCGGGTTGATCTGCTGCAGCGGGGAAAAGCGCTGGGAGCCGGGATCGTGTCCAGCCACGGGCCAGTCTCCCAGCGATTGTGCGCGGACCAATGAAGGAACGACCGCAAATGCCTCAAGCAGGAAGCAAGCGAGAAGAAGTCGAGACGCGCCAGCCCGGCGCGCTCGGAGAAATTGAGACGAAGCTCGCAAGTTATCTGTTAGTGAGATGGCGCCAGTAGCGGGGTGACGTCGTGCTCCATTTCGGCGAGAGTAAGTGCCTTTTGATAGAAATGCGACTCCTTGCCATCGCGATCGAAGATCATGGTCATGGGGAGAGCTTCGCTCTGGGCCCAGCGCGGGTCCATCGATTTGTAGAAATCGTCATCGGTCGATGAAGCGATGTAGACCGGGAAGGGCGGCTTCTGCTCTTCCAGGTACTTGAGCATCTCCGCCCGCTCGGCCGCATCGCTCCGGTCATTCATCGAAACCTCCACGACCTGCAACGAGTCCCTGTATTTCGTCTGCAGCTTCATGATGTCCGGAAATTCCGTGTGACACGGAACACAGTAGGTGGCGAAAAAGTTGAGAAGAACGACTTTGCCCTTATTGGCAGCAATCAAGGCCTTGATGGCCTGCGGGTCGACGCTCTTCAGTTCCCTCTCGGATGCCGATTGCGCCGGTAGGTCAGGCCCCGCCAGAGCCAAGACACAGAACACGCCGAGGGCAAGCGAAGCGAGGGCCCCGCAGGACCCGCGAGACTTCGGCCTCACTGACCGCTCCCGGCAGCTGTCGCCGACGCCAGCATCTTCACCGAAGCGTCTTCGACCTGCTGGAACGAGGTGGCGCTGACGTTGACGAAATTCGCGACGACTTGGCGATTGTCGTTGACCAGGATCGTATTGTCCGCGGCCGGATTCAGCTTATAGACGCGCATGCCCGAATCCTGCGGACCCCTCGCGAAATAGACGAGTGGGATTTGGATGCCCTTTTCTGCCGCGAGCTTCTCGAGCCAATCCTTGGTGTCCGGACCGGCGATCATCACGGCGAAGCCTTTCAGATTCTTCTCGGACTTCACCAGCGCATCGAGCTTGACGATCAAATCCGCCGCCTGATCGCTGGGCTTTTGGAAGAAGCCAATCACGGTTGGCGCCGGACCGTACTCGCACACATAGCAGGTATCCTGGCCTTTGTATTTGCCGGTGACGTCGATCACTCGAAGGGACGGTGTGACGGCGCCGACCGGGCGTCCCGAAGTGATCGGGCCAGAGGCGGTGGCCGGGGCGGCATTCGCACTAGGGGGTTCCGAAGAGCGACTGCCCGTGCCGCCGCTCGCTGCGGCCGCTTCCGCCATCTTCACGGCGTTTGCGGCATCGGTCCCTTCGACCGGGTACTTCAGAGCGACCCACTTGTACCAACCGCCCTCCAAAATCTTGGTGTTGAGATAGCCGAACTCGACCAGCTTCTTGTACATATCGATCGAGTCTTCGTCATGCTGACAGGGGCAATAGAGAACCAGCATCTTATTGCGCGGAAGCCGAACCGGAGGCTTCACCTGCGCAACCCAGGGATAATTGATCGCTCCGGGAATGTGCCCCTCGGTGAAGGCTTCCTCGGGCTGCGTATCGACCAAGACGAAGCTGTTGTCCTTTCCGTCCATCATCGTTTTAATCTCAGCCGGTGAGATAAACTGCGGAGGGGGAGCCTGCGCGGTTGGATCCCCAAAAGCCCCCGCATCGTCTTGCGCCGCGGCCGGACACGGAGAAGCGATACAGGCAATCGTTAACAGGCAGATGACCGCAAGGGTCTTTCCCGTCCCTTCCACTGCAAACATAGCGAACCTCCATACTGTCCGGCCGACACGCGCAGCCAACGCGCGAATTATAGTATACCCAGGTGGCCCTGCTGCGAGTAGCCGGGCGGGTCGATGCAGCCGTTCATCGGGACCTTACACCAAATTAGACGCTCCGCTAGGAATCGGGTTTCAGAAACTGGCGGGAACTCGGTTGAGTTCGTTCGGCCCGGGCGAGGACCCAGGCGATGGCTCATTTGCACTTTGCCACAATCAACGTAATGTCGTCGTGCTGCCGTTCACCACTGAAGTGATGCACTTCGTCGACCAGGGAGCGGACGAGCTCGGGAGAAGCGAGAGCGCAATGCTGGCGTAAGGCAGCCACGAGGCGGTGCTCTCCAAACTGCTCTCCTGCATCATTGAACGATTCGGTGACACCGTCTGTGTAGAACACCACCGTATCGCCAGGGAACAGTTGGCTTTCGCCGACCGAGCATTGCCATTCCTTGAAAAGGCCAACAACGGTACTTGTCGAGCTCAGGAGTTCGAGAACGTCATCGCTCCGGAGCAAGAGAGCGGGAAGATGACCGCAATTGGCGTAGCGCAGGCGCCGCGTCGTGTCATCGTACTCGCTGAAGAAAAGGGTAGCGAACGCCCGATCGGCCGTGTTCTCACAAAAAAGCCGGTTAACGGACTGCAACAGTCGCTGCGGCTGCTCCAAAGCGAACGGGATGAATGGACGGCTTGAGTAGGTCGCAGACAAGGTTCGCAAGTGCGCCTGCAGATTTGCCATGAGGAGAGCAGCAGCAGTTCCCTTCCCGGAAATGTCACCGATCACCAGGCCAAACCGCTCCCGCCCCAGATCGAGGAAATCGTAATAGTCACCTCCCACCGAGCGCGCCTGCATGCAGACACCGTCATACTGAAGTGTGGTGAGCTTCGGCCGCGTCTGCGGGAACAGTCTTGCCTGTACCTCTCGGGCATTTTCCAGTTCTTCGGCCGTTCGACGCTCGGATTCAAACCTCTCGAGATGGGCACGGCGCTGCTGTTCGACTTCTCGGACCACGGACTCATCGCTGATCAGCGTGAACGAGTTGCCGTCTGGATCCTCGAAACGAGCGCACATCGCACCAGAGAATTCGATTTGCGGCGGCTGAGAGAACCGAACACCGCGCTTGGACCATTCCTGGAATTTGCCTATAACGTCCTCGGTCAGAAACATGACCTCACTGGGCCGCCCAATGAGCTTCGATTGCTCCGAGCCCGGCTTCGGAGAAACGAGAGCGAGGACGGCAGTTCCGTCCGGAGGAGCGACCGCAAGCCAACGTTCGCCGGAGGAAAGGCGTGTATCGCCGGCCAGCTCGAATCCCAGTTGATCCACATAGAATCTGAGGCTTTGCTCCTGATCGCGAACGAAAACGGTCACAATACCAAGACGAAGGTACAGATCCTGCCGATCCGGATGAAAGCTGCACCGGCGTGCGATATGACTTATAACGCGGCTCAAGGCGGGACTGCTCATGGTTGGCATTATAGCTCCAACGCTTTGAGGTAGTAGATCGCGCTAGGGTGGGCGAGGCGGGATTCAACGCGAGGGCAGGGCAAAGGCGTAGGCAATGCTGTCGTCCAGGAAGACGACATATTGCCGGCCGTCGAGCTCGTAGGTCATAGGGCCCGTACCGAACGATCCACCGGGATACATGTGCCAGAGAACTTTGCCCGTTGACGCGTCGAGCGCCACCAGATTGCCGGACATATCCGCAGTGAAGACGAGGTGGCCAGCGGTCGAAAGGATACCGGACTGGCCGCCGCGGCCCTGCGTATCTGCAGTCCAGCGAACCTTCCCGGTCTCGACGTCGATGGCTTTGAGCATGGATTTCGATGACAGGAAGAAGTCGCGGCCCGCCCAGCCTTCGGCGGATTTGCCGGGCATCGTGAGATAGAAGATGCCCATGCTCTCACGCGAGTTTACGTAAAACAGGCCGGTGTCGGGGTCGTAGCTGGGCGCTTGCCAGTTCGTTCCCACACCACCGCTGACGAGGACGCCATCGGGCTGCGGCTCCTTGTCTGTGCGCGGGATCGGCTGACCGCGCTGGTCATAACCGGCGACCCAATTTGCCGGGACGAACGCTTCGGAGATCAGCGCTTTGCCGTCCGTGCGGTCAAGCACGAAGAACAGTCCGTTCTTTCCAGCCTGCGCGAGCATCTTGCGCGGTTTACCCTGGAATGTCCCGTCGAACAGCACCGGCGTCATCACCATGTCCCAGTCGTGCGTGTCGTGCGGGGAGGACTGGAAATACCAGACCAGTTTGCCGGTGTCGGGATCGAGCGCGACGATCGTACAGGTGTAGAGGTTCGCGCCGAGGCGCGCGTCGCCGTTCTCGACAGGGTGGGGATTGCCTGTACCCCAGTACAGGAGATTCAGCTCGGGATCGTAGGTGCCGGTGATCCAGGTCATGCCGCCGCCGCGGGTTGAGACGTCGGAATCGTGGGGCCAGGTGTTCCACGCCGGGTCACCTGGCTTAGGCATCGCATCCCACCGCCATTGGATGTTACCGGTCAGCGGATCGAGCGACAGGAGAAAACCGGGAAGGTCGGCCGTGTCACCGGAAGTGCCGATGATAATGTGGTCCCCAATGACCAGGGGAGCGACGCCGCCAAAGGCCTTTAGCGCAGGGTCGGCGATGGGAATCTGCCAGATCATTTTTCCGCTCCGCGCATCGATTGAGACAAGCTGCGCATCAGGAGTGGTCATGTAGAGGCGGTCCTTCCACATCGCCACACCCTTGTTGCTTCCCCCGAGCGGTGCCCCGGGACGCGCGAAATGCCAGACCTGGTGGCCCGTCCGGGCGTCCACGGCCCAAATCTCATTACCCGCTGAAATGTAGAGGATCCCGTTTACTTCGATGGGCATGGACTCGAGGCTTCGCGAGTGCGTTTGAAATGCCCAGGCCAGCGTGAGCGAGCCGATGTTTTCTCGATTGATCTGGGTGAGCGGGCTGTAGCGGCGGCCGGTGTAATCGCCGTTAAACGTGGGCCAGGTGTCCGTCGGGGGCTTCCGAATTTCTCCCGGATCGAGTCCCTGCGCCGGCAGGCTGGCGGCGACCAAGCACGCGCATAAAACCAGCTCGAAAAACCCCCTCACTTCAAAGTCTCCAAGTAAGTAAAGAGGTTGTGCATGTCGGCGTCGGTGTATTTCTCGAGCAGCGCGGCGTGAGCGGCAAGCGGATCGTGGACTTCGACCTTCACCGCGCTCGCGGGCCAGGAGTGATACCAGCCGTCTTGGCCGCGAATCCCGATATAAAAACCGTCATTCAGCAGAACGGTTCCCTCAAATTTCTCGCCGGAGGAGAGCGTGACCACAGCCGTCGAGGGTGTGCCCGAGGGATATAGGAAGCGCACTTCGAGATCGGGCGGATTGTATTTTTTTGCGATGCCCGCCAGATCGCCAGTGGGCGAGTGGCAGTTGTTGCACCCGCCAGCACCATTGAAGTAGGCCTTGCCCGCCTCCACGCTTCCTGTGGCGAGGCGCTCGGCGGGAATGTCGTTGGGATAGGGGCCGTAGCGCGTGTGCAGATCAAACAGCGTGATCTGCGCCTGAAGAAACGCGACGATGTCGGCTGTCTCGGAAGTGGTGAACGAGGAAAACGCGGGCATGCCCTTTTCGACCCGCCCGGCCGTGATGACCGCGCCGATTAATTCCCCGTTCTTATCGTGGCGGACGAGCGTGGACCGGATGAGATCGGGGCCGCGGCCGCCGGTGGCGTCTTCCGCGTGGCAGGC
>Ga0187783_10004360_pt1 | contig 10479 bp, 7 predicted proteins | sample 1015_SJ02_MP02_2_FD_132471 | JGI IMG/M metagenome (GOLD analysis project Ga0187783, IMG submission 132471) | Tropical peat soil microbial communities from peatlands in Department of Meta, Colombia - 1015_SJ02_MP02_20_MG | ecosystem: Environmental > Terrestrial > Soil > Wetlands > Peat | place...
CAGATGAAACTCGACGTAGTGGGAGACGAAAAGATCGGCCCAGCCGTCGCCGTCATAATCGCCGAAGACGGCTCCCGTCGCCCATCCCGAGTCGCTGCCGAGACCGCTGGGCTTGGTCACGTCGGTGAAGGTTCCGTCGCCATTATTGCGGTAGAGGACAACCCCGCCGAGACAGGTCACCAACAGGTCGGGCCAGCCGTCGTTGTTGTAGTCCCCGACCGCTGCCCCCATTGCCCAGCATGGATATCCAACTCCGGCCTTCTCGGTCACGTCGGTGAAGGTTCCGTCATGATTGTTATGGTAGAGAGCGCTGCGGGATTTGACTCCGTGGAGGGCCATGTCGATGGTCTGGGCATTGGTGAAGTAGATGTCCGGCCAACCATCGCGGTCGTAATCGATCAGCGCGACTCCTCCGCTCATCGACTCGGCAATGAATTTTGCTTCGGGACTCGACCGGTGTTCAAACTGGATCGCGCTAGAATCAGTAATGTCCACCAACCGCGGATAGTTGGGAAGCGGGCTGGTCACCTTTCGCTCGACCTCGACCCTTTCCCGCTCCTTTGGGGATAGGGGCGTCGGCGTTCCCATTTGTGCTCGACCCGCGATCTCCAGGCAGAGTACGGTGAGTATCTTCGATGCGATGCGGACTCTCGCCTGCGGGCTCATGGATGTCTGGGTGGCCCGACATTATTTTTCATCCGCTTCATCCGCCCTAATTTCCTGCGGTTCGACTTGCAGGTCCTTGTAAAGGGTACGTAACTTCTCTTTCATGTCCTTGTACTTCTTGTAGAGTTCAATTTCGTTCTGGGCATCTTCGGCGCGTCCAACCTGCCGGTACAGGGTGCCGAGCCGATAGTGCGCCGTAGCGTTGGTGGGCTCAAGCTGAACCGCCTGCTCCAGCAGCTTCAGTGCCTGATCCGGCCGATGCATTTCGATCAGAGTTTTTGCCAAGCCCAGTTTTGCATCGGCATCACCGGGCTGCAAATTGACCGCTTTCGTGTATTGTGCGAAGGACTGCTCGGCATTTCCTCTCTGCGCATCGATCTCCGCCAAGCGCAGGATCGCTTTCTCGTCTTGCGGGTTTTCCAGTAACGCAGCCTGATACTCCTGTTGCGCTTCTTTCTTCACCGCCGGATCTTGCGAGGAACGCAATAATTCTGCCAGTTCGAAGTGGATCCCAGGCAGATGGGAATCAATCGCCATGGCCTTGCGAAATTGCGCCGCGGCAGCATTGGTATTTCCTTGCCTGGCTTGCTCGTGCGCCAGCAACTGATGCATCTGCGCAGAATCGGGCGCCGCTAGCGAGAGCGCAAGCATCGCCTCACCCGACAAGTCAGCGTAGGTGCGATACGCCGCGTATAGAACTTCCGGGTTCTCGGGAGCTGTCTGCCGCAGCTGCGCCAGGATACGGCTGGCCGGTTCCAGATCGCTCCTTTGTGTGTCAATGCTGACCAGTTCGAGGCCGACCTCAATTTTGAATTTCCGGTCATCGATCAGCGGGAATGCGGCTTCCAGATCTTTCCGACCTTGCTCGAGCTCGAGCGCGTGTAGTTCGGCCAAGCCGAGCAATCCCTGAAGTTTGCCCATTCCTGGTCGTTGCTCAACCGCCGCGCGTAAATGAGGAATGGCATCGCGCGGCTTGCCTTGAAAGTAAAGCAGGACACCCAGGTTGCCTTGCGTCTCTACATTTCCGGGATCGATCGCAGCCGCCGCCTGCAATTCGGGAATGGCCAGGTCGGGGCGCTTCTGCGAGAGATATTCCTGCGCCTTTTGAATGTGTGCCGCGAAGCTTTGCTGGTTGTCTTCCCCAGACTGAGAGAAACAGAGCGCGGCTAACAACAGCGGTACGGCTGCGGGGAAACGTCGAAAGGTTGCACTCATTGAGGTTGATTATAGGGCTTGGGAGCTTCGCGAGGTCAGTCCGCCGAATGCAATGTGCCCGGAAAAAGATTTCGCCTGACGGACTCGACCTTGCAGATGGCAGGAGAAATCATGGCTTGCGTTTCCAGGATGGTTGGAGGAAAGTAGTGGATGGAACGCCCCGCGAGGAGATCTGCGCCGCGGCGGGCAGGAAATCCATGTCGTTTACCGTACGACCTTCCCGTGCAAGTTTTCCGGTTGGCTGCGGGGACCGCTTTCCCTCTTAGGGGCTGCTGGGAAAGTGTGAGTCCGGTTTCAAGCTGCTGCCGTTTACCGAGATCGCCGACGAGCAGCCTACGGCGTGTGTCAATCTGCTCAAGGCTTGTGTGCGCCCGATCGTCGTTTGAAACCCAGGAGTCGGTGTCAACAATTCGGCCTGCGAGTTGGCCAACGGGAGATGGTTATTGCCGACAAAAAAGTCAATGTGTCTCCGAGGCGATCATGTCTGCTGATCGTACCCGCCGCGAGTTCCTGAAACGATCGGCTGCCGGAGTAGCAGCCGGTGCCCTGGTCGAAGCGTTGCCGACGTTGGCGGCTGACGCCTCGCTGAGTTCCACCCCGACCGAGATCGCGGTTCGGATAACGGATGAGAAACGTCGTTTCGAACCGGCCGCGAACCTGTCCTGGCAACCGATCTCCGGCGCGCGCAGCGGAGAAGTGATCTCCCTCGACCCGGAAACGAAATGGCAAGAGATTCTCGGCTTCGGCGCTGCTTTCACAGATGCGTCGTGCTACGTATTCAGTCAATTGCCGCCAGATGCTCGGGAAAAACTGTTTCACGAGCTTTTTCATCCTTCCGAACTGGGGCTGAGCGTCTGTCGCACCTGCATTGGAGCCAGCGATTACTCGACGGAGCTTTACAGTTTCGATGAAGGTGAACCGGATGCGAAGCTTGCACGATTCTCGATCGCGCACGACCGCGCCTACGTCTTGCCGACACTGCGACTGGCGCGCCAAATCAATCCCGACCTGTTTCTGTTTTCCAGCCCGTGGAGTCCACCTGGCTGGATGAAGTTGAACGGTTCCATGCTGGGGGGATGCATACACAAAAGGTACTTTCCTTCCTACGCCCAGTACTTCGTAAAATTTCTGCAAGCCTACGCGGCCGAGGGCGTCGCCATTCAGGCCGTCACCTCACAAAACGAAGTGGATACGGATCAAGATGGCCGCATGCCGGCGTGCCTGTGGGGCCAGGAGTATGAAATCGAATTCGTAAAAGTACATCTCGGACCTGCGCTGGAGGCGCAGAACATTCCCACTAAAATCTGGTTGCTCGACCACAACTACGATCTCTGGGGACGGGCCATTTGTGAGCTCGATGATCCCGGTGTGAAGAGGTATTCTCGCGCAATTGCCTGGCACGGCTACGCTGGCGACGTCAACATGGTATCGAAGGTTCACGCAGCCCACCCCGACGTCGACATGCATTGGACCGAAGGCGGGCCCGATATTACCGATCCCAACTACAGCGGCGAATGGGTTACGTGGGGCCGCACGTTTACCGGCGCACTCCGTAACCAGTGTCAATCGATGACCGGCTGGAATCTTGCCCTGGACGAGCATGGTCGCCCCAACCTCGGACCCTTTCCTTGCGGTGGGCTGGTGACGATTCATTCCGAGACAAAGGAAATCACCCGCAGCGGACAATATTGGGCCTTCGCGCATTTTTCGCGCTCCATTCTGCGCGGCGCGCGGCGTTTTGAGTCGCAGGGTACGTTCGAGGACTTGGACCATGTTGCGTGCGAGAACCCGGGCGGAGAAAAGGTCTTGGTGGTTACTAACTCATCTGCCTCCCGCAATCGGAATATCGTTCTCGAGATGAGCGGATGGATGACGGATTTAACCGTTCCACCCGAGTCTCTCGCCACACTGACCTGGAAGTAACAAGCTGGGCTGACGATGCTCATGCTGGCAGGCTCTGCCCTCTCGCCTAGCGACGGAGGAAAGCCACAACGTGGTGCGGGCGGAGGGAGTCGAACCCTCATGGGCCTTTTAAGCCCTGCGGATTTTCGTGCCGTCTACGGCTTTCGCCGCCCGGATGCAGGGGGTGGTTGAAGCCTGCGCTTCCGGTTTGCGGTCTGGACTATCCCTTCACCATCTCCCGAACGATCCGGGGCTTAGGTGCCGCCCGTCTAGTCTCTACACCTTCCCGGCCTAGGTTCTCGCCGGGCTTGGCTCGGGGTCGCCACTTCGAGAGGTTTCCCCGACTTTGAGCAGTTCTGCATCGCCGGTTTCCCGGCGAGCACTCAAGTTGTTCTCAAGTCCGCTGCGTCTGCCATTCCGCCACGCCCGCGTGGTTGGCTCACGACAGATCTCTATGATAGGGCAGGTTTGCCTGAATTGACACGTTGGTCTCGTACTGCGCAGTCGGGAGCGAAGTCTGGGCCTTCGTCTGCGCAACGCAAACGTTCTCGGGCAACTGGCAATGGCTATCCCAGAACCGCTGGCGAAGCGCGGTTCTGGCCGTGTGGTTCGGGAGGACCGGCCGGCGGCGGCCTCTGGTCTTTCCCGACCTCATCGGCTCGGTTCTCGTAGGCGCAGGCGAAGCACGTCCTGAGCTTGATTTTCAGCATCGGGCAAAAGACCCACTTCACTCAGTTCGTGGGCCAGGGGTTGTAAGGATCGCAGCAATTGAACCTCTGCACTCGCTAAGCCTTCTCTGTCGCTGTTGTCGGGCCCTTCACGCTGCAAAATCGAGTCTAGCCAGCTCTTCTTTTTCGGGAAAACCACAATTTTGACATCTTCACTCTCGGGGATGCCTGCCGATTCCTTGGCCAGCTTCAACGCCGTATCATAGCCGCCCAGTTCATCGATCAATCCCAGGTTCTTTGCGTCCTGGCCTGACCAGATACGCCCCTTGGCAATCTGCAGGACCTTCTCTTTGGGCAGATGGCGTCCATCAGCCACCTTGGTCGTGAAGTCGTCATAAATGCGATCCAGCCAATCCTCGAAGCGTTTCCATTCCGCCGGAGAGTAATCCTGCAAACCTGTCCACATCGATGCATTCGCGCCATCATGCACCTCGTCCCAGGTTAGACCGACTTTATTCCAGAAGCCTGACGTAAGAAGCTTGCCGGCGAGCACACCGATGGACGCCGTAATGGTGCCGGGCTGGGCTACGATTTTGTTGGCCGCCATGGCCACGAAGTAGCCGCCGGAACCGGCAACATCTCCCATGGAGACAATCACCGGCGTCCCCGCTTTGCGGGCCTGGACCACCTCCTCCCAAATGGTGTCCGAGGCGACGTAAGAGCCGCCCGGGCTATCCACGCGGAACAGAATCGCCTTTACACTTTTATCCTTCCTGGCCGCGCGGATGGCTCCCGCCACGGTCTCCGAGCCCATGGTGATCTGTCCCTGGATCGGGTCATAGTCGCTCTTGCCGCGTTGCACGCCACCCACCCCAAAAATCAGGGCGATCTCTTTGCCTTGTTCGTGCGGTCGTCCCGCCCGCTCCAGATACTTGCCCAGGTACAGTAGCTCAGCTCCGTCGCCCGCCTTCTGCTTGGCCATAGCGTAGACTTCCTCACGGTACACCAATTTATCCACCAGCTTGGCATCCACGGCTTCCTTCCCCAGATAGGGGGCGTGATCGACCACGGATTGGAATTGATCGGGAGAAATCTGCCGGCCCCGGCAAATACCTTCTTTCATCTGGGAGAACCAGGAATCAATAATCGCCTTGTCTTCTTCACGGTGTGCGGGAGTGAATTTGCTTTCCGTAAACAGATTGAGAGCCGTTTTGTACTCATAGCGGTGATCGCCGTGGAACTCGGTCCCCAGCTTCGCCAAGGTGCCCTTCAGGAACGGGCTCTCCAGCATAATTCCCGTGAGTCCAACATCCCCGGAAGGCTGCAGGTAAACTTGTTCGAATGCAGTCGCGAGATAGTAAGCATTGTTTCCCGGGCCGAATTCGCCAAAGGTCTCGGCGAATGCGATGGTGAACTTGTTCTTGGCGCGGAAGCGGAGCACAGCGTCTCGCAATTCCTGCGTCTGCGCCATGCCCATGCCGGACGCGCCTATTCTCGCCACCAGGCCAGCCACGCGCTGGTCATTGCCTCCGCGGTCGAGTGCATCCACCAGGTCACGTACCACTTGACGATCTCGGAGCATGATTTGGGCGGAGGGACTATCCGGAATGTTCTCCAACAGTTGTTGCTCGAAATCGGCTTCCAGAATGGTCTTCGAGGGCACACGCCCCTTGCTCCCGGCAATCAGGATCAGGCCGACAACAATGCTGAGCAGGGACAGCACGCCCAGCACCACCAGCACGCCAACCAACGCTTTTTTCATTTCGATTCTCCAGTCTCGAGGAACTACAAAGTCTATCGCGAACGTTTCATTCTCCTCTACTACGGGAAAAGTTGGCCGAGAGTTCAGAACGGTCGAGGCCGGCGAGCTCGGGAATGCTTGCCCACCTACAAGCGACCTGCAAGTGCTAGCGCGCCTGGTCGTGGAAAAGGTCAGGGAGAGTCGCCGGGAGATTTGGCAAGAGCGTAGCCGAAGGAGAGGTCCCTTCTCATGCTGCGCGCGATTTCGATCTGCGGAGGTCGGCGGAGCAGGATGGGGCGTTACGCCGGCTGGGGCCTCGGCTTGAAACGTAGAACTCGGCAGGCTTGGCATTGGCCACAGGGAGAGTGAATTGCCTTGCTTGGCTTCAGTCGGGTACGAGTCTTGCAGGTCGAGGATGGAATCGACTTTTGTGTTCTCTGCTGTCCTACAGCCCAGCAACCACCATGCGAGGGACAACGCGAGGCGAAGTCAAAGTTGATTGGTGCATCCTCGAATGGTGGTTCGCGGCTTCCCAGAAGTTGGGTCGCGTGTTGGTTGGCGGGCGATTCGCCATCCAACCAGCACTCCGTCGGGTCGTGAGGGGGAGACGGACGCCACAAGACTAGACCGGTCGTGGCCAAGAACGCCCGTCCGACGCCACCCTGTCGTTGAGCAAATGCGATCCGGCTCATCTACGATCATTGAAGAGCACTAGCTACGGCAGAAAAGGCGTTGTTGGCATTGCCTCCAATCAAGCTAACCGTGCCAACTACGAGCACCAGAATGACCGCGAGCATAACCGCGTACTCGGCGATGTCCTGTCCTTCTTCTTGGGTCCAGAGTTGCTGCAGGTAGTCATGCATGAGGAGGGCTCCTTTCATCAATTACTGACGGATTCTTGCAGCGAAAGATTACTCCGTAGCGACCGATTCGTAGCGCAGTCTGCGCTCGATTCGCACGCTTGTCAATCGCGGCCACTCGACTCGCCAGTGCTAGCACTTTCGTAATGGGCAAACGCTGTGCCTGTCGCCGGCATCCTGCATCGTGCCATCAAGCCGGCAAGGCTGGTGGGGGAGCCAGGCTAGCGTTTTGCCAGAGCCCAATCTTCGAGCTTCCCAGTTTCACGCAGCAACTGCAATTGTGCCTTTTCGAGATCGAAATCTGCATCCATGCGCTCGAGACTGCGGTTGGCGGCCTCGAGCACGGCCTTTTGAACTTCCTGAAAGCCGCCGGTTTCGGCTTGCATCCGTGAAAGTGCGGCATCCAATTGAGTCTGCGCAAGCTCGTAGCGGAGTTGTGCCACATCCGTAGCCGCCGAGAGCCGATCCACGTCGTGTTTGGTTTTTAACGCGTCGATCGCCGCCTGATTCCTCACCTGTTCCGCCTCCTTTTTGGCACGCAGCGCCTCCACATCGGCGGCTGCGGCTCTTGCCCGCTGGGAGGCGTTTAAAAAGTTGAGCCGAAGCACCAGCCCGACGGTCACATTTTCAGCGTGGAAGCTGTGGGGAACAAAAAATTGTTCGAAATTCGTCAAGGTCGTACTGATCAACCCGTATTGGGCGGCAAAATCCGCGGTAGGGTACAAAGCCCTGTGCTCGCCTTTGGCCTGCAGTTGTTTGGCGATCGCGGTGTCGTCGGCGGCATCGACGACAGCACTGGAGTGAATGGCCGCCGACGCTAGGTCTTCGCCGCGCTGCTCGTCCGGGATCATCGGGATCGATTGGCGTACGATTTCGATGGCGTTCACCGCCAAACCCGTCAACTGCGCGAGGCGAGTGCGCAACATGTCCATCGCTCCGTCCAATTGCGCAATTTGCTCACGCAGTTCGGCCGACGTTAGTTTGGCTTTCGTTTGTTCGGTTGGGCTATCGACTCCCTCCTTAACCCGCAGGCCTTCTTCTCGTTCCAGTTCGGCGGCTACTTTGGCCTCGCTCAGAAGAACAGAACTTTTCTCCTCGAACTTCGCCAATTCCATGTAGGTGAGAGCCGTGTCAAGAATGACCTGCTGGCGCTGCTCGCGGCGCAGTGCTTGGCTGGTTTTCGTCTCGGATTCGGCAGAACGCACAAATTCCCTCAGGGCGGGATTCCACACCGATGACTGAGTTGTGACGTTGAACAGCGTTGGTGCAGCACCCTCAAGGCTGAGCGGAAACCCGTACGCATAACCAGCATTGGAACCAATCACCAGCTGCGGAATATAGGCACTACGCGCCTCGCGGTAGGCTGTGATGGCCCGGCTTACATCTGTCTCTGCGATGGCAATCTCGGTACTCTGTGAGACTGCCAGTTGAATGGCGCGCTCAAAAGGCAGCGATTCCGCTGAACCCGAGAGCGATGTCAGTACCACTGTCGCGCAAAGGACAACCCTGCTCGATGAAATCATGAGTTTGTTTTCTCCGACCGGATCTTGGACTTTGCTGTCATCTTAATGCAACTTGCCACCCGAGGTTCTACCCTCTTTCCATCCCCAAGGGCGGCTCCACGGAAGGATGAAGATCGGAGATGCTGTCGCTCGATGGCGTCGATCGGGTACCAGAGAGTAAAGAAAACTAAGGTCCAACGAACCCGATCGCAAGCGGTGCCTGACCTATAGGTGGCCTCTCTTTGGTCGATTCCCCACGCTCGCCCTGCCGCCGGAGTTTGGTTCTCCCTGACGATCGCAACCCAGCTCGGGTTCGGGTCTAAGATGTCTTAATTTTAAAAAGAAAAGGCCACCGATAGCTTTCGATGGCCCCTAAATCCTCTTGGCGTGCGGTTATACGCGAGGACTAGTTTGTCATTTGCCCGGAAAGCTTAGTTCCCCCCGCCCCCTGGTTGAGAGGTCTACTTCCCCGGGCGACGCGTCATATCGCGCGTGAGCAATCCAATCGCCAAATCTTAACATGTTGACAATAAATGTACTAGTTAGTCATAAATGCGCAAAAAATTGACCACTTGGGCTAATCGCTTTGCATAGTCTGCCAACAAATTTTTGCTCAGGACGGTGTCCTGTGGATAGCGCAAACGCCACGGTCGGCCCAGGCGAACCAAAGCCGTCAGCGGAGCTAAACCCTTGGTTATACGAATACAGCCTCGTGCACACCCACAAATCTGCATCCAATGAGCTATACAAGAAGAAAACACCTAGTTTTTGCCCCGCCCGTCCCAAAAATCAACAGATGGGGGTGGAGGAATCCGTGGGCAGCACGGCTGGGGTTAGCAGGCTCGTCTGGGTAGGCCCAGATATCTGCCATCCAACGGTACGAGCCACCTTTGAATCCTAAGGGTGTTTGGCAAAAAGGAACTTGTATCGAGGAGAGCGGCTCGGGAGCGACTTGTCCATGCAGCGAACGGCTTTGGTTTGTTTCTCCATGCTACTGATTTCTGGCGGAGCGCTTCTCGTTGGCCTCAACGGCTGCGGCGGCGGCGGAGGCGGCGGGAGCAGCGGGACGAGCGGGACGGCGGCCGAAATCCGGCACGTTGTCGTGATCTTCCAGGAGAACCGCTCGACGGACAACCTTTTTCACGACCCCGTCTTGATGGCAAACGGCGCAAACATCGCCAGCAGCGGGGTTAATTCCTCCGGCCAGACGATCGCACTCACCGCCATTCCGCTGAACAACGATTACGACCCCGTCCATAGTCACGCCGCGTTCGTTGCCATGTACGACGGCGGCAAAATGGATGGCGCAAACAACATTCCCGTTGCCTGCGCTGTGGGTGTCACTACGAACTGCCCACCCCCCAACCCGCAGTTCACGTATGTGCAGGCCTCCGATGTAGGCCCATATTTTCAGATGGCCGAGCAGTACACCTTCGGCGACAGCACGTTTCAGACCAATCAAGGGCCCAGCTTCCCCGCCCACCAGTTCATTCTTTCAGGCACGTCCGCACCGACGGCGACGAGCAACCTGTTCGCTGCTGAAAACCCGAACATGACCGCCGCCGCCGGCTGTATCGCGCCCGCGGAATCGCGCGTTGCGCTCATCGATCCCAGTGGGAATGAGTCCAGTTCGATTTATCCCTGTTTTGAACACCCCACGCTCTCCGACGAGCTCGACGCCCAGGGGGTTTCCTGGCGTTATTACACCCCCTCTGCCGGCTCCGTCTGGACGGGTCCCAACGCAATCTCGCACATGTGCCAGGCGCAGGTGCAGGGTGGCGAATTGGCTTGCACCGGCAGTACCTGGAGCAAGGTGATCATCCCTCAGACCCAGATCTTGACCGACATTTCGAACGGCAACCTCGCTGCCGTGAGTTGGGTGATCCCCAGCGGGCAGGCGTCCGACCACCCATCCATCAGTAACG
>Ga0187783_10004361_pt1 | contig 10478 bp, 7 predicted proteins | sample 1015_SJ02_MP02_2_FD_132471 | JGI IMG/M metagenome (GOLD analysis project Ga0187783, IMG submission 132471) | Tropical peat soil microbial communities from peatlands in Department of Meta, Colombia - 1015_SJ02_MP02_20_MG | ecosystem: Environmental > Terrestrial > Soil > Wetlands > Peat | place...
CACGGCGGCCCAGGTGGCAGGGCTGGCACAGCGCTATCTCGACATGGGAGCACTCAAGATCGTCGTCGTCGGCGACCGGCTGAAAGTCGCAGCCGGGATCGAGGCGCTCGGCGCGGGCCACGTGGAGATCGTTGACGAGGACCGGTCGCGGCCACCTGTGCGCTAGCACCTGCGGGACCTCCCGCGCTCGCGGCGGGAGCGCTTCGCGGCCGCGCACGCAGTAGGGGATCCGCCGTCCTGCGCCCGGTACCGGGCGGAGCTCAGTGGAAAGTCAGGGTCGTGCCGTTGACCGTCAGCTGCACGCCGGCCAACGTCGGCTGGAGACTTCCCGTGTCCGAGAGCGAGTAGGTGATCGTCTGCCCGATAGCGGCGTCATTGAAGGTGGCCGACGCCTCGATGTTGACGTCGAGCGCGGTCGGGCTGTTCGCCGTGACCGTGTAGGTCTCCGTCAGCTGTCCGATGACGTCGCCGCTCGGATCCTTGTAGGTCGCCGACAGCACCGGACCGGAGGAGCCGACGGTCAGCGTCGCCGGGAAAGGCGTGAAGCTGGTGACGGTCGCGGTGTAGGGAGCTGGCGGGGTACCTGACGAGGTGCTGACCGACCCGGACAGCCCGAGGGGCTGAAAGGGGTTACTCACGTAATAGACCGTCGCGTCCTGCAGATAGGTAACGGCGCCGTTTTCAGAGAGCCCGAGCGCCAGGACAGCGGTATTGGCCGTGTGGCCGTCGAAGGGCACCGTGCCCGCCGGGGTGACGTTGCTGATGCTCAGGCTGTAGGTGTTGCCGTCGCTGTCGCTGGTCGTGAGCGTGGTCGCCGGGATGGTCCAGGGCTCGGGCGGCGTGCTGATCGAGGCGAGATTCTCGGTCGGCGGCGGCGTGCCGGAGCCGGACGAGCCGTTGCCATCGCCGCTGCCCGAGCTGTTGTCACTGCTGCTGCTACCACTGCCGCCGCCCCCACCGCCGCTGCATGCAGTGGTGAGACACGACAGGACGAGGATTGCCAGACAGGCGGTCCAGCTTTTCATAATTGGGACCCTCACCGCCGTCAGGGAGTTAGAGGAGTTACTGTGTGGATCCCCTGACGGTGGTCCGACTATGAGACGCCAGAACGCTCGCGGGGTGATGTGATCTGGATCGCAAAGCGGGCGCGTGTGTGCGCAGGCGCTGCCGGCGCATCTCACGGCCGCGCGCACGCGGCAGGTGGTGATGTCAGATGTTAAATGGCGTCGCTGGTGTTGATCGGGCTCACCACAGCGGCGAATGATGTCGGGAGCGAACGGCTCATTGCCCGGCGGCCGCGCGTCTTTCCGGGTGGTGCGCCAGCAGCCGCACCGCTGACTCATATAACTTCCCGCGCAGCGCCAGCCGCTCGCTGGCACGGGTGACGTAGCGCACCGCGATCTCCACCCCGCCGCCGCCAACCGAGGGACGGATGGCGATTGCCGGCTGCAGTGAGAAGCTCACGCCACGCCCGCGCGCCGCGCGGCGCCATTCCTGCTCGGCCTGGCTCACGTCCTTGGCGGTCGCGGTGGTCACTTCCTTCTGCAGCTCATCAGCGATCGCATGAGGATCGCGGTCGTAGGGCACGACGACGATGAGCTCATCCCACAGCCACTGACCGGAGGTCGAGAAGTTGAAGTAGTGGCTGCCGATGGCGAAGCCGTTAGTGAACGTGACCCGCCGCCCGGTCGGATGGCCGGCGTCGGTCCAATTGCCGGTCTCGAGCAACACGGTGTGAAACATGTTGAGCTCGACGACCTCGCCACTGACGCCGTTGATCTCGACCCAGTCACCGAGCCGGATGCCGTTTCGGCCCATGAGCACGAACCAGCCGACAAAGGCGACGATGAAATCCTTCAGTGCCACCGTGAGGCCGGCGCCGACGATGCCGATCATGGTGCCCAGCTGCCCCGGCATTCCCACCAGCACCAGCAGGATGACGACCAGGCCGACGATCTGCAGCGCGACTCCGATCACGCTGCGCAAAGTAGCCAGCTGGCGGCGGTCGATGCGCGCACGTCCCAACAGCCGCTCGAGCCAGCTGTCGGCGAGCAGCAGCAGCAGCAGTGCGGCGAGCACGATGGCCGCGCCGGTGAAGATCGTGTGAAGCACCGCACGACCCTGCTCGGCGACCACCGCGTTCCACTGGCCGTAAATATCCGCCAAGCGGCGTCGCAGGGTGATCCGCTGGTCGCGAAGTGTCAGGCGGCGCTGCTCGGCGGCGATCTGCCGCGTCAGCTCGAGCAGCGTCTTCGGCGCCGCATTGGCGCTCGGTGCGGCCTGTGAGGCAGCGACAGCGGCCGCTGGCGGCGCGGCGGACGGGGCCGGATGCTTAGCAGACGCTGCCGAGGCGGCCGCGGGGGCCGGCAGGCCCTGCTTGTGCGCGGCAAACTCGGGAATGCGTGCCTTGTCGGCTGCGAGCTCGACTGCAATCTGCGCCCGCTCCTTGGCGAGCTCGGCGGCGCTCCCCGCCGCGAGCTGCTGCGCCTCGCCGAGCCAATGCTCCTTGTTGTAGAGGGCCAACCACTGGCGTATCTCGCCCACCATCCCCCACAGCGTGCCGAGCGGGCTGGCCTGCGCTGCCGGCAGCGCGGCGGCGTTGCGCTGCATCGCCTCGTGCTGCTGTTGCATCATCTGGATGCGCTGGTGCTGATTGCCGCCCGCCTGCATCAGGTCGCTGTTCGCTTCCTGCACCTCGTCCTGCTCGAGCTCTACCTGCGATTGCAGCAGATCGATGCGATCCTGCAGCGCCGGCTTGTCCGCATCCGAGGCTTGCGCGAGCTGTGCCTGAACGTGCTTGAGATTCTCGCTGTCGGTTGCGAGCACCTTCCGCACGTTGTCGAGCCGCTCCTGGATCTGACTCGCCTCGGGACTCAGCGGCGGCGGGTGTGCTTCGAGATATTGCAGCAAGGCGGCGAAAGCCAGATCGAGCTCCTGGTCGGCGGTCTGCACCGCCGCCTGCGCCAGTGGCTGCTCGTCGGCTGTGGTGGCGAGGCGGGCCAGGCGCTGCGCCGCGGTGTACGTGTTCTCGTCGATCAGCGGCACGGCGCTCTTGTGGGAAGGAACCGGCAGCAGTGCGATGCGCTTGAGCGCGCGCGCCGGCGCCGTCGCCTGCTGTGTGGTCCACAGCCCCCACGCAGCGGCCAGCAGCAGCGCGACCAGCACCGGCGCGATGATCTTCTGCAGCTTGCTCATGCGGCTATGATGCCATGCCGGAAACGGCATCGCGCCGCGGCCGGCGGGAAATCACGGACGCGACGCGCGCAACCGCCTCAGCCGAGGCGCAGATCGCTCAACTCGTGCAGTAATAGTAGTTGGCGGACTGTGTCCCGGGGTCGCAGTCGCCCGAGGTGTTGCAGTCGTTAGCGAATGGGCCGACGCCGATGATGCCGTTGGCGCCGAAGGTATCGTCCGTGTTCTCCGGCGTGCCGCTGCACTCCGCGGGCGGACTGCCGGCGGCACTCGCGCCGATGAGCTGCACGTTGACGCCCTTGGCGCTCTCTCCGGAGGTCGGCAGTGAGATGTCAGCGGTCACCAACGGTCCCCAGCTGGTTCCGTCGGCGAATTGCAGGCATTCGGCCAGCTGGCGGTTGGAGCTGTCCTTCAGCGCCGGCAGGTTCACGGTGACCGCCGTCGAGATCAGCCGCAAGCCGATCGAGCCGGTGTCAACCTCGACATGATCGATCGTCTGGCAGGTGTTGGTGCCGGGTACGCACACCGTCACGCTGATGTACGGTGTGTTGACCGCGGGCGGCGACAGGCCGGTCGGGCCGCCGTCGACCGCCACCGGCTCGACGTTGGGGGGGCCGGCAGTCGCGATCGCCTGGGTGCCGCCGAAGGCAAAGTACGGCGGCGAGCCGGCGTTCACGGGCTCGAAGCCGGTGTAGATGTTCTGGCCGAAGAAGAACGGCAGTCCGAGGTCGAGTGAGGTGTCATCGGAGTTGGGGCCGCCGAGGTCGTTGAAGGCGGTGAATGAGGTACTCTCGAAGAGCGTCAAAGCGTTCTCGACGTTGAAATCGGCCGGCAACGGGTTGGCGTTGTTAGTGCCTTGCATCGTCGCGTTCTCGGCCACCGTGCTCTGCGGGCAGTAGAAGCCCTGGTTGGGACTCGCGCACACGGAAAGTGCGCTATCGGTAAAGAAGTTCGCGTTCGACCCACTGTCGAAATAGCCGTTCGCGTAGACCGTGCCGTTCAGCGCACCGGTAACGTTGCCGGTCTGGATATTGCCGTCGAGCTGCGTGACGCCGGCGGCGATCGCGTTGTTGTCCTCGGTGCCAATGCCGAAAACCAGCACTCCGCCCGCGGGATCTTCCGCTCCCGCTGCGGGCACGCTCGGCAGCTCGAGAATCACACCGTTGTTGTCCTTGGCGAACAGAGTCGCCGGATTCTGCAGCTGCTCAGCGGTGGTCGCTGGCTCCGACACGCAGGTCACCCCGCCGCCGCCGCCACCACCACCGCCACCGCCGCCGCCACCGATGCTGGAGCTGCCGCCGCCGCCGCCACAGCCCACGGCGAGCAGCAGAGGTGAGAGCATGAGGGGCAAGAGCTTGTGCACGGAGGTTTCCTCGTGTCCGCCGGCGGCGGCTAGTGGATCTGGTCGACGGAAAAGTTCTGCGGCAGCAGCGCCGGCACCCACGCGCGTCCGAAGAAGGCGCGGGTGTGGCCGCTCGACTGCACCACGACCTGTGGCGTCTCGATGTCGAGGTGATGGTGGTTGTAGTGCGGCGCGCTCGCGGCCTGCGCGAACGGCGCGTAGTAGCTGGCGAGCATCTGCCGCAGGTCCGGGATGCCGGGACCGCGCCAGCTGACGGCAAATACCCTGCCGCCTGCTGACAGGTACTCGTGCACCTGCATGCCGTTCGCCGTCGAGATCTCGTGCACCGCGAAGCTGGTCGCGGGTGTGACCCGCAGCGTCCCCTTGAGGCTCGCGCGATCGGCCTCCACCGAGGCCGCATCGCCGCCGAGTCCGGCGAGCGCGCTCGCGATCGGCAAGGCGGCAAGCAACAGCGAGCAGACGATGGTGCGGGTCGGTTTCTTCAACGGCATGAGCAGCATCCTTAGACAACCTCGGGCACATTCTGCACTACTGAACCCAAGCACGCGCAGCGTGTACTCAATCGGAGACATTCCGAGCGCATTTAACCTATTCGCCCGATGCGGGGCTCGTGGAGTGCACAGCGCTCAAAATTCCTATTCGTTGACACTCCGTGCTCAGCGTGAGTTCAGTGCGCGCCGGCAGTGGCGGTCGCGGTGAGGTCTGGCGTCATTGCGGAAACTGCTTGTAGCCTTATTCATCAATCAGTTAGCATTCGCCCCCCAAAATTCGGAGCGGTAGTTCAGCTGGTTAGAATACCGGCCTGTCACGCCGGGGGTCGCGGGTTCGAGTCCCGTCCGCTCCGCCAGATTCCCGCCGTTTACAACTCGACACATGCTGCAAAGGATCGGAGACGCTCTCAAGGGCCAGAAATGGCTCGCCTACCTGGTGCTCGGAGCGCTGGCGGTGGTGTTCGCCGCCTGGGGCGCCTACGGCATCGTGAATCTGAATTTCGGTGGCTCGAGCTACGCCGCCGAGGCGGACGGCGCGAAGATCACGCTGGAAGAGGCACGCAACGCCTGGCTGCGCCAGCAGACGCAGTGGCAACAGCGCCTCGGCGGTGCCGAGATTCCCGCGGAGCTGCGCACGAGTCTGCAAAACCAGGTCCTCGAGAGCCTCATCCGCAGCGCACTGCTCACGCAGCGCACGCAGAAGCTCGGCTACCGCGTGAGCCACGCGGCGCTCGCCGAGGCGGTGCAGGAGGAGCCGGCGTTCCAGATCAACGGCCAGTACTCGCCCGAGGCCGCGCGCGCCGCGCTGGCTCAGGCCGGTATCTCGCTCGAGACCTATGAGAGCGAGCTGCGCACCGAGGTGCAGCGCATGCAGCTCGAGGGTGGTATCCGTGCATCGGACTTCCTCACCGCGACCGAGCTCGCGCGCCTCAGCGATCTCGAGGGCCAGGAGCGCGAGGTGCGCTACCTGGTGTTGCCTGCGGATCTGTTCAAGGCGGCGGCGAAAGTCGACGACGCCGCCATCGAGGCTTACTACCAGAGCCACCGCGCGCAGTACATGACGCCCGAGTCCGTACACCTGCAGTACGCGGAGCTGCGTCTGGCGGCGCTCGCCGCGCAGGCGTCGGTGAGCGATGCGGACCTGCGCGCCGCGTACGAGAAGCAGAGGGGCCAGCTCGAGGTGCCGGAGAAGCGCCGCGCGCGGCACATCCTCGTGACCGGCAAGGACGATGCGGCCGCGCGCGCCCAGGCCGAGCAAGTACTGGCGCAGGCCAGGGCCGGCAAGGACTTCGGTGAGCTCGCCCGACAGTACTCCCAGGACCCGGGCTCCGCCCACAACGGCGGCGACCTCGGCTGGGCCGACCGCAACAGCTTCGTCAAGCCTTTTGCAGACGCGCTCTTCGGCATGAAGGTCGGCGAGATCGCCGGTCCGATCAAGACCGAGTTCGGCTATCACATCATTCGCCTCGATGAGATCCAGCCGGGGAAGGCCAAGAGCTTCGAGGAGGCGCGCAACGATCTCGAAGCGCAGCTGCGCCGCGACCGTGCCACCGATCGCTTCGGTGACATCCAGGAGCAGCTGCAGAGCAAGCTCTCCGACCCGGGGGCCGATCTCGGCGCCCTGGCGCAGGAATACCATCTGCAGCAGGGCGAGGTCGCAAGCTACGCCAAGGGTGCGGGGGCGCCGCCGCTCGGGCCTGCACCGCCGCTACAGGAGCTGTTATTCGGCGAGCCGCCGCTGGCGGTGGGGCGGCTCGGCGGCCCGCTGCTGCTCGGCGACGATCGGCTGCTGATCGTCAAGGTGCTCGAGCGTCGCAACAGCGCGCCGAAACCGCTGGCGGAAGTGCGCGACGGCATCGTCGCCGCGATCACGCGTGAGCGCTCGAGCGCCGCGGCGCTCAAGGCAGCCGACAACGCGCGCGAGCGGCTGGCCGCCGGCGCGAGCTTCGATGCGATCGCCAAGGAGCTCAACGTCACCGCCGACCCGGCGCACTTCATCGGCCGCTCCGATCCGTCGGTGCCGGCGCAGGTGCGCGAGGCTGCCTTCGCGGCCGGCCGGCCGGCGGGCAAAGCCGAGTTTCGTACGGTCGCCCTCAGCGACGGCGGCGCAGCCCTGGTAGCAGTCACCGCGGTGCGCACCGCGGCCGCGCACGATGCCCATGCGCAGACTGACCGAGGCCTGCGGGAGGCGCAGCGACTCGGCGTGGCCGACGTGCGCGCTTACGAAGAGAACGTGCGGCTCACCGCGGACGTGCGCAAGAACCCGAAGGCCTTCGAGTAGGACGGCCCCTCAGCTCTCGGCCTCGAGCGGGAAGCTCATACCGACGGTGCTGAAGCCGCTGTCGACGTACAGGACGTCGCCGGTGATGCCCGAGGCGAGGTCGGAACAGAGAAACGCGGCGGCATTGCCGACCTCTTCGAGTGTCACGTTGCGGCGTAGCGGTGCAACCTCGGCCACGCGCGCCAGCATCTTGCGAAAGCCCGGAATGCCCGCCGCGGCGAGCGTCTTGATGGGGCCGGCGGAGATCGCATTGACGCGGATGCCGAGCGGACCTAAGTCAGCGGCCAGGAAACGCACGCTCGCCTCGAGGCTCGCCTTGGCCACGCCCATGACGTTGTAGCCCGGAATCGAGCGCACGGCGCCGAGGTAGGAGAGCGTCAGCAGCGCACCGCGACGGCCCGCCATCAACGGCTGCGCGCCTTGCGCGAGCGCGGTGAGGCTGTAGCTCGAGACATCGTGCGCGATGCGGAAGCCTTCGCGCGTGGTCGCTGTCAGGAACGGACCGGTGAGCGCCTCGCGCGGGGCAAAGGCGATGGCGTGCACCACGATGTCGAGCTCGCCCCAGGCGCGCTTCAGCAGCGCGAATGCTTCCTCGAGCTGCCCGTCCTGCGTGACATCGAGCGGCATCGTCAGGCGTGCGCCGAGCGAGGCGGCGAGCGGCTCGACGCGCTCCTTCATCTTGTCGTTGAGGTAGGAGAAGGCGAGCTCGGCGCCCTCGCGATGCATCGCCTGCGCGATTCCCCAGGCAATCGAGCGATCGGTGGCGACGCCGACGATCAGGGCGCGCTTACCGGCGAGAAAACCCATGTGTACACCTCCGGCCCGGGGACGGTGCGCGATTATGCCGGAAGCGTGTACGGCCGGCCGAGAGCTGAGATCTGGGCTCAGCCACGGTCAGCCGCGCTGGAGATCAGCCGTGGTGGCTGGTGAGGTGGATGCGCAGTTTCTGGCCGGTATGCAGGTGCGACTGACTGGAGAGCCCGTTCCAGGCGAGCAGCTGCGGGACACTGCACTGGAAGAGGTGGGCGATGCCGGTCACCGTGTCGCCGTCGCGCACGGTGTACACCAGCCGCCGGCGCGCGGTATGGCCGCCGCCGCTAGCGCTTCCTGAGGTGAGGCGGATGCGCTGCCCGGCCCGTAACGGGTCATCGGGGTGCAGGCCATTCATCCGCGCCAGCGTATCGACGTTCATGCCGTGGCGGCGGGCGATGGTCCACAGCGACTCGCCACGGCGCACGATCTGCACGTGCGGACGGGCGCTGCGCACCCGACCGTCGACACGAGCGGCGGCCAGCATGACCTTGGCGGGCAGCTCGGTCACCGCCGCCGGCACTCGCAGGTCATCGCCGACGGTGAGCCCACCGGTCGGCATATCGTTGAGCTCGCGGATGACGTTGACGGTGGTGTGAAAGCGCTGCGCGACGGAGGCGATGGAGTCGCCGCGCTTGACGCCGTAGTGTGTCACGCCGAGCCGCTGATCGGCGCTGAGCTGTGTGATGTTCTCGGCGAACACGTCGGCGGCATCGACCGGCAGCAGTAGAAAGTGCGGCCCGCTCGGGTCGGTCGCCCAGCGGTGGAAGGCGGGGTTGAGCTCGTAGAGCTCCTCGGGATTGATACCGGCGATCTCCGCGGCGAGCTTGAGATTGATCGGCCCGTCGGTGGGCTCGCGCACGAAGTACGGCTGGTTGGGGATCGGGCTGATGGCGAGCCCGTACGCTTCCGGCGAAAGCACCAGGCGCTTCATCGCCAGCAGCTTCGGCACGTAGGCCCGTGTCTCCCGCGGCAGCCACAGGTCCCAAAAGGTCACCGGGCGGCCGGCGGCGCGATTCATCTCGGCGGCGCGCTCGACCATCGCCTCGCCGCAGTTGTAGGCGGCGATCGCCAGCAGCCAGTCGCCGTTGAACTCATCGTGCAGCGACTGCAGGTAGTCGAACGCGGCGCGCGTCGACTCGACGATGTCGCGCCGGCCGTCGTACCACCAGTCCTGCTTCAGCCCGTACTTGGAGCCGGTGTCGGGAATGAACTGCCACAGCCCCGAGGCGCGTGCGCGCGAGTAGGCGTACGGCTCGAAGGCGCTCTCGACCACCGGCAGCAGAGCGAGCTCGAGGGGCATGCCGCGGCGCTCGAGCTCGGTCACGATGTAATAGAGGTACAGATCGGCACGCGAGAAGGCACGCTGCAGATAGTCCGGGTTGGCGGCGTACCACTGCAGCTCCTGATCGATGGCGCGGCGGTCGGGCGCGTCCTCGAGGGAGAAGCCCGCGCGCATGCGGTCGAAGAGGTCGCCGTACTGGGCGGGCGCGAGCCCGGCCACCTGGGTCGGGCCCGCGGCGCTGCTCACGGGCGCAGTGCCATCCGCCGGCACCGCCTGCGCATCGGCCTCGCCGCCCTCGGGAGCGGCCGGCGCCGCGGACGCCGTCGCCGGGGAAGGGGTGGCTGCGGCGGTCAGCTCAGATGCCGGCGGCGCTGCGGCGACGGGCTCTGCCGCCGGCGCCTCCTCCGTCGGGGTTGTGGAAACAGCAGGCTGCGCAACGGACACGCCATGCGTGGGCGTGTGGGCGCACGCAGCGAGGAGCAGCAGGGCGGACGCAAGGAGCGCGTGAGGGGTGCGTCTGATTCCAGGCGTGGCCAAGTTCCGTACCCTCAGGTCGGCGTGCTAGTTTCCCGCGCCAGGCACGGGTATTTATGGGCACGCTACCGCTTCAATGGCGGAAATTTAACCGGTAAATTCACAGTATTGCCAGCATTTCAGACGTGGCAGCTCATAATTCGCCCATTCCGGACCGAAATGCCGCCCTGAGCGGGTGGTGGGAGTCGCCCCTTGGGCGTGCGCTGCTCGCCGCCGAGACGGAGCTGCTCAGTGGGGCGCTCGAGGATGTCTTCGGCTGGGAGCTGCTGCAGATCGGTGCCTGGGGTAATGCCCGCGAGCTGCTCGCCGGCAGCCGCTCCCGCCGTCAGAGGGTGATTGCGGCCGCCTTCCCGGGCCGGGCGGACATCATTGGCCGGCCGTCGCGGTTGCCGCTGATCAGCGACTGCGCCGAGGCGGCGCTCCTGCCGCATACCCTGGAGTTTGCGCCCGACCCCTACGCGGTGCTGCGCGAGGTGGACCGGGTGCTGGTCGGCGACGGACAGCTGCTGGTGCTCGGATTTC
>Ga0187783_10004362_pt1 | contig 10476 bp, 9 predicted proteins | sample 1015_SJ02_MP02_2_FD_132471 | JGI IMG/M metagenome (GOLD analysis project Ga0187783, IMG submission 132471) | Tropical peat soil microbial communities from peatlands in Department of Meta, Colombia - 1015_SJ02_MP02_20_MG | ecosystem: Environmental > Terrestrial > Soil > Wetlands > Peat | place...
TCGGTGCGTTCGCGTCGGCCGGCTTCAGGTTCATCTCCACATGCGACGAGTGGCCCTGCGTGAGAACACGGTAGGCGCGCTCATTGACGAACCGCAGCTGACCCTCAACCACAATGCTTGCGCTGATGGCGTACGCACGGCGCGGGTCGATCTTGGCAGGATCGAATTTCAACTCAAAGGGCACCGGCACCTGACGAGGCCCCAAGACAATTTTGTCTTCGGCCACCAGGGTTGCAGGCGCGTCCGTACGAGACACATCTTCGAGCCGCACCTGAATGATCGCCTCCGGGGGCAAAGCCGAGCGCACGCGGTAGCTCACGGTGCCTGTGATCTGATCGCGAGCCTGGCCCGTGCCCAAGGGCTGATTCAATTGGCAATCCTTGACGATCATCTCGCCGTTTCCCGTGGGAGAATTCTGCTGCAGGAAACCGCCCTCCCCTTTGCTCCACCAGACAACCTTGCCATCGGAATAACGCGTGCCCGAAGCGGCGATTACTTGACGCATCAAGTACTGCTGATGGTTGAAGAGAACCTTGACCGTCTCATTGTGCAAATAAACGGTTAGCTTCGCACCACCCTGGCAGGTGTAGTCGAACTGCTTCCACTCGGTTTCTGCCGCCGCAGCAGGAGCCGGGGGCTGCTGAGCTGGAAGCGGCGCCGCCACAAAGACGCCGAGTACCAACCATCGAACCAATCGCCGCGCTGCATGGGTGTGCAAATCGCCTATCGGTTCTGGGCTAAGCATCGTGTCTTCTCCGTCGAGTCCCATTCTGTCCAAGATGCGGTTTTTCTTGAAGACTTTGCCTCGGCAAGGTCGCGAACGTGTCCCGCTCCTCGGCACATCCGGCGGACAGCCCAGGGAGCCTTCTTTTGTTTCGAATCTTTCTTGGATATCCTTGCCCGATGGCCCGCCGCAACAGAGGGAGGCTCAAAGTCACGAAGGAAGCGCGACGTCGCGCGCGGCTCGGCATCGGCCTGCCTCCTGCCGAGCGCACCATTCCGAACAAGCGCGACAAACCCCCCAAGCACAAAAAAACGCTGGGCGATCTACTGAGCGAGGCGTACGGGAATCACCGTTAGTGGATGTTCCTGGTCTTGCGGCTGACGTAGTCCATCAGGAGATACTGTCCGAGGGTGTACGGCGTCGTGAAGTAGGCCTTGCCGCGGCAGAGTTCGGTGACCTTCTGTACGAAGTGGACCAGGCTGTAGTCACTGGCCAGCATGAATGTGTTGATCAGAATCCCGGCCCGTTTACATTTTGCTACCTCCTCCATCGTCTGCGTCACAACGAGCGGATCGAGGCCAAACGCGTTTTTGTAAATGCGGCCGTCTTCCAGCGTCAATGCCGAGGGCTTCCCGTCGGTGATCATGACGATCTGCCGCATGTCCTTTTTCTGCCGCGAGAGAATCCTTTGCGCAAGTCGCAGCCCTTCGCGCGTATTGGTGTAGTAGGGCCCCACTTGCACGCGTGCCAATTTTCCCAGCGGAATCTCCTCGGCGCTGTCGTGGAACAGCACGCAGTGCAGGGAATCGCCTGGATACTGAGTACGAATCAGGTGAGACAGCGCGAGGGCCACCCGTTTGGCCGGCGTGAATCGATCCTCGCCATAGAGAATCATGCTATGGCTGCAGTCGAGCATCAGCACGGTGGCGCACGAGCTCTGGTATTCGCACTGATGGACCATCAGGTCCGGATAGTCGAGTTCGATCGGAATCACCGCGCCCTGGCGTTGCACGGCGCTGAAGAGCGTGCCGCTGATGTCCATGTTCAAAGTGTCACCGAACTCGTACGGCTTCGACGTGCCGCCCGATTCCACGCCGGTTGCCAGATCGCGCGTGTCGTGACGTCCAAAGCTACTCTTGCCCAGCGAGGCCAGGAGGTCTTTCAAGGTCTTGAAGCCGAGAAAGTCGAGGGCTTTGTCCGTGATCTCGAATCGCGCCTCGACGTGCGGCTGATCTCTTCCGATTTGCCCGCCGGGCGTCTCCGACGGGGGCGGCGTGACTCGCGCCGACTGCTGCTGCGTGATATAGCCTTCCTGCTCCATGCGATCGATGATCTGATCGATCATCTCACGCAGCTCCTGGTTTTGGCTCAGATCAGCGTTTTCGCGCAGTTTCTCGAGCAGTTCCGGAGGAATGAGGTCGCCTTCTTCGAGGGCTCGAAGGATCGCTCGGCGCAGCTGTTCCAAATGCTGTTCTCGCGCATTTTCCATGTCGAGTTCATAGAATCCGTATTGCGACTGAAAGCCGCTCTGAAGAAAGAAGTCGGACAGCCGATCCATCAGCTCCTGTAGGTCGATGTCATCGGCCGCGTTGGGGAGGTACCGGGAGTACTTTGTGTATTTCATGTCCTTCCCGTTGTAAAACTCAGTTGAACTGCCGCCGCGGCGCTCGGCCGGACGGCTCCCTGGGATCACGGGGCTCCGGAGTCTTGCGTGCCTCCGCAAAAAATCCCCGTTCTTCGCTGCGGCTGATGCGTTTGTGCGCCCACAGCCCCTCCAGCATGAACTCCGCTCCGCTCGCCTGCATGGCGGCATCATCCTTGGGCCGAACGCCGAGGTTTTCTATGTTCTCAAACAGTCCCTGAATCTTCTTCAGCTGACCCAACACCTCGGCGCTGGAAGCGTTCACCGGAATCTTCAGTTCGCCGCCCATCTCAAACCACTGCACGACCGGCTGAAAATTCACATTCGCGAAGTACTTTGTGAACGTTTTGCCGACGGCCGCGCGAATTAGCTCGCGGGCGATGTTTTCCGCACCGCGCAGCTCACCCTCATATTCCAGTTCGAATTTCCCGGTCATGGCCGGAACGGCGGCATACACATCGCCGACGCGCGCCACCACGACGGAGTCATGGTTTCGCACGGCTCGCTGCTCCGCATTGCTTAGGACATTCTCAAGTGTGCTGATCGGCAGCCTCTGACTGACACCGGAACGCCGGTCGATCCGCTTGTCCTCGCGTGCCTGAAAGGCCACCTCTTCGACGATCTCGCGCACGTAGGAGGGAATTCCCACGCGGCGTTTGCCATCGCGATCGGTCCACGACTCCTGCGAGGTAATCGAAATTCCTTCATCCAGCGTCGCGGGATAGTGCGTGCGGATCTCCGAGCCAATGCGGTCCTTGAGCGGAGTGATGATCTTTCCGCGGGCTGTGTAATCCTCGGGATTGGCGGTGAACACCAGGAGCACATCGAGCGCCATGCGCACCGGGTAGCCCTTTATCTGAACGTCCCCTTCCTGCATGATATTGAAAAGCCCCACCTGAATTTTGCCGGCAAGATCAGGAAGCTCATTGATGGCGAAAATGCCACGGTTCGCGCGCGGCAGAAGACCGTAGTGAATCGTCAATTCGTCCGCGAGATTTTTGCCACTGCGAGCTGCTTTGATTGGATCGACGTCCCCCAGAATATCGGCAATGGTCACGTCTGGCGTGGCCAGCTTTTCGACGTAGCGGTGCTCACGCGAGAGCCAGGCGATCGGCGTCCGGTCGCCTTCCAGAGCGATTCGCTCCCGGCAGGCACGACACAGCGGCCGATACGGGTTGTCGTGAATTTCACAGCCGGCCACGATCGGAATCTGGGCATCGAGAAACGATACCAGCCCTCGGAGAATTCGAGACTTCGCCTGTCCACGCAGCCCCAACAGGATGAAATGATGTCGCGAGAGCAGTGCATTGGTAATCTGCGGGACCACGGTGTCATCGTACCCGTGCACACCGGGGAAGAGCGTCGCGCTCTTCTCCATTTTCTCCAGCAGGTTTTCCCGCAGCTCTTGTCGGACCGTGCGCTGCGCGATTTTTTCTTCTGACCATGGGCTGTGGCGAAGCTCGCCCAGGTTTTGTGGCTGAGGGCTCATTCGTTCACCGATTCCTTGTGTCGATACGACAGCTTCGATGGCGCGGTTTCCACTCCATTATAGTGGAACGTCGCGTGCTCGCCTAACGGGAGATTGCGGCGACGACCCGCCGGTTGCCCAAATCCGTGGCCCGCGGGGCCTCAGTTGAGACCGTGACCGTTGCCGCTGGCGCGCTGGCGCGCTCGCTCGAGTTCCACTAGTTTGGTCAGAAAGTCACCCATCCAATGCAGAACGAGGCTACGCCGGTCCTCCTCCGACCGCATTTCTAGCAGCGCTTGGCGTTTCTCCCGTTCCATCGGCAGCAGCCCCGCCATGCGGTAGGACAGGGTCATCCGTTCGTGGGGCGCCGTGTCGATCCAGGGGCGACGAAACAACAGCAGGTGGCATCGCTCAAATGTTTCTCGGAGCGAGGCGTCGCCTCCGGAGTCGCTGGACGATGGCCCGTCTTCTACGTATTCCACCGCACCTTCGTAGTACTCCTTCTCATCGATCAGCTCGTTCAGCCGAAAGACGGCGCGCCCCTCAGTCAGAATGTCCATGCGTCCATCCGCGTACTCCTTCGTCTTGCGAAGAATCTCGGCCGTGCAGCCGAGTGTGGCGATGGCCTTGGCCGCAGCCAGAATAATTCCGAACTCGCTTCGCTGGCCCAAACATTGCCCAATCATCAGCTTGTAGCGGGGCTCGAAAATGTGCAGCGGCATCTGCATGCCGGGAAGAAGAACCGTATCAAGGGGAAACAGCGGGATTCGGCTGGGTCTGGCCATGTGCGGCGATTTTAGCGCTGGAGCAGCTAGCCCAGCAGCGCGAGCGCTGCTTGCATCTCATCCCACGCGTGCCGGTCGCCCGTTTTCTGCGCGGTGACCATTCCTTCCGACAGAATGCGACGCGCGTCCTCCATCCGCCCCAGACGTGATAGGAGCTGGCCATAGTGGAAATAGCCGGCGACATACTCAGGATTCGTCTCCAACAAGCTCTGGAAGTGGCCCTCGGCGGAGGCGTCGTCTCCAAGCTTTACGCACTCCATCGCTAGTCCGTAGCGGGCAAACGCGTCCGCGGGTTTCTGCGCAACAAATTGCTCGAGCATTTCGCGTCGCGGCTTTTGTATCTGCGCCATCAAAAAGAGCTTTGGATTATAGCTTAGCCTTCCCCGCTCGCCAGCCGTCGGGCCTCGTTCGTGGCCATTTCCCCACGCCGCTCCGCCTGCCTGAAAAGACTCATCCCGCTCGAGCCACCGCCCCTGTTTCCAGGTAGCTCTGCACGCTCTCGGCGGCGTGAAATCCGCGTTCGACGCATCTCCCAATCGAGGGGCCTTCCAAATAGTTCCCGGCAAAATAAAGCCCCGCCAGCGATCGCTCGGCTTCCCGAATCGCTTCGACGACATGGCCATGCCCGAGGTTGTATTGGGGCAGAGCCTTCTGATGCACCCAAATGATCGTCGTGATGGGCGACCCGGTGATCCCCAGGATTTCTTGATGGTCCTTCTGGACGAGCGCGGCGATTTCTTCCGGCGGCTTTTGAGCGATTCCCGGATCGGTCGTTCCGCCTATAAAACTGGTGATGGTCATCTGTCCCTCGGGGGCGCGGCCGGCAAACAGCGACGTATTCCACACGATGCCCAGCGTGCGGCGCTTTTCAGTTCTTGGAATCAGCACGCCAAAGCCATGGAGCGGGGCGCTGGCTTGTTTCTTGTAATACCCCGTGGCCACGACGGCGAGCGACGCGTAGGCGACGGCCGAAAGCTTTTGGGCGAGATCGGGAGCGATCGTTGTGACTAGAGGGGCGGCCACATGCGCGGGCGCCGCCATCACCACCGCAGGGGCGCTTAGCGCTCCGGCGCCGTCGCTTCGTCGGAAGCCGACGTCCCATCCCCCCCGGCCGGGCCCGTTCGCCGCCCTAATGGTGTCGACGCACGTCCCGGTGCGCACCACTCCGCCCAGACAGGAAGACATCGCCTGGGTCAGCGCGCTCATACCGCGACGGAACGAACAGAGTGGCGGCGCGCCAGCAGCATGCTGATTTTCCCGCCGCGACTTCATCGCCCCGCGAAGCACGCTTCCATATTCCCTCTCCCACTCGTCGAGCGTAGGAAACGCCGCACGGAGACTCAGCTTTTCAGGGTCGCCCGCATAGACCCCCGATACGAAGGGGGAGACCAGGTATTCGAGAATCTCGTGTCCGAATTTCCTCCGCACAAAGGCGGAAATCGATTCCTCCTCGCTCGGCGGCGTCGTTTTCCGAAACGCTTCCGATACCACTTTCCAGCGCGCCCCCACACCCAGCAGGGAACTGCCCAAAATGGCTTGTGGCGACATGGGGATTTTCTGGAGCTGCCCACGCCTGAGAACGTAGCGCGGGGCCCGCGGGTCGGCCTTGCACAGCTCGGCGTCGATTCTGAGGTCTCGGATCAGGCTGAGGAGTGCTTCGGTCCCCTGAAAACTCTGCGGGCCGGACTCAAACAAAAATCCATCTTTCTCGACTGTCCCGAGCAGTCCGCCGACTCGTTCGCCCGCTTCCAAAAGCGTCACGGGAACGTTGAGCTGCTTTAGCCGCACTGCGCAGGCGAGGCCCGAAATGCCTCCGCCCACGACGACGACTTGGTCGGACTCAGCCATTCGGCATCGAATGCCCTAGAGGGTTTTCGAGAACATTGGCTTTTGCTCCATCTGTTGTTCGTGGAGATATCGGTCGAACACCATCGCGACATTGCGGATGAAAATGCGGCCCAGCGGCGTCACGCGGATCTCGCCATCTGCCAGCGTCACCAGCCCATCTGAGGCCGGTTCGCTGAGCCGGGCCAGCTCCTTTTCAAAGTATTTGTCGAATGGAATCGAGAACTCCTGCTCGATCTCCTGTTTCAAAATCACCGTGTGGCACAGCAGCCGCCCGATGACCGCACGCCGAATCATATCGTCCATGGAAAGCCGACAGCCTCGCATCGTTGCCACTCCGCGCTGCTCGACCATACTTTGGTACGCAGCCACTTCGCGTCGATTTTGCGCATAGGCGCCACTGATCGCGCTGATGGCGCTGACTCCCATCCCATACAGGTCGGCTCCTGCTTTGGTCGTGTAACCCTGGAAATTGCGATGTAGGGTGCGGTTTTGCTGCGCCACGGCAAGTTCATCGCCCGGCCGCGCGAAGTGATCCATGCCGATGTAGAGATATCCCGCGTCCAAAAATTTTTCCAGTCCCGTCCGGAAGATCTGAAATTTCTCCGCGCCCTCCGGCAAATGATCGGCAAACGAGCCCTGCTGTTTCTTGAGCCACGGCACATGCGCGTAGCTGAACATGGCGATGCGGTCGGGTGCAATGGCCAGCACTTGGTCAATTGTCCGCGAGAACGTGGAGGCCGTCTGATAGGGCAGTCCGTAGATCAGGTCCACGCTGATGCTCTGAAAGCCGAGCTCGCGCGCCCGGACGATCAGATCGCGGGTCATTTCATAGGGCTGGACCCTGTGGATGGTCTCCTGCACCTTCGGGTGAAAATCCTGCACCCCCATGCTCAGGCGATTGAATCCCAGCCGACGGAGCGTGACCAAATGCTCGTCGCTCGTTACACGTGGATCGACTTCGATACCGATCTCCGCGTCCGTTGCGAGCGAAAATCTCCTCCAGGTGTACTCGAATAAATCCTCCATCTGCGCCGGAGCAAGATACGTCGGCGTGCCTCCGCCCCAGTGAAACTGAACCACCCGCCGATTCGTCGACACCATCCTTGCCACGTGGTCCATTTCGCGCTTCAGCGCGGTGAGGTACGGACCCGTCACGCTTTTGTCCTTCTGGATCGAGACATTGCACGCGCAAAACAGGCACAGGCTCTCGCAAAAGGGAAGGTGCATGTAAAGTGAAACCGGCGTGCTCCGCGCGTCGGCTCGCGCGCAATAAGCCGCGAAGTCGTCAGGACCGAAATCCTCCCTCCAGACGGGCGCGGTGGGATAGCTCGTATAGCGGGGCCCAGGTTTGTTGTACTTCTCAAGCAGCGCCTCGGAAACCTGCCCGATCTCGAGCCCGCCCGTCGATCGCACCTTCGCTTCGCTCATAAACGCGCCGAAACCAACGCGGTCTGGCCTGCCTCCACGAACGCCTTGGCATTTGCGACGGGCGTTGTCGGCAAGACTCCATGCCCCAGATTCAGAATATGCCCAGCGCCGCCGGTTTTCTCGATCGCTTCGCGTGCCGCGCGTCGTACGTCCGCCTCGTCTTTAAGCAGTATCGATGGTTCCACGTTTCCTTGCAGGGCTACGCGCATCCCGAGCTGGCTCCGCGCCTGTCGTAAATCTGTCTGCCCATCCAGGCTAAGGACGTTCGCGCCGGTTTCGGCCAAGGCTTCCATGTGCCGCGCCGACCCCCGCGCGAACAATATCTTCGGCATCGCGCTTGTGCCGAGTGCGTCAAACACCGCCCGAGTCGCCGGGCGCTCAAACTCCTTATACTCCTGCGCCGTCAACTCGCCTGCCCAGGTATCGAACAACTGCACGGCTGACGCGCCCGCCGCCATCTGTGCCTTCAAGTACTTCACTGTCACGCACGCGATCCGTTCAAGCAATTTGCCGGCAATCCTGGGCTCTTCGCGCAGCAGTTGCTTTGCCTGCGAAACATCCCCGCGCGTCTGTCCTTCGATCATATAGCAGGCGAGCGTCCACGGCGCCGCCGCAAATCCGATCACCGGCACCGTCGGCCCCATTTCCTTGGAAATGGCTCGAATCGCGTCGCCGACAAATCGCGTATCCTCCTCGGGATCAAAATCGCGGAGCCGCCGGGTCGCTTCTAAGTCCCGCACCGGATTTGATAGTACCGGCCCCGAGTCCGGGACGTCGAGCGACATGCCCATCGCTTCGGCGACGATCAGAATGTCGGAAAACACGATTATCGCGTCCACGCCCAATACCCGAAACGGCTGAATGGAAACTTCTGCCGCCAGCTCCGGCGTCTTGCAGATCTCCAGGAAGGAATGTTTCGTCCGCACCGCCTGGTACTCCGGCAGATAGCGGCCCGCTTGCCGCATCATCCAAACGGGCACACGATCGACGGGCTCGAATCGGCAGGCTCGCAGAAAAAGCTCCTTCTTGTTTTCCTGGTTTTCGGTCATTGGGTCCGTTTCATAATACCAGAAGCCCGCGGCAGCCCTGGCCGCGTTATAATCTCGCAGAGGATTTCCGCCTGTCATGCTGAACCATACGGCCTATCTGGCCCTGGCATTCTACGCGGCCAGTTTTGGTTGTTACGCGCGAGTGCTCTATGCGCCCCAGGTTTGGTTGGGGCGCCTGGCGACGCTGCTTCTGACGGGTGGAATTGTGTTCCATTACTATGCGCTGCTAGAACGCTCCTACGGCATGCACACCGTCCCCTACGATGACCTGTTTGGCTCGATGTCTCTGTTCGCCTGGCTCTTAGGCATCACCTATTTGGGTCTGGAGGTCTTTCATGGTCAACGCTCAGTGGGAGCCTTCGTGACCCTGCTGCTGTTTGCGTGGGTCGCACTAGTCAGCTCAGTTGCTCCCGCCGAAATGCCGCCGCCCCCTCCGGCCCGAGGTTTGCTATTTACCTTTCACATCACCCTGAATACCTGGGCCTATGCCGCCTTTGCCCTCTCATTCATCCTAAGCATTATCTATCTCTTGCAGGACCGCGTTTTGCGTTCCCGCCGCACCGGCGCCGCGTTCTGGCGATTCCCGGCGCTCGATGTTCTCGACCGCATGTCCCGAAGCAGCGTTTACGTCGGCCTCGGAGCTCTCGCCTTCGGCGTCGTCAGCGGCCTGACCTGGGAACACCGCCTCACGGGCGCCTACGCTTGGGGCGATCCGAAAGTCATCATCACGCTCGCGATCGTTGTCGCCTACGTCGCCTACTTGTGGCTTTCGAGCAATGCGCACTGGCGTGGTACACGCGCGGCGCGGGTGTGTGCGCTGAATTTCGCGGTGGTTCTTTTCAGTTACACGATTGTGAATCTATACCTAACGAGGTTTCATCGCTTCTTCTAATGTCCCCTGTCTCCCATAAGAAGATTCCCGGAATGACGCGCACGGCGAGCGCGCGGGTGGCACTGCTTGGCTGCAACCACCGCACGGCTCCGGTTGAGCTTCGCGAGCGCGTCGCCTTCACCGCCGAACAAGCACTCGATGCGGCCCTGCAGCTTCGCAGCCGTGGGATCCTTCAAGAAGCCGTCGTGGTGTCTACCTGCAATCGCAGCGAACTGTACGGCGTTCCGGCCGACAGCACGGCGCCGATCACTGATGTGCTGGAAGATTTCCTCACCACCTACCATCGCATTCCTCGTAGCGAGCTCACCGGCCGGACCTACCGCTGGATGGGTGCCGAGGCCATCCGCCACCTGTTTCGCGTCGCCGCTGGCCTTGATTCGATGCTGCTCGGCGAGGCCGAAATCTTGGGCCAGATTCGCGGGGCCTACAGCCGCGCCCTCGATCACGGAGCCACCGGCCCGATTCTCAACCGTGCCTTTCAGGGAGCGTTGGAGGTAGGGAAGCGCGTCCGCGCCGAGACCGAGGTCGGCGCGCGGCCGATGTCCGTTTCCCTTGCGGGTGTCAAGCTGGCAGAGCGTGTTTTTGGCAGCCTCCAGGGTCGCTCCGCTCTGATTCTCGGCGCGGGCGAAGTCGCCGAACA
>Ga0187783_10004363_pt1 | contig 10475 bp, 8 predicted proteins | sample 1015_SJ02_MP02_2_FD_132471 | JGI IMG/M metagenome (GOLD analysis project Ga0187783, IMG submission 132471) | Tropical peat soil microbial communities from peatlands in Department of Meta, Colombia - 1015_SJ02_MP02_20_MG | ecosystem: Environmental > Terrestrial > Soil > Wetlands > Peat | place...
CAAGCGGGAGCAGTCAGCGTAGCGTCTGTTTATGATTCTTGCCGTAAGTAGTGCTTCGGACACCCTATCAGACGGGCCGCCGATCGCATACCCCCACGTGCGAAGGCGGCCCGCACCCTTCTCAGAGTAATTTTCAAGGCTCTCCCAGAAACTCCGCGTGTGGCGCAGGATTCGATGGGCATGTGCAGTACGATCTGAGGCGGCGTGATTCACCGGACCGAGTTTTTGTACCAGAGTGAGTGAGAGGGTTTATAGCACAACCTCGGATTGAGCAGAGGTTGCGAATGGTGGCTCGTAGGGAGCCGTAGGCGACCGGAGAGCTGGACCCGAAAGAGCTCGCTCATTCGCGAGTCGAAGCCAGCCACTTTTTGAGCACTGGTAAGTAACACCTGCGCAAAGGTCCAGCTCTGCGATGGGCAGAGCCGACAATCCCAACTCCGGGCGCCAGATTCATCTCGAAGTGACGGTAATGAAACCGCGCAAAAATCCGGCCGCCTCTCGTCGGCTCTTTGGATTGCGCCCGGGCACTGGACCTCGAGCCGATATGCAACGATGCGACGCGGCTGTCCTTTCCTTACTCAGGCCTGTTCGGGCATACAGGAAACTCCTATGGTACTTTACGCAGGAGCCCGTATTGCCACTTTGGAACGCCTCCGGGAGAATCGCACGCTGGATGAGGGAGATCAGTCGGCGCTGGAGACCTTTTTAAAAAAAATTTATAAAGGGCTGGGCGGCGCTTCCTAGATCTCCCTCTTTCCATCAAATTCCCCCATAAAGCTAGCTCTTCAAACCAAGAACTGCTTTCGCGGAGGGGAAACGATAACGTTACAGTCTGCGGATTCAGATGGACCGCTGAAGGTTGCGGGCGAATCTGGGTTTCGGCCTCGGAGTAAAGTATTGCCTGGGCTGAGGATACTCGTCGCGGATGACCACGAGCTTGTGCGTCGCGGCCTCCGGACACTTCTGGAAAGTCAGCCTGGTTGGCAAGTCATTGCAGAAGCGAAGGATGGCTCCGAAGCGGTCAAGAAGTGCCTCGAACTCAAGCCAGACATCGTCATTCTGGATATTGGCATGCCCCGCCTGAACGGCCTGGGGGCGATAAGTAAAATCGGGAAGATGCTTCCCAGCGCCCGCGTCCTGATCCTGACGATTCACGACTCGGATGACTTGGTGCGCGAAGTGGTTGAAGCCGGCGCGCGGGGCTACCTGACCAAGGCAAGCGCGGCGCGTGACCTGATTTCCGCGGTAGACGCCCTGCAAAAGGGCAAGACGTACTTCATGCCGCTGGTAGACGACTTTATGCTCGATTCGTTCCGTGGCGCGGAACCCAACTTCGGGTCTGCGGCCAACGGGCGTGACTTCCTGACCCCTCGGCAGCGCGAAGTCATTCAATTGATTGCGGAAGGCCGGTCCAGCAAAGAAGTGGCCGTAGCGCTGGGGCTGAGCGTGAAGACGGCGGAAACGCATCGAGCGAACCTGATGAAGCGTCTCGGATGCCACTCGGTGAGCGAATTGGTGCGCTACGCGATTCGAAATCACATCATCGACGCCTGACCTTCGATCGAATCGCGAACTCCTCGAATCTGGATTTCGCGCCTCGTTCTAATCTGGTCACCAAAACGATTAAAACCAAGTTTGAGTGGTTGAAAATAAGAGGTGTAACAATTTTATAATCGGGAGAGTTTTGCCCCCTGCGGGCTTCTTCCGTTGGCCGCGCCGTCTTGTTGTCCGGCAGCCCGGTTTCAATCAGCCCTGCGGCGTCGCGGGCCATTTCCAATTCCTGATTTCCGGCTTGTCCACGCCCTCGGCGTAGGCGTAGTTGATGCTCTCGATGATTTGCCCTTTCAGCCATTCCTTCAAGTGGGCGCCTGAGCCCTGGAGCTTGGGCACTCGATCGATTACGTCGATGGCCAATGTGAAGCGATCCACCTGATTTCGAATCGCCAGTTCCAGCGGCGTGTTGATATTCCCTTTTTCCTTGTAGCCTCGGACGTGAATGTTCACGTGATTTGTCCGGCGGTATGTGAACTTGTGAATAAGCCACGGATATCCGTGAAAATTGAAGATGACGGGCTTGTCCGTGGTAAAGAGCGAATCGAAATCGCGATCCGATAGTCCGTGCGGATGCTCGGACGCAGGCTGGAGCCTGTAAAGATCCACGACGTTAACGTACCGAATCCTGAGATCCGGGAAATGCTCGCGAAGAATCGCCACGGCCGCGAGCGCCTCTTGCGTGAGAACGTCGCCCGCGCTGGCCATCACGACGTCGGGCTCCTCGCCGTTATCCGTGCTGACCCAATCCCAGATGCCGATACCCTTTGTGCAGTGGATGATCGCCGCCTCCATGTCGAGGTAGACAAGGTGCAACTGCTTGTCCGCGACGATCACGTTTACGTAATCCTCGCTTCGCAGACAATGGTCCGCCACGCTGAGCAGGCAGTTGGCGTCGGGCGGCAAATAAATTCGCGTGATGTCCGCGCTCTTGTTGCTGACGACATCTAGAAAACCCGGATCTTCGTGCGTGAAGCCGTTGTGATCCTGGCGCCAGACGACGGATGTGATCAAAATATTCAGCGAGGAAATGGGCGTGCGCCAGTCGAGTTCGAGTTTCGATTTCTCGAGCCATTTGGCGTGCTGGTTGTACATGGAATCGATGATGTGCGCGAACGCCTCGTATGTATCGAAGAGGCCATGTCGGCCCGTCAGCAAATACCCTTCGAGCCATCCTTCGAGCGTGTGTTCGCTGAGGATTTCCATCACGCGGCCGTCGGGCGCAATTTCCGTGCCGTCCACATCTTCGGGTTTGAACGCGGCGAGCCACGTCTTCTTGCTCGCTTCGTAAACGTCCTGAAGCCGGTTGGAAGCGTTCTCGTCCGGGCTGAACATGCGAAAGGTGTGCATGTTGCGCTTCATGACGTCACGCAAATATTTGCCGAGCGTTTCCGTGGGCGAAATTTCCTTGGTGCCGGGGCTTTCGATGGGAACCGCGTATTCGCGGAAATCCGGCAAATTCAGAGGCTTGCGTAATTTTCCGCCGTTAGCGACAGGGTTCGCGCTCATGCGGCGTTCACCCACGGGCGGCAACCCGCGCAGCTCGGAAACTAGCGTTCCTTTTTCGTCAAAGAGCTCTTCCGGGCGGTAACTCCGCAACCATTGTTCGACGATGCGGAGATGCTCGGGGTTCGTCTGCACGTCGACCACGGGAACTTGGTGCGCGCGCCAAAAGCCTTCTACTTTGTGTCCGTCCACTTCTTTTGGGCAGGTCCAGCCTTTGGGCGATCGCAGAATCAACATCGGCCAGCGAGCGCGTTCCGCCTTGCCTGAGCTGCGGGCTTTCTTTTGAATTTCGCGAATTTCGAGAACGCAGTCTTCGAGGGTTGCCGCCATTTTTTGGTGCATCGTTGGCGGGTCGTCGCCTTCGACCACCCGTGGTGACCAGCCGTATCCGACGATAAGTTGTTCGAGTTCCGCGGGCGGTACGCGCGCCAGAATCGTCGGATTGGCGATCTTGTAGCCGTTCAGGTGAAGAATCGGCAGCACGGCCCCGTCTCGAATCGGGTTCAGGAATTTGTTCGAATGCCACGAGGTCGCAAGCGGGCCTGTTTCCGCTTCGCCATCGCCGACCACAACGTTAACGATCAAATCCGGATTGTCGAACGCCGCGCCGAAACCATGCGAGATGCTGTAGCCTAGCTCGCCGCCCTCGTGAATCGAGCCAGGCACTTCGGGAGTGCAGTGGCTGCCGAGCTGGCCGGGAAACGAGAACGCACGGAAGAGCGCGACCATTCCCGCTTCGTCCTGGCTCTTTTGCGGATAAATTTCCGAATACGTGCCTTCGAGATAGCCATTCGAGATCATGGCGGGCGCGCCATGACCGGGGCCGGAGATATAAATCATGTTGAGATCGTATTTTCGAATCAGGCGATTCAAGTGAACCCAGACAAAGGTCTGGCCCGGGTCGGAGCCCCAATGTCCGAGCAGGCGATTCTTGAAGTGCTCGGGGCGGAGCGGTTTTCTGAGAAGAGGATTGTCGCGAAGATAGATCATACCGGCACAGAGGTAATTGCACGCGCGCCAGTACGCATCAATTTTGCGAAGCTCTTCGGGGCTGAGTGGCGATTCGGGGGAAGATGTTTGTTGGTTGGCGGGTTTTGTCGAAAGCATAATGGTCGCCCTCCTGCGCTAGTATCAAACCTCGTTCGAACTCAATTCCATGCCGCCCGCGCTCATTGAAGGCGGGATAAGCTTGACACATTTTTCATCTCTGGCGCGTTACAGGCATCATCGTATGTGGGTGAAGGGGATTGGCCGCGCAAGGTCGGGTAGGCGGCAGCCGTTTGACGAGCCAATACGAATGAAGGCGGGCCGGCAAAATGTCCGATAAATTGATTCTCGTCATTAATACAGGATCTTCCTCCCTGAAGTTTGGCCTCTACACCGAACGCGACGGCGACGAACGCGTTGTGCTCAGTGGCTTGGCCGACGGCGTCGGGAGGACGGGCGGCAAGATCGAGCTGAAGGATGATAAGGGCCGCGTGCTGCGCTCGGAAAAACTCAGCTTCGCGTCGCAGGATGCGGCATTGGATCGCGCGGCGCGTTGGCTCACCGAACATTTGAGCGGCCAGCCCGATGCGATCGGTCATCGCGTTGTGCACGGCGGGCCTCGGCTTCTGAACCACCAGCTGATTACGCCGGACGTTATTCGCGAACTGCGCAGCTGCGTCCATTTCGCGCCGCTGCATATCCCCATGGCCCTGCGATTGATTGAGACTTCCGAGCGGAATTACCCGAACACGCCGCAATTCGCGTGCTTCGATACCGCGTTTCACAAAGACATGCCGGAAACGGCCGCTCGGTTTGCCCTCCCAGGCGAACTATTCGATCAAGGCATCCGCCGATATGGATTTCACGGGCTCTCTTACGAATCGATTCTCCACCAGCTTGGAGATAAAACTCCGAAGCGAACGGTGATCGCCCACCTCGGCAACGGCGCGAGCCTTGCAGCTGTGCTCGAGCGGCGTTCCGTGGATACTTCGATGGGCTTGACGCCCACCGGGGGGATCCCAATGTCATCACGCTCCGGAGATCTGGATCCCGGCGTGATCTTGTACCTCATGCGTGCGAAGCGGATGACCGCCGACTCATTGGAAAAAATGCTGAACCATGAATCGGGCTTGACAGGGCTTTCCGGCGGCAAGGGGGACATGCGCGATCTGGAAGCCGCGGCTGATGCGGGAGACGCGAGGGCGAAGCTGGCCATCGAGATTTTTTGCAATGCGATCCGAAATACGGTCTCTTCGTACGCCGCGGTTCTTGGGGGCCTCGACCTGTTCATCTTCGCGGGCGGCATCGGCGAGCACAGCGCGCGAGTGCGGAGCCAAGTATGCCAGGGCCTGGAATTTTTGGGCGTCGGGCTCGATGGCCCGGCGAATCGCGCGCACGAGCCAAAACTTTCAACGAAGAGCAGCAAAATCGAGGTGCGCGTGGTGCCGAGCGAAGAGGATCGCCAGATCGCTCGACATTGCAGAAGAATGATGCAGGCAGCGAGCTAGATTTCCACGCGAAAATGCCCGGAGTCGCGGGCCGCAGAGCTGACCCACTCCTTACGGATAGATCTTGCGAGAGTGGCATCCCTTGTCCATGGAAACGTAAAGCCCGCGCGACGTCCCGAAGTAAATCTCATTTGGTTCCATGCGATCAATCGCCATCGAGTGTGTTCCCCCGATTTCGTCAAACCCAAAATCAAGAAGCCGCCATTGGTTCCCTCCGTCTGTCGACCTGTACGCGCCTTTATTCGAAATGAGATAAACAGTGCGGTCGTCACTGGGATCGATCATTATTTGAGACAACTCGAAGAGGTCAACCGGATGACTCGAGCGCTCGTTTGCTCTAGTCTTGGGAACAGCTGCAATCAGCTGCTGCTGGCCTACACCTGACCACGTCTTGCCGCCATCTACGGACTTGACGATTCCGTTTTGAGTTTGGCCGTAAAGCTGGCCCCGGTTCCGTTCGCTAATGCCCAAGGGACTGCTGTTTGCGAGCGCGTCAGAAAAGATGTTCCATGTGTCTCCGCCATCGTGCGAGACATACATTCCGGGAAGATCGTTCCGCGGCAGCGGGCCTTCAAAATATACCAATGAGGCGTACGGCACGACCGAGATGGTCGCGTAAATTGTGAGAGGTTCGCGCGGGTCGATTGCGGACGGCTCGAATGTCGCCGCATAAAATGAGTTTCCGCCGTGACGCGCAACAAATTCTTCCGTCGAACTATTGTCGATTCGATACTTCGGATGCAACCACGTCTTACCACCGTCTTCCGATCGAAGATACGTTCCCGTTTCCGAAATCAACTTATAAAGGAAGTTGTCGTTGGATGGCGCCTGCAGCAAGTCACTGGAACGTACGGAGCCTATAGCGCCGAGTCGCTCCAGAGGCGACCGAGTCTTCCAGCTCTTTCCACCATCGGTGCTCGTCAATTCTCGATATTGGAGAAATCCGATGTACGGGTCCCGAAGGCCGCTCGGGTGAACGATCGTAACCGATGTGTGATAACCGGAATTTCGAACTTGGACGACTCCGACATCGTCCGAAGAAAATGTGTCGCTGACCGGCGCGGAATAGTGCCTTTCGTCCGTTACTCTTCGGCCGCAGTCGTCAGCATTTTGAAGGCCGATTAAACTCGTGAGAACCAACATCATTGTCGAGATCGTTTGCATCGTCGCTTTTTATCCCGTGACATTTCGCTGTGGGCCTAGGATCCCGGAAGACCGAAGCGGAAGCTGCGATCATTTTAGGGAATTGAACTGTCACCGACGTTCTTCGGCAACGTCCAGGTCGAAGGCTCCCGTCGTTCGGCGCGAAACCAAGGCCGGACGTTACAACGCCGCGTCATACAGCGCCGTCATATCTCGCTGCGTGCAGGGCCGGGGATTGAGTCGATGGCACGCATCTTCCATCGCTTTCTTTGAAAGTTCCGGGATCATTTGCGGCGTGATGCCGAGCGCGCTCAGACGGTTTGGAATGCCAACACCCGCGAGCAATTTGCGAATTGCTTCGATCAGCGATGAGCCCGCATCCTGCACGGACATATTTCGATCGGCAATGCGCATAGCAACCGCAAGATCGAGAAGCCGCTCGCCGGACGCGGCGCGATTGAATTCCAAAACATGAGGCAGCAGGATTCCATTCGTCGTGCCGTGATGAAGTCCGGCGACCGACGACAGCGGGTGGGCGAGCGAGTGCGTCACGCCCAAACCTTTCTGAAACGCGACGGCTCCCATCATCGAGGCCATCAGCATGTTCGTTCGGGCGACCGCGTCCTGGCCGTTCCCGACAGCCGCGGGCAAGTTGGCGTACGCCAGGTGCGCGCCGGAGAGCGCGATGGCGTCGCACATCGGGTGGTAGCCCTTGGCCAGATAGGCTTCGACGTTATGAGTGAGCGCGTCGAGGCCGGTGCCGGCCGTGATGCTGGGCGGCATGCCATAGGTGAGTTCCGGATCTTCGATGGCCAAATTCGCGATGAGGAACGGGCTGAAAATCACGGTTTTTCGGCCTGTCGATTCCAAGTGAACGACGGCGCTGCGGCCAACCTCGGAGCCAGTTCCCGCTGTGGTTGGGATGGCGACCATCGGCGGCAAGTTCGCGGAAATTCCATCGCCGCCGTCGAGCTGGTCATCGTATTGAGCGAGCGGAAGAGCGTGGGTGGCGCACAGTCGAACCAGTTTTCCCGCGTCGATCGGGCTGCCTCCGCCGACGGCGACGATCGAATCACAATTCTCGCGGCGAAACTTTTCGACGCCGTCCAAAATATTCTGCTCGACCGGATTTGGGTCGACGCCGTCGAAGATCGCGAAATGTACGCTGGGCGCTGCAGCGGTCACGCGTTGCGCGAGGCCGGCTTTCACGATCCCGCGGTCAACGACAAGCAGCGGGCGATGAATTGAAAGCTGCGATAACTCGTCGGGCAGCCGCGCGAGCGAGCCGGCGCCAAAAAGAATCCGAGTCGGAAACGAGAATGTCGAAACTCCGTTCATCTAAATGGACTCGAAGTAGCGCTGCAGTTCCCAGTCCGTCACGGCACGCTCGAATTGCCGGGTTTCCCAATCGCGGGTCATGGAGAAAAAGTCAACAAATTCGTCTCCGAAACTTGACCGGGCCGCCTGGCTGGCTTTGAACAACGCGTTCGCTTCCTTGAGATCGCGCGGAAGCGCGGGCGCATCGGACGTGTACGCGCTGACGGTTGCGGCGGGCAATTCGAGTTCCGTTTCCACGCCGTGAAGCCCCGAAGCGACACTCGCCGCAAGCGACAAATAAGGATTGGCGTCGGCGCCGGCCAAGCGATGTTCGACGCGAGTGGATTTCGGCCCTGAAACGATCGCGCGAATGGCCGTCGTCCGATTGTCGAGTCCCCATGTGACGTTCGCGGGAGCCCAGCTTCGCGTTCCGGGTGCCGTGCGTTTGTACGAGTTGATCGTCGGCTCAAACATGACGGCGAACTCGCGCATTAGCTCGAGCTGCCCAGCAATATAGTGCTTCATCAACTTCGACATCAATTGCTCGGGCGCCGCGCTTTTCTCGCGCTTGAAAAATAAATTTCGAGTTCCCTTCGGATCGCCGAGGCTTTGATGAACGTGGCCGCTCGAGCCCGGCAGTTGCGGATTCCACTTGGCCATGAAGGTCGCGATCAATCCGCGCCGTTGGGCGATCACCTTGATGGCTGTTTTGAAGAGGGCGGCTTTATCAGCGGCTTCGAGCGGACCATCAGCGTGAATCGCGGATTCATACACGCCGGGACCCGTTTCCGTGTGATGACCTTCAATCTCGATGCCCAGGCTCTTCGCGCCGTCGAGAATGGCGTGAGAAAGTTCGGAATCAACCGAGGCGCGCAGAACGCTGTAGCCGAACATGCCCGGAGAAAGCGGCGTCAAGCCCGAAAATGATTTCGCGCGGACGGAATGCGTGTCTTCGCGGAAAAACCAATACTCGAACTCGATTCCCGCGAGGATCGAGTAGCCCATCGTGCGTGCGCGCTCAATCACGCGACGCAGAACGCCACGAGGTGAAACGCCGAGAGGCGCATCGTTCCGGTAGAAATCGAGGAGCATGAAGGCGGTGTTAGGCTCCCAGGGAAGGACGCAGAAAGTCGAGGGATCGATGCGCACGATGCCGTCAGGAAAGCCCGTGTGCCATCCGGTGACGGCGTCGCGATCGTACAGAACGTCCGCGATGTCCCAGCCGAAGATCACATCGCAGAACCCAATGCCGCTTTCGAGCGCGGATAGGCATTTTTCGCGCGACACATACTTCCCGCGGAGAACTCCGTCGACATCGAAGCCTCCGATCTTGACCTTTTCGATCTTGTGCTTGTCGAACGCGCGTTTTATCTGTTCCGCTTTGCTCATGTGCTGGAGATCCAAATCACCGCTGTAATGACACCCAAACCGACTTCACTCGCGTATAGGATTCAATCGCATGCGGTCCCATCTCGCGCCCGAATCCGCTTTGCTTGTAGCCGCCGAAGGGAGACGCGCTGTCAAAACAGTTGTAATCGTTGATCCAGACCGATCCCGCCTTGATTTGCTGCGCCATCCAATGCGCCAGGCGAATGTCTCGGGTCCATACGGCGGAGACCAATCCATAAATCGTGGAATTCGCGACGGCCGCCGCTTCTTCGGCATCTCGAAAGCTCACGGCGGAAAGCACTGGCCCGAAAATTTCTTCCTGGGCAATCTTCATGACCGGCTTCACATCTGCGAAGACGGCCGGCTTCATGTAGAAGCCGTGAGCTTTCGCTCCCTGGGTGTCACGCTCGCCGCCGCAAAGAAGGCGCGCGCCTTCCTTCTTGCCGGATTCAACGTAGTCGAGGATGCGCTGGAGCTGAGTCTCGCTGATTTGCGGGCCCATCTCGGAGGCTGCGTCCAGCGGATCGCCCACTTTCATCTTTCGGGCGCGGTCGGCAAGCCCTTCGACGAATTGATCGTAGATTTTTTCGTGCACCAAGAGGCGCGAGCCCGCGCTGCAGACTTCTCCCTTGTTGGAGTAGATGCCCCAGAATGCGGCGTTCGATGCGCGCTCAAGATCCGCATCGGGGAAAACAATGTTCGGAGACTTCCCACCCAGTTCAAGCGATAGCGGCTTCAGATTGCTTTCAGCCGAGGCTTTCATGAGCGCGCGGGCCGTCCGCACGCTGCCGGTAAAGGCGATCTTGTCCACGTCGTTATGGCGCCCGAGCGCTTCTCCCGCTGTGTTGCCGTAACCTGTGACGACGTTCACCACACCTTCGGGAACGCCCGCCTCGATGCAATATTCGGCGAGCTTGAACGTCGTGAGCGGCGTCAATTCCGAAGGCTTGATCACCATCGAGCAGCCGGTGGCCAGGGCGGGCGCGACTTTCCAGGTGAACAGGTACAGCGGCAAGTTCCACGGCGAAATCAGGCCGACGACGCCGCGCGGCTGACGCAAAGTGTAGTTGAGGG